>Ga0157373_10001017_pt1 | contig 21693 bp, 17 predicted proteins | sample C65metaG_FD_113460 | JGI IMG/M metagenome (GOLD analysis project Ga0157373, IMG submission 113460) | Corn rhizosphere microbial communities from Kellogg Biological Station, Michigan, USA - C6-5 metaG | ecosystem: Host-associated > Plants > Roots > Rhizosphere > Soil | place: USA: Michigan... | reverse complement strand
CTGGGTCGCCTACCTGCTGGTCTTCCTCGGCACGATCTGGAAGCGCAAGGAGCCGCACATCTATGTGGCCAACTGGTTCTACCTGGCCTTCATCGTCACCATCGCCATCCTGCACATCGTCAACAACCTGGCCCTGCCGGTCGGGCCGCTGAACCATCGCAGCTATTCGGTCTTCTCAGGGGTGCAGGATGCGCTGACGCAGTGGTGGTACGGCCACAACGCGGTTGGCTTCTTCCTGACCGCCGGCTTCCTGGCGATGATGTACTACTTCGTGCCCAAGCGCGCGGAGCGGCCGGTCTACAGCTACCGGCTGTCCATCGTCCACTTCTGGGCGCTGATCTTCATCTACATCTGGGCCGGTCCCCACCACCTGCACTACACGGCGCTGCCGATGTGGGCGCAGACGCTGGGCGCGACCTTCTCGATCATGCTGTGGATGCCGTCCTGGGGCGGCATGATCAACGGGCTGATGACGCTGTCGGGCGCCTGGGACAAGCTGCGCACCGATCCGGTGATCCGGATGATGGTGGTGGCGCTCGCCTTCTACGGCATGAGCACCTTCGAAGGCCCGCTGATGAGCATCCGCGAGGTCAATTCGCTCAGCCACTATACCGACTGGACCATCGGCCACGTGCATTCCGGCGCGCTGGGCTGGGTGGGCTTCATCACCTTCGCCTCGATCTATTGCATGGTCCCGTGGCTGTGGAAGAAGAAGGACCTCTATTCCAACAAGCTGGTCGAGTGGCACTTCTGGATCGCGACGACCGGGATCCTTCTCTACATCGCCGCGATGTGGGTCTCCGGCATCATGGAAGGCCTGATGTGGCGCGAGTACACGCCGCAGGGTTTCCTCGCCAACAGCTTCGTCGAGACCGTTTCGGCCAAGCATATCGAGAACGTCATCCGGACCTTCGGGGGCCTGATGTACCTCTCGGGCGTCTTCATCATGATCTTCAATCTGTGGAAGACGGTGCGCATGCCGTCCGTCCAGGAGCAGGCGCCGGCCGAGGGTCTGGCGCCCGCGCTCCAGGCCGCCGAGTAGGAGGGCCGCGCCATGTCAATCTGGAAGCAACACGGCAAGCTGGAGCGGCACTCGCTGCTCCTCCTCATCGCCATCATCATCGTGGTGTCCATCGGCGGGCTGGTGGAAATCGCCCCGCTGTTCTGGATCGAGAGCACCATCGAGAAGGTACAGGGCATGCGTCCCTACACCCCGCTCGAGCTGGCCGGGCGCGACGTCTATATCCGCGAGGGCTGCTACCTCTGCCACTCGCAGATGATCCGCCCGCTGCGCGACGAGGTGGAGCGCTACGGCCACTACTCGCTGGCGGCCGAGAGCATGTACGACCACCCCTTCCAGTGGGGCTCCAAGCGGACCGGGCCTGACCTCGCCCGCGTCGGCGGCAAGTATTCGGACAGCTGGCACCGCGATCACCTGATCAACCCGCGCTCGGTGGTGCCGGAATCCAACATGCCGCCGTTCGCCTTCCTGGCGGAGAAGGAGCTCGACCTCTCCGACCTGCAGGCCAAGGTCCGCACCATGCAAAGGCTCGGCGTGCCCTACAGCGACGAGGACGTGACGAAGGCGGTCACCGACGCGCAAGCGCAGGCCGATCCCTTCTCCGCCGACGCCACGGACTTGCGCAAACGCTACGGGCAGAAGGTCGCCAACCGCGACTGGGACGGCGACCCGGACCGGCTGACCGAGATGGATGCGCTGATCGCCTACCTGCAGATGCTGGGCACGCTGGTCGACTTCTCCACCTACCAGGCCTCCGCGCCTGAGAACCAGCGGTGAGCGCAATGACCTACGAAATCATCGCCAAGGTCGTGCAGCAGGGCGGCACGCTCTACTTCGTGCTGCTCTTCGTGGCTGCCCTGATCTTCGCCTTTAGGCCCCGCGCCAAGTCGACCTACGAGCGCGCCGCGCGCCTTCCCCTCGAAGAGGACGACAACGATGTCCCCGCGTGAGCGTGAAACCGACGAAATCTCGGGCGTCGAGACGACCGGCCACGAGTGGGACGGGATCAAGGAGCTCGACAATCCGCTGCCGCGCTGGTGGCTGTGGGTGTTCTGGGCCTCGATCCTGGCGGCGGTCATCTACTGGGTGCTGATGCCGGCGTGGCCGGGCCTGCACGGCTATACGCCCGGCCTGCTGCACTATTCCGACCGGGTGAAGGTGGTGCATGACCTCGACGCCCTGAAGGCGCAGCGCGGGGCGGAAGGCGCCAAGCTGACCAACGCCTCGCTGGAGCAGATCGAGAGCGATCCGGACCTGCAGGCCTATGCGCTGGCGGTCGGCCAGTCGGTGTTCGGCGACAACTGCGCGACCTGTCACGGCGTCGGCGGGACGGGCGGCAAGGGCTACGCCAACCTGCGCGATGACGTGTGGCTGTGGGGCGGCACGCTGGAGGACATCCAGCACACCATCACCGTGGGCGTGCGCTCCGGCGATCCCGACGCGCGAATGAGCCAGATGCCGGCCTTCGGGCGCGACGAGATGCTGCAGCCGGCTCAGGTCGACGACCTGACCGAGTATGTCGTGGCGCTGTCGAACCGGAAGGCCAACCCGGCCGCCGTGCAGCGGGCGGGCCCGCTGTTCGCCGATAACTGCGCGGCCTGCCACGGGCCGGCGGGGCAGGGCAACCCGGCGGTAGGCGCTCCTAGCCTGACCGACGACGACTGGCTCTACGGCGAAGACCGCCAGGCGATCCACGACCAGATCTGGAACGGCCGCGGCGGCGTCATGCCGGCCTGGGGTCACCGCTTCAGCCCCGAAACCATCAAGGCGCTTGCCGTCTACATCCACGCCAACGCCGGCGGTCAGTAGGTCCAGTCATGACGATCGTCATCGACCGCACCCGTTCGCCCGAGCCGAAGGAGCCGCACGGCCCCGTCTCCGTCGCCGAGAAGTACCGGGCGAAGAAGGAAGACAACGGCCATCTCTACAAGGCCCGCGTGCCGATCTATCCCAAGCGGGTCACCGGCCTGTGGCGGCGGATCAAGTGGGCGGTGCTGATCGCGACGCTGGCGGTCTACTACATCACGCCGTGGCTTCGCTGGGAGCGGCCGGGCAACCTGCCGGACCAGGCGGTGCTGGTCGATTTCGCCGGGCGGCGGTTCTACTTCTTCTGGATCCAGCTGTGGCCGCAGGAGGTCTATTTCATCACCGGACTACTGGTGATGGCGGCGCTGGCGCTGTTTTTGACTTCGGCTCTGTTTGGACGGCTGTGGTGCGGTTACGCCTGCCCGCAGACGGTGTGGACCGACCTTTTCATGCAGGTCGAGCGGTGGTTCGAGGGCGACCGCAACGCGCGCATGAAGCTCGACGCCGCGCCGATGAGCTTCAACAAGGTCTGGCGCAAGATCGGCAAGCACGCGGTCTGGCTCGGCATCGCGTTCGGCACCGGCGGGGCGTGGATCTTCTACTTCGATGACGCGCCGCACCTGATCCGCAATTTCTGGATCGGCCAGGCGCAGGTGACCTCCTACGTCTCCTGCGCGCTCTTGACGTTCACGACCTACACCTTCGCCGGGACCATGCGCGAGCAGGTCTGCACCTACATGTGCCCATGGCCGCGCATCCAGGGCGCCATGCTCGATGAGCACTCCCTGCAGGTCACCTACCGCTACGATCGCGGCGAGCCGCGCGCGCCGCACAAGAAAGGCCAGAGCTGGGAAGGGCGCGGGGATTGCGTGGACTGCAACCAGTGCGTCGTCGTCTGCCCGATGGGCATCGACATCAGGAACGGCCCGCAGCTGGAGTGCATCAACTGCGGCCTGTGCATCGACGCCTGCGACGAGATCATGCTCAAGGTCGGCCGGCCCAAGGGGCTGATCGCCTTCGACAGCGTCGAGGCGGTGACGCTGCGTGCCAAGAAACAGCCGGCGATCTACAAGTATGTGCGGCCCCGCACGATCTACTACGCCGTGGCGCTGGCGGCGGTGTCGTCGGTGATGCTGTGGGGGCTCATGCACCGCAGCCTGGTCGACCTGCACGTGCTGCGCGACCGCAACCCGACCTTCGTCCGCTTGCACGACGGCGCGATCCGCGACGGCTACACGCTGAAGATCGGCAACCGCAGCTTCCAGGACGAGAGCTTCACGGTCGGCATCGAGGGTCTCCCCGCGGTGCTGAAGACGCCGGGCGAGGCCTCGACCAAGGGGCTGTTGACCGTGATCGTGCCGGCTAACGAGGTCCGCGCCGTGCGGGTGTTCGCAACGGCGCCCAAGGCGGCGCTGACCGCACCCAACATCCCGGTGACCTTCACCATCCGGGGCGGCGGCCATGTCGCGGCGGCCAAGACCATCTTCCTGTCGGGGAGGGCCAATCAGTGAGCCAGCGCAAACCCTTCACGCTGAACGGCTGGCATGTGCTGGGCGGGTTCGTGGCCTTCTTCGGCCTGGTTTTCGCGGTCAACGGCCTCTTCATGTACCAGGCGATCCACACCTTCCCGGGGCAGACGGTCGACAACCCCTACGAGGCGGGGATCGAGTACAATCGCACCCTCGCCCAGAAGGCGGCCGAAGCGCAGCTCGGCTGGAAGGCGGAGGTGGTCAAGGACGATGCGGCCATCCGCCTGATCGTCGTGGATAGCGCCGGCCATCCGGTCCAGGACCTGAAGGTCGCCGCCAAGCTGGAGCGCCCGGCCACCGAGCAGGGCCGCCGGTTTATGGCGCTGAAACCCGCCGCGCCGGGGGTCTATGAGGCGCCCGCCAAGGGGCTGACCGGCGCCTGGGACCTGAGCGCCACCGCGCATGACGCAGCCGGCCACGTCTTCGAAGCGCAAAGGCGGCTCATATGGCCATGACCGATCTCGCCCGGCCCGACCTTTCCGCCTTCCTGCGCAAGGAAGAGGGCGGTTCTTCGCGGCTGGAGTTGCTGGTCAAGGGCGCGCGGTGCGCCGGGTGCATGGCCAAGATCGAGAAGGGCGTCGGCGCGCTGCCGGGCGTGGCGTTGGCGCGGCTGAACCTGACCAGCGGCAAGCTGGCGGTGACGTTCAACGGTCCGGCCGATCCGGCCCGGGTGATCGAGACGCTGGATGGGCTCGGCTATCCAGCCACGCCCTACGATCCGAACGAGGCGAAACAGGCTCACGATGCGGAGGGCCGGCGGCTGGTCATGGCGCTGGGCGTGGCCGCGTTTGGGGCCGGGAACGTGATGATGTTCTCCGTGCCGGTGTGGGCGGGCCTGTTCGGTCAGGAGCTGGGACCGGCGACCCGCGAGCTGATGTACTGGCTGAGCGCGCTGATCGCGACGCCCTGCGCCCTCTACGCCGGGATGCCCTTCTTCGAGAGCGCCTGGCGCAGCCTTCGGCGCGGCAAGGCCAACATGGACGTGCCGATCTCCATCGGCGTGATCCTGACGCTGATCGTCAGCTTCTCGGAGACCATGCTGGGCGGCCCACATGCCTACTTCGATGCGGCGGTGAGCTTGCTCTTCCTGCTGCTGATCGGCCGCTATCTGGACCACACCTTGCGCGCGAAGGCCCGGAGCGCGGCGCGCGACCTGCTGGCGCTCCAGGCGCCCGTCGCCGCGAGGCTGGACGAGCAGGGACACGAGGGCTTCATTCCCGTCAACGCCGTGGCTGTCGGCGACCTTCTGGCCGTCGCGCCGGGCGAGCGCGTGCCGGTCGATGGGCGGGTCGTGCAGGGGGCTTCGAGCCTCGACAACGCGCTGATCACCGGCGAGAGCGCACCCTTGGCGGTGTCCGTCGGACAGGCCTGTTCAGCCGGAGCGCTGAACCTCGGCGGCCGCCTGGTGATCCGCGCCAGCGCCCGCTCGGAAGACTCCGCCGTCGCCGCCATCGCGCGGCTGATGGAGGCGGGCGCCCAGACCAAGTCGGCCTACGTGCGCCTCGCCGACAAGGCGGCCGGCATCTACGTGCCTGTGGTTCACACGCTAGCGGCCGCCACCTTCATCATCGGATGGTCGCTGGGCCTGAGCTTCCGCGAAGCGGTCCTGCGCGCGGCGGCTCTGTTGATCATCACCTGCCCCTGCGCGCTGGGGCTGGCCGTGCCCGCCGTCCAGATCACCGCCTCGGGGCGGCTGTTCCGCAAGGGCGTGCTGGTGAAGTCGGGGGCGGCGCTGGAGCGGCTGGCCGAGGTCGATCACGTGGTCTTCGACAAGACCGGCGTCCTGACCGAAGGCCGCCCGCGCCTGATCGGCGCCGCGCCGTGGACCGTCGCGATGGTCGCTCCGCTCGCACGTGCTTCCCGCCACCCGCTGGCGCGCGCCGTCGCCGAGGCCGCCGGACCGGGCGTTGTCGCCACCGATACGCACGAAGTCGCGGGGCAGGGGATCGAGGGCGTCATCGACGGACGCAAGGCCAAGCTCGGCCGCGCCACCTTCGTGGGTGCGCCGGACACGGGCGCGGAGACCGAGCTGTGGTTCGCCTTTGAGGGCGAGGCCAAGGTGCGTCTGCGCTTCTCCGACCAGATCCGCGCCGACGCGGCCCAGGCCATCGGCGCTCTCAAGGCGCGCGGGCTGACCGTCGAAATCCTCTCCGGCGACCTGACCGGCCCGGTCGAGCAGGCCGCTCATGTGGTGGGCATCGACGACTGGCGCGCCTGCCTGACCCCCTTCGACAAGGTTGAGGCCATCGAAATGCTGAAGGCGGCCGGCCGCAAGGTGCTGATGGTCGGAGACGGGCTCAACGACGCCGCCGCCCTGGCCAAGGCTCATGCCGCGATGGCGCCGGGTTCAGCGCTGGACGCCAGCCAGAACGCCGCCGACCTGGTCTTCTCGGGAACGGAACTGGCCGCCGTGCCGCTCGCTATCGATGTCGCGCGCAAAGCGCGCAAGCGGGCGATGGAGAATTTCAGCATGTCGGCGCTCTACAACGTCGTCGCCGCACCGGCCGCGATGTTCGGGCTGGTGAACCCCTTCATCGCCGCCATCGCCATGAGCGTCTCCTCGCTGGTGGTGACCCTGAATGCCCTGCGGATGAACTGGGCCGGGGGGCGGCGATGAACGTGATTTTCTTCCTGCTGCCGTTCTCGCTGCTGCTGGCGCTGCTGGGGCTCTGGGGTTTTCGCTGGACACTCAAGCATGGCCAGTACGAGGACCCGCAGGGCGACGCCGCCCGTATCCTCTACGACCACCTGGACGAAGGGCCGGAAGGTTAGGGTTGGGGGCCTTTACAGTTAAACAACCGTAAAGACTCCTGAACAACATGCACAACCTCTAATTACTTCAAATCAAGGCGCGCGGCCGCGCTTGCAACCATCCTGACCCTCGACCTGTTCAACGGGAAGAGGAGGGCCGCCAATGCGCGCCCTTACATTAGCAAGCGTCTGCGTCGCGGCCTTTGTTCTTTCGACCGCCGCGCGGGCAGGAGATCTCGGCGCGGTCAACCTGACGGTCGAACACGCCTGGAGCGGGGTTGCGCCCTGTTTATCGAAAACCGCCTATACAGATGACAGCATCGCGCGGCGGCTGTTGCAGCTTTCGCGCGGGGCCCAGATCGCCGACGCGCGCGTGATCGGCATCGACTTCGTCGCCCAGCCCGCGCCCCTGATTGCAGCGTTCCGGCAAATCACCCGCCTCGCCCCAAGGTCCGGAGCAGGCGTGGGCGATCGCGTTCCGGTCGGCTGCCATGATGTTCTCTGCGCCAGTCGCGCGATCTTCGGGAACGAGGCGGGTCCGCGCCTGCTGCTGATCGCGGCCGCCTATCACTTCAACGCCTCCAGTCTGGGCGAGACCTCGAGCGAGTCCTGGAGCGCGGAGGATCTCGACCGGCTGATCGCGGCGTTTGACGACATGCCACGGGGGTTCTTCCCCCTCGCCGGCGGCGAGTACCGGGCCCTTGTCCATCGCGACGACGAAACCTGGTGGTCGCCCGCGCCGACGCTCGCCTTCGAAGTCGTCGCCCGGGCCGGAAACGGGCAGCCCGGCATCATGATCGAGGACGGATGGGCCCGCGCCGGCGACGACGAACGCCGCGTTGTCCTGATCCACGAAGTGGCTCACGAGTTCACCCGCGTGCAGGGCCGTGGCTGGCAGACGGCCTGGAGGCAGGCCGCCGAGGCCGACGCCGAGGACGCCACGGGGACCAGCAAACCCGCCGTCGCCTCGGCCTACGCCGAGCGCAACCTCGACGAAGACTTCGCCGAAAGCGTCGCCGCCTACCGCTACATTGCGCCGCTGCTCAAGCGCCGCGCGCCGCACCGCTATGCGTTGCTGAAAGACTGGGTCTTCAAGGGCGCCGAGTACGGCTCGGCGAGGGCCTGCGCCGGACGCTAGGAAACCGGCTGGCGCGCCTGCAGGATGACCGGCTCCAGCCAGCGGCCAAGCTCGTGGTCCGGCGTCTTGACCAGATCCTTGTTGAGCACGGCGGCCACCCGCGCGCCCAGCTGCTCGCGAAGCGCCGAGACCAGGCGGGCCGGTGCGACCACCACAAGCATGTCTACCACTGTGGCCAACTCGGTCGCCTCGCGCGCCACCTGCGTGACGAAGGCTTCCTTGGCCTGCCGGAAGTAGTCGTCGCGGCCGACGCCGTGCCGGGCCGGCGCGCCGCTCTCGTGGCTGCGGCCCGGGTGGCTGCCCCGCAGCTCCCGACGCAAGGTCTTCAGCCGGTGCGCGCCGTCGAGCTCGCGGACGGTGAGGAAGGCGCCGGTGTCGCGATTGCGTTTGACGAAGCGGGCGTGGGCGCCGTCGGCGAGGACGAACAGGAGGCGGTTTGGATATGGCATGACGCCATCATGCGACGCTCAGCGCCCATGTCGTTGACGCAGGTCAAAGGTCAGCGGCCAATCAACCTGCGCGCCACGTTCAGCCACGTCCCGCTGACGGCCGCGACCGCGACAGCCAGCATAAGGAGCGCCGTGTCCGGGCGGGTGACCTCGAACACCGCGGAGGCGGCCGGGACCGTGAAGATGACGGCCAGTGCGACCGCGATGGCCGCGGCGATGGCCCAGAAGATACGGCGGTGGGGCGCGAAGAGGCGCCCTTCCATCGACATGGCGTCGGCGAGCGCGAGCATCAGGTTGCCGAGCACCAGCGCGGTGAAGGCGGCTCCTCGCGCCTGCGCTTGCGGATAGTGGCCAAGCGCCCAGGCGTAGAGGCCGAAGACGGCGACGAACACGCCCGCGCCCTGAAGCAGCGCCAACGCCAGTTGCGGCAGGCCAAACAGCGCCTCATCGGCGCGTCTCGGCGGGCGCTTCATGGCGGCTGCCTCGCTGGGTTCGCCTTCGAAGACCAGCGCGCAAATCGGGTCGATGGCGAGCTCCAGCAGCACCACGTGCATCGGAAACAGCAATGGCGGAAAGCCCACCAGCACGGGGGCCAGCGCCAGGCCCGCGATGGGTATGTGGATGGCGGTGATGTAGCTCAGCGCCCGCCGCAGGTTGGCGAAGATGCGCCGCCCCAGCCGCACGCCGCCGACGATGGAGGCGAAGCTGTCGTCGAGCAGGACGAGGTCGGCGGCTTCCCGCGCCACGTCCGTCCCCTTGCGCCCCATGGCGATGCCGATGTGGGCGGCCTCCAGGGCCGGCGCGTCATTGACGCCGTCGCCAGTCATGGCAACCACCTCGCCGGCGGCCTTCAGCGCCTGGACGATCGCCAGCTTCTGTTCGGGCGCGATGCGGGCGAAGACGCGCACGGAGCGCAGCCGCTCGGCAAGGACGGGGAGGGAAAGCTCGGCGACGTCCGTGCCGAGCAGGACGCCGGCCAATGTGTCGATCCCAACGGCTTTGGCGATGGCGAGCGCGGTGGAAGGATGATCGCCGGTGACCATCATCACCTTCACGCCCGCCGCCCGCGCCTCTGCGATCGCAGCCGGAACTTCGGCGCGGACGGGGTCGATGAAGCCGATCAGGCCCTCGAAGCGGAAGGGCGCGGTCCGCGGATCGTCGGGGAAGGGGCCTTTCACTCGACAGGCGGCGACGCCGAGGACGCGCAGGCCTTCTTCCGCGAAGGCGTGGACGCGGGCGTGTAGCTGCTCGATCTCGGCGTCAGAGAGTTTGCAGAGGCGAAAGATCTCCTCCGGCGCGCCCTTGGCGGCAGCCATACGATCTTCGCCCGAGCGCCAGAGCTGAATCACCGCCATCAGGTCCGGACGCAAAGGCCACGACCGTTCCAGGACGCCCGCCGAGCGCTGCGCCAGGGTGCGGATCGCCCGGTCCATGGGATCGACGGGGCGCTCGGCGGAGGCCAGCGCGGCTGTGTTCAACAGGGCTGCCTCATCGCCCTCGGTCCAAAGCCGTGCGACCTGCATCTGGTTCTCGGTCAGCGTGCCGGTCTTGTCGACGCACAGCACGCTCGCGCCGCCGAGCGCCTCGATCACCGCGCTGCGCCGCACCAGCACCTTGTGGGTGGCCAGCCGCCAGGCGCCGAGCGCCAGGAAGACCGCCAGCACCATCGGAAACTCTTCGGGAATCAGGGCGATGGCGACAGTGATCCCGGCCAGCACGCCCTCGACCCAGTCGCCGTGCACGAGCCCGTAGGCGACGACGACCAAGACGCTGAAGCCCACGGCCATCAGACCCAGCAGCCCGACCAGCCGCGCGGCCGTCCTCTGCAGGGGCGTCGGCTCCTCGTTGATCTCCGCCAGCGAGCTGCCGATCTTCCCCAGCGTCGAGCGGGGCCCGGTACGAGCCACTCGCGCCACGCCCTGGCCGCGCACGATCAGGGTTCCGGCGAACAGGAAGGGGGAGGCCTCGGCGCCGGGCGTGGTCGCGGGCTGGAAGTCCTCGCCGTCGCTGGCCGGGCGCTTGGCAACCGGCGCGGACTCGCCGGTCAGCGCGGCCTCGTCGACGCTGAGCGCATCGCCGCCGACCAGCAGGGCGTCGGCGGTGAGGCGCTCCCCTTCGCCGGCCAACAGGATGTCGCCGGGCACCAACTCACGCGCCGGGATGCGCCGCTCGGCGCCGTCCCGGATCACCCGCGCCCGCGGCTGGGCGAACTCCCGCAGCGCCGCCAGCGCCCGTTCGCTGCGCGCCTCCTGCAGGACCACGAGGCCGACGGAGGCGACGGCGCCGGCGAACAGGAACAGGCCCTGGCCGAGATCGCCGAGCACAAGGTAGAGGACCGCCGCGCCGAGCAGTAGCAGGAACATCGGCTCGCGCACCGTGCTGAAGATGATCTGCAAGAGGTTGCGCCCGGCCGCGCGGGGCAGCTCGTTTGGTCCGGTCTGCGTCAGAGTTCGCAGCGCTTGCGCTTCAGTCAGGCCGGGCAGGGCGTCCATTTATTCACTGTAGCCGAATGCAGAGTGACATCAGGACGCATCGGGCCAGGATGTTCCCGGTTCGACTCGCGCTACCGGTGGGCGCATAGTGCCGCCGCTGAATTTGAGGTTCAGTCGGACTTTTGGGGGTCGCGATGCCGAAGACCCAGGAATGGATTGCGCGCGAGAACATCTCGCGTTTTCGTCAGATGATCGCCGAGACGGCATCAGACAACGAGCGCACGCAGCTGGAAAAGCTTCTCGCGGACGAGGAGCGCAAGCTTCTGGACGCCGAACAGCGCCTTCGTGACAGCAAGCGACGCCGGGGCTAGGCCAGGACGTCGAGACCGGCGACCGCCGCGACCAGCTCAGCCTGACGACGTACGCCCACCTTCACCATGGCCGAGGCCAGTTGGGTGCGGATGGTGTTGATCGTCACGCCTCGGGCGACCGCGATCTCCTGGATGTCGGAGCCGCGCGACAGCTGGACGGCGATGTCCGCTTCGGCCGGGCCCAGACGGAAGAGCGACTTCACCCGATCCGCCAGACCCGGAGACTTCGCGCCGCCATGGCGAACCGCGACCACGGCCTGACCGCTCCCGTTTCCGATGGGTTGGATCATGACCATGTGGGGCTGCGCCTCGCGCGAGCGCCGGATCAGCATGCCGCCCGGCTTGCCGTTCTCGATGGCCTCACGAATGGCGCCGCGGAGCTGAAGGCTTTCAGTGACCGCTTCCGCGGCCAGGAGCCCGTGCTCGTCCCACAGCCCGTCCTTGCTCTCCAGGCATTGCGAGGCGCTGTCATTGGCGCCCAGCACCTGGCCGGATGACGATACCAGGATCAGACCCACGTTCAGCAGGTTCAGAACCTGGCTTGCCAGTAGTCCATCCACCCTGGGGGAGGTGGACGGACCGACCGCAACCACCGGGGGGGTGGGGGTCGGTGTATGGTAAGCCAACATGATTGCCCCTCTCGAAGAGCCCAATTTGTTATAATGCAGCCCACTCAGTCATTCATGGTAACCAAAGCTGGGCAACTGGCGACGGTGCAAAATGTCACAGGTCAAGTTTCGTGGTTCGATACGGTCTTCGAAAAGATTTGATTGTCGGGAAACCGACATTTTGATTTCAACCGTGGCCGGTGCCCCTCGTGAAATCCAACATGGCCCCTGCTGACATTTCAAGCGATCGAATATTAGTCATCGCTGATAGGTTTTTGGGCAAGTATTGACTCTCATGTGAATAGGGTCGCCGACCGGATTGCCGCTTCCCTGGAGTTGGCATTGCGCCCGAGGTGGCCCAGAGTGCCACGCCCTTTCAGCGTCGCCCTTGAGATCGATCAAACACGTGAGCAGAGTTTTTGCCGCCGCCCTCGCCGCCGCCCTCCTCCTCGGCGGATGTCAGGGCAAGGTCCAGCGCCCGCCTTGTCCGGCGGGGCAGGTCTGCCTCGAGTACGGCAACACGACCGAGCCTCTGACGCTTGACCCACAGACGGCGACCACGACCACCGAGTTCGCCATCGTCGGCGACCTGATCATGGGGCTGACCACCGACGGGCCGGACGCCAGCGTGCAGCCGGGCGCGGCGACGAGCTGGGAGACGAGCCCGGACGGCCTGGTCTGGACCTTCCACCTGCGGCCCGGCGCGGTCTGGTCGGACGGCGTGCCGGTCACCGCCGACGACTTCGTCTATGCCTACCGCCGCATCCTCGATCCGAACACGGCGGCGAGCTATGCCTACCTGATCTACATCATCAAGAACGCCCAGGCGGTGGAGTCCCACAAGCTGCCGGCTTCCGCGCTCGGCGTGCGGGCGGTCGACAAATACACGCTGGAACTGACGCTGGAGCATCCCGCGCCGCACCTGCCCGAGCTCCTGAAGCACTCCGCGTTCTATCCGGTGCCCAGGCACACGGTGGAGAAATACGGCGAGGGCTGGGTGACGCCCGGCCGTTACGTCTCGAACGCGGGCTACACGCTCGTCAGCTGGAAGCTGGGCGACTACCTGCGCATCCAGAAGAACCCCCGGTTCTGGGACGCGAAGAAGGTTTGCGTCGACCGGGTGGACTTCTATCCGACAACCGACGCCGTCGCGGCGGAGCGGAGGGTCAAGCGCGGCGAGCTCGACATCAACAACACCTTCCAGTCCAGCCGCATCGCGCTGGTGAAGCGCCCCGACTACCTGGGCCCCTACGTGCGCACGCATATCCAGCTGTCGACCACCTATCTGGGCTTCAACACGCGCGATTATCCCTTCCTGGCAGACCAGCGGGTGAGGCAGGCGCTGTCCGAAGGCATCGACCGGGAGTTCATCGCCTACAAGCTGATGCGGGCGGGCCAGCAGCCGGCCTACAGCTTCACGCCACCGGCGATCGCCAGCTATGAAACGGGCGCTCATCTTTCATTCGAAGGCAAATCGTTCGCCGAGCGGCAGGCCGAGGCGAGGGCGCTGCTGAAACAGGCGGGGTTTGGCCCGGGGCGACCGCTGAAGATCGTGCTCAGCAGCACCCAGACGACCGACGCGCTGCTGATCATTCAGGCCATTCAGGCCGACTGGCGCGACATCGGCGTGGAAGCGACGCTGCAACCCGAGGAAGGGCAGATCCACTTCGCCGACATGGAGGCGCGCGCCTTCCAGGTTGGCCTGGTCGGCTGGTCGGCGGATTTCAACGACCCGACGACCTTCCTCGACCTGATGTTGTCGGGGACGGGCGCGCAGAACTACGGCGATTATCGCAGCCCTGTGTACGACGGGCTGATGGCGCAGTCTGACCAGGAAAAGGACCTGAAGAAGCGCGCCCACATCATGCGCCAGGCCGAACAGGTGATGCTCGATGACGGGACCGTGGCGCCAATCTACTTCGGCGTCAGCCGCAACCTCGTGAACCCCAGGATCACCGGCTGGGTCGACAACGCCGAGGACTTCCACAAAGTCCGCTGGCTCTGCGTGAAGCCTCATTAATATCTGATTTCGTTGGTGTTTCTCAAGTCGCTTGCGCGAGGCTGAAGATTGGTCCTTGCTGAAAGAGCAGGGGGAACTGCCCGCCGATGGCCGAGTCTGCGATCTTCAAACCGGTTCATTCTCCGCCCGCCGAACGGCCGGGCGAGGCGGTCGATCGCGCCTATCGGCAGTACTGGTCGGAGCTCTGCGCCTATGTCCGCAAGACCTTCGGCGCGGGCCCGCCCGAGCCCGAGGAAGTGGCCCAGAACGCTTTCGCCCGCTACGCCGCGATGGACGCCGCCGAGGTCGCCAATCCGCGCGCCTTCCTCTACCGCACCGCCCACAACATCGTGCTGGATCACCGCCGCCGCGAGGCCGTGCGTTCGCGCCTGTCGGCCGAGGTCGCGGTGCTGGATTTCGGCGGCGAGACTGCGAATGCGGACGGCGAGCGCGTCTTATCGGCGAAGGAGCGGTTGGCGATCGTGGATGCGACCGTCCGCGCCATGGAGCCGCGCCGTCGCAAGGTGCTGATCATGCACGCCATCCACGGCCTGAACTACACCGACATCGCCCGGCGTATGGGCGTGTCGCCGACGCGGGTGACGCAGCTGTTCGCCGAGGCCGTGGCGCTGTGTAACGCAGCGCTGCGCGAGGCCGATGAGGGAGGCGCGCATGCTGACCGCTGAGCGCGACCGCTCCCAGGCCGACATTGACCGCGAAGCCAGCGGCTGGCTGGCGCGCAGCCGGATGACGCGGCTGAGCGGCGCCGAGCAGGCGGCGTTCGAGGCCTGGAGCGCCGACCCGAAGAACGCGGCGGCTTTCGAGGCCATGGCCCGCACGCTGGAGGACATCAGCGCGCTGTCCTCGCTGGCCGATCTGGAGCCTCTGGCGCCGGCGCGGCGGCGAGCGCTGGTCTATCGCGATGGCCCGCGTCGTCGCGTCATTGCGGCGGCGGGGATCGGCGTGGCGGCCGCGGCGACCATTGCGGTGGCGATCATGCCGACGCTCGACCGGCCGACCATGCGGGCGGCCACGCGGGTGGCCGAGGTCCGCGTCGTCACCCTGCCGGACGGCAGCCGGGTGACGCTGGGCGCGAAATCGCAGATCTCCGTCCGCTTCGAAGGCGGCGTGCGCCGCGTGCAGCTGACCAACGGCGAAGCCTTCTTCGAGGTCGCGCACGATCCGGCCCGGCCGTTCGAGGTGGAGACCGGCGGCACGGTGATCCGCGACATCGGCACCAAGTTCGATGTGAAACGCGGCGCGGGCGGCGTCGAGGTGGCGGTGCTGGAGGGCTCGGTGCAGGTCGAGGGACGCTCGATCCTGCCGGGCGCGACGCACACGCTGACGGCAGGGCAGCGGGTCACGACCACCCAGGCGCGCATCGGCCCGATCGCCGCGCCGATGGCGAGCGTCGGCGCGGTGCAGACCGCTTCATCGGCCGCCGGCGAGTGGCGCTCGGGCCAGCTCACCTATGACGACACCCGCCTGGCCGACGTCGTCGCCGACCTGAACCGCTACTACGGGCCCGGGGTGAAGCTGGCGCCGGGCGCGCTGGCTGAAACGCGCCTGGCGGCCTCGTTCAAGGTCGGCGAAATCGACAAGTTCCTGACCGAGCTGCCCACCGTCGCTCCGGTCGAGGTGACCCGCGACGCCGCCGGCGCCGTCACCATCAACCCCCGCCGGAGGGACGCTGACCAAGGCTGAGAATTATTTTTGTGCCTACCCCCTGTGACCCCCACGACCCCGCGCGTCTCACCCGCAGAGACACCAGCCGCGGCCTGATCCGCGGCGGATCAAAGGGGGAAATCATGATCGTTCGTCGCAGGGGCCAACTGAGCCTCGCCTTGCTCGCCGGCGCATCCGCCATCGCCATCGCCGGCGCTGTTCCGGCCGTTGCGCAGGAAGCCGCCCGCAGCTTCGACATCCCGGCCCAGCCGCTGTCGAGCGCGCTGCTCGCCTACTCGCGCCAGACCGACACGCCGGTGATTGCATCAATGGACCTGCTGGCCGGCAAGAGCGCCCCGGAGATCAAGGGCGACATGCCCGAAGGCCAGGCGCTCGCCATGCTCCTGCAAGGCACGGGCCTTCGCGCCCAGCGCGGCCCCACCGGCTCCATCGTCGTCGAAAGGATCACCTCCGACCCCCAGTCCGGGAGCGCCGCGGGGGACGGCGCTGACAATGGCACGGTCCAAGCGCTGATTGTCACCGCGCAGAAGCGGGAAGAGAACATCCAGGATGTGCCGATCGCGATGTCGGCGTTTACGCAGGAAGACCTGACAAAGTCTCAGGTCACCGGCGGCCCTGACCTGATGACTCAGGTCCCGAACTTCACCTTCACGAAGACGAACTTCAGCGGCTACTCGATCCAGATCCGGGGGATCGGTACGCAAGCCATTTCCGCCACGACGGACGCCGCCGTTGCGGTGGCGTTCAACAACACGCCCTTCATCCGCAATCGTTTCTTCGAGCAGGAGTTTTATGACCTTGAGCGTGTAGAAGTGCTGCGCGGGCCTCAAGGCACCCTATACGGCCGCAACGCCACAGCGGGCGTCGTCAATATCATCAGCGCCAAGCCAAGCTTCCACTACGAAGCCAAGCTTTCGGCGGATGTGGGGAACTATAGCTCCAGCCGTCTGGAGGGCATGGTCAACGTCCCCCTGGTCGATGACAAGGTGGCGCTGCGGATTGCCGGGGCGTGGACGAAGCGCGACGGCTACGACACCAACCAAATCACGGGAAACCAGATCGATGGACGCGATCTGTGGTCGACCCGGGTGTCGTTACGCTTTGCACCTACGGACAAGATCAACACCAACCTGATCTGGGAGCACTTCCAGGAAGACGACGACCGTCTGCGTTCCGGCAAGCAACTATGCCACACCGATGTTAAAACGAAACTGGGGCCGTTTACCGTTAACGACAGCAGTTGGTTGATCGATCCAGGGCAAGGCGGATGGAATCTCCAAACTTGGCTCAGCCAAGGCTGTGCGCCCGCTTCGCTGTATGCGCCGGAATCGTTCCAGACGCCGAATGGTCACTCGCTGCCCTACTATTTCCCCTTGGGCCTTGTCGGGGTTCCGACGGCGCTCGACGATCCCTATGTCAGCCGGACGCAATCACATGATCTTCGCGCGATCGATTCAACCGTCGATCCAAAATATCGCGCCAAGAACGATACTGTCGAACTTCAGATCGCAGTCGACCTGTCTGACACTTTAAGCCTGACTTCGGAGACGGCGTGGGCCTCCGACTTCATATTCTCCACTCAGGATTTTAACAGGTTCAATACCGCTCATGGCGCCTGGCGGCTTGATCCCGACGACATTGCGCGAGGCATCCTTGACCAGAACGGTGTCTTCTGCGATCCGCAGGTCGGTTGTTCTGACCGAATGGTCGCAGTTGACCTATCGACGGCGAAATCGCACCACTTCAGTCAGGAACTCAGGCTGGCCTCGAATTTCGACGGTCCGTTCAACTTCAGCATCGGGGCGAATTTTCTAAGATACGATACGGAAGACAAATATTATGTCTTCATCAACAGCCTTGGCCTGGTCGCGGCGGAAAGCCCGATAGGTTATGATCGCCCCTACCACGCTGGTGTGACCGATAACTCGGAATGTCTGACGCGGGGCTTCATTTCGCCGGACCCGACGATATCTCAACCGATACTCGGTTGCACCTATATGGATCCCAACCCGATAGGGTCTCTGAACGACCTCGGGCATAACTATTTCCTCAGCCGAAATCCATACAAGCTGATCTCTTATGCCGCGTTCGGCGAAGCCTATTACAATGTCACCGATAAGCTGAAGATCACGGCCGGCCTGCGGTGGACCGTCGACAAGAAGGAAGCGCCGCGGATTCCCAGCTGGCTTCTGGCCTCCAATTCTGTCGGCTATCCCGTGATGGAGGTCCTCGATCAGGAATGGCGCGAACCGACCGGTCGGCTGACCGTTGACTGGAAACCGGACCTGTCATTCACGGACGAAACGCTGCTCTATGCCTCATTTGCGCACGGTTACAAGGCAGGCGGCGCGAATCCGCCTCCCTTCGGCGTCGCGGTCTATCATGATAATGACGCGGCCAAGCTCCTCGACCAGTCAGCCACCCACCCCAAGACCTTCAATCCAGAATTCGTGAACGCATACGAAGTTGGGTCGAAAAACACATTGCTGGATGGCCGGCTGACGCTGAACAGCTCCGCGTTCTACTATGATTACACGGGATATCAGATATCGCAGATCATCGACCGCTCGGCCGTGAACTACAACTTCGACGCCAAGGTCTGGGGCGCCGAACTTGAAGCCGACTGGCGCCCGCTGGAAAATCTTCGGCTGGGATTAAAGCTCGGCTACGAAAAGACGCGCGTCGCCAACGGCGAAAAGGCGATCGACATCATGGACCGCACCGCGGGCCATGCGGGGTGGGTGGTCGTCAAACCATTTCCCTCCATTCCGTCGAACTGCATTTTGCCGGAGTTCCTCTTCGTTGGAACGGCCGGCGGGGCCGCCGGGGTCGCTCCGGTCAACCTCGGCTTCCCGAGTGGAGGCGGCGCAAGCGGCTGTGAACTCGCATACCTCTTCCATGACGATCCGGTCACGGGCGCCCCATATGTCGACCTGACCAATTGGGTTGGCCCGATAACAACCGGCTACGGCAGCACGCTTCAATTCCGACCGGGTTATACGGGGTGGAACCCCGCTACGGCGCCGAACAACGGGGAGGGCTTCGACAAGGACCTCTCCGGTCACGAATTGCCGAACGCCCCTCATTACACGACGACGGTGACGGCCGATTACACCGTTCCACTCCCATCCAGCTGGCTCATGACGCTGCATGGAGATTTCTACTACCAGTCGGAAGCTTGGACCCGCATCTTCAACACGCCGGGCTATGACAAGCTGAAGGCCTATACCAACGTCAACCTGGCCGCGATCTTCACCGATGAAGACGTCGGCTGGAAGGTGATGGCCTATGTGAAGAATGTCTTCGACAAGACGAATATCACCGGCGCATTCCTGAACTCCGACGACACGGGCCTCACCACCAACGTCTTCCTCAATGAGCCCAGGCTCTATGGCTTGCGGGTCACCAAGGAATGGACCGGAACCGGCTGGTGGACAGGCGCCAACCCCAACCACCTCGCGGGTGAGCCTTATCCGCTGACCGTCGAGGTCGGCGGGATGGTTCAGCGCCAGGATGCTCCGTACGCTCCGGCGGAGCCCAGCTTCATCGGCGCGTTTCCAGACAGCTTGAACATCGCCGCGAACGCGCAGAACCGCAACCTCGACTGGGGTGACGGCAGAGAGGTGAAACTGACTTATCAACCGGCCGGCGGCCTGTGGTCGGTTTCCGCTGCGTGGCAGAATGGGCGTACAAACAGCGATACGGCGCGGCTTCGTGCTCAACAGGTACACACCGTCTGCGGCTTTCTGGCGCCGACTGATGGGCTGTTCTGCGACCCGGCGGGCGCTAAATATTACGAGCACCTGGGCATCCACAACGTTGCCGTGTGGTCGGATGCGTCTGCCCGAAATCACGAAGACCACGCAATTGCCGACTTCCGAGTGGGCTATGATGTGGGCATCGGCGGCATGCTGGAGCGATCGACTGTTTCGGCCGGCTTGCGCTATGCGGCGTTCAATTCGTCGACGAAAGGCGCCTTCAATGGCGTTCCTTATGTCTATGAGAACCCTGGATGGTTTTACAACATGTACGATGCCTCCCATCTGACCCGCTATTCGGCGGCGTGGGACACAAAACGCACGTTCAAGGGCGCGGGCCCCACCGTCGGTTGGGATGCGGGCGCGCGACTGCTGGGCAATGATCAGACCGGGCGTGTAGTCCTCGACTGGTCCGTTTCGGCGGGCGCTCTCTTTGGTAAGCAGAAGACGTCGACCAATGAGACCGAAGCCAGCTATTATTGGCGCGGCAAGTACGCGTCGGTTTTCGGCGATCAGTCGCGACACGTCGCCCAACCCGGCGATATCAGCAATACGACGGCAGACATTCCCAAGCGGACCAAATCCGCAACTGTTCCGGTCGTCGATCTGTCCCTCGGTCTCTCGTACGACATCCAGCGGATCAAGGTGTCCACGGGCTATCGCTGGGAGCGGTATTTCAACGCACTTGATGGCGGCTACAGCGAACACAAGTCCTACGACCGCACCATCGACGGTCCCTACTTCAAGATCGCCGTCGGCTTCGGCGGCTAGGAACTCCTCCGGCTTCGGTCCCCTCTGAACCGGATCACTTGAGGCGGCCGCCCACCAGCGCCGCCTCTTTCTTTGCCACCCCCCAAACGTGGGCGTTCCAGCCGCGATCCGTACGATAAACCACGCCTCGCGACATATCGTTTGATTGTGGCTGACGCTGCGTCCTATCAGGGCCCGGGACCGAAGGGGCCATAGGGACGTGAGCGAGGCGGAATATAACGACCGGGACGCCGGGTTGAGGCGCTGGCGCTGGCCGCTGATCCTCGGCGGCCCGCTGCTGATCCTGGCGGCCGTTGCGTACTTCGTGCTGACCGGCGGCCACTACCAGTCCACCGACAACGCCTACGTCCAGATCGCCAAAACGCCCGTCGCGCCGTCCGTCGCAGGCCGGGTGGCCGAGATCTACGTCCACGAGAACCAGTTTGTCCGCAAGGGTCAGGTGCTGTTCCGGCTCGATCCGCGCGACATGCAGGCCAACGCCGAGGCCGCGCAGGCCGCGCTCGCAAACGCCGAGCTGGAGGTGCGGGGCGCGCGGGCCGCCTATCAGGTTCAGCAGGCCAACGTCGCCGCCGCGCAGGAGACGGTCGCCTATACCGCCCGCGAGGCGACCCGCGAGCAACAGCTCGAGGCGGCGGGCGTGGCGTCGCGGCAGGAGGTTTCGCAGGCCGTCCATGCCGCCCAGCAGGCGCGTGACCAGCTGGCCGCCGCTCGCGAACAGGCCGCCCAGGCGCTGACCGCGCTCGGCGGCGATCCAAACATCGGCGGGGGCGCCAATCCCGGCGTCTTGCAGGCGAGGGCCCAGTATCAGCGAGCGCAACTGAACATCAGCTACGCCACCGTGGTTGCGCCGGCGGACGGCGTGGTGGCGCGGGTCGAGCAGATGCCGCTCGGGACCTACCTCAATGCTTCGCAGACGGCATTCTGGCTGCTGTCAGGCGAACCGTGGATCGAGGCGAACTTCAAGGAAGACCAGCTGGCGCACATGAAGATCGGCCAGCCGGTCGACATCCGCGTCGACGCCTGGCCCGACGCCCACCTGCGCGGTCATGTGGCGAGCTTCTCGCCGGGGACGGGGGCGGCGTTCTCGGCGCTGCCGACGCAGAACGCCACGGGCAACTGGGTGAAGGTCATCCAGCGCCTGCCGGTGCGGATCGAGTTCGACCGTCCGCCGCCGGGCATGGCCGCCCGAGCCGGGCTCTCCGCCAAGGTCAAGGTCGACGTGCGCGCGCCCGGACGCGCCGGTTAGGCGAAGGCGATGAGCGCGGAACAGGACGCCGCCAACCGCATCCCGATCACCATCTCCATCATGCTGGCGACGGTGATGAACTCGCTCGACACCACCATCGCCAACGTGGCGCTGCCGCACATCCAGGG
>Ga0157373_10001015_pt1 | contig 21696 bp, 17 predicted proteins | sample C65metaG_FD_113460 | JGI IMG/M metagenome (GOLD analysis project Ga0157373, IMG submission 113460) | Corn rhizosphere microbial communities from Kellogg Biological Station, Michigan, USA - C6-5 metaG | ecosystem: Host-associated > Plants > Roots > Rhizosphere > Soil | place: USA: Michigan... | reverse complement strand
TTCGATGTTCGGCAAGGTTGCGGAAATCGCCGGCGAGTACCTGCGTAAAGGTTCGCAGGTGTACATCGAAGGCAAGCTGCAGACCCGCGAGTGGGAAAAAGACGGTATCAAGCGTTACACCACTGAAATCGTGGTCGACATGCAAGGCACCATGCAACTGCTCGGCGGCCGTCCACAACAGGGCGACCAACAAGGCGGTGGCAACAACTACCAGCAGTCGGCTCCGGCTCCACGCCAGCAGGCTCCGCGTCCGCAGCAGTCGGCTCCACAGCAGCGTTCGGCCCCGGCTCCTCAGCAGGCCGCACCGCAACCTGCTCCGGATTTCGATAGCTTTGATGACGATATTCCGTTTTGATTTTTCCCTGAGCCGACATCTGGTTTAGGTTCAAAGCCCCCGCATTGCGGGGGCTTTGTCGTTTTGGCGAAACATAAAACCAATCTTCGCGTCTCCACGTGAGTCGGTAAAGTTTGCCGAAGGCTCTTGAACGCCATCGCAAGCCATTCCATGATCGGCGCCGGCGGCTGGAGTACCGGCCGATCTTCTCCAGAACAGTTTGCGCGACGATCAGTGCCTGTTCATTCACAAAAACAAGAGAAACCGATGAGCAGCACTAAAAACAAGGAAATTGAGTTTCTGCGAGGGGTGGCCATTCTCATGACCATCTTTGCCCATCTCCCTCAGTTGCTGCCGTTCTTCGGTCTGTACCTGTTGAAGGTGTTCAATGTGTATGCGCCATGGACCGGCGTTGATCTGTTCTTCTGTATCTCCGGTTTCGTCGTCAGCAAGGCCTATCTCGATTACTTCGATAAGAACCGCGAGCAGAACCGCTTTGGCCTTGCGGCAACGTCTTTCTGGATTCGGCGGGCTTACCGTCTGTTGCCGACAGCCTGGCTGTGGGTGTTGATACCGCTGGCGTTCTCGATCTTTTTCAACCAGTCGAATGCGTTCCAGTCCTGGTATGAAAACTTGCGCAGTTTCACCGCGGTGGCGACGTTTTCCGGCAACCTGGCGAATCAGTACGGTGTGTTGCTGGGGCCGAACTCCGTGTATTGGAGCCTGGCGCTGGAGGAGCAGTTCTACTTCATCTTTCCGTTGTTTCTGTTGCTGGTGACGTCGACCCGCTGGCGCGTGCTGATTCTGATTTTGCTGATTGCGGCGCAATTTCCGTTCAATCGCGATACTTTCGCAGCCCCTCCCGCGCCGATGCTTTTCTCGTTCCGCCTGGACGCGATGATGTGGGGGATTCTGCTTTGCCTGTTTACCCGCACCTCGTTATACAAGGATATTGAGCCTGTCGGGCTTGGCGGCAGCAGGTTCAAGCGTTTGGCCGTCACGTTGTTCCTTTTGTACATGATGGGCGCCATCGCCGGTCAGATGATCATGGCGCCGATTGCCGTCGGTCTGATCGCGATCACGGCGTTGATCATTGTCTGGCTCGCCAGTTATCAGAAAGGCTACATCTACTGCCCGGCGCTGCTCAATGGTCTTTTCCAGTGGCTCGGTTCGCGCTCTTACGCGTTATACGTGGTGCACATCTTTGCCTACCATCTGAGCACCGAGATCTGGACGCGCGTTGCCGCCAGCAGAGACATGGAGCTGGGGGCTGCCTTCACGGTTGAGCTGCTGCTGACCTCGCTGGTGATCATGGTCGTATGCAGTGAACTCAATTTCCGCTTTGTCGAAACGCCGTTGCGGCGCCGTGGCGCAGAGATTGCCCGGCGCAGAATGGCCGGCGTTAGCGCGACCGAAACGGCCAGAGAAAAACCATCTGTGGAAAAGCCTGCCCGCTCGGTGGATATTGCCTGACCCGGCACAGCAACGAAAAAAACCGCAGCGCGCAAACGCTGCGGGGTTTTTTAGTGTCGGGCAGACCTCTGCCGCGCAAGTCAGTCGAGGATCAGGTGTGGCAGAAACCGGCTCGAATCCTTGGTGATCAAACTGTTGTCTTCCCGCACCCCAATCCCTGCGGCCTGATCGCCAACTACCCACGAACCGATCAGCGTGTAGCTGTCGCCAAACTTCGGCAACGGCGCAAACTCCTGCAGGATAAATGGCGCATCCGTGTAGGGCCCGTCCTCTTTGACGATCAGACCGTCAGCCGTTTGCAACTCAATGTTCGCCCCTTCGCGGGAAAAGTACGGCTTGCGTACCCAGCCTTTCGGCACTGCATTGGTCGGGTTCGGATCGAGATGCGCCGCCAGCAGATTCGGATGCCCTTTGTGCAGTTCCCACAGTAATGGCAGTGCACCCTTGTTCGACAGAATCGCCTTCCACGCCGGTTCGAAAAACTGCGTATCGCACTCGGCAATCGCCGCGCCGAAGGGCTCGTGGAAGATGAATTCCCAGGCATGCAGTTTGAACAGGTGCGGGATCCAGCGATCTTCCAGGTCGACGAAGCGCCCTTCAGCCGTCAAACCGATGTCTTCGATATCGATGTGCCGCGACTCGATGCCGACTTTCTCGGCGATCAGCCGCAGATAATCCGTTGTGCCCTTGTCCTCGACCGAGTCTTTCATCGAGGCAAAGTAGAACGGCCGCTTCAGTTGTAATTCGGCGAAGGCCTGATGCAGATGGGTGTCGATGCTGTTGAACTGGTCGGCATGACGCGGCAGCGTGCCGCGCTCGATGCATTGTTCCAGCCAGCCCCACTGGAACGCCGCCGCTTCATAAAGACTGGTCGGCGTGTCGTAGTTGAGCTCCAGCAGCTTCGCCGGGCCGTTGCCGCTGTAGGAAAAGTCCATGCGTCCATACAGATGCTGATGACCTTCCCGCCAGGACGTGCGGATCATGTCGTAGTACGCCGCCGGGATGCTCAGGCGATCCAGCAACTCTTCGCTGCTAACCACACGGTCGACCAGATCCATGCACATCTCGTGCAGTTCGGTGGTCGGGTCCTCAAGATCGTTTTCGATTTGCGCAAGCGTGAACTGGTAGTACGCGCTTTCGTCCCAGTACGGCTCATCGTCGATGGTGTGAAACATGAAACCGAGGCTCTCGGCGGTCTGTTTCCAGTCGGGGCGCTCGGCGCAGAGGATCTTCTTCATCGTCAGCTGCTCGAACGACCAGAACCAGAACTGCTGCCCCAACCACCCCAGCCGCTACGGGCACTGGACTGGCTGCCGAAGCCGCCGCGTGAGGTCGAAGAAGCCACGTTGACCGGTTTGCTTTTGCTGCTTTCGTAATCCGTTTGGCTGCGCGTCGTGGTTTCGGCTCTGCGGTACTGCGTCGAGGTGTTGTACGGCTGGCGCGTTTCGCGATCGCGGTAAACCGTGCGTTCGGCGTTGTTGCTCATCGCGTTGCCGATCAGCCAGCCGGTCAGCCAACCGTTGCCACCGCCACTGGAGGTGTGCGAAGTGTTTTGCACACTCTGCACAGCCGCCGCATCACCCGCAGGCATTTGCGCGCCGGCGATGGCGTCAAGATTCTGCGCCGGCTCACCGTCTTTCGGCACTTTGAAGCCGCCGAGTCTCGGCACGAAGCGGCCGTCAGAATTCTTCTGGCACCAGTCAGCGGCAAAGTCCGCGTCGCACTTGGCCTTGTTGTCGTACGCCGGGGCAATGCGCCGATGTTCGGTCAGGGCGGCGACGTAAGCGTTGGAGCAGACATCGGCGGCCACTTCGGCGTCGACGCACTGTTCCACATTCTGGAAACTTCGTGGTTGATCTGCGGCTGTCGCCTGGCCGGAAATGGCCATCGCCACCGAGGCGGCGAGGGACAACTGAACGTATTTGCTGCGTTTCATCTAAGGCTTCCTGCCGATCAGTTGGACGGTGTCATGCACGCGGCGTTGAGCATGCCGACGCTGATCGCGACCGCAGCGACATAGATACCCGAAGCCACTTCGCCGTTGGCGATGCGCTGGGATGTGCCTTTGAGCACCAGGCCCGTGGCGAGGAATGCCAGCAGTTGCACCACCGCGGCAATCACCGCCCAGAGCACGAAGTCGAGGACGTTGACCGAAAACGCAATCACGTTACTGGCCGGAATCGCGAAGCCGATGATCGCGCCGGACAGGGCGATGGCGGCGGCAACGTTGCCGGAGCGGATCAGCTCGAACTCTTTGTGCGGCGTGATGCGGGTATAGACAAATTGAAACAGCATGAACAGCAGCACGGCGCCGATGAGGTAGACGACGAAACCGACCAGCGCGGTTTTGTTCAGGGAAACGGCCAGCACTTCCAGCATGAAAAACTTCCTTTTTAAATGGTGCTCAGATCTGTCGTGTACAGCGAAATGCCGAGCGAGGTGCTCAGGCTGACGGTGCCTTCTTCGTCCTGTTCGACGGAGAACAGCAGCAGTTCGCGGCGATCGGTCAGGCCGGTCTCGCGCGCATAAAGCATGGAGTGGTGTTCGATGGTGTAGCTCTCGTCCGGATTGACCACTTGTTCGGTCATCGGTACGAGTTCGGTCTGGCCTTGTTCGGTGCCCCACTCGCGGGTGTATTCGACACCGTCGTGGCTGTAGGCGGGCAGACCGATCGAGCTGTTGGGGCCGGCCAGGCGTTGCAGTTCGGCGTCACTGTTGACGGTCACGTAACTGAGGTAGTTGAACAGGGTGACCGATTCGATCTGGTCGTCACCGGTGACGTGGATCTGCAGCCAGAAATCCTCGTCGTTCATGTAATAGCGGTGCAGTTTGTTGGACTGGCCGAGGTCGACCCAGCCATGGCTCCAGATCGCCTGATCGAAGGGCACCCGCACCGTGGTCGAGCCATCGAGCAGCAGCGCCAGGGTTGTATCGAACCTGACGGCCTTGCCTTGCGCCATGCCGAGTGGGCCACTGGCAACGGTCGGTGTTGGCGCAGCGGTCTGCCAGTTGCTGGTGCCCAGCAAGTCTTTAAACCATCCCATGGGTACGTTCCTTGAAGCGGGTGGAGGTGTTCGTCGGCGAAAAAAGCGTGGCTAGTGTACCGGGCTGAGCGATCAACGACACGCCACAAACCATGTGGGAGCGAGCCTGCTCGCGAAAGCGTCATGTCAGCTGACTCATATGCCGACTGATACTCCGTCTTCGCGAGCAGGCTCGCTCCCACAGGTTTCGTGCAAATGCTTACTGCGAGGACTTCTGCTTCAGACGCTCAAGAATCGCATTGGCGCTGCCTTCGTTCGGCGTGATGCCGGCGTCGCGCAGTTTGCGTTCCAGGTCGTTGCCGGTCGAGGCGTCAGCCAGTTCGTCCGCCGCGCTCAGCTCGGCAGCACGTTGCTGCTGCTTGGCCTGCAGACGGTTCAACGTACCGACGGCAGTTTCCAGTTTGCCATTGGCGCCGCCGCTGGCGATGGAAGCGCTGACCTGAGCTTTCTGCACGCTTTCACGGGCCTTGGCCATGTCCACTTGCTGGCGCAGGCTCTTGATCCGCGACTCGGCTTTGCTGATGTCTTTGCGCATGTTTTCGGCGTAAGTACCGAATTCGTCGCTCTGCTTTTTCTCAACATCCAGCTCGTTGGTCAGGGTCGAAATCGCTTCGGCCACTTCCAGTGCCAGGTCTTCACGGCCAGCGTTCAGCGCCGAGACGGCTTTGGCCTCCAGATCCTTGATCTTGGCGTCGTACTCGCTTACGCGGTCGGCGGCCAGTTTGTGTTTAGCCATGATGGTGACCAGTTCGCGACGGGCGTTCGACAGCGCGCTGTCGGCATCGCGGATTTCCTGATCGAGGATGCGCAGGGCCTGTTGGTCCGCGATCGCTTCGCCGACTTCATTGGCGCCGCCGCGCAGTGCGGTGAACAACTTGCTCCAGATGGACTGAGTCATTGGATATTCCCTGTTGATTACTTGAAGAAGTGTTCGAAGGCTTCGCTCGCGCGCTGCACATTGTCGACTAGGGTTTTCACCTCGGTGACGACGTTGGTCAGGCTCGAGTCGGCGCTGAGGGCGCCAAACATGTTGTAAACGGTCTGCCCGTTCGGCATCGACTCGATACCGATCGACGACAGCGGGAACATTTCCCGGCTGCGCAACACGGCATCGTTGAAGGCGCGCACGTCGCTGATCGAATCGATGTCCACCAGCACGGTGTCGACGATGATCTGCTGGCCGGCCAGGGCGATGTGAATCGGCAGACCGCCGAATTCGTTCATTTCCAGCTTGATGCTGGGTTCGGAGCTCTGGATCAACGACAGCGTGATTTCTTGCGAAGCCACCTCGTCGAGGGCCTTGAGGGCGTTGAAGAGGCTATCGATGGTCCAGTTGTTGCCTGCGCTCATGTAATTCTCCGACATGAAAGAGCCAGCCAGAATCGGTTGGCGTAGCTGTTGCTCCATTTGCTTGAGCAAGCTTCGGTTTTCGGGAAGCACCCAAGTTTCGTGTTTCACATAACCTGCTGCGGCCAGGCCTGCGCGCATCTGCTTCATATAGAAACTCGAAGGTTTTTTCGCAGACGGTTTCGCGCGCTCCCCCTTGGGACTCTCTGATTTCGCGGTGGGGGAACGGCTTGTCATGGCAATGGCTCGGTTATGGACATCTCACGCGTGAGCCACACTACAACCAATTCAAAGTGCCATCAATGGCTCACGCGTGAGATTTTTATGACAGACGAAAAAAGGCCCGCTACGAGGCGGGCACAGGTTTTTCGCAGAATGACTCAATGTTTGGCAGCGAGGTATTCGTCAGTAGATACCACGCTGGCGTAGGCGAAACCGAGCGCCGACATGAACGCGGCATGGACGTGTGCCGCCGGCACCGTCAGACCATTGAACGCCAGGTCACGGCTGGCGCAGGCGTCATGAATCACCGTGACGGCGTAACCCAGATCCGCCGCCGCGCGGGTAATGCCGTCAATGCACATGTGGCTCATGCTGCCGACCACCACCAGCTCCTTGATGCCTTGTTCGTCGAGGATCGCTTGCAATTCGGTTTCGCGGAACGAGTTGACGAAGTGCTTGAGTACCACCGGTTCATCGGCGCGATTGAGCACTTTCGGGTGTAGCTTGGCGCCGTCCGAGCCCGGGGTGAAAAACGGCGCGTCCGCTGAGGTGAACTCGTGGCGGATGTGGATGACCGGATTGCCGGCCTCGCGGAAGGCGGCGATCAGCCGGGCGGCGTTGTCGGCGGCGGCATCAGCACCGGCCAGCGGCCACTTGCCTTGGGGGAAGTAGTCGTTCTGGATATCGACTACGATGAGCGCTTGCTTGGCCATGGGTGTGTCCTCGATGGATTGGCTGGAAGTGGCTGCAGTATTGGCGCTGATCAGCGATTCGGGGATTGGCCGCACCGACAATAGACAGGGGAAAACTGACAATGGGCGCAGAAAGTGCCGCCATCGCTGAATTGGGTGTGCTGATCTATCCCGGCGCGCAAATGGCGGCGGTGCATGGTCTGACCGATCTGTTTGCGGTGGCCAACCGGATTGCCGCCGAACATCAGGCCGCGCAGTTGCCGGTGCTGCGGGTCAGTCACTGGCAGGTCGAAGGTGATCAGCCGCCAACGCGCACTTACGCCAGTCATGCGGGTGACGACAGCGCTTTGCTGGCGGTACTGATTCCGCCATCGATCGGCGGGTTCTCGGCGGCGCAAGCGCCGGCCAGCCTGATGCAATGGTTACGGGATCAACATGCCCACGGTGCGACGCTGGGCGGGGTTTGCGTAGGCTCGCTGATGTTGGCTGAAAGCGGTCTGCTCGACGGCCGCAGCGCCACCACCCATTGGACCTCGGCCAAGGCCTTCGCCGAGCGTTACCCGAAGATCAAGCTCAAGGCTGATACCCCGATTGTCGACGACGGCGACTTGATCACCACGGCCGGATTGATGGCTTGGTCGGAACTGGGATTACGCCTGGTCGACAGGTTGCTCGGGCCGAGCATTGCCACCGGCACCGCGCGATTTCTGGTGATAGAGCACAGTGACAGCGCCAGTGAGTGCGGCAGTAATTTCGCGCCGATTCTCGGGCATGGCGATGCGGCGATTCTCAAGGTTCAGCATTGGCTGCAAAGCACCGGCGCGACGGATGTTTCGCTGACGGCGATGGCCGAGCGGGCAGGCCTGGAGGAGCGCACGTTTCTGCGCCGGTTCCGTGCGGCAACCGGGTTGAAACCGACCGAGTACTGCCAGCATCTGCGGGTGGGCAAGGCACGGGAAATGCTCGAATTCAGTAATGGCACGATTGATCACATTGCGTGGACGGTGGGTTATCAGGATCCGGGGGCGTTTCGCGCGATCTTCAAGAAGATTACCGGGCTGGCGCCGAGTGATTATCGGACGCGGTTTGGTGTGTCCCCAAACCCGAAGCCGACGAATATCTAATGTGGGAGCGAGCCTGCTCGCGAAAGCGGTGGATCTGCGAAACTGTTGTTCGCTGGCACTACGCCTTCGCGAGCAGGCTCGCTCCCACATTGAATTCCACCGGGCCATAGATCGTGCAATTTGCCGGGGATCGGCGCGCGGTCGTGCAGATTGAAACAGGCGCGGTGCCAGTACGATTCTGGCAAGTTTCTGATTAGGCTAGGATTTTTGTGGAGCAGCCGTTGGCCTGATCTCTGCACCTCTCACCGCCACAGTCATCGAACCGATGGAAGGGGGACGCATGACCCCGACACCCAGCAGGAAAATCGTGGTTGCCCACTCGGTGCGCCCTGACGCGCCGCAGCACGAAGTGCAAACCAATAAAGCCTTGGCGCGCTGGCTGGCGCAGATTCTCGGATGCAAATTCGGCGGCAGTTACGATCCGGACAAACATCGCGGTCGTGAGCTGTATCTACTGCCGACGCAAACCATTGTCGGCACGGCCAGCGCTCAGCAACTCGGCATCAAAGGTCCGGAAGATCTGTGGGGCGGTTTCGTCGAGCACGACTTCATCTGCACCAAAGCCATCAGCCACGGCCTGCGCAGTCATCTGGCCCACGCGCCGCAGGGCTGGTCGCCATTGTTTTCCGAGCGCGTGCGCAACGTGGTGCTCGACGGCCTCAGCGTGTTTGCCCTGGAAGATGCACGACCCGCCGCTGAACATCTGCTGTACAGCGGCCCGATACGCATGAAGCCGGTTCACGCCTGCGCCGGTCGTGGCCAGGAAGTGATCAAGAGTCTCGATGCCTTCGACGAAATCCTGTCCCGACCCGACATTGCAAAGCAGTTCAGCGAAGGCGTGGTGCTGGAGCAGGACTTAAGCGACGTTGTCACCCACAGCGTCGGTCAGTCGTTCATCGGCGATAAAGTGCTGAGTTACTGCGGTGATCAATACTTGACCAAGGATGCTCACGGCGAAGACGTCTACGGTGGCTCGAACTTGCTGGTGGTGCAGGGTGGTTACGAGGAACTGCTGGCGCTGGAGTTGCCTGACGATGTGCGCCTGGCCATCGAGCAGGCACAGGTATTCGACAGTGCGGCGGATGAAGCCTATCCGCGTTTTTACGCTTCGCGGCGCAACTACGACATCGCCCAAGGTCTGGACAGCAACGGCAAAAACCGCAGCGGTGTGCTCGAACAATCGTGGCGCATGGGCGGTGCCAGCAGTGCTGAAGTTGCCGCGTTGCAAAGCTTCGTCAACGATCCGGGGATGCGCGCGATCCGTGTGTCTTCGGTAGAAACCTACATCGATCAGCCGTTGCCGGCGGATGCCATCGAGGTCTATCGCGGCGCGGCTGAGAACAGCGAATTTCTCCTCAAATACGTTACGGTCAAATCCTATGACGGCTAGAAGCGAAAGCATTCAAATCGACATTGATGATGAACAGATGAGCGGGACCTTTCTCAGTCCCAAATCGAAAGTGCCTGGCGTGTTGTTTGTCCACGGTTGGGGCGGTAGTCAGGAGCGTGATCTGGAGCGGGCAAAAGGCATCGCCGGTCTCGGGTGTGTGTGCCTGACGTTCGACTTGCGCGGACATACCGGCGGTACCGGGATCCCGCTGACCCGCGTGACTCGCGAAGATAACCTGCGTGATTTGCTCGCGGCGTACGATCGTCTGCTCGCGCATCCGGCGCTCGACACTTCGGCTATCGCCGTAGTCGGCACCAGTTATGGTGGGTATCTGGCGGCCATCCTTACCTCATTGCGCCCGGTACGCTGGCTGGCACTGCGCGTACCGGCGCTGTATCGCGATGAGCAATGGCACACACCCAAGCGCGATCTGGACAAGGCGGATTTACGTGATTATCGAAGCACGCTGGTGCGCGCGGACACTAACCGCGCGCTGCATGCCTGTTCACAATTCACCGGGGATGTGTTGCTGGTGGAGTCGGAAACCGATGATTACGTGCCCCATGCGGCGATCATGAGTTACCGCGCGGCGTGCCAGCAGACCCATTCACTGACGCACAGGATTATCGATGGCGCCGATCATGCGTTGAGCGAACCGGTGTCGCAGCAGGCCTACACCTCGATTCTGGTGGACTGGATTACCGAGATGGTGGTGGGCGAACGGTTGAGCATTATTCAATCAGCATGATTTTTTAGTGTTCTTTCGAACGCTATCGCGAGCAGGCTCACTCCTACATTTTGGAATGCGTTCACTTGTAGGAGTGAGCCTGCTCGCGATAGCGATTTCGAATTCAAAAACTAACTCAAGAGGGGTTTTTCTCGATCCGAAGCGCCTTGGCCTTGGCCTCAACCACCAGATACATCACCACCGTAATCAACAACGGCAACAGAAAATAAATCGCCCGATACGCCAGCAACCCCGCCACCAGACTGCCGCGCGAAGCCTCGTGTTGCAGCAGCGCCACAAACACCGCCTCCAGCACCCCAAGCCCCGCCGGAATGTGGGTGATGACCCCGGCAATCGCGCTGATCAGCAACACCCCCAGCACCAACGGATAATCCAGTTTGCTCGGCAGCAACGTGAAGATCACCGCCGCCATCAGCGACCAGTTCAGCGCGCCCAGCAGCAATTGCAACACCGCCATGCGCAACGACGGCAGATTGATTTCCACCCCGCGAATCGACCACTCGCGGCGCTTGGAAAACTGGCACGCCGCGAGATAGCCGGCGCTGATCAGTAATAACAAAACACCAATGCCTTGCAATGCATCACTGCTGACTTTCCAGCCCGGCGGCATGCGCACCAGTCCGCTGCTGAACACCACGCCGGCAATGGTCATGTAGCCAAACCAATTGGTCGCCAGGCTCAACCCGAGGATCTTGGCGATGTTGCCTTTGCTCACGCCCAGTCGCGAATACAGGCGATAGCGCATGGCGATCCCGCCAACCCACGCGCTGAGATTGAGGTTGAACGCATAGCTGATGATCCCCACCGGCAGGATCTGCTTCCAGGTCAGGTCCTGACGAATGTAGGTGCGGCCGATCAGGTCAAAACTGGCGTAGACCAGAAAACTCAGCAGGGTCAGGCCGGCGGCGATGATCAGCGTGCGCAGCTTGAAGTCGGCAAGGGTTTGCAGCACTTCGGCCCATTCGATACGCGTGGCGAACAGCGTCAGCAAGACGATCAGTGCGAGGAAAAACAGCAGGCTCAACGGGCGTTTCCAGCGACTCCATTTCGAGTGCGTCGCTGGTGCCGAATGACCGCTCGAATGCGCTTCGGAATGGCTCATGGCGTGTTTCCTCGAAATGGCTTGAGCCGTGGTTTGTGCGCCGGCAGCCAACCGGCCATCGCCGGAAAATGCCGCAGAAAGTGAAACACCAGAAAACCCACGGTCATGTGCCAGATCCGACCACGCGGGGACTTGCTCGGGTCCATGGCTTTGCAGTGGTTCTGGCTGAGGTCTTCGAGGCGCTCGAACAGATGCTGATTGAACGCGCGGTCGCGGATCAGCACGTTGGCTTCCAGGTTCAGCGACAGACTCAGCGGATCGAGATTGCTCGAGCCGACGGTGCTCCATTCTTCGTCGACCAGCGCGACTTTGCCGTGCAGCGGGCGCTGGCAATATTCGTGGATCTGCACGCCGGCCTTGAGCAAGTAGTCGTAGGTCATGCGCGCCGCCAGTTTGGCCACCAGCATGTCCGGTTGCCCCTGCAGAATCAGGCGCACCTCGACTCCACGGCGTGCCGCATTGCGGATTTCCCGCAACAGGCGATAACCGGGGAAGAAGTAGGCGTTGGCGATCACGACCCGGCGTTTGGCGCGGCGCAGCACCTGCAGATACACGTCTTCGATGTCGGAGTTGTGCTGGTCGTTATCGCGGAATACCAGGCGTACTTGACCGTCGTGATCGTTGAACGCCATTTCCGCGCGGCGCTGGCGCCGGCGTTGCCACCAGAAGCGTGCGCGTCCGGGGCGACCGCTTTGCAGCAGGGCAAAGTGGTGGATGTCAGCGACCACCGGCCCCTGGACTTGCACCGAGTAATCCTGCTTGGCTTCGGGGCCAAAATCGGCCAGGTGATCGCCGGAAAAGTTGATCCCGCCAATAAACGCGACCAGGCCGTCGACCACCACGATCTTGCGGTGCAAGCGGCGGAACCAGTTGGTGCGGATGCCCAGGCGTTTCGGTGCCGGATCGAAGATTTGCAGGTGCACGCCGGCTTCGCTCAGCGCAGTCAGATAACCGGTAGTCAACTCACCGCAACCGAAGCCGTCGAGGCTCACGGTGGTGCGCACGCCTCGTCGCGCGGCGTCGATCAGAATCTCCTGCAACTCGGCACCGACCTTGTCTTCGAAAACGATAAACGTCTCAAGGAGGATTTCACTCTTCGCCGCGCGCATCGCGTCGAACACCCGCGGGAAATACTCCTCGCCGTTCTCCAGCAACTCAACGCGATTGTTGCCCTGCCAGCTGTACTCGACATCAACATGGCCGGGCTCGCGTATCGGCGGGTTGATGGCGATCGGTTCCACGGCGGATTTCTCCAGCGGCGCACTGCTCATAGTTCGATCTCTACCGATAAAGGAACGTGGTCGGAAAGGTGCGACCAGGGCCGGTTCGCCAGGACTTTCGGCTGGCTGGCCTTGAGGTTGCGCACGTAAATACGATCAAGCCGAAGTGCTGGCAGGCGCGCGGGAAAGCTGCGCGCCGGTTTGCCCTGGTGCTCGGCGAATACTTCGCGCAGGCCGCAGGGTTTGAGCTGCGCATCGGCGCGCTGGCGCCAGTCGTTGAAATCGCCAGCGACGATCACTGGTGCGTCGTCGGGCAACTCCGCCAAGCGTTGCATGAGCAAGTCCAGCTGGGCGTTGCGATGACTCTCGCGCAGGCCCAGATGCACGCAGATCGCATGCACTTCGGTGCCGTCACCGGGCAGGCGCAGGACGCAATGCAGCAGGCCACGGTTCTCATGGCCGCTGATCGATACGTCGAGGTTGTCGTGGCGAATGATCTGGAATTTCGACAGCAGCGCGTTGCCGTGATCCCCCTCCGGGTACACCGCGTTGCGCCCATAGGCGAACTGCGGCCAGAGGCTGTCGGCGAGGAATTCGTACTGCGGCATCGTCGGCCAATTGTTGTAGCGCTTGGGGTGCTGTTCGTGGGTGCCATGGACTTCCTGCAGAAACACCACGTCCGCGGCGACGCTGCGCACTGCTTCGCGCAACTCCGGCAGGATGAAACGCCGGTTGAGGGCGGTGAAACCCTTGTGGGTATTGACCGTCAGCACGGTGAACGTGCGTACCGATGGCGCGACTACCGAACCTTCGTCTGTAAAACCGACCGGTTCCGGAATGCTCATGCCAACACTCCTTCGCCAGCAGGTTCGCCGGGGGTGGTGGCGAGGTCTTTATCCAGTTCGAAACGATGCAGCAACTCGCGAGCGTCATACGGTGCGCGGACTTTGATGTCGTTGTCGAAATAGCAGAAAACTTCGCGGGATTTGCGTGCGCGTGGCTTCAAGCGTGGCGCGATCAGATGAGCATCTTTGGGTTGCTCGCCGTGGTGCCAGGCGTCGATGCGCTCGGCCCAGCGCTTGAGTGCCGGTGCGGTGTAGCCACTGGCATAAAGTTCTTCGGCGCCGTGCAGGCGCAGGTAGACAAAGTCGCTGGTGAGGTCTTCGCGGTACGGCCATTTATTGGCAGTGTCGGCGATCACCAGTGCGGTGTTGTGGCGTTTCAACAAGCGCACAAAGTCGGGATCGAGGAAGCTATCGTTGCGGATTTCCACGGCATGGCGCAGTGGCTTTTTGCGCCAGGCTTTCATGCTGGCGTGGCCATGCAGGTGGGAGTCGTGTTGATGGGCGAGGGTGGCGGCGGCTTCGGTATCGTGGGGCAGTAGCGCGAGGAAATGTTCAAAGCGCTCAGGCTCGAATTTGAAGTTCGGCGGGAACTGCCAAAGGATCGGCCCGAGCTTTTCCTTGAGCTCCAGTACCCCCGAGGCGAAGAAATTGGCCAGAGGCTTTTCGATCTCGCGCAAGCGGCGGATGTGGGTGATGAAGCGCGGCGCCTTGACGCTGAAAACGAAGTCGTCCGGCGTTTCGGCGTACCACTGCGAATAGCGTTCGGGCCGTTGCAGGGCGTAGAACGATCCATTGATTTCGATGCTGTTGACCGCCCGCGAAGCGAACTGCAATTCGCGTTTCTGCGCCAGTCCTTTGGGGTAGAAATCCCCGCGCCACGGTGCGTAGCGCCAGCCGGAAATACCGATGTGGATCGTTGCCATGCCGCCCTCCGTCGAAAGTCCTCGTGTTGCCGGTATCCTTTGATGACTGCGGGCGGTTCGGGAAAGTTTCGACGGTATTACGGACGGTCACGTCCAAGGCGAAGATCAAAAGCGTTCCCCCTCACCCCAACCCTCTCCCCCAGAGGGGGCGAGGGGGAAAGGGAGCAGATCTTCAGGGTTTTCAGGGGTTGAGTTCGACTCCGGACACTCAGGTCGATGTACTTCTCGCAGACAACTCGGTCAGTTCCCTCTCCCTATGGGCGGTCCGACGTTTCGGGAGGGCTAGGGTGAGGGCGCTCTTGAACTTGCCGTACAAATATCGATCAGTTCCTTACAGGTTCAGCCACGGGAGATCGGAGTTTTGATCAAGTTCAGGATCGCCATTGTGCTGGGAGCACTGCTGTTTCTCGGCGCCAGTGAAATCGACGCCGCTGCATTGCCGGGTGTGCCGGCCGCCGCCGAAGAAGCGGCCAAACCCGAGCCGATAGTGCAGGGCGGTCTGCTCGGTGCGATCAGTTCGAGCATCGATGATGTGCAGGACAAACTCGATCTCAACGAACACCTGGTCGACGCCTGGCGCCTGCGCGCCGATCGCGCCGCCGATGAAGTCGACAAACTGGTCAACCAACCCTCGAACCGCTCGGGCTGGAGCATTACCGGGGACTTCCTTACGCTGTCGGGAGTCTGGCTCGGCAGTTTCGCGTTGTTGACCGTGCTCGGCAGTTTGATGGCCAAGCGTCTGCGCGAGGGCCGCTGGTTGCGCACCCGCCAGCGCAGTCAGGATCTGATTGGTTACTTGCTGCCGTACACCGTGCCGGCGCTGATCTGCCTGCCGCTGACGCTGTACGTCAGCCATTTTCTGCAAGCTTCGGTCGGCCGCGCGCTGGCGCTGTGTCTGGCCTACGCCACCAGCAGCGGCATCTTTTCCACCTCGATGTTGCTGTGCGTGGTGGTGATGTTCAACGTTGGCCATAAACGTCCGGCGGCGCGGATCATTCGTGATTATTGCCCGCGGCCGCTGTTCCTGATCGGCTTCCTAGCCGCCCTCAGCGACGCGCTGACCAGCCCGCAGATCGCACGACAACTGGGCGGCAATATCACCAGCAGCGTCGCGGTATTCACCGGGCTGATCGCCTCGATCATTTTTGGCTTGCTGGTGATCCGCCTGCGCCGCCCGGTGGCGCATCTGATCCGCAATCGTTCGCTGAGCCAACGCCTGAAACAACCGTCGTTGCAGGAGTCGCTGCGGATTTTCTCGGGGCTGTGGTACTGGCCAATCGTGCTGATGGTGCTGGTCTCGGCAGTGAATCTGATCGGCATCGGCGAGGACAATCAGAAAGCTCTGCGTTGCGCGTTGTTCACCACGGTTTTGTTAATCGGCACGGTATTCCTCAGCACGATCCTGCAGCACTTGTTCAAGTCACGAAAAGCCGAAGCGATCCAGCGCAGCAGCGCCTACAAGGAACGTTTTCTCAGCCTCTTGCATGCCTTGCTGCGGATCGTCATCGCTATCGCCTTCATCGATATTCTCGGGCGGATCTGGGGCGTTTCGTTGCTCGATTTCGCTCAGAGCAGCACGGTTGGACGAGCCATCAGTAACGCGCTGAGCAGCATTGGCCTGATCTTCCTGGTCACGTGGTTGCTGTGGGTGGTACTCGACACGGCGATTCAGGAAGCACTGAAACCGCCGCTCAGCAAACGCGCGGCGCGCCAGCCGAGTACGCGAGTGAAAACCATCCTGCCGCTGCTGCGCAACGCGATCAAAATCATCCTCGTGGTGATCTGCGCAATCACCACTATGGCCAATCTGGGGATCAACGTTGCACCACTGCTGGCCGGTGCCGGAGTGGTCGGTCTGGCCATCGGTTTCGGTTCGCAGCAACTGGTGCAGGACGTGATCACCGGGCTGTTCATCATCATTGAAGACACCCTGTCGATTGGCGATTGGGTGGTGCTCGATTCGGGCCATGCCGGCACCGTCGAAGGGCTGACCATTCGCACCCTGCGTCTGCGTGACGGCAAGGGCTTTGTGCACTCGGTGCCGTTCGGCCAGATCAAGGCTGTGACCAACCAATCGCGGCAGTTTGCCTTTGCGTTTTTCTCGGTGCAGTTCACCTACGACACGGACGTGGATAAGGCCATCGAGTTGATCCGCGAGACGGGCGATTCGATCCGCGAAGACCCGTTCCTCAAGTACAACCTGCAAGGGCCGCTGGATGTGTTTGGCGTGGACAAAATGGATTTGAACGGCGTGGTGCTGACGGCGCAGTTCCGCACGGTATCCGGTGGGCAGTATGCGGTGAGCCGGGCGTTCAATCAGCGTTTGAAGAAGCTTGTGGATAACAGCCCGGTGGTGCATTTCGCGCAGACTTATCCACAGCAGGTTTTGTTGCCGAAGCGGCAGCAGGAAGGGGCGGTGGTGGTGAGCGAGGTGCCGCAGGAATCGCGGACTTAACGGGTGGATTTTTGGTGGGAATGCCAGCGCTATCGCGAGCAGGCTCACTCCTACAGGGGAACGCATTCCAAATGTAGGAGTGAGCCTGCTCGCGATGGCGCCAGACCCGCCAACCTCAATGCCGGATCAGCTTGCCGCGCACCTGCTCCATGCCGATCTGATCCAGCTCCAGCCAAAACTGCTGCTTTCCGGCAATCTCCGCCGCCGCTGGAATCCCATCCCGATAGACCAACCGATTACTCACCAGCGCCGGCACTTTCGTCCCTGGCAACAACGTCCCGGCCAGGTTCAATGGATCGACCCCGCACACCGCGACCAGACTGCCGTCATGCGGTCGCCGACGCACTTCGCGCAACAATGGAATCGCCTCGGGCAAGGCAAACTGTTCCCCCGCCAAACCACTGACAAATCGTCCACCGCGAATCTCGCCCCGTGCTTCCAGCCGATGAAACGTGCGCAACAATTCGCGCCAGCTCGGCAACCAGTCCGCCTCACGCTCCAGCAAGCGCCAGAACACCACGCCATAACGGCGCAACAATGTCATCGCGACGTGTTCCAGGGTTTCGCTGTTATCCACAGCCGTTCCGCGCCGCAACAACGCCCAGCGCCCGGCATCATCCATTCCACCGACAAACGCCCCGCGCCCACGACGACTGCTGCGCTGCTGGCGTTTGCTCGGCGGGGTGATCAAGGCGCGCAGGCCGGCGAAGCTGTCGGCGTTCACCAGACCGGCGCCAACCAGCTCCTGCAAGGCGATTTCCAGTTCGGTGCGCAGCAGGCGCGCTTCATGAATCAACTCATCGAAAAACAGCGCGCCGTGTTGACTCAAGGCTTCAAAGACCTTCTGGGTTTTTGGCGACAGTTCGTTCACCGGCGTCTGTTCGGCCAGCGCACTCCACAAACCGACCTGACTACGTGGCAGCAGCACGATCGGCGTGCTGCGCAACGCCGTGCCGCTGACTTTCTGCCGGGCACTGAGGCGCGTCCACACCAGTTTGCCGTTGCGGCACAAATCATCCAGCCAGCTCGGTGAGTAGTCTTTGAGGCGGGCCGGAAGAATGTCGCTGTCCCACGCCGAAGCGGCCGCCGCGTAGCCTTCGAACTGGCCGACAATCGCGGGCAACACGGCGCTGCCCTGACCGCGAGTTGCGGGCGACAGATGCTGCCAGTCGAACAGAAACCGCATGAAATCCTGCAGCGCGACCGGTTCGATTTCCCGGCGCAGGCGCTTGACCGTGTAGCGATGAATGCGCGCGAGCAGATGCCGTTCGCACCATTCCTCAATGTTGACCTTGGGCGTGAACTGGCCGCGTAGCACGTAACCTTCGCGCTCCAGTTGGGCAAGGGCTTGATGGACTTCAGTGGCCTGCAACGCGAGCGGTTCGGCAATCGCGGATAACGGCAGCGGTCCGAAGGCACCGAGGCGTGCGCGGATCACTTCGACCAGCGCTTCATCGAACGTCCACGCCTCATCGAATCCCGGCAACGCCTTCAGTTCGGCTTGCAATTTGGCCTGTGGATAAAGCGCTTGCAGACACGTCAGGCGTTCGCGGGCCAGCCACAAGCCATGCTCGGCATCGATCTGTAGACGGCAGGCGCGACCACTGCTGGCCAGATTTTCCAGCCATGCACGCCAGCCTTCGTTCGTTTGCACCTCCTCATCGCTGATGCACGCCAGGCTCATCAGCGCCTCATGCATTTCATCCACAGCGTTTGGCGTCGGCCACGCCTCTTCATACACGGCGGCAATCGCGTCCGCATCCAGCGCACCGAGGTCATCGGTCGATTGTGGATCGCTCCAGCGCCGATTGATTACCGCTTGGGTACGACGTTCTTCGAGCGGTGCATCGTCGAGAAAGGTGTACGGCCGCGCGCTGAGAATTTCTGCCGCGAGCGGCGATGGCGCCGGCAAGTCGCGGCTGATCAAGCGCACGTCGCCACGCTCCATGCGCCGTAGCAGATTGAGCCAGCCCTCGCTGTCCATCGCCTCGTGCAGGCAATCGTCGAGGGTTTGCTCAATCAGGGGATGTTCGGGAATCTCGCGCTCGCCAGCAAGGTTTTCCAGGCAGGCGATCTGATCGGGAAACACGCTGGCGATCAGGTCTTCGCTTTTCATCCGCTGCAACTGCGGCGCAACTTTGCGCCCGCCGGTAAAGCGCGGCAGCGCCAACGCCACACCGGCATTCCAGCGCCAGCGCACGCCGAACAGCGGCGCGTCGAGTACGGCTTGAATCAGGATGTGCTCGGCGCTGTTGCTGTGCAGGTAACGCCAGATGTCATCGAGTTCGAAGCTGTGGCTGGTGGACAGCGACAGGACGATCGCGTCTTCGCTGGCGGCGGCCTGCAATTCGAAGTTGAAGGTGCGGCAGAATCGCTTGCGCAGGGCCAGGCCCCAGGCGCGGTTGATGCGGCTGCCGAACGGCGAGTGAATGATCAGTTGGGTGCCACCGGATTCGTCGAAAAAGCGCTCCATCAGCAGCGTGTCTTGCGAGGGCAGGGCGCCGAGGGTTTGGCGGGCGCGGGCCAGGTATTCGACCAGTTGCTCGGCGCTGGCGAGGTTGAGGCCGAGGGTCTGTGTCAGCCAGTCGAGTGCCGGTTGCAGATCGCCGGGGCTGGCGCTGAGCAGTTCATCGAGTTGTGCTTGCAGACGTGCGACAGCCGATGACAATTCATCGCTGCGTCCCGGCGCTTCGCCGAGCCAGAACGGAATGGTCGGCGGCTGGCCGTGGGCATCCTCGACGCGGACCTTGCCGGTTTCCACGCGCAGGATGCGATAGGACGTGTTGCCGAGCTGGAACACGTCGCCGGCAATACTTTCCACCGCGAAGTCTTCGTTGACGCTGCCGATGTTCAGGCCTTGCGGCTCGAGCATGACGCTGTAGTCGGCGTTATCGGGAATGGTGCCGCCGCTGGTCACTGCGGTCAGTTGTGAACCGCGACGGCCACGCAAGGTGCGGCTGACGGCGTCGCGGTGCAGGTAGGCGCTGCGGATGCCCTGGCGACCGTTGTAGCCTTCAGCGAGCATGCTCAGCAGGGCTTGATAGTGTTTTTCGTCGAGGTCGCGGTAGGGCGAGGCGCGGCGGAACATCGCCAGCAAGGCGTCCTCCGGCCATTCCTGACAACTGACTTCGGCGATGATCTGCTGCGCCAAAACATCCAGCGGCGCGACCGGGATGTGCAGGGTGTCGAGTTCGCCTCGGCGCACGCAGTCGAGCAGGGCGGTGCATTCGATCAAGTCGTCGCGGGTGGTGGCGAACAAACGGCCCTTGGGTGTGCCGCCCACCTGGTGCCCGGAGCGGCCAACACGTTGCAGAAAACCGGCGATAGAGCGCGGTGAGGCAATCTGGCAGACCAGATCGACTTCGCCGATATCGATGCCCAGTTCCAGCGAGGCGGTGGCGATCAACACCTCTAGCTCGCCGCGTTTGAGCCGTTGTTCGGCGTCGAGGCGAAACTCCTTGGCCAGGCTGCCGTGGTGCGCGGCTACGGCGTGTTTGCCCAGGCGTTCGCTGAGGTGCCGGCTCAGGCGTTCGGCCAGGCGCCGGGTGTTGACGAAAATCAGCGTGGTGCGGTGCTCGCGCGCAAGTTCGGCGAGGCGGTCGTAGACCCGTTCCCAGACATCGTTGGCCATCACTGCCGACAACGGCACGGGCGGCACTTCGATGCCCAGATCCCGTGGCCGCGCATGGCCGATGTCGATGATTTCGCAGGGGCGCTCATGGCCGACGAGAAATTGCGCCACGGCTTCGACCGGTTTCTGCGTGGCCGAAAGGCCGATGCGGGTCAGCGGTTCGCCGCACAGCGCCTGCAGTCGCTCAAGACTGAGGGCCAGATGACTGCCGCGTTTGCCTGCGGCTATCGCGTGGATTTCATCGATGATCACCGTGCGCGTGGTGCCGAGCATTTTTCGTCCCGATTCCGAACCGAGCGGCACGTAGAGCGATTCCGGGGTGGTCACCAGAATGTGCGGCGCGGTCTTGCGCATGGCCGCGCGTTCTTTTTGCGGGGTGTCACCAGTGCGCACGGCGGTGGTGATTGCCAGCCCAAGCAGACTCATCTGCCGCAGGTGTTCGGTGATCCCCGCCAATGGGTTTTGCAGGTTGATGCGAATGTCGTTGGAAAGCGCCTTCAGTGGCGAGACGTAGACCACCAGGGTTTCGTCGGGCAGGCCGTTGGGATCTTCAAGGCCTCGGTGGACGAGGTCGTCGAGCACGGCCAGAAACGCAGTGAGGGTTTTGCCGGAGCCGGTGGGCGCAGCGATCAGCGTCGAACGGCGCTGGCGGATCAACGGCCATGCGCGGGCCTGGGCGGCGGTGACCGTCGCGAATGTGTTGCTGAACCAGGCGCTGACGGCGGGGTGAAAGCCTGCCAGGGCCGCGTCCGTGGGGATGGGCAGATTCATGGCTTAAGTTATGCGGGCGCGGGTGTGAAGATGCAAGTACCGCTGGGATCTTCAGCGTCTTGCCGGACCTCTTCGCGAGCAAGCTCGCTCCCACAGTGGATTTGTGTGCGCCGTAAATCCCTTGTGGGAGCGAGCTTGCTCGCGAAGGGGCCAGTGGCCACGACACAAATCCCGGCGATCTGCACTTTACGGATGACGGTTGCGCACTAAACCCGCAAAATGCAACGATTCCGGCAATTATCGACGACGGTTTCACAAGAGCCGTCGCTAAAGCCATCGTTCCAATCAGACTGGGCCTGCTGACTCTATGCGAATGCGCCTTATGTTACTGGGCGGCGGAAATGCCCTTGGGCAGGCGCTGATTCGCCTCGGTGC
>Ga0157373_10001014_pt1 | contig 21700 bp, 23 predicted proteins | sample C65metaG_FD_113460 | JGI IMG/M metagenome (GOLD analysis project Ga0157373, IMG submission 113460) | Corn rhizosphere microbial communities from Kellogg Biological Station, Michigan, USA - C6-5 metaG | ecosystem: Host-associated > Plants > Roots > Rhizosphere > Soil | place: USA: Michigan... | reverse complement strand
GCCCCGGCTCAGGTTCCAGATGATCCAGGCGTCGACATTGCCCCAGGCGAGGTTGGAGCGGTCGGCGATCTGCGCGACCACGCTTTCCAGCTTGGCGGCGGCCTGCTGGGGCATGACCATGTAGCCGGCCTGCTGCAGTTCGGTGGCGCGCTGGCTTCCGCGCAGGTCGCTCCACACCACCACGGGCGCGAGCGGCCGGCCGGTGACGCGGTCCCAGCAGACGATGCTGGCGCGCTGCGAAGTCACCCCGATGGCGGCGAGGTCGGCGACACCGGCGCGGGCCTTCGTCAGCGCCGCATCGATGGTCTCGCGGGTCGAGCGCAGCAGGGCGGCGGCGTCCTGTTCGACCTGGCCGGGGCGGTCCGAGACGGACGCGACGGCCGTCGACGCCATGCCCTTCAGCTCGCCGCGCGGCGTGAAGACGCAGGCGCTGAGCGAGGTGGTGCCGATATCGAGGGCGAGGATGAGCTCAGGCATCGGGCAGCAGGACTCCCGGGTTCATGATCCCGTTCGGATCGAGCGCGGTCTTGACCTTGCGCAGCAGCGCGACGCCGGTCTCGCCGAGCTCGGCGGTCAGGTAGTTGCGCCGCACCCTGCCGATGCCGTGGTGGTGGGACAGGCTGCCGCCGTTGCGGTCCGTCGCTTCCATGATGCGGCGCCAGCAGGCGTGGTAGGTGGCCTCCATCTTCGCCGGATCGCCCACCATCACCGCGAAGGTGAAATAGAGGTTCAAGCCGCTGCGATAGACGTGGCTGGAGTGAGCCGAGCCGGCCACCACACCCTCGACTTCGGCCAGCGAGGCGACGGCGTCGTCATAGACCGCGCCGATCTTCGTCCAATCAGCGGAGACTTCGACGGTGTCCAGCACGATGTTTCGCTGCAGGAACATGTCCCAGCTCGGCACCGTGTTGCGGTGGCCCAGCCAGTGCTCGACCACGCTCTCCGGACCGGCGACGAGGCCGAAGCGGTCGGCGAGTTCGGTGATGGCGGCCTTCTCAGCCTCGACCAGCGCGCGCGGGCCCTCGTGCACCATGATGACGGTGCAGTCCTGGGCCGCCGGATCGAGGCGGCCGGTCTCGCGCTCGTCGTACTGGCGCATCACGGGCGGCGCCCAGCCGCACTGGACCACCTCGCGCTGAAATTCGAATCCCGAGCGCATGTCGGGCGCGAAGAAGCAGGACAGGGCGCGTTCTTCGGCCTTGCGGCGCAGGGAGTAGGTGACGCCGGTGATGACGCCGAGCACGCCTTCGGATCCCAGCATGATGTGGCGCAGGTCGGGACCGGCGGCGGACCGCGGACCCTTGCCGAGCGTCACCAGCGAGCCGTCCGGCAGCACCGCCTCGACCGAATGGACGATGTCTTCGATGTTGCCATAGGCGGTCGAGAATTGGCCCGACGCCCGCGTGGCGATCCAGCCGCCGACGCTGCTGACACCGACCGACTGAGGCCAGTGGCCGATGGTCAGGCCCTGGGCGGCGACCTCGTTCTCCGCCTCCAGCCCGTTCTTGCCGGCGTCGAAGCTGGCCAGCAGGTTCACGGGATCGATGGCGCGGGTGGCGTTCATCGCGCCCATGTCGAGCAGGATCGCGTCGGGGCTCGCCACCACGCCGCCGACCACGCCGCTGCCGAGCCCGAAGGGGATCACCGGCACCCTGGTTTCGTTGGCGATCTTCAGCACCGCCTGCACGTCGGCGACGTCCCGCGGGCGAACCACGCAGGCGGGGGCCGGGCCGGGTTGGCCGATGTGATTGCGGACATGGCTCGCCACCCAATAGTCGTGGCGCCGCGTATCGAGGGCGTCCGGGTCCGTCACGACCCGATCTCCAAGCGCCCCCCTCAGGCTAGAAACAACGTCCCCCAAGTCAGCTCCTTTGGAATGCCATGCTCTCGTCGTGAATAGCCCGGCACGCGGCGACTTGCTGCTCGCGTTCGCCGTCGGACCAGCCGAGCAGGTCGCCCATCGCCACGGCGGCGGGCTCGAGTGCGCCGACGCCGGCGTCCGGGTCGAACCAGGCCCGCGCGCTGCGGCGGACCCAGTAGTCTTCCAGCGTCAGGGCGCCTTCCAGCAGCACCGCGCGGCGGGCCTCGGCCGCCGGACCGCCGACGGCTTCCGGCGCTTCGGAGCCGTAGAGCTGCACCAGCCGCGCGGCCTCGATTTCCGACAGTCCTTGCGAGCGAAGCGAGGTGTTCACCGCCGCCACGTCCACATCGCCGCTGACGAGCGGGGTCGTCGCCGTCATCGATTTCGTCGCGTGACCGCCCAGCGCCTTCTGCACCATGTCGACCACGTCCTGCGCCATCTGGCGGTAGGCGGTGAGCTTGCCGCCGGCGATAGACAGCATCTCGCCGGGCCCGGTCCAGATCTCGTCCTTGCGGGAGATGTCGGAGGGGCTTTTTCCCTCCTCGGCGACCAGCGGCCGCACGCCGGACCAGGCCGAGGTCAGGTCGCCGGGCGACAGCCGGGGCGTCGAGAACCGCGCCGCGACGGCTTCCAGCAGATAGTCGACATCGGCCTTCTCGATCCTGGGCCAGTAGTCGGCGCCTTCGTAGAAGGTGTCGGTGGTGCCGATGTAGGTCATGCCGCGCTTGGGCACCGCGAAGATGGAGCGTTTGTCCGGCGTGGAGATCACCACCGTCCGCTTCACCGGCAGCTTCTCGTTCGCCAGCACGACGTGGATGCCCTTGGTCAGCGTCAACCGCTTCGGCGCGGCCTGATCTTCCAGCTTGCGCAGGCTGTCGACCCACGGCCCGGCGGCGTTGACCACCACCTTCGCCCGCACCCGCGCGCCGCCGGAGCCGAGGCTGTCGCCCACGACCGCGCCGACCACATGGCCGCCCTCGACCAGCAGCTCGGTCACCGGCGCATAGCTGGCCACGACCGCGCCCTCGGCCACGGCGCTCCTCACATTCGCCAGCGTCAGCCGCGCGTCGTCGGTCAGGTATTCCGGATAGACGATGGCGCCCGCCAGATCGTCCACGCGCAGGGCCGGCTCATTCTTCGCCAGCTCCTCGCGCGACCAGGTCTCGTGCTTGCGGTCCTTGGCGACCCCGCCGAGCTTCTCGAAGGTCCACAGGCCGGCGTTCAGCTTGGCGATCCCGGCCAGGTTCTTCGCCGGTACGATGAAGGGCGTCAGCCGCGTCAGGTGCGGCGCGATCGCCTCCACTGCCTTGCGCTCGGAGGCGGCTTCGCGGACCAGCCCAAGGTCGCCCTGCGCCAGATAGCGCAAACCTCCGTGGATCATTTTCGATGACCGGGACGAGGTGCCCGAGGCAAAGTCCCGCGCCTCGACCAGCGCCACCTTCAGGCCCCGCATCGCCGCGTCGCGCGCCACGCCCGCGCCGGTCACCCCGCCGCCGATCACCAGAACGTCGAAGGTCTCGCGCTCCAGGGCGGCGAACAGCTGGCCGCGGTCGCGGAAATCGAGGGCGCCTGACATGTCTCTCCCGTGGGCTGTTTTTCAGGAACAGCCTCCTCAACGCATCTGACCTGCTTGCGTGGTCAAAGTCATTAGTGACGCTAGCGTCAACCTTGCATCGGAACAGCGAGCTCCGCCGCCCGTTATGCGGCCAAGATTTCATTGGGAGGCCAGACCATGGCGACCGAACGAGTGACTGAAACGAGCGACGGCACGACGACCGAGCGCGTCGTCGAGCGCGATGGCGGCGGCACGACCGTAGTGCGTGAAGGCGGCAGCGGCGCGGGCCTGCTGATCGCGCTGGCGGTGATTGTGCTGGTAGCGATCGGGGCGTGGTTCCTGTTCAACGCCAGCCGCAATGACAACCTGCAGACCGCCGCGGTCAGCAACGCGGCCTCGAGCGTCAGCGATGCGGCCAGCAACGTCTCCGGCGCGGTGGCGAACGCCACGACCACCACGGCCGACACCGTCAGCAACGCAACCCACTAGGATCCTGAGGGCCTCATCCGGCGGCGGACGGGGCCCTTAGTCTATCTTCAGGCGCAGGAAGACCGTCGCGGCGGCCGGGCTGTTGTAGCCGAGCGCGTCCGGCGCATCGAAGGCGCTGACCTGTGCGCCCAGCCCCACCTTCACCTTCTCCGTCACCCGGAAATCCCGGATCGCGCCGAGCGAGAGCTTGCGCACGGTGTAGATCGGGCCGTGCTCGACGCCTGACAGCTCGTCCTGGTCGACCTGCTCGGCGCGGGTGAAGACGGTCCAGGCGTCGTTGGGCATCAGCTCGGCTTCGAGGAGGGCGCCGTCGAGCGCGGGGCCCGGGACCTTGTCCTTGCGCGCCCAGGCGGCCGTGGCCGCGAACGTGCCGTTATCGCCGAGCGGGCGGACGTACATGGCGCTGGCCGAGACGCGGCGCTCGTCGTGATCCGGCTCCAGCGCCTCGGGGCTCTTGATCGAGGCCCAGCTGGTCTGGAAGGCCCAGTTGGCGGTCGGGTTGAAGCTGATCCGGGCCGACGAGGAGTCCAGATCGCCGGTTTCGATGTTGAAGCGGCTCTGGTCGGGTTCACGGCCCCGGAAGCGCGAGGCATCAACCTTCCATTTGTCCCAGGTGAAGCCCGCCGTCACGACGCCAAACACGATGTGGGTCGAGTCCAGCCAGTGGTGAGTGATCGGGGCCTCGACCATGTCCAGACCGGAAGCGCGGTGCATGAAGGCGGGCGGGCCGAATGCCGGCTCGCCGGGCAGGCCCGCATAGACGAACCAGCTGCCCTTCTCGCCGACAGGGTGGCTGTAGCTCGCGGCCAGCTCCATGAAGAGGTCGTGCGGGTGCTGTCGGTCGACCAGCGTGTCGCGTCCGTTGGCCGTCTCGCCGACCGCCATCAGCAGCGGATAGCCGCTCTTGCCCATGAACGGGTCGGGGCTGAGCATCGCCCGGAAGGCCAGCGTTCCGTCGCCGAGCGGGTGCTGCGCCATGCCCATGAGCATGCCGGAAACGAAGGCCTTTTCGCCGCCGCGCGGGCCGCCTTGATCGGTATAGGCGGCGTTGATCAGGGCATGACCCATGAACATCCAGTCGCCGCGCATGAGGTGTACGCCCCCCATCGGCGAGGCTTCCGAAACCCAGCTGGTGCCCGATCCATCTCGGTTGGCCATGTAAGGCCCCAAAGGGCTCTCCGGCATGCGCATATCGGCGACGACGATCTCCTCCGTCCGGCCGTCGCCATTCATGTTCCGGTGGTCCATCTCCGGCATGTCCATGTCCATGCCGCCTTCGCCATGGACCATCTGGTCATTGTCCATCGCCCCGTGATCGGGGGCGGGCGGGGTCTCTGTCGTGGCCGCGGGCGGCTGATGCTCCATGCCCAGCATGTCGCCCATGTTCTGGGCCAAGGCGGGGGAGGCGAGGGTGGTGGCGAAGGCGATCGCAAGGGGAAGGTTACGCATGGCTGCTACCTATGGGCCGCGAGCCGCGGCGGCAACTTGATCTCGATCAGGCGCCGCGCAGCTCCAGACCCGCGGCGTCGGGCAGGCTGTCCGCGCCGCCGTTCAGCGCGCGCTGCATGAAGACGATGTCGACCCAGCGGCCGTGCTTGAAGCCGACCGCCGGCATCACGCCCTTCATCTCGAAGCCAAGCGAGCGGTGCAGGGCGATGGAGCCGGCGTTCTCGCTGTCGCCGATGACCGCCGTCATCTGGCGCAGGCCCAGCGCCTCGCAGGCGTCGATCACTTTCAGGAGCACCGCCGCGCCGAGACCCTGACCCTTGAACGCGGGCGCCACATAGACGCTGTCCTCCACCGTGTAGCGGTAAGCCGCCCGCAGCCGGAAAGGCGCGGCATAGGCCAAGGCGGCGACCTCGCCGTCGATCTCGGCGACGACGTAGGGCAGGCCGCGATCGGTCACCGCCTTCAGCCGGGCGGCCATTTCGTCAGGCGAGGGCGCGGCCTCCTCGAAGGTGCCAAAGCCGTGCAGGCAGGCGTCACCATAGATGGCGGCGAGGGCCCCGGCGTCGGCGGGCGTGGCGGCTCTGACAATCATCTCTCCCATCCCCGGTCCACCGCCCAGATGGCGAAGGCGTAGTCGAGCGCAATCTCCTTCAGGAAGTCGAAACGGCCGGACGCGCCGCCGTGACCGGCCTCCATGTTGATCTTGAGCAGCACCGGCGCGCCGCTGGTCGTGTGCTCGCGCAGCTTGGCGACCCACTTCTCCGGCTCCCAATAGGTGACGCGAGGGTCCGACAGGCCGCCGGTCGCCAGGATGGCCGGATAGGGTTTGGCCTCGATGTTGTCGTAGGGGCTGTAGCTGGCGATCAGGTCATAGGCCGCCGGATCGGTGATCGGATCGCCCCACTCGGGCCACTCGGCGGGCGTGAGCGGCAGCGTGGTGTCGCTCATGGTGTTGAGCACGTCGACGAACGGCACCGCCGCGATAATCCCGGCCCACAGGTCGGGGCGCATGTTGGCGATGGCGCCCATCAAGAGTCCGCCCGCCGAGCCGCCGTAGGCCACGATCTTGCCCGCCGTCCCGTAGCCGTTGGCGGTCAGGTGCTCGGCGCAGGCGATGAAGTCGGTGAAGGTGTTGGTCTTCTTCTCCTTGCGCCCGTCCAGGAACCAGCCCCAGCCCTTCTCCGAGCCGCCGCGCGGGCAGGCCGTCGCCCAGATCCAGCCGCGGTTCACGAGCGACAGGTTGCGGATCGAGAACCCTGGCTCCTGCGCCATGCCGTAGGAGCCGTAGCCGTAGAGGAGGAGGGGGGCGGACCCGTCCAGCGGCGTACCCTTCTTCATCAGCACGAAGACCGGGACCTCGGCGCCGTCGGGCGCCTCCGCGTTCAGGCGCCGCGTGACGTACTTCGCCGGGTCGTGGCCGGAGGGGATTTCCTGCGTCTTGCGCAGGGTCCGCTCGCGGGTGGCCATGTCGTAGTCGAACCACTGCCGGGGCGTGGTCATGGAGGTGTAGACGAACCGCGTGACGGTGGTGTCGTACTCGTATCCGCCCTCGAGTCCGAGCGCGTAGGCCTCCTCGTCGAAGTCGACCGCGTGCTCCTCGCCGCCGCGCTTCGTGACCACGATCCGGTTCAACGCGTCGGCCTTCTCCAGCCGCACAAAGAAGTCCTTGTAGGCCCGCATGCCGGCGATCAGCCGCCCGGGCTCGTGCGCGATCCATTCGCGCCAGCCGCTCTTGCCGGGGTTGGCCTCCTCGGCCGTCATCACCTTCCAGTCGACCGCGCCGTCGGCGTTGGTGCGGATGACGAAGCGGCCGTCCCAGTGGTCGATGTCGTAGCGCACGCCATCCTGGCGAGGCTCCATCACCTTCGGCATGGCGGTGGGGTCGGAGGCCGGGATCAGGTGGACTTCGCTGGTCTGCTGGTTGCCCACCCCAATGACGATCCACTGGTCCGACGACAGCGTGTGCACGCCGATGAAGAAGCCGTCGTCCGGCTCGTCGTAGATCAGCACGTCGTCGGCCGCAGTTCCGCCGAACGGCCGCCGGTAGACTTTCGCCGGGCGTCCGTTCTCGTCACGGAAAATCCAGAAGAGGTAGCGGCTGTCCGGCGACCAGCAGAAGTCGTAGGCGCTCTCGATGGCCTCGCCGACGAGCGCCCCGCTCGCCAGGTCCTTCACGAAGATCCGATAGACCTCCGATCCCTGCTCATCGACCGCCCAGGCGTAGAGCCTGTGGTCCGGCGAGTGCTCGGCCGAGCCGACCTGGTAGTAGGGCTTGCCCTTCGACTCCGCCTGCTCGTCCAGCAGCACCTGTTCGGCCCCGCCGCCGCGCGGCTTGCGGGCATGCACCGGATGCTCGGCGCCCATCTCGTAGCGGGCGTAGTACTCCCACGGCCCGTCAGGCGCCGGGACCGACGAATCGTCCTCCTTGATCCGCCCCTTCATCTCCTCGAACAACTGCTTTTGCAGCGGCTCGGTCGAAGCCAGCATGGCGGCGGTGTAGGCGTTCTCGGCGGTCAGGTGCTCGCGCACATCCGCCTTCAGGATCGACGGGTCGCGCAGGACCTTCTGCCAGTTGTCGTCCTTCATCCAGGCGTAGTCGTCGGTGCGCACCCGGCCCAGCTGCTCGATCCTCTTCGGCTCCTTGCGGGCGACGGGCGGCTGGGGTGCGGGCATGCGATCGGGCCTTGGCTGCGACAAGGCGGCAGCTTGTGCGGCGCCCGGTGTCTGGTCAAATGAGGTCATCGGGAATCGGGGTCAAACCCACAACAGAAGAGTAGCGTGATGGCCGTCGACCTTTCCGTCGACATGATCAAGGCCACCGTGCAGATCGAGCAGGCGAACCCCAACGGGACGCGCACGGTCGGCACGGGCTTCTTGCTGAGCGATCCCACGCCGGACGGCCGTCCGCGCATCGTGCTGGTGACCGCCGCCCACGTCTTCGACACCATGCCGGCCGCCGAGGCGCGTATCGGCTATCGCTTCCAGACCGCTGACGGCGGCTGGCGCTACAGCCCGCAGCCTTTCGCCATCCGCTCGGCGCAAGGCAAGCCGAAGTGGACTCGGCACCCCGACCGCGATGTCGCGGTGATGGAGGTCAAGGCGCCCCCCGAATTCGCCCAGGCCGCCGTCCCGCTGAACTGGCTCGCCAGCGACGACACCTTCAACCGCTACGGCGTCGAACCGGGCGACGAGATGGAGGCGCTGGGCTATCCGCTGGGCCTGGCCGCCAACCAGGCGGGCTTCCCGATCCTGCGCTCGGGGCGGGTGGCGTCCTATCCGCTGGCGCCGTCGGCCGAGTTTCCGACCTTCCTGCTCGATTTCACCGTCTTCCCCGGCAACTCGGGCGGGCCAGTCTATATCGACCAACGCGAGCGCAAGGGGCGGGGCGCCGACCAGCCGCAGGACGCCCAGTTCATCGCCGGCATCCTGACCCAGCAGGTCGAGCTCTCCGGCGACCGGCTGGAGATCGGCATTGTCACCCACGCCCGCTACATCCGCGAGGCGGTGGAGATGCTGGACGGCCATATGCCCGCGCCGGTCGACATGGCGCGCGCGGAACCGGCGGTTCAGGGGGCGGTGGCGACCTCCGCCGAGGCGCTGGGACAGCCACGCTAGTAGGAACGGCCTCGCCGCCGAGCCGTTATCTCCTTGATCGAAAAGGAGATCATCATGAGCACCAATCGCGTTGAGGGCGCCGTTCGCAAGGGCACGGGCGCCGTGAAGCAGGGCGTTGGCCGGGCCACCGGCGATGAACGTATGGAAGCCGAAGGCGCCGCCGAAAAGACCGGCGGCAAGATCCAGAACGCGGTCGGCCGCGCTCAGGACAAGATCGGCAACGCCATCAAGCACTAGGCTGCTCTTCCAGAGCAGCCTCGGCGTGAAGGGCCGTCCGGGCGACCGGGCGGCCCTTTCGCGTCAGGGAACCGGCTTCAGGTCGACCGCCTGGATGTGCCAGTGCCGCTGGGCGTCCGTGGAGCCGGGCACGTCGTTGACCCGCCGCAGCGTGACCGTGCCGGCAAGATGCTCGGCGCCGCCGCTTTTCAGCGTGGCGTCCACCTTGACCGGGAAGTCGATGTAGCTTGAGCCCGCCGCGCCCTGCTGCGGGCCAGGCTTTCCGACGGTCGCGTTGTAGGTCGCGTACTTGGTGTAGTGATTGGCGAAGTCGCCGCGCATGACGCCGCTGGCCGAACCCTCGCCGACCCACAGGTCCCAGGCCATCCCGAACTGTCTCGCGCCCAGCAGGGCGAAGTACTCGCGCGCCACCTCGGCCGCCGCCTCCGGGCTGGCCTCGTTCGGGGGCGTGACGGGCGCTGTTTCGGCCGGCGTCGGTTGCGGAAGCGGAGCGGGGGCCGCCGGCTGCGCCGGAGCGGCGGCCGGCGCGGGCGTCTCGACCGGCGCCGCCGGGGCGGGCTCGGCCTGCTTGGGGCTGCAGGAAGCCGCGAGCAGCGCGGCGGCGATCAGGGTGGGAAGTCGCGAATCCATCGGCAGAGCTTACCTCGCGGAACGATGAGCGCCAGTGCTGGACGCCGTCGCGTCGCCATCCTATCGCTGACCCATGGCCGAAGCCTTCAACGAAAAGTCCCTGCCGGCGCAAAAGGATGCCCGCTATCGGGAGGTGGCGGCCGAAATCGCCTCGGTGCTTGAGGGTGAGCGCAACGTCACCGCGCGGATGGCGACGGTGGCGTCCATGCTGGCGAACAGCTTCGACCACTACTTCTGGACCGGGTTCTACGTCGTCGATCCGGACAAACCGGAGGAGCTGGTCGTGGGGCCCTACCAGGGCACGCTCGGCTGCCTGCGCATCGCATTTGGGCGCGGTGTCTGCGGGACAGCTGCGGCGACGCGCCAGACCCAGCTCGTGCCCGACGTGAACGCCTTCCCCGGCCACATCGCCTGCGACAGCCGCTCGCTGAGCGAGGTCGTGGTTCCGGTGCTGGGCCCTTCGGGCGACTTGATCGCCGTGTTCGATGTCGACTCCGACCGGCCCGCGGCTTTTGACGAGACGGACGCGCGCTGGCTCGAAACCATCCTCGCCGATACCTTCGCTCGATGAGACAGGCGAAAACCTTCGAGATGCGCGGCGATCATGAGGCCAATGCCCGGGCGCTCCGCGACGCATTTGGCTGCTTCACGACCGGCGTGACGGTGGTGACGACCCGGTCGCAGGACGGATCGCCGGTGGGCTTCACCGCCAATTCCTTCGCCTCGGTCTCGCTGGATCCGCCGCTGGCGCTGGTGTGCGTGGATCTGGCCGCCAACAGCCTTTCGGCGCTGGATACAGCAGGCGTCTTCGTCGTCAACGTACTCCACGCCGAGCAGCGGGAGATCGCGCGGCGCTTCACCCGCAAGGGCGGCGACCGCTTCGCCGAAACCGCCTTCGAGACCTGGCTGACCGGCGCGCCGGTGCTGGATGGCTGCATGGCCAACTTCGAGTGCGAGACCGAGCGCGCCTTCGACGCCGGCGACCACCGCGTCATCATCGGCCGCGTCGTCAAGGTCCGCATGGACCCCGACCACGAGCCGCTGGTCTTCCTGCGGGGCGGCTACTGCGGCGTTACGCCGGACTGAGCCGCGGGCGTCACCCGCCACACCAGGTTGCCCACATCGTCGGCGATCAGCAGCGCGCCCCGCGAGTCGACCACCACGCCGACCGGCCGCCCATAGGCGTGCCCGTCAGGCGAGAGGAAACCGGTCAGGAAGTCCTCCGCGAGGCCGGATGGCTTGCCGCCCGCGAAGGGCACATAGACCACCTTGTAGCCGCTCCGCGGCGTGCGGTTCCAGGAGCCGTGCTGGCCGATGAAGGCGCCGCCCCGGTAGTGCGCGGGGAACAGCTGGCCGGTGTAGAACGCTAGCCCCAGCGAGGCCGTGTGGGCGCCCAGCGCATAGTCGGGGACGATGGTCTTGGCCACGAGGTCGGGCCGCTGCGGCTTCACCCGCGTGTCCACGTGCTGACCCCAGTAGGCGTAGGGCCAGCCGTAGAAGCCGCCGTCCTTCAGGGCGGTCATGTAGTCGGGCACCAGGTCATTGCCGAGCTCGTCGCGCTCATTGACCGTGACCCACAGCGCTCCGGTCGTCGGCTCCCACGCCAGCCCGTTCGGATTGCGCGTGCCCGAGGCGAAGATGCGATCGCCCGACCCGTCCGGATTGAACTCGTGGACGGCGGCGCGGCCGACCTCGTTCTGCATGCCATCTTCGCCGATGTTCGAATTCGACCCGACGGTCACATAGAGCTTCGAGCCGTCCGGTTTGGCGATCAGGTTGCGAGCCCAGTGGTAGTCGGGCGGCAGGGCGTTCAGGGCCAGCACCTTCTGGCCCGGCGCGGTGATCCGGGTCTGGCCGGTCTGATAGGGGAAGCGCAGCACCGCATCGGTGTTGGCGACGTAGAGCCAGTCGCCCAACAGGGTCATGCCGAAGGGCGAATGCAGTCCCTGCAGGAACAGCGTCTTGACCTCCGCCACGCCATCGCCGTCGGCGTCGCGCAGCAGGACGATGCGCTCTGGGCTGGGCACGCCCGCACCCGCCTGTTTCATCACCTTGTCCTGAATCCAGGCCTTCAGCCCGTGCGGCTTCTCGACCGGGCCGTTGGTCTCGGCCACCAGCACGTCGCCGTTGGGCAGCACATAGAGCCAGCGGGGATGGTTCAGCCCCTCGACGAACGGCTTCACCACAAAGCCGGGAGGCGCCGCAGGGCGCTCGTCGGCGGGCCAGCCCTGCGCCGGCGCGATTTTCAGAACCGGGATCAGGTGCTTCTGGATGGGCCCAAGCTGCGGGTTGGGTCCATAGGTCGCCTGGGTCGGCAGGGCCGATCCGCCGCTGCAGGCCGCGAGGGTCAGGGATAGGGACGCAAACAGGGGGTATAGCAGGCGACGCATAGGAACCTCCCTTGGCCAGCCTTCAACGTACGGCAAGCCAAGTTTGTTCGCGAGCCTCAGCCCTTTGCGTGGTTTCGGACCGGCGCCCAGTAGGCGGTCAGCACCCGCGCGGCGTCGATCTTGCGTCCATCGGGGTTAGTGATCTCGAGGTGCACGTGGTCGGTCATGCCGTTCGGGTACTTGTCCTGCAGGGTGTGCGAGGTCCCGACCGGCTGGCCCAGGTGGACCGCGTCGCCGACCTCCACTTTCGGGTCCACGTAAAAGACGCGCGCTTTGTAGTGCAGGGCGGGGTTGGTCACCTCGACGAACTTCAGGGTCGTGTCGCCCGCGTAGGCGAAGCCGATCTTGGTCACGAAGCCGGAGATCGGAGCCTTCACCGGCTGGCCGGCGGTGGCCTTGAAGTCGACGCCCAGGTGAGGCCGCGTGCCGCCGTCGCGCGGGGCGCCGAAGACGCCGTAGCCGTAGGCGTCGGAGGTCCGCTGCGCCTGGCCGGTCGGATTGACGAAGTCCGGCGCGCCGTCGCCGTCGACATCCTTGCCGACCCACCTCAGTACACGGGGCGGCTGGGGCTTTGAGGCCGCCTGCACCGCCTCGACCACCCGGGCCGTGAACCGCTGCGGCCGGCCTTCCGCCGCCGCGTCCACCAGCATGCCCGTCAGCGCGCCCGCCACCGCCATGGCAGCAAGCCCGCCGGCCCAGCGCCCGTCGTGACGGTAGGCGTGGGTGGCGATCCTGGTCAGCCATGAGCGCAGGCGCGCGGGCGCTGTCATCGCTTGGGGTGTTCCTTTTCTCGACCCGGGGCGGCGCTTCGAGGCCCCGCCGTTCTTGTGTGTGCCGCTTATATGGCGAGGGGCGGCGCCGACAATTAGGCCGTTTTGTTGCGGCCTGTGGTCGCCCCGGCTACCCAAGGCTCGTCACATCGGAGAGTCGCCATGAAGCATCGCCTGCCCCTCGCCATCGCCGCCGCCCTGCTGGCCGCCGGGCCCGCCATGGCCAAGACGCATCATCATCATCATCACGCGCACGCAAAGCCCCGCGCCGAAGGACAGAGCAACGCGACCTTCCTCAGGAAGGCGCTGCAGGGCGACAACTCCGAGATGCGGCTGGGGCGTCTGGCGGAACAGCAGGGGCATGCTCCGGCGGTGCGGGCCTTTGGCCACACGCTCGCCCGCGACCACGCCGCCGCCCGCCAGCAGGCGCTGCCCGTCGCCAAGGCCCACGGCGTGCCGGCGACCACCGAAACGACGCCCGAAGCCCGCGCCGAGTACGGCAAGCTGCGGCGCATGCACGGCTGGGCCTTCGACCAGGAGTTCGCGCGCTACATGGTCAAGGATCACCGCAAGGACATCGCCGACTTCGAAAGGCAGGCCGCCCACGGCGACCGCTCCACCCGCCGCCTCGCGCAGCACACCCTGCCGACGCTTCGCAAGCACCTGCGCACGGCGGAGCAGCTGGCCAGACGCTGACCCGCTATTTCGCGATATCGAGGCGCAGCGTGGGGTCGATCGCGTCGCGCCAATTCTCCTTGACGCCCGCCTCCCCGGCAAAGCGCGGCCATTGGGAGACGGCCTCGCGAACGTCTTCAAACATGGCCCGAACCCGACGGCGAGAGATCGAAACCGTCCTGGCGCATTCTTCGAAATCCTCCAGCGTGAACCCGTCGCGCTTGCCGTTGATCGACATCTGGTGTTGGGCGGTCCACTGGCCCGCCGGATTGTAGCTCCAGGTGATGTCGAAGGCGGGCGACAGGCTCCAGGCCCCCGAGCGATCCATGAGGAAGGCGATATTCTTCACGTGGTCGTCGTGGTTGCGCCCCACGACGTTGAACAGCATCCGCCGGACCTGCTCCTCGAGCGCCGCCATGGGCAGGTCGAAACGGCGCATCGTAAAGAGCGCCTGCTCGTAGGAATTGACGAACTGGTTGTTGAAGTCGAAGTGCCCGACCGCGGCCAGCGACTGCATGTGCAGCTTGTCACCGTCGTCCAGCCGGTCGAAGCGCCGGGTCATGAAGTGACGGCGACCGCCTTCTTCGAGGAGCCGGCATTCGGCGACCTCGATCCCGGCCGCCGCGGCCATCCGCGCGTAGGCATACTCGACCGCGCCGTAGCCCTCCGGGTCCGCCAGCTCCTTGTCCCGGTTGCCGGCCACGCCGTCGAACTTCAGGAGCCAGTAGCTGAATCCCTCGCCGGCGGGGACCTGACCCGAGCGCACCTCGTTGGTCTGCGGATTCCAGGCAATGATCGCCTTTGCCCGCGCGCCCCCCGCGGACGTGCCCACGCGGAGGATCTCGCGCAAGGCGTCGGCCTTCCTGCCGTGGGCGAAAGAGGCTGAAAGGCCGTTGCGGTGGGTCAGAATCTCGGAGGCCAGCTTCACCAGCGCTTCGACGTTGACCTTGCTGGCGAGGCGCTTGCGCGGCCCAAGGGCCGGCGCGAACTCCAGCGCCCCCATTCCGCGCACGCCGGTGTAACAAAGCCGCTCCACGGCGTTGAAGCTTTCGGGCGTTCGCCCCTGTGTCGCCAGCCAGGTGTCGATCAGGGCGTTGCCGTACTTGTCGGGCAAGGAATCCGCCAGCATCCCCGGCAACCCGTGAAAGCTGCGGCGAGGCAGGTCGGGAAAGCTGAAGATCCCAGGGCCGAGCGGCATCATCAGCGGCGCAGGCTGGACGCCGCTGCCGAGGAAGGCCGGATCGTAGGCGAATGAGGCGATGTCGGCGCCGTCCTCTAGGGAGACGGCCCCGATGCGCGTTCCCCACAGCCTTACCTCCGCAACGGTGGTCACTTCTTGTCGCCCCAGACCCAGCCTTCAGACGGAGCGGCTGCCGTTGAAGACGAAGCTCCGCCCTTGGAGGGACGGGCGCGACGGCGCCGCGTTCGATGGCCTTTGAGTTGCTCGATGGGGCTGATCGGCGTTTCGGCCAGGAAGCGTTCGAGGTTCTCCAGCCGGTCGAGCGCGCGCAGACAGCGGATCAGGTTGGCGAGCTGGGTGGGCTCACCGCTCTCGAGACGTTCGACCGTGCGTTTCGAGACTCCGGCAGCGTCGGCGAGCTGAGCCTGGGTTATCTGGCGTTCAAGCCGGGCCGCGGCGATCCGCCGGCCCAGCTCTTCCGTCACGGCGTCGTCCGAAAGAAGGTTTGTGAACTTCATTAGTCGCCTCTTCTGACGAATTTATGGGCTACGAGGCCATATTTCGTCAAGAACGGCGATTTATAATAGATTCTACATGGAAACTATAAATCGTCAAAATCGACGAAATATAGGGTGAATTAGCCATATTTCGCCAGTTTAGGCGATTCAAGAAAGATCGTGTTCACGAAATGCGATCTGAGGCCGCGCGGCGAAGTCGGCTTATAGCGGCGAGAACCGTCATGCTATGGGCCTAGGCTCCCGAATGCCCAGGCGTCGCAACACACTGATCGCATAAGAGAAAAGTGGATAGATTTCAGCCTCATAGGCTTTCCGTCGCGCCGATGATGGACTGGACCGACCGGCACTGCCGGGCGCTGCACCGGATGCTGTCGGCGCGCGCGCTGCTCTATACGGAGATGGTGACCACCGGCGCGGTGCTGCATGGCGACCGCGAGCGGCTGCTGGGGTTCGATGCGTTCGAGCAGCCCGTGGCTTTGCAGCTGGGCGGGTCAGAGCCGGACGATCTGGCGGCCTCGGCGCGGATCGGCGCGGACCTCGGCTACTCGGAGATCAACCTCAACGTCGGCTGTCCATCGGACCGGGTGCAGAGTGGGCGCTTCGGCGCCTGCCTGATGCGCGAGCCGGAGCTGGTGGCCGAGTGCATGGCCGCGATCCGGGCGGCGGTCTCAATTCCGGCGACGGTGAAATGCCGCATCGGCGTCGACGATCAGGCGCCGCAGGAGAGCCTGTTCCGGCTGGTGGACTTCTGCACGGCCGCGGGCGTGTCGACCTTCATCGTGCACGCCCGCAAGGCCTGGCTGCAGGGGTTGTCGCCGAAAGAGAACCGGGACATCCCGCCGCTGGACTACGAGCTTGTCTATCGGCTGAAGCGCGAGCGGCCGGACCTGACCGTCGTCATCAACGGCGGCGTCGCCTCGCTCGACGAGACCCAGCGGCATCTGGCGCACGTCGATGGCGTCATGCTCGGCCGCGCGGCCTATCACGAGCCCTCGCTGCTGGGGCATGTGGATCGGCTGGTCTTTGAGGACCCGGTGGCGGACGTGAGCGCCTTCGAGGCCGTTGAGCGTTACATCCCCTATGTCGAACAGCAGCTGGCGCGCGGCGTGCATCTCGCCGCCATGACCCGCCACATGCTCGGCCTCTTCCACGGCCTGCCGGGCGCGCGCAACTGGCGGCGGATTCTCACCGTCGAGGGGGTGAAGCCCGGCGCGGGTGTGGAGGTGATCGAGGCCGGGCTGGACGCGCTGCGGACCGCCGACCTGCGGCTCTCGGCCTAGGGGCTCAACACCAGGCCTTCGGGACCTGCCTCGAACTTCGATAGCCGGCCGAGATAGGTCATGCCGAGCAGCGAGGTCGGCAGGCCTTTCTCGATCACCAGCGCATCGACATCCTTCAGTGTCGCGCCGCCGACCGACAGGCTGGTTAGACGCACCTTGGCGGCGCGGGCGTGGCCGTCGGCGGTGGAAACCTCGTAGCGGTAGGCGAGGCGGTCCGGATCGACGCCCAGGGTGCGGGCGTCGGCGGGCGTCAGCGAGACGGTGGTCGCGCCGGTGTCCACCAGGAACCGGATGCGCCGGTCTCCGACCTCGCCGGTCACCCAGTAGTGGCCATCTTGGGCGCGGGGAATCTGCATGGCCGCTGGCGCCGGCGCGGCCGGAACGCGCGCCTGGTCGAGCCTGACGACAGCGGCCGTGGCGAACGCCGCCGCCGCAAAGCCGATTACGGCGATGATGGCGTGCCTGAGCATGCCTTCGGATGTACGCGCGGAATCTTTGCGAGCCGTGAACGGCCGCCTCAGGCGAGGCCCAGCTTCTCGGGCCGGATGCGGCTGCGGCGCGCAGGCAGTTCGGCCATGATCGAGGCCCGCTGCTCATCGGTGAAACGCGACCAGCCGCCGATCTCGGGCAGGGTGCGATGACAGCCCAGGCACAGGCCGCTTTCGCCATCGACGGCGCAGACCTTGATGCACGGCGTGGCGATCGGGCGGGGAGGGGCGTCCATCGCCCGCATATCGCGCGGGGTCGTTGCGCGCGCAAGACCTTACCGATCTGTAATCTGAACACTGCGAACATTACCGACGCGTAAGTAATAACTGAAACGACCTCTAAACATTTCTTCGAATTAATTGGAATGGCAAATAGAGTGAAAGCATAGTCGCATCACTGGACACGCCCACTTCGGGAAATGGAGAGCTCAAATGCGTACTATCGCCGCCATCGTCGCCCTGGCCGCCGCAACCGCCACGACCGCTGTCGCCCAACCCAACGTCCGCCTGTCGGATGTCGATTACATGCAGGCCGCCCGCTGCCGCGGCATCGCTGCTTCGACCGCGGCCGACACCGCCTCGATCGACGCGCTGCTCAAGGCTCAAGGCAAGGGCCGCGCCACCTACGTCAGCGCCAAGGCCGACGAGCTGCAGTCCGACGCCGCCCGCGCGGTCCGGCGGGCCAACGACAACGGCAAGCAGAGCCTGATCGCCGAGCGCGACGGCGCCTGCAAGCGCTTCCTCGGCTAACCCTGAACTGCCCCCTTGGCCGAGGGCGGGGCGCCTCCAGCCTGCGAGGCGCCCCTTTTCTTATGAGGCGGCGGCCGTTAAGCCGCCGCCCGGATGACTTCCCCCTTCGACGACATTCGCGCGCTGCTCGACAGCCTGCCCGGCCCCGCCGAGGTTCAGCCTCGCCGCCGGGGTCTTGGCCGTCTCGATGAGATCGCCGTCTGGCTGAGCGCATGGAGCGGGCGTAGTCCCCCTTCCGTGAACCGGCCGGTCATCGCGATCTACGCTGGAGGTCACGGCGTGGCCTCGCACCTTCCCGAATTGCCGCCCGTTCGCGGACAGCTCGAAGCCATGGCCGCCGGCATCGCGCCCGTCAGCCAGGCGGCGCAGACGCAACGCGCCGGGCTTGACGCCTTCGATCTCGCACTCGATCGCCCCGTTGCGGACATCACCCAGAACGCCGCCATGAGCGAGAAGGAGTGCGCCGCCACCATGGCCTTCGGCATGGAGGCGCTGGCCAAGCAGCCCGACCTGCTGGCGCTCGGTGAGCTCGGCACGGGCGGAGAGGTCGCGGCGGCCGCCGTCGTCTGCGCCCTGTTCGGCGGTGAGGCGTCGGATTGGACCGCCCACCCCGCGCTGGTCGAAGGCGCTGTCGCCCGCGCCAAGGGAGGGGGCGCCGCCGACCCGCTCGATATCCTGCGCCAGCTCGGCGGGCGGGAGATGGCCGCCATCGCCGGCGCCATCGTCGCCGCGCGCACCCAGAAGACCCCGGTCCTGCTGGATAGCTACGGCGCCTGCGCGGCGGCGGCGGTTCTGACCGCGATCCGGCCCGACGCCGCCGATCACTGCATGGCCGCGCAGGTTTCCACCGAGCCCGGGCATGCCCTGCTGCTCGAACGTCTCGGCTTCAAACCGCTGCTCGATCTTGGCCTATCGGACGGCGCCGGAACGGGCGCGGCGGCCGCCATCGGTCTTGTGAGTCTGGCCGCCGCGACCTACACGCCCGGCTAAGCCAGTAATTGACGCCAGCGTCATCTTTTCAAACGCTTGTTCGATGCCTATGGTGCGCGCCTCTTTCCAAGCGCCGCCTCATCGCCCTCGGGAGCTACCGATGAACCTCGATTTCTCGCCTGAAGACATCGCCTTCCGTGACGAAGTGCGCGCCTTCATCGCCGAAAACTATCCGGCCAACCTGCGCGGCAAGCAGGACGAGGGCGAGGAGCTCGGCAAGGAAGACATGCTGTCGTGGCACCGCATCCTGGCCAAGAAGGGCTGGGTGGCGCCGGCGTGGCCGACCGAATATGGCGGCCCGGGCTGGACCTCGACCCAGCGCTACATCTGGTCGGAAGAGCTGGCGCGCGCGGACGCCATTCCGATCCTGCCCTTCGGCATCAACATGGTCGGGCCGGTGATCTACACCTTCGGCACGCCCGAGCAGAAGGCGAAGTTCCTGCCGCCCACGCTTTCCGGCGACATCTGGTGGTGCCAGGGCTACTCGGAACCGGGCGCCGGCTCCGACCTCGCCTCGCTGAAGACCAAGGCCGAGCGCATCACCGGTGACGACGGCAAGGAATACTACCTGGTCAACGGCCAGAAGACCTGGACGACGCTGGCCCAGCACGCCGACTGGATCTTCTGCCTCGTCCGCACCGACCCCAACGCCAAGATTCAGGAAGGCATCTCCTTCCTGCTGATCGACATGAAGACGCCGGGCATCACCGTCCGTCCGATCATCACGCTGGGCGGCGAGCATGAGGTCAACGAGGTCTGGCTCGAGAACGTGAAGGTGCCGGTCGAGAACCGCATCTATGAAGAGAACAAGGGCTGGACCTGCGCCAAGTTCCTGCTGGCCCACGAGCGCTCCGGCATCGCCGGCGTCGCCCGCTCCAAGCGCGGCATCGAGCGCATCCGCGCCATGGCCCAGACCGAACTCGCCGACGACGGCCAGCCGCTGATCCGCGACGCCCAGTTCAAGCGCAAGGTCGCCGAGCTGGAGATCGACCTGACCGCGCTGGAGTTCACGGAACTGCGCACGCTGGCCGCCGAAAGCGCCGGCAAGGGGCCCGGGCCGGAGTCCTCGCTGCTGAAGATCAAGGGCACCGAGATCCAGCAGCGGATTACTGAGCTGACGCTGGAAGCGGCCGGCCACTACGGCGCGCCCTACTTCCGCGGCTTCCCGCAGGACGGCGACAACATGCACCCGATCGGCCCGGACTACGCCCACCGCTCGGCGCCGACCTACTTCAACATGCGCAAGACCTCGATCTACGGCGGCTCCAACGAAATCCAGCGCAACATCATCGCCAAGATGGTCCTGGGCCTCTAGGCCCACACAGTTAGGGACGACCCATGGACTTCAATTTCACCGAAGAGCAGTCGATGCTGCGCGACACGATCGCGAGCTTCCTGCAGGACAAGTACGACTTCGAAACCCGCCGCAAGATCGTGGCGAGCGACAGCGGCTGGCGCCAGGACTACTGGAGCGCCTTCGCCAATGAGCTCGGCATCCTCGGCGCGCCCTTCTCGGAAGAGCTCGGCGGCCTTGGCGGCGGCGCGATCGAGAACATGATCGTGATGGAGGAGTTCGGCAAAGCCCTCGTGGTCGAGCCCTACCTCGGCACGGTGGTGATCGGCGGCGGCTTCCTGAAGCACTCCGGCTATTCGGCCGCGTCCGACGTGATCGCCAACATCATCGGCGGCGAGACGGTGATCGCGTTCGCCTACGCCGAGCCGCAAGGCCGCTACAACTGGGCCAATCTGAAGACCACTGCGAAAAAGGAAGGCGCCGGCTACGTCCTGAACGGCCACAAGGCCGTGGTCGTCGGCGCGCCCTGGGCCACCCACCTGATCGTCACCGCCCGCACCGGCGGCTCGCAGTCCGAGGCCAACGGCGTCTCGGTGTTCCTGGTCGAGAAGAACAGCCCCGGCATCGTCACCCGCGACTATCCCACCGTCGACGGCCAGCGCGCCTCGGAAGTCTATTTCGAGAACGTCTCTATCCCCGCCGACGCGCTGATCGGCGGCGAAGGCGCGGGCCTGCCGCTGGTGGAAAAGGTGATCGACGAGGCCACCGCCGCCGTCTGCGCCGAAGCCGTCGGCTGCATGCGCAAGCTGCACGAAGGCACCCTCGACTACGCCCGCCAGCGCAAGCAGTTCGGCCAGCCCATCGCCAACTTCCAGGTTCTGCAACACCGCATGGTCGACATGTTCATCAACCTCGAGCAGTCGGTGTCGATGACCTACATGGCCACCATCAAGTCCGACCACGACGCCGAGCGCGCCAAGGCCGTCTCCGCCGCCAAGGTCCAGGTCGGCAAGGCCTGCAAGTTCGTCGGCCAACAGGCGATCCAGATCCACGGCGGCATGGGCATGACCGACGAACTCGCCATCGGCCACTACTTCAAGCGCGCGACGATCATCGAAGGGCTGTTCGGGTCCGTGGATCACCACCTGCGGCGGTATGAAGCGCTGAGCTTCGACCGCGCGGCCTAACCAACCACCGTCATCCTCGGGCTTGTCCCGAGGACCCCTCTATCGGCCGCACGATCGGTGCTCGTCCTGCAACCGCCTCGCGGCGGAGGCAGGGGTCCTAGGCACAAGGCCTAGGATGACGATAGTGCATGGGGCGAGCGCAGGAGAAAAAGATGTCCCTGATCACCACCGAAAAGCGCGGCCATGTCGCCATCCTGACGCTGAACCGGCCCGACGCCATGAATGCGCTCGGCGCGCCAGGCGACGGCGACCAGGTCGCCGAGGCCTGCGCGGCGATCAACGCCGACCGCGACATCCGTTGCGTGATCCTGACGGGCGCGGGCCGGGCCTTCTCGGCTGGCG
>Ga0157373_10001007_pt1 | contig 21766 bp, 18 predicted proteins | sample C65metaG_FD_113460 | JGI IMG/M metagenome (GOLD analysis project Ga0157373, IMG submission 113460) | Corn rhizosphere microbial communities from Kellogg Biological Station, Michigan, USA - C6-5 metaG | ecosystem: Host-associated > Plants > Roots > Rhizosphere > Soil | place: USA: Michigan... | reverse complement strand
GTTCAGTTCTTATTGATGGGCTTGCTTGCTGAGATGCTCGTCCGCACGTATCACGAGTCGCGAGCAAAATGGATTTACGCAGTGCGCGAACGGCTGGGCTTCAACGACGCGAAGCCGGATGAACGAAACACCATGTGTGGAATTACCGGTTGGGCTAATTTAACTTCACACCCGCCGCCGCCGGACGGCGCGCACGAGCTGTTGCATGCGATGTGTGAACGGATGGTCCATCGCGGCCCTGACTCTGAAGGCCTGTTCGTGACGAACGGCGTCGCACTCGGGATGCGACGACTCGCCATCATCGATCTCGTCACAGGCGAGCAGCCGGCATTCAACGAAGACAAAAGCGTCGCAGTCATACTCAACGGCGAGATTTACAACTACCGCGAACTGCGCGACGATCTCGAAAAGCGCGGCCACGCATTTCGCAGCGCGTCAGACACAGAAGTCCTTCCGCATCTTTACGAAGAGTACGGCGACGACATGCTGCGCGAACTCAACGGTATGTTTGCATTCGCATTGTGGGACAGCCGACGCCGGCGGCTCCTCATCGGTCGCGATCGCTTCGGCGAGAAGCCGTTGTACTGGGGCGTCTTCGATAACGCTCTGCTTTTTGCTTCAGAGCCGAAGGTTTTGCTGGCCCATCCGGCTGTAAAGCCGGCGCTCAATTTACAAGCGCTACGTTACTACCTGTCGTTCGACTACGTGCCCGCGCCGCTTTCGATCTACGAAGGCATCAACAAGCTGCCGGCAGCGCACAAGCTCGTGCTTGAAGATGGCCGAGTCGACGTCGACAGATACTGGCGCCTCAGTTACAAAACGGCCCAACCTGTTCCGTCTGAAAACGAAGCCGCGGATCATTTGCGCGAACTACTTGCGGATGCTGTGCGAATGCGGTTGGTTTCTGACGTTCCGCTGGGCGTGCTCTTGTCCGGCGGCGTCGATTCCTCAAGCGTTGCCGCGTTCGCGGTGCGTGCGTCGACGGAACCTGTGAAGACTTTTTCGATCTCGTTTGCTGAAGCTTCGTTTGACGAGTCGGCATACGCGCGCGGAGTCGCGAAGTTTCTCGGCACGGACCACCACGAAGAACGTTTGAGTGCAAACCTCGCTGCAAATCTCGTCAGCGAGATCGGCGCCTGGATGGACGAGCCATTCAGCGATCCATCGCTGGTGCCGACGTATCTGTTGTCGCGTTTCACACGGAAGCACGTAACCGTTGCTCTCGGTGGCGATGGGGGCGATGAAATATTCGCCGGCTACCCGATGTACGCCGGTCTTCGCTGGGGTGAGTTTTACCAGAGCCTGCCACCCACGTTGCGCGCGCGAGTTATCGAACCGCTAGTCCGCATGCTGCCCGTAAAAACAAAGAATCTTTCATTCGACTACAAGGCGCTCCGCTTTGTGACTGGCGCGCAGTACGATGCGGTCGCGCGACATCACGTTTGGTTTGGATCTTTCACGCCGGAAGAACAAACTGATCTCTTAACTCCCGACGCGTTGGCAACAAGCGACGGCGAGATTTACGCGCAGGCGCGGCAACTCGCGGACGAGTGTGACAACGAAGATCTCGTGACGCGAATGCAAAGCGTGGACACGCGTCTCTATCTCGCTGAGGACATTCTCACAAAAGTTGACCGCGCAAGCATGGCTGTTTCGCTCGAGGTGCGCGCGCCGTTTCTCGATCCACGAGTGACAGAGTTTGCGGCGTCACTGCCTCCTAATTACAAATTGCGCGGACACAAAACGAAATACATTTTGAAGAAAGCGGTCCACGAATTATTGCCTCCATTCGTCACGAAGCGAGGCAAGAAGGGATTCGGCGTTCCCGTCGCCGAATGGTTGAAGCTCAACTTGCGGCCGCTCGCAAGAGATCTGTTGTCGCCTGAACGTGTTCGCCGCGCAGGTGTTTTCAACCCCGACTACATCACGCGTTTACAGGATGAACACGAACGAGGCATTGCGAATCATCGCAAGCTACTTTGGACGTTGTTGATGTTCGAACTCTGGCACGAGAGTTTTATCGAGACGCCGAGGCGTATTGAGACGTCGATTTTTCGATGAGCGATCTCTTTCAGGCTGCGTATGACGAGCTCTTCTCCTGGTGCCGAGAACATGATTTCGCCGGACACGATCCGTTCGATGCGTTGAACAGTCGCGTCTTTCAATCGACTCCGCTTTCACAATCTCGAAATGCACGTTTCATTTGGACCCAGCTGGTAAAGCGTTCTCCGGCAGACTTGCGCGCGTTGGCCCAGGTTCCTCCTGAGCGGAACGCGAAGGGGATTGCGTTGTTCGCGCTCGCGCAGGTCGCGAACTACCGGCGTGTGAAAACGGAAGAATCCGAGAAGCAGGTGCGCAGCTTTCTGGCGGGACTGCTGTCGATGAAGATCGAGGGATACAGTGGCGCGTGCTGGGGTTATAACTTCGACTGGCAGAGCCGAAATTTCTTCGCGCCGAGAGACACACCGACGATCGTACCCACGGCATTTGCTGCGAGGGCGTTGATCGAAGCTTCACGGGATTTACAAGATTTTCAGGATTTGCAGGATGTATTGCGCAGTGTTTGCGAATTCATTTTGAAGGACTTACCAAGAAGCGTTAATAACGACACTGAGCTGTGTTTCAGTTACGCGCCGAACAGTAATACTCGGATCTTCAATGCGAGCTTGTTGGCAGCGGAAGTGCTTGCCGGCGTCGGACTCTTCGATCCAGTCGAACGAGCAACGCGATACGTCGTCAACAATCAAAGGCCTGACGGTTCCTGGTCCTACGGAACGGATCCGAAACAGTCGTGGATCGACAACTTCCACACAGCATACCTTCTCTTCTCGCTGAAGCGCATAATCGACGTGGCTCCATTCGGCTCGCAATTCAAACCAGCGTTGGAGCGTGGTTATGAGTACTGGAAGAACAACTTCTTTCTTGCGGAGGGTTGGCCGAAATACTACCATGACGATCCTTATCCCGCGGATGCGCACGCTGCTGCCAGTGCAATTGTCACGTTTCTTGAATGTGCCGAACTCGATAACGACGCTCCGCGACTGGCCCGCGATGTCGCAACGTGGACGATTCAAAACCTGCGCGACAAACGAGGGTTCTTTTATTATCAACGACGACGTTTCTATACGGTTCGCAAACCCTACATGCGTTGGACGCAGGCGTGGATGCTCTACGCGTTAGCGCGCTTGCTCGAGGGACAGAACTGACTAGATGCCAATCGCAGCGGATGTAAAACTCGGACGCGACGTGCGAATCGTTCAGCCGGATCTGGTCAACCTTTATGGTTGTTCGATTGGAGCTGAAACGAAGATCGGCGCGTTTGTCGAAATCCAGAAGAACGCGAGCGTTGGCGAGCGCTGCAAGATCTCGTCGCATAGCTTCGTGTGTGAGGGCGTGACGATCGAAGACGAATGTTTCATCGGTCATGGGGTGATGTTTATTAATGACATCTACCCGACGGCCGTCAATAATGATGGCACACTTCAAACCGAAGCTGACTGGCAAGTTGTCGAGACGACGGTGAAGAAGCGAGCAAGCATCGGCAGCAATGCAACGATCATCGCAGGCGTTACAATCGGCGAGCGAGCGCTGGTCGGCGCAGGTGCGGTCGTCACGAAAGACGTTCCGGATTACGCGATCGTTGCGGGTGTGCCCGCCCGCGTAATCGGCGATGTTCGCAAACAAAAATGATCAGAGTTGGCGTAATTGGTTACGGGTACTGGGGACCAAATCTAGTGCGAAATTTTATGTCCGCACCGGGTTCGGAAGTGACGCGAGTGTGCGATCTGCGCGGAGAGCGGCTTTCATCGCTGGGCAAGATATATCCAGGACTCAAGACGTGCAGCGACGCGCGCGAGTTGGTCAACGACCCGCAGATCGATGCCGTAATCATAGCGACGCCTGTCTCTTCGCACTTCGAGTTAGCGATGTCGGCGTTGAAGGCGGAGAAGCATGTATTGGTCGAGAAGCCTTTGGCCGCAAATTCCGACCAGGCCCGCAGACTCGTCGACGAAGCGGCGGCGCGCAACCTGACGCTGCTGGTGGACCACACGTTTGTCTACACTGAAGCGGTACGCAAGATTCGCGAGTTGATCGCGTCGGGCCAGCTCGGCGAGATCTATTATTACGACGCAGTCCGCGTTAATCTCGGTCTGTTTCAGCATGACGTGAACGTGATCTGGGACCTGGCGATTCACGATCTTTCGATCATGGATTTCGTACTGCCTGCGAAACCCGTTGCGATCTCTGCCACCGGCATCAGCCACGTCCCTGGACAACCTGAAAACGTGGCTTACATCACGCTGTTTTTTACGAGCGCCCAAATCGCTCACGTGCACGTGAACTGGCTGACGCCGGTGAAAGTTCGTCACACGCTGATCGGCGGCAGCGAGAAGATGATCCTCTACGACGATCTCGAGCCAAGCGACAAACTTAAGGTCTACGACAAAGGCATACGCGTCACGCCTGGACTAGAAGACGTTTACAAGATGCTCGTCAGTTATCGATCGGGTGATATGTGGGCGCCACGGCTCGACAATACCGAAGCGCTGCAGACCGAAGCGCTGCACTTCATCGACTGCGTGGAGAACAACAAGCAGCCCGAGACGGATGGACCAGCCGGACTGCGAATGGTGAATATGATCGAAGCCGCAGAAACGTCGCTTCGCGATCGCGGTCGATTGGTCGAGATCCAGTGGTGAGCACCAATGCGTCTCTGGATCGATCTTGCCAACTCACCTCACGTTCCATTTTTCAAAGCGCTAGTCAAAAGATTTACCTCGCAAGGTCATGAGGTCGAGACGACCGCGAGGGATTTTGCTGAAACAGTTCCGTTGGCCCAGGCCGCGGGATTCGATGCGCACGTTGTCGGCGTTCATGGTGGGCGCGCGGTGTCTGCGAAGGCGGGGACGTTGATGAGTCGCGCATGGGTACTGGGCGGTTGGGCGCGCGGTCGCAAGTTCGATCTGGCAATCAGTCACAACTCCTATTCGCAGATTATCGCAGCGCGCGCGCTGGGAATTAAAACTGTGACGCTGATGGATTACGAGTATCAACCCGCGAACCATCTGGCGTTTCGTCTTACTTCGCGAATCATTGTGCCTGCGAGTTTTCCCGTGACGCGTTTGAGACGTTACGGTGCGAGTGCCGGCAAGGTGCGTCGTTATCACGGCACGAAGGAGGACGTTTACCTTGCAGACTTTCAGCCTGATGCGACGTTTGACGCGCGGTTGTGTCAGCTCGGCATCAATGCGGATAATGTGCTGGTCCTAATGCGGCCGCCGGCGCATGATGCTTTGTATCACCGGTTTGAGAACGCGCTATTTGACGAAGCGCTGGCGATGCTGCTGATGAACGAGAACGTGCAGGTGATACTACTGCCGCGCAACGACGTGCAACGAGCGTTGTATTCGACGAAAGCCGAAGGGCGATTGATCGTTCCCGCGGCGCCATTGGACGGCGCAAATCTGATTGCTTCCAGCGATCTCGTGATCAGCGCAGGCGGAACAATCAATCGCGAAGCCGCGGCGCTTGGAGTTCCAGTCGCGAGCATTTACGCGGGCAAGTGGGCGGCGGTGGATGACGAACTCGTAAAAGAAGGACGGTTGCGACGGATTTCAAACGCAAGCGAGTTGAGTCAGTTGCCGATCGTTAAAAAGCAGAGGGCAAACCCGCGACGCTCGGTCGAGGTTATCGATGAAGTCGTGCGGCTCATATTTGAGTGAGTGAACAATGGTGCGAGCAGAGCGAACCCGACAAACAGTGATCGATCCGACGTTGGTGCGCACTCCGAGGCGCGCACCGCGATGGATTGTGCCGGCCGTGAAGAGCGGACTCGTGATTGCGGACGCGCTGGCCGCTGCCGTTTCGTTCATGCTCGCTTTCTATGTTCGCGAACGAACTTCGGTGTTCGCAGCCGGCCGAAGTTTTGGATGGAGCGAGAGGTTCGCACCTTATGGCGCGTTGCTGTTGTTTATTGTGTCCATCAGGTTGTTGAGCTTTCGATACAGTGATCTATATCGCGTTCGCGGCGAGTTTTCGCTTGTCGACGATTGGACGCGCATCTTCAAAGCAACGGCGATCGGATCGTTGTTGATCGTGGCTGCCGCGTTTTTATATCGCGGCGGTTTTGAGTTTCGTGCGTTCTCATACGCGCGCGGCGTTTTTGTGCTCGACTTCTTCTTCGTGCTCGTAAGTTTGGGCCTGCTCAGAGCTGTGATGAGATCGGCGCAGACGTTTGTGCGCAGCCGTCACATCAACCTGATTCCGACGTTGGTTGTCGGTCGTGGTCCGGAAGCTTCGCTGTTCATACGCGAGATGCGCGAACGGCCGTCGCTTGGTTATCGCGTGATCGGGGTCGTCGAGACGGAAGCGAGCACTTCCGGGGCCGGCGCTTACGAGAACGTTCCGGTCGTCGGGAACCTCGAAACACTTCCTGAAGTGATTCGCGACTCCGGCGCGAACGAAGTCATCATCGCCGATCCGCACGTCAACGGCGATGCGTTGTTTGAAGTGATGATGCGTTGCGGGCGGCGACGCGGCGTCGAGTTTCGCATTGCGCCCAGCTTGTTCAACTGTCTTCCACGCAAGACTGAGATAGATCAGATCGGCGTGTTGCCGATGATTCGTCTCTTTCGCGAACCGCTCTCGAGCAGCGCGCGAATCGTCAAGCGCACGTTCGACCTGATTGTCGCCGCGCTTGCGATCGCGCTGCTCTTTCCATTGTGGGTGCTTATCGCGCTGCTTATCAAATTAGATTCGAGAGGCCCGGTTTTTTACACGCAGGAGCGCGTTGGAATGGATGGCCGGCTGTTCCTGCTCTACAAGTTCCGCACGATGAAAGCGGGCGCTGATTCGGAGGTCCATCGTGAGTATCAGCGCGCGTTCATCGCCGGCCGCGCGGAAGCGAACCTCGGCAACGAACACAAACCAACTTACAAACTGCTCTCGGATCCGCGGATTACGCGAGTTGGAAAACTCTTGCGCCGCACCAGTCTGGACGAAGTGCCACAGCTCCTGAACGTGTTGACAGGGGACATGAGCCTTGTTGGACCACGCCCGCCGATTCCGTACGAAGTTGAGGCGTACGAGCTCTGGCATCGCAAGCGCCTCGACATGAAACCGGGCGTGACTGGGCTGTGGCAAGTGTCCGGAAGGAATCAATTGCCGTTTGAGGAGATGGTGCGGTTGGACTTGTTTTATATCGAGAACTGGTCACTGCTGCTGGATCTCAAAATTATTTTACGCACAGGGTTCGTGATGTTGGGCGGCGAGGGGCATTAATCATCCTTTCAAGATTAACAGGATTCACGGCGAGGATTCACGGAGCGAGTCCCGCCAGCGCAATTCCGAGCAACAGGACCTTCTTGATGCCTCGATAGAGCGGTTCGATTTCGCAGTTCTCTGTCAGCGCGTGTGCGTCGCTGCATGGTCCAGCCCCGGTGGATATCGAACTGATTCCTTGCAAAAGCGCGGCGCTCGAATTGTTTGAACCAGCATTTCCAATCGGCGGATCAAAACCCATCGCGCGGTGCACCGCTTCAGCCATCTTCACCAGATGCGACTCGCGATTGCCCGGCAAAACTGCCGCCGGCGACGTCGAAATCACCTCCGTCTTCACAGTCATTCCAAACCGTTTCGCCTCTTCATCGAGTATGGCTGCGATCTGCTTTTCGAGATCTGCGATCACGTCATTACTCGTAGAACGCAGGTCAACGGTGAACCACGCGTCGGCAGCCTTTGCATTAACTACTTCCGATCCGCCCAACATGCCGATATTCAAGTTCGACGACGGATTCGTCGGAACCTTCAATTCGTAAATGCGTGCAATTGCTCGGGACATGGGTAAAGTTCCCGAGTACGGAGGCGTCCGGGAACGCGTGTGACCGCCTGGTCCAATGAAGTGGTGGCGGTACCAATTGATTCCGATGCCGGCGTAGGTGAAACCTTCGTAGCCGCCGTCGAGCGCGATGTAATAATCCACTTTACCCTTGTTGTCTTTCGTATACTGCTTCGCGCCGGTCATGCCGTCTTCTTCGTCGGTGGTGAAGAGAAACACGAGATCGCCTTTGGTCTTGATCTTCGCCGCGTCGAGTGCGCGGATGGTTGCAAGCAGCGCTTCGATGTTTCGCGTGTCGTCGCCGACACCGGGCGCATGCACGCGGCCTTCGCGAACAGTGGCTTTGATCTTGAGCCCCGGCTGAAAGACCGTGTCCATGTGTGCATCGAAAACTGTGACTGGACCGCCGCTGGTTCCTTTGCGCGTTGCGATCAGATTGCCGGCTGAGTCGTAACGAATGTCGAGCTTGTGTTTGCGAAGCAAACTTTCGATAAACTTCGCACGTTCTTGTTCCTGTTTCGAAGGAGCGTTGATCTCGGTGATGGCGATCCACTCGCGCAGGATTTCGTCACGATCGTTGTCGATGTGATCGAACGAGGCTTTCACGCGCGGGTCGTCTTGAAGCGATTTGACCTGGTCCGCGTACGTTTGGGCGTAAATGTTAGTTGGCAGGATTAGAAGGATGAACAAGATTAGGCGCATGGTGACATTCTAATATGTCGAAGCTGATCTCGAATGCAATTATTATTAGCGTCTTTAGCATTGCAGTGTTCGCGCCGCATTCAGTTGCCCTCACGCAGACGGCGTGGCTCACCGGGATGGCGCTTTGGGTTGCGCGATTTGCGTTTTTTCCACGGCCCACACTGCATCGATCGCCGCTGGACTACGCCCTACTCGGCTTCTTCGTACTCAGCGGAATTTCGGCGGTGTTTTCATACAACCCTTTCATGTCGATCGGCAAGATGCGCGCTGCGAGTCTGTTCACGATTGTCTATCTCGTTTCGCAGAACGTGAACTCGCTTCGACTCGTCCGATTGCTTGCCTTCACGTTGATCGGGTCGTGCATGGTTAATGTTTTGCTGACGGCGGGACAGTTCGCGATTGGTAAGGGCGTCAAGGTCCAGGGGGTGATGCCGGATAGTCCTTTATCAAAAGCAGTCTTTCGCACGAGAACCGTCACGCAGCCAACACCGATCCGCAATGGCGACACGATCTGGAAAGTTGACGGTCGCGACGTCAGCACGCCCGAAGAGCTCGCCTCGGCACTCGCTTCAGGCCCAACCATCGCCACAGTCAGGATCTATCGCGTCGAATGGATGCCGGAGCTCGAACTGCCGCGCGGTCAGTTACTGCCTGGAACGAATGCTTTGCAACAGTTGGGCATCACGGATTGGTCGCCCGGCCGTGATTGGCGCGCGACGGGTTTTTACAATCACTGGGTGACGTATTCGGAAGTGTTGCAACTGATCGCCTCGCTCGCGCTGGGGATATTTCTCGCACTCACGCGGAAGAAAAGTTTAGCTGGGTTACTACTGCTTCTCGCGATCGTTGGGCTTTTGTTTGCACTCGGCATGACTGTCACACGCGCGTCATGGATTGGCTTTGCCGTATCGGCGTTGGTGATGCTGACGTTGACTGCCTCGAAGCGAACGATCCTGATCGTAGCTGCTTGCGCGATACCGATCGTTCTTGCTGGTGCGTTTTGGCTTCAGCAGAAACGAAGCATCGGATTCTTCGATCGCCAGGACCAATCGACGAGTTGGCGCGCCATGGTTTGGAGAGAAGGCTTCGAATTGCTCGTCAGTAAACCGCGCCACATCCTGTTTGGTGTCGGTCTGGATTCGGTTAAGGGTTACTGGCGACAGTGGGGATTATTCGACAACGGACGCCAGCCGATTGGTCACATGCATTCGAACTTGTTGCAGATCGCGCTCGAACGTGGTGTGCCGGCGCTCATTGTCTGGCTAATCTTGCTCGGTCTTTACGTTCGAATGTTGTGGAGGCTGAGTCGAAATCGCGCGGATGATTTTGCAAGAAGTCTTGCTTTAGGAGCGCTCGGCGGAACGATAGGCTTCTTCACGAGCGGCCTGGTCCATTACAACTGGGGTGACTCGGAAGTCGTAACTGTCGTGTACTTCATCATGGGCCTGTGTTTGGTAGTTGAAAGGACCAATCAACGGAACACGGATTCAAGTGTCCGGATCTAATGGATGCTGGTAGCGTTCGATGTCGTCGCCGTCATACGAACCTTTGTGAAAACAACTCGAACATTCGACGACGTAGGTGGCTTTGATCTTTGCCTCACCGCGCGAGAGGTCAGGAAAGAGAACCTGTTTTGCCTTGCAGTGCTCGCAAGTGAAACGAAGATACCACTGGCCGGGGGTTAACGTACGCATGCTTTGATCCTCGATTACGCAACGGGCGAGAGGAACGGGGCTAACTAAAGTGACTCTTCTTATAAGGGGAACGCGCGCGGGCGTCAAGCCGAAATAATACTGGTTGGACCTACTTTTTTTTCGAACCCACTGCAACAATCCTTTCAATGATCTTTGGGTCGTCCGGCAGCAGCCCTGACTTCGGCAAACGCGGCGTCAGCGTGAGCCAGTTGCGGTCCATCGCAAACACTTTGCGAAACAGCGGCAGCGATTCATCAACACGGCCCATGTTAACCAATGCAACAGCATGCCAGTAGATCATCTCCGCATTGTCAGGCACCAACTTCTCCGCCGCCGAATACTCCCGCAACGCTCCTTCGTTGTCTTTCTTCTCGACTGCAAGGTCGCCGGCATTCATGTGATTGTACGCGCGCTGCAAAGTCACTAACCGGCGGAGCTCTCGCAACGGCTCGGGACTATCGTCAACTCGCAAATCAAACGTGCGATCCTTCCATGCCTGTCCGGTCGGTTTTCCGGTCACGACAACTATCGCCGCTGACTGTCGCCCGCGAATGTCGCCACCAGCGGCTTGCGCTGCATCGAGCGCAGCCAGCATGCGGTCGGCGAGATCGCCTTTCGCGCTTTCAAACGCACGAGCCATCGCCGGCCAAACTTTATCGTTCAGCATCAGGTTCGCCTGGACCGAAAAATCCTTGCCGACGATGTGGCCCGCGGCCTGAATGTCATTCTTTCCGGTCCACGCATCGACACGTCCTTGCGCGTCGATCATCGCCACTTGCCTGACGTCTCTTCCCTCATCCTTCGCAAGCAATTCTTTCAACGTATCAGGTGCGCTTTTGCCGGCACGCATCAACTCGAGCCCATTCTTTCCATAACTCGGATCGACAAACGACTGCGTCGCCACAGCGCCGACTCCCGCTTCGGCCCACGGAACAATCGGACCAACTGAAAACCAGTGTGACTGCACTGCAACTCCGAGCTCACCCGTCGCCGGATCGCGCGCGACGATCGAAAAGGTGTGAACGGGTCGCACGGAAGAAGAAGCGGTTGAGTCAACAACTGGTGTCGACGCGAAGAAACTGATCAGTAGCAGAAACAGCACGCAAACGCGCATGAGACCTCCTGCGAAAAACTCACGATACAAATGGATAGAACGGGGTGTTACGAAAGATCCAGAACGATAGCACGACAAAGAATATTGCGTAGATGAATGGCGCCGGTAGTGCATTCGGGCGCGGCACGCCGCCGCGCAGCACGATCACGCTGTAACGAAGAAATGCGAACAGCAAAAACGGGATCGAGATTAGTAAGAGTGGATTGAGCGTGAAAGCAGTCAGGAAGTGGCCGTGAAGAATCTGGTGCAAGGCTCGAGTGGTGCCGCAACCCGGACACGTGAAGCCGGTGAAATGCCTGAAGAGGCAGATCGGGAAAAAGCCAGAGCGTCCCGGTTCAAACACAAACAAGTACACCGCGCCCGCAAATAACAACGACCAGATTGCAATAACAGTAGAACGGCGGTACATAAATTAATCTTGTAAATCCTGCAAAAATCCTGACATCTTGTCTAGACAGCTGACAGGATTTCAGGATTTTCCCGGACTTACAAGATGTGAACCTCAGAACCAGCCCTTCTTGTTCTGAATATACGTTCTCACGAAGTCTTCATCTGACTTGGTCAGATAGATCACGCCCTCGATGATGCTGAGTATGTTCGTGAGTCCACAAGTCAGGATGCCGAGCACGAGTTGAATCACACCCTCGGTAGTGTAACCAAGTATGAACTTGTGCACGCCGAGCCAGCCGACGAGAATCGCGCAAATTCCGGCAGTGATTTTCTTGTCCGCTCCGAGTGCCTTCCAGTCAGTCATTGCACCGGGATGGACTGCCTGCATCGGTTGATATCCGCTGTTGCTCACAGACGAGAGAGGCGCCTGACAGGTCGTACAATACTGCGCCATATCATCGTTAATGGCTCCGCATTTTGTGCAGTATCTGGTCATCTTCTTGATATCTCCAACAGGCCGCGTGCATCGGGCCGATCGAATCAACCCGATGCACGATCACGAAACGCGAGTAAAACTCGAAGTGTAGTTTGCCAACTGGTTTCAGACACTAAAAATTGGAATTAGTGCTGCCAGCAAGACCCATGCTCACACCAAAGATTACCCAAAACAGCACGTAGCAAATAATTCCCGCTAGCCCTAAACCGATGGCGATAAAACTAAACATCTTTGCTTTCTTCGCAGAGTCAAGCGCGCCCGGAGTGTCACCGGCAGCAACTTTGCCATTTACCTGCGCCGCAAAGATCACTGCGACGATTCCCAGTGGCATACAACAGAAGATGGAGATGATTGCCGGAACGAGATAGTTAGGAACGCTGGCAGGCGCGCCCGAGCTGGGCGGGGGAGTCCATTCTTGAGACATTCAGTTTCTCCTGAAGACTAGTTTTTGAAAGATTCCGGATAGCTAAGAATTGAATTCGAGCGTGTTTACGCGGCGTATCCTCCCGGTCCTTCGCCAACATTGACGGGCGGCGTTGGAGGAGTGCCGTTTTTACGTTTCTCAAAGATAGGAACTGACAATACGCCACCAATTACCGACAAAATAGTCAGAATAACAGCGCCGATCAGACCACTTACAATAAATAGCAGAGCGCCACTGAACGGGAGTTCAACGCCTGCTCGGCGAAGCGCCACCTCGAGCTCCGCTCCACCGCCGCTTGCAAAGTATGCGATGGGGACGCCGATAATGAGGTACAGCAAACCGCCAATCAGTCCCGCAAGCGCTCCAATCAAAACGCCGTCACCGGGACGCACCGGCGCCGGTGAATCCTTGATGTAAAGGAAGCCGGCTAAACCACCGCCTCCAATACCCCAGATACAGCAGCAATAATTAAGGATCGGGATCGCAGACAGTAAGCCTACGACTAAGCCTCCCAGGAGTGCCGGCTTCAACTTGTTCATTCGATTTCCATTCTTAAACCCTGAAAGCGAATCTAGGATGACTGTGGAATTTTTGGATTGGCGCGAATCGCCCTGAATAACTAACAAAGAGGGGCGGGATTGTCAATGAAATTGAGCCGGAAAGTGGCACAAAAAACGCCGCTCAGCGAGCGACTTCAATACGGTCGCCCGGCTGGAGTTTGGGATCTTCCGCAGCGCCTGACTTGATCTGCTTCACGTTGTATCGAATAGTCACGAGGCGACGATCCGCGCCTTCACGTGAGATCTCCACGTGGCTTTCTTGTCGAGTTGTGCCCCCGGCTGCGAGGATCGCCTGGAGCAAAGTGATTCCGGGTTGGAAAATCTTTTGGCCGGGCTGATTGATGCGGCCGCCGATGTAGTAAAACTCCTGTGGACGACTCGTTACGTTAATTACATCGCCCGACTGAACGCTCAGGTTCAGTGTCGCCGGATCGCTTAAATCGTGCGGCTCGCCAGGCAAGCCGGCGCGAATGATGACCACGCGCTCGCCGTCATTTCGCAGTTGCGATTCAGCTAAAACAACGTAAAGAGGAACCAGCTCGCGTCGCAAAAATCGCATACCCGGATGGACGACAAGGCCAGTCACGGTGACAGTGTGGCTGAGATACTGGCGTACTCCAACCGAGACTTTGGCCTTCTCTTCAACCGCACGTCTCTTGAGTTCGTCGGCAATACGCGTCTGAATTTCGTCGGTTGTAAGTCCAGCAACATGAATCGCGCCGCCTGCGACAGGCAGGTCGATCACGCCGCTGCCGAAAACGGTGTACAGGGTTGAGTTGGTATTGGCAGAGTTCAGGAAACGAACGTCGAGTACGTCGCCAATACCGACGCGATAAATCTCAGTCAGTGAGTTTTCCTGGGCTGATGCAGTGGCAACTGCGGCCAGTAACAACGAGGCAAAGAGAGCTATGTGGATCAGGTTTCTCATAGCTTGATAATAAAAGGCGCAATCCGGGGCGTTTTCCTGTTTTTGGGCCACGGATCAGCGCGGATTGGTGACGGATTATCCTTCTGATATAGTGACCGGTTTGTTGTTATGTACGAATTTGCAGTAACGCCAGCAGTCACCAACATCCGTCGCAGAGGTGTCGAGATCTGCGACGTGGCGCCGGACAGCCTGGGCGCGGAGATGGATCTCGAATCCGGCGACCGCATCATCAAGGTGAACGGGCGCGTCGTGCGGGACTATCTCGATTTTCGTTTTCAAACGGCGGGCGAGACCGAGCTCGTGCTCGAGGTCAAGAAAAAGAGCGGCGAGGATTGGGAAGTCGAACTCGAACGCGCCGAAGGAGAAGACTTCGGGCTCTCTTTCGAACAGATCGTCCCGCGGCAATGTGCGAACGAATGCATCTTCTGTTTCTGTAACGGCAACCCTGCTGACGCAAGACCGTCACTCTTTATAAAGGACGAAGACGTTCGCCTCTCTTTCCTTTACGGTAACTACACCACACTCACGTCGATCACCGAAGATGAAATGCGACGCGTCCTCGAACAACGTTTGTCGCCGCAGTACGTTTCTGTTCACGCGACTGATCTCGACGTTCGTGCGTACATGCTTGGCATCGACAAAGCGCGCGCTGACATTTCGTCCAAACTTCAACGATTGCTCGACGCCGGCATCGAAGTGCACGCGCAAGTGGTGCTGTGTCCGGGAATCAACGACAAAGACGTTCTCGAAAGAACGATCTTCGATCTCGCTGCTGAGTATCCACGCATCACGAGCGTCGCGATCGTGCCGCTCGGTCTGACGCGTTACAACACTGACGCGCGACTCACACGAGTCACGCCGGAGTTTTGTCGCGAGGTGATCGATCAAGTCACTGAGATTCAGAAGCGGCTACACGCGAAGTTTGGAACTAACTTCGCACTACTCGGCGATGAGATTTACTTGCGAGCCGGCCGGCGCATTCCCGCAAGATCACATTACGGCGACTACCCGCAGATCGAAGACGGTGTCGGCATGGTTCGATCTTTCGAAAACGAATTTGGCAAACTCATGCGAAGTCTTGAACGCGAGAGTTGGACCACGTTGAGTAATACACCCGGCACGATCTTCACCGGCACTCTCTTCGCGCCTGAGTTGCAAAAGATGATCGACAAGTTGAATGCGCGATTCGGAACGCGACTGATGGTCGAGGCACTCGAGAACAGCTACTTCGGCGGCGACGTTTCTGTTGCAGGCTTACTCACTGGACAAGATCTCTTGCAGGCACGCGAACGAATCACCGGCGAGTTTGTCGTGATACCGAAGCAGATGCTGAAGAGTGATGAAGCGATCATGCTTGATGGAATGAGGCTCGCCGACGTTTCACGCGCGTTGGGCCAACCTGTTCACGCAGTCAACCTCGAAGAGTTAACAACTCTGCTGACAGCACCAGCCGCCGCAGCGGCGTTCAACTAGCATGGTCGACAGCGCTTCAACCAAAGTCGCGGAGAAAAGAGTTCTTGATGTTGGGTGTGGTCAGAACAAGTTTCCCGGCGCGATCGGCATCGATGCGAATCCGAAGAGTCATGCAGATGTAATTCACGATCTCGGAACCTTTCCTTATCCATTCGAGGACGATCAGTTTGAAGAGATCATTTGCCGGCACGTGATCGAGCATGTGCCTGACGTGCTTGGCTTCGTCACTGAGTTACATCGCATCACGAAGCCTGGCGGCAAATTGAAGATCGTTACTCCACACTACTCGAATCCTGATTGGGCAACTGATCCAACTCATCGAAATCATTTCAACAGTTATTCATTCACTTGCTTCGTTCCTTCGCGAACGCCGTTTCCGTTCTACACGTCAGCGGAGCTCAAACCGATCGCGACTCATGTGAGTCTTGCAAATTTGTGGCGCGCGTTGGGTGTCGAGTTCATCGTTAATTTAGATCAGCGATGGCCTTCGTTTCGTTTCACGCGCAAGTTTTGGGAGTTTTATCTCTCGATGATCATGCGTGGCAAGGAGCTGTATTTTGAGCTTGAAGTCGTGAAGTAAAGCCTGTAGATTCGAGGCCCGCTGACACCCGCGCCCATAACAAAAACGCCCAAACCTGTTCCAATAATTTGAATAGAAATCCAGAAAACTGTAAGCTAGGCCCGTCATAGCCCCACGAAATGAGCACCAAACTGTAGCTTTTCGCCGCGACGGTAGTTAGGCTCACGAATTGCTACTAGTTTGACCGCAACATCGCCCATTTCGACTGGGCACACCCTTCATAAAGTCATAGCAGTCGGTTCGGCTTCTTTCTTAGAACAAGGTGCTGAGCAAGGCCTTCCTTTGCTAAGCACGGGGCTAAAACTATTTTGGAGGATTACGTGATGAGAAACGGTTTACAGAAGTACCTTTTAGTACTCCTGACCGTTGGTCTTTTCGCGCTCCCGGCGATCGGACAAAGTACTTCGACAGGCTCACTGTCAGGCACTGTTACCGACCCGAAGGGCGCGGTGGTAGCCGGAGCTACTGTGACCGTGAAAAACACTGGCACCAATCAGGAGTTTTCCACGCAGACCAACAACGGAGGAGCCTACAATATTCCGACGCTGTCGTCGGGAGTGTACACGGCCACGATAACTGCCGCAGGATTCAAACAGTCGGCAGTAACCGACATTAAGATAGACGTCGGCAAGGCGTCTACCATTAACGTCGAGCTTGAAATTGGATCCGCGAATGAAACTGTCACCGTCGTCGGCGGCGGTGAGTTGCTTCAGACGCAATCTGCAACTGTCGGTACCACTTTAACGGGACGACAGATCAGCGACCTGCCGACAGCTTCGCGCGACGCTCTCGACCTCGTTCTGGCTATGCCAGGCACGGCCACCCCCGGACGGCCACGCACTTCATCCGTCAACGGTCTGCCTAAGGGTGCTCTCAACATCACCCTCGATGGTATCAACGTGCAAGACAACCTGCTCAAATCGAGCGACGGTTTCTTCACGTACATCAGACCAAGAACCGACGCGATTGGAGAGGTGACCGTTTCAACCTCGACGCCTGGCGCCGAAAGCTCTGCTGAGGGTGCGGTCCAGATCAAGTTTGTTACGCAGAGTGGTTCCAACCAGTATCACGGTGGGTTGTACTGGTACCATCGCAATCCCGCACTCAATGCGAACTACTGGTTCAACAACCGCGACCTTGCTCCAGACCCGGTAACACGGAAGGCTCCGCAACAGCGCATCCTTCTCAATCAACCCGGCGGCAAGATCGGTGGTCCAATCAGCATTCCGGGATTGTTCAGCGGCAAAGACAGAGCGTTCTTCTTCGTCAACTACGAAGAGTATCGCCTGCCTGAAAAGAGCTCGCCGCGCACGCGCACTATTCTCAATCCACTGGCCCAACAGGGCATTCATCGTTTTACTACGACAAGCGCAAGTTACGCAGGTGCTCCACCGGCAGGTGTGACCTGCGTGCCGACACCGCCGAACTTCACTTGTTCGGTGAACGTGTTGACGATGGCGGCGGCTGCCAGTTCAACATTGATCGGAACGATCGATCCTACGATTGGTACGTTGCTTGGCGACATGCGCAGCGCGTTGAGTGGTGTCAATGCGATCTTCGTGCAGACCTCGAACCCGAACCTGCAACAGGCAACCTTCTTTAATCCGGGTGGACAGGTTCGCAAGTTCCCAACGGTTCGTTTCGACTTCACAGTCGCGAAGAACCACCATCTTGAAAACATTTGGAACTATCAACAGTTCCGATCGCAAGTCGACTTCCTTAACAACGTCGACCCGGCGTTTCCAGGGTTCCCGAATTTTGGTAGCCAGGATTCGAACCGCTTCTCAAACTCCAGTGCATGGCGTTGGACCATCGGCCAAAACCTCGTCAACGAAGCTCGCTTCGGTTTGACTGGTGGAAGCACGTTGTTCTTCCCGCAAGTTAACGCTGGACAGTTTTCGAATCAGGGCGGAGTTTCGCTGGGAATCGGTGGGCCAGGTATTTCAACCGCTACGGTCACGACCGCTCCTTCGCGTCGCAACTCGCCGGTCAAGCAGTTTACTGACAACCTGAGTTGGATCAAGGGCAATCACTCGTTCACGTTTGGAAGTACCGTGACGCGAGTCAATTACTGGGCCCAAAACCAGACCGTTGTTCCGACGGTTAATTTCGGTATCAGCAGCACACTTGCGGGCGACACCACAGCGTGGAACGCATTCGCAAGTCTTCAGCCCACAGTGAGTCAACAGGCTGCGGCAGCTTCGCTCTATGCAACGCTGGTTGGCCGAATCACTTCGATTACGCGTAATGCTCGTTTGGACGAGACATCGGGCCAATACGAACTCCAGGGCGATCTTATTACGCGCGCGCAATTGACTGAGTACGGCTTCTTCGCTCAGGACACCTGGCGCTTCCGTCCGAATCTCACCTTGACCGGTGGCCTTCGCTGGGAAGTCCAGGGACCGTTCCAATCGTTGAACGACAGTCTCTCGCGCCTTGAGAGCTTCGACCAAATCTACGGCGAGTCGGGTCCAGGCAATCTGTTCAAGCCCGGAACTCTGACCGGCACACCGACGAGATACGTGCAGTTCAAGAAGGGCGACAAGACGTTCAATACCGACTACGGCAATTTCGCGCCGAGCCTCGGTGTCACCTGGGCTCCCAACACGGGCAGCGATGGCTTCATGCACAAGCTGTTGGGAAACTCAGGACAGACGGTTCTTCGCGGAGGCTTCTCGGTCGCATTTGTTCGCGAAGGTACCAGTGCCTTTACGAGCTTGTTCAATTCAAATCCGGGCGGCACATTGACGGCGACCCAGAACATCACCGGATCGCCATTCGCACTTGGCTTCGGAAACCTGTTTCGCAACGGAGTACCTGCGGGACCGCCTTTCGCGAGCACCCCGGTTAATGGTGTTTCGCTCCCGAGCGAACCGGTCTACCCGGCCCTCGGTAACATCACCGATCCGGCTAACTCTTTCTCGGAAGACATGAAGACTGGTCACGTTAAATCGTGGACGTTCAGTATTCAGCGCGAGCTGACGTCGAACATGGTCGTCGAGATGAGATACGTCGGCAATCGCGGCGCCAATCTCTGGCGTCAATACGATCTGAACGAAGTCAATCTCCTTGAGAACGGATTCCTCAATGAGGTCGATCTCGCACAGAAGAACCTGCTCGCGAACATCGCAGCCGGACGTGGTCTCCAGTTCCGTTATCAGGGACCGGGAACAGGCACTTTCCCGCTGCCGAATATCCTCGGATATTTCACTGGGAAACTTCCGTCCGGCGCCAGCAACTGTACGAGCGTCGCAACTTGCAACACGCTTTACAGCGGCACGCTTTGGGCCAACTCAACGTTCGTTAATCTCCTGAACCCGTTGAGTGCGAACCCAATCACTTTCGCGGCAACGATCGGTGGAACGGCGAACGACAGTTTGTTCACTCCGAATCGGATTACCGCTGGTATTCCGATTAACTTCTTCGTCGTGAATCCAGGCAAACGCGGAGGCGCGTTCCTGTTCACGAACGACGGGGAGACCACCTACGACGGTCTGACGTTCGAGTTCCGACGCCGCTTCGCAAAAGGTTTGTTGGTGCAATCGAGCTACACGTTCTCGAAAGCTCTTTCAAACATGTATGCGAGCAACTCGGACCTTTTCGATCAGCCGGCTACGCTCCACGAAGGCCAGGATATCCGTCGTGGTGTGACGCCGTTTGACATCACTCAGGCTTTCAAGACCAACTTCATTTACGAACTGCCGGTTGGCCGTGGTCAACAGTTCTTCGGCGGCGCAAATGGTTGGGTTGACAAGCTCGTTGGCGGCTGGGGTTTCAACGGTAACATCCGAATCCAGAGCGGTTCGCCCTTCTCGTTGGGTAACGTTCAATTGGTCGGAATGACTGAAAAGGACCTTCAGAACGCAATCGGCGTTTATCGCAATCAGCCCGATGCTGATGGCGTCAACCGTGGCAACGTCTGGGTGTTGCCGTTAGACATTCGAACCAACACCTTCAAGGCGTTCAATACAGCCTTCGGCACTGGTACGACTGGGGCTATCTATACCCAGGGCGCACCGGAAGGTCGTTACCTTGCACCTTCAGGTTTTGGCTGCAACCAGGCAATCGTTGGTGGGTGCGGGTACAACAATCTGGTTCTGAAAGGACCGGCGTTCTTCCGTTCTGACCTGAGCATCGTCAAGAAGATCAGGTTCTCGGAGAGCATGAACCTCGAGTTGCGCGGAGAGATGTTGAATGCATTCAACAACATCAACTTCCTTATCGGAAGTCCGAACAACGACGTCAACACACTGGCGGGACTTGGAACAGCCACTTTCGGTCGTTTCACCAACGCCTATCAGGACATTTCGACCACCAACGATCCAGGTGGCCGCTTAGTCCAGTTAGTAGTCCGATTCAACTTCTAATTTAAGGAGTTGCGATCGCTTGTGATGAGGAGAGCAGCACAAACTGCTCTCCTCAATTCTTCTCTTCGGCTCTTTAACGCCGAAGGGTTCGCTAACTTCAGTCCAGCGATTAGAGCGCAGCGACAACCCTGGGTCCTACGGAAACATTCCTCTTCAAACCCTGAAAAGGGTTAATACCGCACATGCCTAACGCTTTCAGCGTTGATCCATTCTGTGCATTCATTCTCATGGTTGTCGCTGCGCTCCAACCGCTGGGCTGGAATTAGCCAACGCCTTCGGCGTATTTGTTTCAAAAATTCAAACTGACGCATACCTAAGCGTACCCACTTGCTTTGCGGAGTTGTATCTGAAAAAATGCACACCGCACCAACTGTTCGTTTGTTTTACAATCAAATCCAACATTCCTGATCGAGGTAAAGAAATGAGGAGAGTAGTCTGTTGCAGCTTGTTGCTCGTCGTTTGTGCCTGTTCGGCGTTTGCACAGAAAACAAAATCGTGGACCGAGTTATCGGAAAAAGAAGCCGCGAAGATTTTGAATGACTCAGCCTGGGGTCAAACGCAGGTTGAAGGAAGAACCGAGGCTGCCCCGACCGCAGATTCGGCGATCACCGCAGCCGGCGTCCAAAGAAGAGACTCGCAACGCGTGCTGTCCGAGACGGATGCTGATCGCGTTCAGTCAGGCCAGCCGAAAGCCGACAAATCCATCCGGTATCGCGCTCGTTTTCTTTCGGCCAAGCCAGTGCGTGGTGCATTCGCGCGGCTGTTAATCTTGAAAAGACCCGAGCCCGATGAAAATCTTTCCAACCAGCTACAGGGTTTTGTCGATCGCGACTTCGCCGATTACGTTGTGATCACCGTCACCGCGGAAGCCGCTGACGACAAGCTCGTCACTCCCACTATCCAGCTCTTAACAACCGTCACCGTCGAAGCATTAAAGGATAAGGTTTACCTCGAACGAAAAGACGGCAAACGACTGGTTCTCGCCGATTACCGTCCGCCCGGACCCGATGGAATGGGTGCGAAATTCGTCTTCATGCGGAAACTCGAAGGCCAGCCCTTCTTGACCGCCGAAAGCGACAATGTGCGGTTTTTCGCCCAGCTCGATGAAAAAACGAAACTAAACGTCAAGTACAAAGTGTCGGACATGATGTACGATGGCAAGTTGGAATATTAGGAAAGGCAACTGAGATCTCCCCGAATC
>Ga0157373_10001006_pt1 | contig 21790 bp, 17 predicted proteins | sample C65metaG_FD_113460 | JGI IMG/M metagenome (GOLD analysis project Ga0157373, IMG submission 113460) | Corn rhizosphere microbial communities from Kellogg Biological Station, Michigan, USA - C6-5 metaG | ecosystem: Host-associated > Plants > Roots > Rhizosphere > Soil | place: USA: Michigan... | reverse complement strand
CCGTGGCATTCACACCGATCTGGATCGGCACTGGACACGGGCCACCGTGCGTGAGGTGCTGAGCAATGAAAAATACATCGGTAATAATGTCTACAACCGAATTTCCTTCAAGCTCAAAAAACACCGGATCACTAACCAGCCGGACATGTGGATCAAGAAGGAAGGTGCGTTCGAGGCCATCGTATCACCGGCGGCGTTCTATACCGCCCAAGGTATCCTGCGCGCCCGGGCGCATCGGTTCAGCAATGAAGAACTGATCGAGAAACTGCGTAATCTATACCAGCATCGCGGCTTCCTTTCGGGTCTTATCATCGACGAGACGGAGGGGATGCCGTCGGCCTCGGCCTATATCCATCGTTTTGGTAGTTTGATCAGTGCCTACCAGGTCGTAGGATTCACGCCGGATCGAGACTATCGCTTCCTCGAGATCAATCGTTTTTTGCGACGGTTACATCCGGAAATTGTCAGTCAGACCGAACACGTGATTTCCGATATCGGTGGGTTGATCGAGCGCGATCCTGCCACTGACTTACTGACGGTCAATCGGGAGTTCAGCATCTCGCTGGTCCTGTCACGATGCCAGTCGCTGGACAGCGGACGCAGGCGGTGGAAGGTTCGCTTCGACACTAGTTTGACCCCAGACATTACGGTCGCCGTCCGCCTGGACGAAACCAATCAGGCGCCGCTTGACTATTACCTGCTGCCACGGTTGGACTTCGGCCAGCAGGGTTTCAACCTTGCCGATCACAACGGCATTGAATTTGAGAGTTATCGCTTCGACAGTCTGGATTATCTCTACGGCATGGCCGCGCGCGCACGTATCAGGAGGGCGGCATGAGCAAGGAGCATCTGTCCAGCGAGCTGAAAATGATTCCGCTCGAATGCATCGAGATACTGAATACGCGAGAGCGAAACGCACGGGTGTTCGACGAAATCGTCGGCAACATCAAAAACATCGGTCTTAAGAAGCCGATCACGGTGACCCCTCGACCCGATGCAGATGGATCAGCGCGTTACCTGCTGATTTGCGGTGAGGGGCGGCTCAAAGCATACAAGGCGTTGGGTGAAAGCAGTATCCCGGCTATGGTGGTGAGTGTCAGCGACGAAGACGCCTTTCTTATGAGTCTGGCGGAGAATATTGCACGCCGCCAATGCCGTCCTCTTGAGTTGCTGGCAGGTATCGAGCAGTTACGTGAGCAAGGCTATGACAAAAAGACCATTGCCCAGAAAACCGGCCTTAGCGTCGACTATGTCTACGGCATTCTTCAGTTACTCAAAAGTGGTGAGGAGCGCCTGTTGGTGGCGGTTGAAAGCGGGCGTATTCCGCTGAATGCCGCTCTCGCTATCGCGGGAGCAGGTAGTGATACGGAGGTACAGACTGCCCTGCAAGATGCTTACGAATCGGGGAAGTTGCGTGGTAAGCAACTAATCCAGGCACGTCGGGTCATTGAGCGCCGTCGGTCACTGGGGCGATCCATTGCTCGTGGCACACCGCGTAAGGCGGGTGTGCTCACCTCATCCAGCCTGATCCGCAGCTATCAGAAAGAGGTCGAGCGACAAAAACTGATGGTCAAAAAGGCTGAGTTCGCGCAACAGCGGTTGCTCTTTGTGATCGAGGCCCTGCGCCAGTTGCTGTCCGATGAAAACTTCACCAACCTGCTGCGTGCTGAAGGATTGGATACGCTGCCGAAATACGTCGCCGAGCGGGTCTGGGCAGGAGCCCATACGACATGAGCCAGTTGCCCCTTGGCTTTATTCCGGAACCGCTATCAGTTTCGTTGGATCTGATCCTGCCCTCCCGCAAAGTTCCTGAAGGGCTCCCCGGTAGTAAAAAATTCAAACAGATTCATTCATCGATTGACGCTGTCGGGCTAATCGAGCCGCTGACGGTAAGCAAGGTCGACAATCAATCTGGGCGGTATACGTTGCTGGATGGGCACATCCGTTTATTGGCGCTCAAGCAATTGGGTTTCATCGATGCGCCATGTCTGGTTGCCACGGACGATGAAACCTACACCTATAACAACCGGATTAATCGCCTTTCCACCATCCAAGAGCACTTCATGATCCGGCGTGCGGTCGAGCGCGGCGTGGCACCGGCCAGGCTGGCCAAAGCGTTGAGCGTAGACATCAGTCACATCATCAAAAAGATGAATCTTCTTGATGGCGTCTGCGTTGAAGCGGCCGAGTTGCTTAAAGATCAGCACTTCTCCGCTGAAATTGGCGCGGTGTTGCGCAAACTCAAACCGACCCGGCAGGTAGAATGCGTGGAGCTGATGGTGGCCATCAACAATATTACCGTTCCCTACGCTCAGGCTTTGATGGCCGCCACACCAAGCAACCAATTAATGGGCGATGCTAAACCCCGCAAGCTTGGTGGTGCCACTCCCGAGCAGATGGCTAAAATGGAGCGTGAAATGGGAAACCTGCAAGGACAGTTTAAGCTGGTTGAGCAATCGTACGGCCAAGACGTGCTCAATCTTGTACTGGCCAAGGGCTATCTTGCTAAGTTGCTGGACAATGAGGCGGTCATCCGTTTTCTCACCAAAAATCAGCCTGACTTGCTGGTTGAGTTCGAAAGCATTGTGGTGACGGTATCGTTGGACAAGTGAATGAGCAGCGATGGAAAGGTGGCCAATTCGTTTGGCGATGACGAAAGAGTTAGCAACATCTGGATGGTTCGGCAGCGAGCGCAGGTTCGAGAACCACTGCCGAATCATCGATAAAGCCTATTAACTTTAATGAGAAATGGTTTTTTCTGGAATATTTGCGACAGTGTATGAGACGCCTCTCAAAAGATGCTGACGGTCCTGGTTTTCCTAGTCCAACCGCGACAGTTTATCTTTCATAACCTCAGCCGCTCAATGAGAGGCCCGGTTGGGCGTGCACAGTGGTCGAGAGGCTCAGTGGTGTGAATGGGGGATCATGGCTGTCACGCATGCTCATCAGCCCATCAAGAAAGCCTTGCAGCACAAATTTGATTGTTTCAAATCTGAGGCATGAGACCATGCTCAGATTGGCACTGCCCATGACGAAGCTTGAGGCCCTAAGGTAGCTTGTGGGCGACGTTTGAGGAAAGAGGCAGCAGGCAGGATCGTAGGCGCCCCGCCCCCGAATGGCTAAAACGCCGGAGTGGTGATGATGGTGCCAGGCGTCGCCCGGTTCCTGCTGCACGATCCAAAATGCGATAATGATAAGTTTAAGGGCTCAATACATGCTTGAAAAGAAGTACTCCCTTGCAGAATTCTTCTGCGGTTGTGGTGGGACATCCCGCGGATTCACCAGATCTGGGCGGTTCAATGCAGTATTCGGCAATGACATAAAGGCCGAAGCTCTACGGACGTTTGAGTTCAACCATCGACAGGATGACGTGCCTCCGGTGACAGTGCGTGAAGACATTCGCCTGCTGGACGTTGAACGCATCCATGAAGCATTACGTGAGCGTGGCGTTGCAAAGGGCGACTTGGATTGCATGATCGGAGGGCCACCTTGCCAAGGTTTCTCGCAGCTCCGTCGCAGCGAGCATCGCGAAAAAGGCAAGATCGTAAAATTTAAGGGTTATAGCCAGTTGGCGCATGACCCCCGGAATGATTTGGTCTTGCGATATCTTGAGGTTGCAGAAGCTCTGCAACCGAAGTATCTGGTCATCGAGAATGTACCCCAGATGCTCAATCATGGCTTTGACGGTCGCTTGGGTAAGCTATCCGAGATTGTCATTCAAATGCTTGAGCGCGACCTAGGCTATAAAGTAGAAGTTGCTGTCCTCAATAGTGCGGACTATGGCGTCCCGCAGCTACGTGAACGTGCGGTGTTTATCGCTAGCTCTATAGGTTCAGCATCGATGCCAAGGCCTAGTCACTGCGATCCGTCCAATGAAAGGCTTCTACGAGAAGGGCGCATGCCGTGGGTAACCGTGGCTGATGCGATCTCGGATCTGCCCGCGCCCTCTGTTGGCGAAGACATGCTTGGCGGTCAAGCGCTTAACCTATATGGGGACGACCCAAGCGTTTATGCACAGCAAATGCGAAGCGCGCCTACGTTCCCTTATAACCATATTACGCGGTCATACAGGAAGTCGGTGCTCGATATCATCAAAGAGATGAGACCGGGAAAGACCTGGGATACTGAAAGTGAACGCATGCGCGATAAATACGCCAGCGCAATTAAAAAGCTATCGGTATCCAAGGGCATTTCGCTAGAGGCCGCGCAAGTTGAGCTCGAACGCTCCAAAGCAATCAATCCGGTTTTTTACAAAGATTATTACTGGAGCGCTTACTCTCGCTTGGCTTGGGACTCGCCTTCTCTGACCATTACGGCAAACGCTAATTTCTTGGGCTCAGGCAGGTTTACGCATCCAATCGAGATGCGTGGAATCACCATGCGGGAAGCTGCCCGCTTGCAGTCCTTTGATGACGATTTTCGCTTCATTACTTCCGATAACGAAGATATGGATGCCGTACGTGTTGGAGTAGGCATGGACATGATTGGAGAGGCCGTGCCACCTTTGTTATCGAAGGCCATTGCAATGCACCTGGCAGAACAGTTAGATGGCTTTAGGACAGAGGCGCCAGTGAACGCTAAGCTGGCGGCAAAGCTAGGCTAAGTGCTTGTATGGGTAAGCAAAAATAAAAGGAAGGTCGGATGTCGCTCACGAACGACGAAATTTTTGAGATGGCGAGCGCCGCGGTTCGAGCAATGCATCAGCGGTATGGTCCGGACTTCAAATTTCCGGCTGATGTTATTTGGCAGAATATGCCCCATGGCGTTGACATTCCAAGTACCAAGAGACCGCATCAGCCGGCGCGGTTAATCCGTGCCGGACTTCTAGAAAAGACTGGGGGGATGACGAAAGCTCAATCAGAGAGTCGGGCTGGAAGCCCAACAGCTGAGTATCGATTCGGGCCTGAATTGATTCCGAGAGTAAAAGTGCCCTCAGATAGTCAAGCTTTCAGCAAGCGTTCAACAAGTGAGTTGCTGGTCGGTATCCAAATGGTGATGGATTCCGAAGGTTACGTGATTTCAGTAGCTGAGCTCGCAAACTTCTACTTGGCACTCACGGTTAGTCCACTTGTGGTTCTTTCGGGTATTTCGGGCACCGGTAAAAGCCTATTGCCACGTAAATTTGCGAAGCAGACCAACTCTTTTTTCCATGCCATCCCAGTACAGCCACAGTGGTCCGACAATAGTGACCTCTTTGGCTATGTCCCAACACTCTCGCCAACAAAATATATCAAAGGAGCGTTGATAGACAGCCTGTTGGAGGCTAAGCGCAATCCCCAAAAGCTTGTGATTGCTCTGCTTGATGAGATGAATCTCGCTCCCGTGGAACACTATTTCAGTGACTTTCTGAGCGTAGCTGAGACGCGTGTCCGGGACGACAAAGGGATTACAACCGATAAGCTGCCGATTGAGCTACCCGATGATGTTCCGGGGCAGTCCAGTCCACACATCGACCTGCTGCGCGGTATTCAACTGCCACCAAATCTCCGTGTCGTGGGAACCGCGAATATGGACGAGACCACCCACACATTCAGTCCAAAGGTATTAGACCGGGCGTTCACGATCGAGTTTGACGACCCGGATTTAACTGCTTTCGCATCCGGCCAAGGTGCGGCTAAGGGCGGGAGCAATGCGTTCGACGAGCTTGCGACTATCGCGATTCGCGAGACGAATGCGATATCCGTTCAGGAAGCGTACGCCGTTAGCCAAGATCTTTTCGAGCATATAGCCCTGCTTCTGAGCGAGATTCAAGACATCTTGGCTCCGGCGGGCATCAAGTTCGGATACCGCACTCGCGATGCGATCCTCTTATATCTTCATTTCTGGCGCGAGCTTCAACTCGCAGATATCTTGACCGGCTACGCGGCACTAGATTTTTGTATCTTGCAGAAGATTCTGCCGAAGGTCGCTGGCAGTGGCGAGGCGTTAGCAGAGGCGTTGACGAATCTAACTACTTGGCTTAGTGCAAGGGCAGAAGCCCAAGAAGATGCTGATGGTGTTTTAGCCGAGTTTTCCGGTCCGCTAGCTCGAAGCGTTCAAAAGGTCGAGCGTATGACTGAATTGCTAAGCCTCGACGGCTCTACCCGCTACTGGGGCGCCTGATGCCGCTGCTGCTTCAGGTTACCGGAGCTGACTGGAAGATTGAGATAATCGGTAAGCTTCCCGATTTGCCACCGTTTATTCTGGTTTCACCTCAATTCGTCATTGAGGCCGATGGCGCCGTATCGATTGAAGTGCTCAATGTTAAAACCGGAAAAATGCGTGCCGTCTCGTCCGGAGATTTGATCGAACCGCTTTTTTTCGAGGCTGTTGCTTATGATGTTCACTTCGAAAAAATTGACCCGGCCGCCGTACTGAAGCTGCCTCCTGGAGCCGAGGCTCGTCGTATACGTGAGAACAGCGAGCACCATCTAGTTAACTTCGGAAACAACGTTGGCTTTGTTGACCTGCTTGTTTCTTCGAATAGCGGTGCGGCAAAGTTTCGGTTAGAGGTCTTCTCGCGCAAAGCGGACTATCGAACCGACTATGTTCAAATGCGCTCCGACGTTTCGTCGATGCTTCGCAACCTGGCGATGGCGGCCAACGCGAAAACTTATGGTATGGCCGCTCCGGCTAGAGACCACTACCCCACCTTGGTCGAGTGGTTTTCACTGATTCAGGCCCATTTCGGCGAGTTTATTAAACTGACTAGTGCTATAGCCAAGAAACCACACAGTGGCCTGGCGATCAAGGCTGTGCTGAAGGACACGGAGCGTGCCCGCCGAGTTTCGCGGCAAGCTATCGGGCGGGCTTTGCGCCGAGACAACGGAGGTGCAGCGATCCCTAGTCTTGGTATCGCGTTGCCGCGTAGAATCCAAGAGAGTGTCGCTTCGATCACCTTTGATACACCAGAGAACCGCTATTATAAGGCATTGATCAGTGCGACCTATCGCAACATCAGAGCCTTATCGAAGGTGGATGAGTCGGGCGACGAAGATGCGGACCGATATTCTGAGCGGAAATTCTTTGACTCAATCCGGCCGGTGCTCAAATCCATGGAGCGTCAACTTGAAACGGCGTCGAAGGCTCCGTTCCTTGGGCAAGTCAAAGATGTCATGCTCGTACAGCCTCAATCCATGGTTTTTCACAAACATCCCCTCTATTCGAAATTCGATAAGCTCTGCCGCCTACTAAATGGCGGGCTGTCTTTCGCGGGAGAGACTATTCCTATCGGGGTGAAGGATACGTCGCTACTTTATGAGTACTGGTGCTTCCTGAAAATTGTTGCGCTTTTGCGTGTTCGATTCGACTTGGTCAACCAGTCAGTGGTCAAAGTCAGCCGGCTTCGGACAACCGTAGCATTGTCCAAGGGTAAGTCGTCGGCCATGAAGTTCGTCCATAAGCCCACCGGCAAGCCTCTATTCCTTGTCTACAATCGTCTTTTCAGTAGATTACCGACGATAGCCCAGAAACCCGATAACGTCATTCAGTTTGCGAGCGACACCCAGTTCTACATCTTCGACGCCAAGTATCGAATCCAATTCGATAGAGACTATATGGCACAATACGGCGGTCCCGGTCCTACCACCGACGACGTGAACACAATGCACCGTTACCGGGATGCTATCGCTGTACCCCATCCCATGCATCCCGAAGAGTACCTGCAAGGAGTTGTTACTGGGGCTGTGGTGCTTTTCCCCTACCCCGATGAGGAGGCTTATCGCTCCCATAGGTTTTGCAAAAGCATTGGGCAGGTCGAAATCGGTGGATTACCTTTTTTACCTGGCTCGACAACGCTAGTGGCTGAAAAGATTGAGGCGCTGCTCGATTCGCTGGGCTATTGAATTTCTAGTGGTATGGAAATGGAGGCTCCCAATTAAAGAGCATATCTAACGGCCAAGGGAGCTCAAAAACCAGTGGAACAGAGTGGTCATCCGGTGAATAACAACGCGTAGCTCATCATGCGTTGTTATTCACAGGAGGTCGTCTTGGTATTTGGGAAGGAGCTTAGTTAAAGTACTTTTTGTTGAGTCCGAGAAGTTGCATATTTTTATCGTAGCATAAAGGGATGCTCTGACAGTTTCCGCCAGTGCTCTTGACGTCTTGCTCTTTTACTATTGGCAGGTATTTAGGTAAGTCTTCATCGTCTATTTCTTTGTCACCAATTGAGCAGTTAAAGCTGGCAGTCGGCATGCAAACCACATCGGGGAGAGTTTTGGCTAATCTAGTATCTTTAGCTTCTTCAGCGGCTGCTAAGTACTTTCCGCCAAATCCTGGCCCTGTTCCACTCTTATAGGACACTGGGTTACCTTGAGTGTCCGTTCCCAAATACCAGCCGAATGTGTAGTGATAACTTCCCGCTGGCGCATTTCCTGCAAAATTTCCTGAATTTGAACAAACTCCCTGATCATCACACATCGCATTTTGTTGGCTGCTGATGCTCTCAACACGCTTTTGCCCCTCTTTGTCCGTGTAGATGTTGCTAATCCGGACCGGGGTGTTTGGAACACGGCAATCCCACTCTTTAAGCCCGTAGTACTGGTCTATTCGAATTAGAGTACATGCTGCCACATCGTCTTGTGCCTGTGCCGCGCTGCCAAGGATCATCAAAAAAGGGAGTAGGGCAAGTGTTGAGTGTTTCATGGAGGTGCCTTCGTATTAGAAGTAAAAATCAGCGAAGTCTTGATGCATCTCCGAGGGAGCTGCGTCGTCTCAGAGACTCGCTGGGTGCGTAGCTCTTCTCGATACTACCAAAACGGTAGTATCGGGCGAAAGACAAGCAATCACGATGCCTTTTTTGGTAAATGGGCGTGTGCATGTCAGTCTTGGGAAAGCGCATAAAACAGGCGCGCGTGCAGGCGGGCTTATCGCAAGAGCGATTGGGGTTGGACGCGGGGCTGGATGAGATGTCTGCGAGTACTCGCATGAACCGCTATGAGCTGGGAAAGCGGGTTCCAGCTCCTGATTTTGTCGAGCGTTTGAGCAAGGTGCTCAACGTACCGGCAGCATTTTTTTATGCCGTTGAGGATGATGAGGCTGAGTTGCTCGCCAAATTTCATAAGCTTGATACGCTCGGGCGCGTGGAGCTGATGAGTAAGCTTGATGAGCTGCTTGTCGCTGGGCCTTCAAACTAATTTTGCATGTGCCTTGCCTCGGCCTTCTTGGTGATGAGTTCAAATATCAGGCAAGAGAGCACTACAGCGATCAGCAATGGCCAAAATCGCGCCAAGATGAACACAAGCAAAACGGCCAATACACAGCTGGCCAGTATTCCGACAAACAGAAAAAGTAGACCGATAAAGCGTATTACGTTCATCGCGATTTCCTTCAGGAATCAAGCTGCTTGAGCGTAGAGTGCTCAAGCAGCGTTGGTGGAGAACAGCGTTAGGCTACCAATCGAAGAGCTGCGTCGAGTGCTCGTTGTTTGATGACAGCACCTTGGCCAAACCAAGCCGTGTCCATGCGGTACTCATTGCTGCGTGCCCGGCGCTCATGATCGACGTACTCGGTGACTGAGTTGAGCAAACCCCAGGCGGTGCCCTTGGCCGCTTCCAACTCGGCGCCTCGGCCATGTCCTTCATACAGGCTCAGTACTTTGTTCAAGGCACGTTCATTCGAGAGACCTGCGTGCTCAGGCTTAACGGTCTGTACTTCACATAACACACTGCGCAGATATGCCTTGGCCTCGTGGTCTTTTACGGGGCGGGCGGCGAGTGTGCGCATGCGGTACATGAAATCGTCCCATTGCGAGACGGTGATGCCCAGTTGCTGTTTGACGGTGCGAGGATCGAAGCGCGTGCTGTGTGGCACCTTGATCGCCTGACTGGCGCCATTGATGGCAATCGTCAGCGTGTTGTTGCAGACCACGCGAATGGTGGTCGGCGTTGCGGTGGTGGCGAGTGTCCCGTCGCAGGAGGTGGCCAGTAGCAAGTAGCCATTCACCACGTCATTGCCTTTGAGCGCGGTCGATTGCCCAGTGCGTGCCAGCGCCCAGAGTTTGCGACCGCCTTTCAGTACTCCAGCGGTTTCCAGTTCATAACCAGAACGTTCGGTCAGATCTCGGTAAAATTCCAAGACCTCACGTGGTTGGACCACTTGGTAGCGCTGAGAAACAACAGACAGCGGGACCTTGGTGTCAGAACGAAACAGCACCTTCTGTTCTGGGAAGGAGTGAATGCTGCCCAAATGACCGATAGCGTCCGCTTTAAAATGCACCGGGCTTTCCTGAATCTGCCAGTCCATCCCTGCCTCACGTTGCCAGACTTCCAGTGGTTGTTTTTCGGTGAGGCGACTGCCCAGGCCATGCCAGGGAGTCGCGCCGATGTAAGCCATGTGTTCGATTTGATGAGCCATCTTGACGATTCCTTAGGGTGCAGGCCGGCATAAATGCTGCGCATCGCGCAGCACTATCCGGACGTAATAATGAGAGAAGTGAAATGGTTTAGGCCGGCAGGTTGAAGCGGTGGTAACAGAGCAAGCAGAGATTGTGGGCGAGGACGTGGCGATCCAGCGACTCACCCAGTTGTGCCCCGAGCGCACAGCCGCCGATACCGCCGGCCAGGCCACAGAAGATTGCGCCTGATACGGAGCCGAGGGTGATACCGACAGGCCCAGCGACAGCGCCGATGAGCGCTCCTGCCTGACTGCCAGCGAGTGCGGCGCTGGCGCCACGAGCAGCGCCACCTAGGGTGCCGATGGCTGCGCCGATTTTCATTGCGTGATGGAAAGATGAGACTTTAAGGGAATGACAGCGAGGGCACTGCAATGACATGGTTCGAAACTCCATGGTGGGATGTCAAAGCGGTGATGTGTGGTTGAGATTGTTTCGAATCGAATAGGCGTTTTTGATCATTCGTCCGGTACAGCAGTAGACGATTCAGCGCAGCTGTTGGCTGCCAGCAAAAGTCGGCTCAGGCTATGTGAAAAAATGCGAGCGCCTGTTTTGAAAATCGCGCTTCTACGATGTTAAAACCGTGAACGTTCGGCGTACATGCGGTCACCTCTGCAGGATTGCTTTTTTGAATATTGACTGGACCCGACGCAGAGACGACTTGGTGGCTCCGCTAGGTTGGTGCATGCTTCAAACATAAGAGCACTGGTTGCCTAAAAAGCTTCCGAACCATCAATAAGCCCCTTATCGTTGAAGGAATATGCGTTGGAAAATTTGCAGGTTACCGCCGAAGCGCACGCCGAAATCAAGTGTATGTATTGCTGGATATTGAAGCCTGCGAGCGACATGACCTTGGAGCATGCGATCCCTCAGAGCTTAGGCGGTGCACAGTCTCCCCAACGCTACAAAGTTCGTGCAGCGTGTCGTAGGTGCAACAGCAGTTTGGGGTTGCATGTCGATGCGAGCTTCGAAAAATCCTTGTTGCCGTCCATCGCCTTGGGTGAGGCCGCACGATACCTATCCAAAACAAATGACCAAGTCGTACCTCCCTTGGTGTGCGCGGGCATTATCCATCTCGACATTCCGGGGCTACTCGAAACTGAAGTCTGTGAGTGGTGGACTGGATCTCAGGCCGAGCACGTCATTCTGATCCGACCCGCTGACGAGGAGCGTTACTGGTACATGGGCGGCAATCCCATTGTTTTAAAGCAGGTATCGGCGAATGCGAGGGCATACTATTTTTTCAATGAAAATGCCGATCCAAGCCGCTCATTGTTGGAATTTAAAGAGTCGTTCAAGCGTAGGAAGGTGAGAAAAGTCTCAGGCACCACGGTCGCTGGGATACAACTGGCAGATTACGGTTTTTCTGCTCCAGACGAAGCTGACGCCACAGCCATTGAATGGATATGGAATAACGTATTTTCAGGGGAAGACATACAGGGAGCAGTGCCTTTTAATTCGGAGTTTGATACCCGGTTTTTGTGCAAACTTGCATTGGCCGTCGCGTATTGCGAGTTCGGCGAAGGGTATCTCGAAACCGCTTATGCGAAACTGCTGCACGCGGGGCTTTGGCATCGCGGGGAGGGGGAAGCTCCAGATATTCCTGGGGCACGCCCTTCCAACGCCCCAGTCGACGAAACTCTCAAAAATTTCACCTGTGACCTGGGAGCAGTGTCTTTGCTGATCATGCCTGCAGGGGAATATTTGCAACTAACCCTCAACATTCATCAAAAACACACGTGGACGATCGCAATCGCTGCAAAGTCTGAATTAACCACTGAAGAATTTGGGCGTTTCACAGATGGCAAGCTGCTGATGCTATTCGGTCCAACGCACTCCTCCTATGAAATCGATTTTCCTGATTATCTATCCCGTCGACTTCATCCCGAAGTGGTGTAACTAAAAGCCCCAGTCATGGGGCTTTTTCACATGGCAGTCGCCCGTTCGCCAAAACGACCACCTTCAGATTCGAAGCGAAAGTTTGCCGCTGTGAATCTCGAGAAATAGAGAGGAAGTGGTTGGTCGGTGAAAAAATGGCGAGGCTCTTATCTCTTGCGCTACCCTGAGCCACGAAGCGACGGTCATGAGTCCGTTGCCGTATCGAGGAAGGATCCTGTGCGCATCGAATCTGTCGTCCTGTCCGGCTTCCGCTGTTTCGGTCCCGATCCGATTAGAGTGCCGATTTCGGCTGAGATCACGACTATCGTCGGGCCGAACGCAGCAGGAAAAACCGCGCTTCTGCACGCCTTGTCTAAGCTATTCGGCGTGACGCGCGCGCAGCGCACCGTCCTCAAATCGGACTTTCACTTGGGGTCAGACGACGACCCCGAAGATCGCGAGTCCAAGCATCTGTTCATCGACGTGCTGATCGGCTTGCCCGAATTGATCGATGGTACTGCGACGCCAGAGACGATTGCACCGTCCTTCCGACACATGCTGATCGAGCGGGCAGGAAAACCGCCGGTGTGCCGTCTGCGGCTCGTGGCGCAGTGGGATGACGACGGTACTCTCGAGGGCGAGGTGTCGCAAGAGCTTTTCTGGGTTGACACGCTCGATGATGCGCCAGCGCAGGACAAGTGCCACCCCGTCTCGGCGGCGGATCGCGGCCTGATCCAACTCTATTACACCCCGGCCAGCCGGGATGCGGCAGCCCAAACCCGGGCGACGACTGGGGCACTTGCTGCTCGCCTGCTGCGCGCCATCGAGTGGTCGTCGGAGACCGAGGAGGCGGTCCAGGATGCCACCGACAACCTGGCCACGGCCTTCGAGAGTGAATCGGCGATCGCCGCGATCACTAAAGCCTTGCAGACGCGTTGGTCGGCCCTTCACGACGAAGTCGTCGATACGAACCCCAGGCTCAGCCTGGTTAGTCGTCGGTTCGAGGAAGTCGTCAACAAGATCGCCGTCATATTCGAACAGGGGCCCGACGGGCAGGAACGTGGTATCGACGCGCTGAGTGATGGGCAGCAATCGCTTTTCTATTTCGCGCTGGCCGCGGCCGTCTTCGACCTAGAACGGGAGGTCGTCGCTGGCTCGGTCAAGGGGTTTCGTGACGATACCCTGCGCATTCCCGCGCTCACGCTATTCGCCCTGGAGGAGCCGGAGAACCATCTTTCTCCTTACTTTCTCGCACGGATTATCCGCCAAGTCCGATCGCTGACCGATGCCAGCGGCGCCCAGGCAATCCTCACCAGTCATTCGCCGGCTGTGCTCAGCCGCGTCGATCCGCGTGAGGTCCGCTATTGCCGCTGCGATCCTAAGACCCGCGTCTCGACGGTCAAGAAGATCAGGTTTCCTTTGGTTGCTGACGAGGCTAGCAAATTCGTGCGTGGTGCAATGCAGGCTTATCCCGAGCTCTATTTCGCCCGGTTCGTCCTGCTCGTGGAAGGGGATTCCGAGAGGATCGTCCTGCCTCGCCTCGCTGAGGCGCTCAATCTCCTGATCGATCCTGCCTTTGTCGCGATTGTCCCACTCGGTGGGCGTCATGTGCAGCATTTCTGGCGCCTGCTCAAACACCTTGGCATTCCGCACGCCACCCTCCTGGATCTCGATCTAGGTCGCGATGGCGGTGGCTTCGGCCGGGTGAAGACGGCGATCGAGAAGCTCATCGAATTTGATGTGCCCAAAGCTAAGCTCCTGAAGTTCACCAAGGGCATCCTGTCCGACTCGGAGCTAGCCACCATGCACACCTGGGATAGAACAGGTGAGCATGTCAATCTGCTAGCGTGGGTCAACGAAAATCTGAAACCGCACGGGGTTTATTTCTCTGCGCCGTTAGATCTTGACCTCGCCATGCTCGAAGCTTTTCCTGACGCCTACGCGGAAATCATCCCGAAGGGCGGGGGGCCGCGAATGGCGGCTGATAAGGCCGCCGAGGTCGTGCTGGGGACCGCAGGTCCAGGGCTCACAATGTATACCGGGCCGTTCAAGGACTATCCGGCACTTCTTCCGGCCTACCGCTACCACTTCCTCACCAACAGCAAGCCGGCCACGCACCTGGCGGCCCTGGCCCGCATCAAGCAGAAGGACTTGGCGCAGAAGTTGCCGGCAGTGCTTGCCGAAGTTCTTCAGCATATCGCGACGTCGTTGAGGCGGGACTAGCCATGGCCTTATTGTCGCGACGGGTTCGCCCAGAGGACTGGAAGCCAGTGGGCGTTAAATCGCTTGAAGCGAATGCGTTGAGGGTCGTCCGCTCGGCGAAGAACCGATCCGTCATCGCCGGCCCCGGCGCGGGCAAGACAGAGCTGCTCGCACAACGTGCCGCCTATCTGCTACAGACGGACACCGCGCCAGCACCCAGGCGCATCCTCGCAATCAGTTTCAAGCGCGATGCTGCCTCCAACCTCGCCGTACGCGTGCGTCAGCGCTGCCATCGCAACCATGCCGGACGCTTCGACTCCATGACCTTCGATGCCTTTGCGAAGGGACTCGTCGACCGCTTCGGTCAGGCGCTGCCTGAACGCTGGCGGCCGAGGCCCGACTACGACATCACCACCTACTATGAGCGCGATTACAGTGACTTCCTGTATGAGGATGTCGGCATGCCGCCGGCATCGGTCGGCACCGAAGCCGGCCTTCATGCGATAGGGCCGAAGGCTTTTGAGCGTCGTCACCTTCTGGGGTCGCCGCTGCCCCTGGAGGGCTGGCCACATCCAACCGTCGCTGAATGGGCGGCAGATCGCTTCTGGCAAAGGTCGCTCCACGAGGGCAAGAAAACCGTACTTTCGTTCCCGATGATCGGGCGACTCGCTGAGCTCCTGTTGCGGGTCAATCCGATGGCGCGGGATGCGCTTCGCCTGACCTACTCGCATCTCTTCATGGACGAGTTCCAAGATACGACGCAGGTCCAGTACGACCTGGTTCGCACCATTTTCCGAGGCGCGGATACAGTGATTACCGCCGTCGGTGACAACAAGCAGCAGATCATGCGCTGGGCGATGGCCATGGACGATCCGTTCTCTGAGTTCGACGCAGATTTCGGTGGCATCCGGACTTGCCTCTACAACAACTACCGCTCTTCGCCGGAACTGGTGCGCATCCAGCATGTGCTTGCCCAGGCCTTGGACGCACGAGCGCTGGCCCCCGTCTCCCAGATCGAAGGCACGATAGACGGGGAGAGTTGTTCGATCCTCGACTTCTCGAGCGCGGAGATCGAGGCGCAACGTCTGGCTGCGTCCGTATCGTCGTACATGACCGCCCTGAAGCTGGCGCCCCGCGATTTCGTCCTCCTCGTTCGCCAGAAAGCGGGAGACTATGCCGCGGTACTGGAGCCGGCCTTTGCGGCCAATGGCCTGTCTCTGCGTAACGAGGCTGGCGTGGTCGGCACGATCATGCTGCAAGAGTTGTTGGCCGAGGAAGTGTCGACGCTTCTCATCTCGCTCCTTCGCCTTGCGATGAGTCCGCGAGCCGGCCGGTATTGGTCAGACTGTCAAACATTGCTCGCTTCGGTGCGTGGTGTCGCTTTTGACGACGAGTCCACACAGGCCAGACTTGCACGTGAATTGGATGCCTACGCGATCAAGCTGGTCTCGACATATTCCGAACCACCCAGAGTCATGGCAACGGCAAGATCACTCGTGGACGATGTCCTAGTGTTTGTGGGCCGTGAACGTCTGATCAGCATTCATCCTGCGTATGCTCAGGGCGCTTGGCTCGAAAAGGTACTCGATGCGACGGCGACTCATCTCCTGACGTCATCGATCCACAGCGCCGATTGGTCTTCGGCACTCGATATGTACGAAGGCGTCAACGCAATCCCGTTGATGACCATCCATAAGAGCAAAGGGCTTGAGTACCACACGGTCATCTTCGTCGGGCTGGATGACGGCGCCTGGTGGAGCTTCTCTAAGGATGAGATCGAAGCGACAGCGGGGTTCTTCGTGGCGTTCACCCGCGCCAAGCAGCGAGTGCTCTTCACCTACTGCGCGCGACGCGGTGCACGAACAAAAATTGCGACCCTGTATCACCTTCTTAGCAAAGCTGGAGTCCGGATTACGCCAGTTCCATGACGTGACGATATGCTTACGACGAAAGCGATGTGAAGCTGCGGTGGGATCTCTCCTAAATACCGTCCGCGGACGGATGCACTTCTCAAGTGGAACAGTTCTTTGTAGTCCTGCGTGGCGTTATCGTCTGTGAGGATGGCACCGAGACAAACAACGACACGATCGTTCCGCGGCTACGAGTTATGTGCATCAACGATCGCTGCGCTAATGACCCCGTCGGTTGCAGTGCTCCAGTGCCGCGACCGCCTATCTCCAACCTCGCCTGTCCCCTTTCCCTCGTTTGGCGCTTTTTTCGGCCCGGCGCTGTGCTCTGTTCGCTGGCCCGCCAGAGTGCTCAGTACCGTGGGGAGTGAAAGCATCCGGGTATTCGAATCTTTGAAATGGTGTTGGCTTCATCGATGACGCTTGTAAGATATCGAGTTCGTCGCATCGCGACCTGATCTCAATGAGATGCTGGTCATCAAATGGTTCTTCGAAAGAAATGTAGATGAAATCCTGAGAGGATCCTGATGCTGACATGGGTTCCGAAGCGATCCCTACTGCCTCAATAACATCAGGGAATTTCAATATGAGCCCCTCGCAGTACGCGGTCAGGAACTGCGCCCTCAGCTCACGGTAATCGTCGTAATCTACCTTCTCCGCGCGAGGCATACACGTAAATACGTAGTAGCGTCCCGGTATCGATGGACTAGGCGCCAGGCGAGTGTACTGACCAGTCGTCTCTGCATCTGCCGTGACCGGCTGGCTCATGGCATGTGCTAGCGATTCAGCAAGTACCCGCCGTGCAAAACGGGTTTCGCTAGCTAAGGCTCTTACAAGCTGCTCGTTATCATTCACGCTGATGTCAGCGGCAAAGGGGGACTCGGCCCGGCCAGAGCGGATTAATGCACTTTGGTACTCGATTAAATGATCCCATAGATAGCTTTGCCTGTTGGCCTGATCCCTAGCCTTTCGTTTGACGCTTGAGTCAAAGATTTTCCACGCACCTTCGAGCATGCTAATACTGTCCGTGCCGGGAGGAACGGTAGGGAGTACGTGTCTTCCCACCTCCATCGTCATCTGGTACTCCGCGACCAGCTCTTCCTCACCGGAAACCGTGACAAATCTTGCGCTTTTAAGAAAACGCTCTTTTTCGGAGAAGTAACCGACAAGATCTGGAAGCGTATCGAATTCTTGCAAAATGATATCTAGCATCATTTCATCAAGAACATGAATGAATCGATTTCTTCCAACGGGCCAGCCAATCGAGAATGGTGCTTCCAGGTGCTGAGCGCGATTCTCCAGTTCTGTATTGAGCATCAGACTTCCAGAGCTTTGCCCTCCCCAGTACTTTACTGCTGCGGGATGAGACCCCCTCGTTACCGCGATCAGATGCACAGTAGCGTCCACCATGCTCGGCAGCTCGTAAGGGAATCTGACGTTGCACTGTTTGTCCAGGAATAGGCGGTGAGGATACTGCCGGAGGAATTTTTCCGCCCCAATCAATTGCCCCACAGACTTGTCTACCGCACGCTTATACCAGCGCCCCCAAGCTACGCTGAGTTCAGCATGTGACGGGAACTCACAAGCCTTGTCTGAGAAAACCAGGATATGGTTTCCGAAGACGACTAGAAGATCACAAAGCTCCTTACCATCTCCACCCTCGCTTTTTTTGCCTTCGTCAGTGTGCACGTTTGCATAGCACCACAAGCTAAGAAACGCTCTATGCCCCAAATGAGTGAGGTATCGCTCAGACTCGGTCTTCGCTTCAACGTTGATCGCGGCTTCCCAGGCTGTCTTTTCTGACATGGTTCGGCTCCAAATAGGTAACGTAGAGCGTAGCCCTTTGTAAGATTAGTGAGTGCGTTATGCCTAATTAAACGTCCCTCTCGTCCGACTTGAAGCTACGCCCAAACTGCCCACAGCTGGGCAGTCCGCTATCGGCCATTAAGCAGGCAATGGACATACTGTTAGCGACTTCGTAATCTGGGTGTGGTCGATGTCGTGTTTTCCCTCCATCTCGTGGTGCGTCTCCGACTCGCAAAACGCCCGAGGAGTTGCATTTGGGCACGAAACGGAGCGCTGCAAGTAGTTATCAAATATGTCGCCTACTTATCATGAGCTTCAGCAGGAGGCACGCATGCCTAGCAACATTCCGAACTCTGTTATTGGTACTGTGGCGTCGGTTATCGCGGCCTACTATTTCAGCCACTCCAAACTCAATTCATTATTTATGGAAAGTGGCGTACCGGGCGATACTCCTCCTGGCAACTGCGAGACGAAGTGCGCGACTTGGCTTCGGCGGTGCAATGAGGACCCGACGGTCGATTCACTTGTAGTGCTTGGGCAGGTCATCCAGAAGTTTATGGATCAAGAACCTTCGGATTTGCGTCCAGAAATTGAAGAAGGACAGCGCCGCATTCGTGAAAGCTTAGCGAAAAACCAGCTTACCTACCAAGGCAATGGTTTCGTTACTCTTGCCGGTGCAAGTCTCGCGGCCAAAACTCTCGCGGATTATCTGAGCGCTGGGGACTTCACATCAATTGAGGCTGAGTTTGATCGTGCAATTAAGCAGCTTGATCGAGATCCACATGCAGCCATAACAGCAGCTAGTTCAATAATTGAGGCGCTCTGCAAAACGTACATCGACATATTCAAGCTAGAGATGCCTGCGAACCAATCCATTGGGCCAGTATGGCGAGTGGTTCAAGGACATCTTGGCCTCAATCTAGACTCGACACTTCGGGATGACCAGAAGCGCGTCTTGCAAGGCTTGGCTTCGATAGTTGATGGTGTGGGTGCTTATCGTACGCACATCGGTTCCGCCCATGGACGGGGTCTGAATCCGCCTCGGATTTCTGTTCCAGAGGCTCGCCTCGCTGTAAACGCAGCTCATTCTCTGGTCATTTTCGTTATGGAGCTGTGGCATGCTGCGTATACGTCCAACAATTAGCTTCAGCGGTTTCCTCAGGCAACCGCAGAACTCAAAACGTTAGTTTTTCAGGATGGTTATGCGCCCACACTCACTAAAAACCGCACTTATTTCTGAAAATGCATTTCAGCTCGTCGCTTGGAGCGCTGGTGCCAAGGAAGCTCAGGACCATTTCGCTGATAGTGATGATCACGGGGCATGGGGGGCGACAAAACCGCACTTCGTTTACAATTTGCAAGCCACAATTAGTGAACTCTTGGTCGTAACGGCTACAAAGATAAGAATTCTCCAGGATTCGCTGAGTGAACTACTTTTTGATCCGGGGGAAATGGCAAAGGTTGATACTGACGTGTCGAGACGGCACCCGTCGGCATATCTTCGAAATAGCAAGACCAGTCTCTCAATCCGAGAAACGTGCAACAAAATTATCCACGCGACATCCGTGGCATTTGTAATGCGAAACGCAGATGACCAAGTAGAAGAGTTTTCATACTGGTCAGAGGATCTCGCTGGTTTTTGGTTCAGTGGAGAAGTACGCCTTAAAGGCGAAAAAAGAGGTGAAGAATGGGTGGTTTTTCTTAATCCTGCCAAATTCGGTGTCTGCGTTATCGATTACATCGATGAACTTGAATCGAATCATGAAATTCACAGGGCGTGGGAGTAAAACCTATAAAATTCGCTCCAACCGATTGTATTGCCCTCGTCTCGCAACTGCAAAACACCGGGTGAGCTCGAGGCGTAAGTGTCCGCTATTGGCCCAGAGTGTGCAAAAACGCTTAGTCAAAATTGAAGATTGTGCGTCTCAGCGAAATCTGAAAATGTTCGGTTGCTCAGCCGATCTGGATTTTCCGAAGCAACGCGATTTTCAGTCCAGCAACAGGGTCAAATCGCGCTGAAAAACGGTTATACACAGCCTCGGCCGTTCGCCGCAGGTCACTGGCTGCTGCTTATGGACGATCGCTGCCCTCAGTAAAGGACAGCTTTGGGGTGGAAGTCGCCGTGGGGTCATCGTATCGCAACGACTTTTTTATCTATATTTTCTCGGATAGCTGACACAGAAAGGTTGCCGGTAGCGGCTTCCTGGATATGGTCGCTCCACCAGGCCATCATTGGGCGTCTGCGGTCGATGTACTCTGCTCGGTTATAAGCACTACGCACCTCATCTTTATCGACGTGGGCAAGTGCTACCTCGATCAACTCCGGGTCCCAGCCATGCTCGTTGAGGATGGTACTAGCCATTGATCGCATGCCATGACTTACCAGGCGCCCTTCGAAGCCCATTCGCTTTAGAGCCATGTTGGCGGTCTGGCTGTTGCAGTGGGTGCGAGGGTCTCGGTCTGCCGGGAACACGTACTCTCGATACCCACTGTAGGGTTTCATAACTTCTAGAATCGCCAAAGCCTGCTCTGTGAGCGGAATAATGTGTATTCGACGTTTCTTCATGCGCTCAGCCGGTATCGTCCAGATCTTCTTCTCGAAGTCGATATCATCCCAGCGCGATGTGGCCGCCTCGGCTGGCCGAGTCATGGTGTGAAGTTGCCACTCAATCAGGCAGCGCGTAGTTCTTTTGATGCTGGCGTTGGCAATTGTCACCATGAGCTCCTTCAGCTCATCGGGCGCAAGGGCCGCCATGTTTGTCTTTTTGGGTTTTTTGAAGACAGAACGGATTCCGGTCAGCGGGTTCGCGTGAATCAATCCCGAGTTGACACCGTAGGTCATGATTTCATTGAGTCGCTGGGTTAAGCGTTTAACAGTTTCGAGACTGCCCTTCGTTTCAAGGGGGCGAAGCAAAGTGATGACCTTAGGAGCGCTGATAGCTGATATTGGGGTCGTGCCCAGGTTAGGGAAAACGTGCAGCGTGAGGGAGCGCCAAATATCCTCGGCATAAGCTGGAGTGACTGAATCCTTTTTGAGCTTGAACCACTCTGTCGAGATATTTTCGAAGGTGTGTTCCGTTGCTGCTTTTTTTGCGTGCCGCTCGGCGTCGCGTTTCTCTTTAGGGTCCAGCCCTTGGGCAACGAGCTCTCTCGCTTCCACCGTTCTCTTGCGTGCTTGAGCCAAGCTGATCTCAGGAAAGGTACCCAATCCCATATTTATCCGCTTTTTCGTCTCGGGATGGATGTAGTTGAAATTCCACAGCTTAGAGCCATTAATTCTCACTCGCATCTGAAGGCCGTTGCCATCCGTGAGGATATAGTCCTTTTCCTTGGCTTTTGCGGCTTTCACTTTTACGTCTGAAAGGCGCGTGGCTTGGGCCCCCATGGTGTATTCCAGTGCTATTTATGTATTCCAAAAAATAGCAGGTGAGAGCCTGGAATACCACTTGGAATACACGAAATCGTAGATGGTCTCGGACGTTGACGGATGCTCTAGGACGCTAAGCCCTTGTATTTACTGGGTTTCAGGCACAAAAAAAGACGTCCGTGGACGTCTTTAGATGTTGAAGTGGTGGAGCCGGGGGGATTTGAACCCCCGTCCGCCAGTACTCCGCTGTCGGTACTACAT
>Ga0157373_10001005_pt1 | contig 21809 bp, 24 predicted proteins | sample C65metaG_FD_113460 | JGI IMG/M metagenome (GOLD analysis project Ga0157373, IMG submission 113460) | Corn rhizosphere microbial communities from Kellogg Biological Station, Michigan, USA - C6-5 metaG | ecosystem: Host-associated > Plants > Roots > Rhizosphere > Soil | place: USA: Michigan... | reverse complement strand
TCCAAAGCGAAGCGCAGGCATCGGTGAATTGGGATCGTTCGAGGAAGCCCGCGCCGACGGGCGAACGGGCGATACGTTCGTCCAGACGCGCCAGTTCGATACCTGCTGTGGGTTTTAGTTTAATTTTTCAACTCGGAAATTGTCATACGGACGTAAGGGTTAGGCGATAAATTTCAGTAGATTTTTCGCTAAGGATTTCAGCGAGGTCTGCCCATGCCAAAGCAATTGCATGATCAGGGATTGCCGGCGACACGCGCGATCTCAGATGAGCATTGGTCAGTCGCGCTCCGCATGGCCCGCGAACTGGACAAGATCCTTGATGGCATCGGGCCGAAGCAGGTGGCCGTTTCGCGCGCGGCGGCCGAGTTGCGGCTAACGCGGCGACAAATCTACAATCTCCTCGTCCGCTATCGCATGGACAGGAAGGTGACAGCCTTACTCCCGCGCACCGCAAAAAGCCGCCGCAAGCGGCTGTCAGAAAAACTTGAAGCAATCATAGCGACAACACTGCGCGAGCAATGGCTGACACTGGAAGCTCCGCCCCTTGCCCCGGTCGTGGCTGAAATCCGCGCTCGTTGCGAGGAAGCCGGGCTGACCTTGCCGTCATACGTTACGGTTGCCCGACGTATCCCGATGCTGTTTAGCGCTGAAGAGATCGCCAAGAAACGGTCAGCCAATCCGAAACACCTGCTCCGGCTGAGGCCACGACCAGGATATATTCACGCAACTCACCCGCTCGACGTCTGTCAGATCGATCACACTCCGGCTGATATCAATTTCGTGGAGGTCGTTGACGGAACTGGCGTGTTTGTGGGTCGGCCTTATCTCACGATCGTGACCGATGTGGCATCACGCGTTATTTTAGGTTTCTGCCTGACTTTGGAGAAACCATCTGTTCTGTCGGTCGGACTTTGCCTTGCCCATGCGATGTGCGCGAAGGACGAATGGCTTGCCAACCGTAGCCTTGCTCATGCCTGGTCGACATTTGGCAGGCCTCGGGTACTCGTCACCGACTCGGCGATGGAATTCAAGGGGCACGCTTTCCAGCGTGGCTGCGACGATTATGGCATCCGCATTCGATATCGTGACCGCGGAAGAGTGCATCAAGGCGGCGTGGTCGAACGACTGCTGGGCAAACTCAACGCTATCCTCGCCACCTATCGCGGTTCGACCGGAAGGTCTGTGGTTGATCGCGATGAATATCCCTCGGAACGGCGCGCCTGTCTCGGATTCGCGGACCTGGAGCGGTGCGTTGCGCTGGCCATCCTCGATCACAACCGGCAGGAAAACACCAAGACACTGAATGTGCCGAATACGGAGTGGCAGCGCAACAACGCAGCTTTACCGCGCTTCAATGACGATCCACACACCGTTCTATTGTCGTTTCTGCCGGGTACGGAAAGAAGATTGTCGCCGCAGGGGATCAGCATGTTTGCCGTACATTATTACGCGTCATGGCTTGGCGGCCTCATTCCGCAGCGCGACCGGCTGGGAAAGCTGGAAGTAAGATATGACCCTCGAGACATCAGCCATATCTATGTCCGGGATCCGGAAGGCAGACACTTCCGACCCGTCGAACGGCGCGATGGCAGGCTTACGTCGCTGACGCTATGGGAACATGAGGCTGAGCGCGCCCGCCGGCGCGATGCAAACCATCGCTCAAGTGTTGCAAGGGTGGAGTTTCGCCGCGAAATCGCTGCTATCGTCGGGACTGCGAAACAACCCAGACGCCAGTTGCGAACTGCTGTCCGCGGTATCCACGCGGGCGCGTCGCAGAAGCCTTATGCGGCTATGCAGGAACAGGCGCGCGTTGCCTCACCTCATCCCACCCGTCAGAAAAGCCGACTACCGGTCGAAGACTGGTAGCATGGCATGTCGGACCATCTGCTCGACCATGTCCGATCCTACCTTGAACGCGACCAGGATGAGCGGATCGCCTACATCCGTGCCCCACGATGGATCGGACATCAGGTTGCTCAAGACAGCCATATACGGCTCACCGAGCTACTCTCAAGACCGCCGTCATTACGAACCCAGGGCCTGATGCTGGTCGGCCCCTATGCCAATGGCAAGACGATGATTGCGGAGCGGTTTGCCGTCGAACACCTGCGAACATCTGTCCAGCAGAAGCTTTGGATGGTCCAGACGCGAGAGGGCGCGGGCCTTGGCCATTTCTACGCGAGCATTCTCCAGGCGCTCCACGCTCCTGGGGGCGACATTTGGAATGTCAGCCGCAAGGCGGAACAGCTGGATCACTTGCTGGCAAATCTCAAGCCAAAGGTGTTGATCTTCGACGAGTTTCACAACGCATTGCGCGGACGGGCGCGCGACATCGAGGCGATTTTTGCATTCCTGCGACGAATCGGCCGTCAGTATGACATCGCCCCGGTTCTGATCGGGGACGTATCCGTCTACGACTTCCTCAACGCCACCAGCGAGATGGCAAGCCGTTTTGATCTGGTCGCAGTCCCGCGATGGCAATACGATGAGCCCTATCTGATGTTGCTCGATAGCCTTGAAGCAGCGTTGCCACTTGCCAGGATCTCGGATCTGTCCAGCGAGCCGTCGGCGCGGCTTATCTTCAGGTTATCGGAAGGTTTGATAGGCGAGACCGTCACCATCGTCACAAGAGCGGCCGTCGCGGCGGTACAATCCGGAGCCGAACGTATCACCAAGGCGGGCATCGTCGAACTGCGGCACATACCAATATCGCAGCGGCGCCTACCGGCTTTACGGGACAACCTGTTATGACGATGGGCGATGCTGGTATCCCGACAATCAGCATACAACGGAGATACCGTCACGTCGTTTCCGACCAGTGGCCCATCGACGTCTTACCGCAAACCGACGAATTGCTGTCGAGCTGGCTGCACCGCCTTGCTTATGCCAACGGTGTTGCACCACGTGGATTCGCCCGCGTCTTCGGACTTGGATCTGGCATGTGGTCACCAGCCATCGATTTCAGACCCTCGAGCGACATCGAAAACCTGCTTCGCGCAAATGCCGGTGTATCCCACGCTCAGATCGTGGCAATGACCCTGGCAAGTGGCATCCCGACGGAGCTCTTGCTGCCGTTACGAAACAGCGGTCGGCGCGGGACTTCAACCTGGTTGCAGTACTGCCCCCAATGCCTGGCTGGCGATGAGCATCAATATTTTCGCCGCAGCTGGCGTTTGGCGACCAAAGTATCTTGCCGCCACCACCGCTGCGGCTTGCGCGACCGGTGCCCATCCTGCCAAAGACGTATCGAAGCCTACGGTCAAAGCAAGCTTGTTCCCCAGCATTTTTGCGTCCACTGCGGTTTCGATTTGCGCAAGGCGTCAAAGGTCATCATCAGCGTTGCAGCGCACCTGGTGGATTATCGCATTGATCAGATGTGCCGCGGGGCGAGTGTCACTCCAGAACATCAGCGCGTTTTCCTTGCACGATTGCTGCAAATCCCCACGCTGGTGATGACCCACACTTCCGGCTCGCTGCTCAACTTTTCCAGCTCGACGCGAATCCGATGCTTCGAAAAGTTTGCAGATCGCGTTTGCGTACGAATAATGCGTGATGACGATAGTGCTGTCTGGCCAAGCCCCTATAGGGCCGAATCTGCTGGAAATCGTCGAGCAAATACCCTAGTTTAAAGCTTACAGTGCGTGCTGCGTGCGCTGCGGGCTTCCCCCGAAATTGACGGATACTTCGATCAACCTCTCACAAGGAGCGCGAACCCATGTCTTCGACATTTTCTCAGGGCCGCATTCAATCCACTCTCCGTCAGTTCCTCGATAATGAAGCATCGGGGGGCATCATCCTGATGGCAGTTGCTGCTCTGGCAATTGCCACGGCGAACTCGCCGTTGGCAGAGAGCTACTTCCATGTGCTGCACGTCTATGTCGGCCCGCTGAGCATCCAGCACTGGATCAACGACGCCTTGATGGCCGTCTTCTTCCTGCTGGTTGGCCTGGAGATCAAACGCGAGATGCTCGACGGCCAGCTTTCAAGCTGGAGCCGGCGCGTCTTGCCAGGCGCGGCTGCTGCAGGAGGCATGCTGTTTCCGGCACTGTTTTACCTCTACTTCAACTGGAGCGACCCGACAGCTATCCGTGGCTGGGCAATCCCGACTGCGACCGATATCGCCTTCGCTCTTGGGGTCCTTTCCCTTTTCGGTAATCGTGTTCCCGCATCGCTGAAGATATTTCTGGCGGCGCTGGCCATCATCGACGATCTCGGCGCCGTTGTGGTTATCGCTCTCTTCTATACTGCGGAACTGAACCTGCTCGCATTGGCTGGCGCGGGCCTCGTCGTTGGAAATCTGATCATCTTCAATCGCATGGGCGTGAAGGCCCTCTGGCCCTATCTCGCCCTCGGCGCGGTCCTGTGGGTGTTGGTTTTCGCATCAGGCGTGCATGCCACCCTTGCAGGTGTCTTGCTGGCGTTGACGATACCGCTGAAGCTGACGCCGGGGACGCCGGAGGCCACACACGATGAATCACCTCTGCACAGGTTCGAACACTTGCTGCACAAGCCGGTCGCCTTCGCGATCGTGCCGATCTTCGGCTTTGCCAACGCAGGTGTTTCGTTTGCCGGTTTATCGATGTCGGTCTTCGAAGAGCCGCTCACAATGGGCGTAGCGGCCGGCCTGTTGCTCGGAAAGCTGGTCGGCGTTCTGGGAACAGTGGTCGTTCTGGTAAGACTGGGCCTAGCCGATCTTCCAGCGAGCGCCAGTTGGGGTCAGATGACCGGCGTGGCCCTGCTGTGTGGAATCGGGTTTACGATGTCCCTTTTCATTGGCCTGCTGGCCTTCAGCGATCCAGTTGTACAGGATCACGTCAAGATCGGGATCCTGATGGGGTCGCTTGTGTCCGGTCTTTTGGGTGCGGTCTTTTTGACCGTCTCGGGCCGGCGAGCGAGGCGTGCGGTCTGAGTTGCTATTACTCTCCCGCGACCTTCTCCGACCTCCGCACCCCCCAAATATGTGCTGAGATAAATCGGTATCACTTAAAAAACTGCGTTCAGGTCGAAGATGTGGCCACCGTGCCAAGCAATCCCGCTCACCATGGTGAGTGGGATTGACATTATTCGGATCAATTGGCTATTGAAGTCACAACGGTAATGGATTCTGCCGGGCATTACGCCGAACCGCTTCCCCGATGAAGCTGATGACTCCTACTCAACGCGCAACACGCGAAGGAGTAGAGTCGTGCCTAGAATTCTGTACCTGTCCTCCAAGACGAAATGTGACCGTGCGGGAGCGTCCATCTGATGGCGTTTTCTGCATTTTTCGGACTTCGTATCGCCCAGGTCCGTAGCCTCGCGAAATGGATCGTGATCGTCGTACCGATGGCTGCTGCCGTCGGCTCGCTCGTAGCCCTGTTTCTCTGGAGCCTTGACCGGGCAACGGAGCTTCGTTTCGAATTTCCCTGGTTGATTTACGGCATGCCTGTCGCAGGTTTTGCGATGGTCTGGGCCTACCAGAAATTCGGTAAATCGGCGGAGGGTGGCAACAACCTCATCGTCGACCAGATCCATGAGCCGGGCGGCGGCGTGCCGCTGCGCATGGCGCCCTTCATCCTCGTCACCACCGTACTTACCCACCTCGTCGGCGGCTCGGCCGGTCGCGAGGGAACCGCGGTCCAACTCGGCGGCAGCCTGGCCAGCGCTTTTGGCAAGATGTTCAAGCTGACGCCGGGCGATGTGCGCATTCTGCTAATGGCCGGCATTGCTGCAGGCTTCGGTGCGGTGTTTGGAACACCCATTGCCGGCGCGATCTTCGCGCTCGAAGTCCTGACCATTGGCCGGATGCAGTATGAGGCCCTGTTGCCGGCTTTGCTGGCTGCCGTCGTTGCCGACTGGACCTGCCATGCATGGGGCATCGGCCACACCCACTACGCAATTGCCTATCTCGGCGGCGTTGGAGAAGCGGTCGGTTTCCACCTCGATGCCCTCCTCCTGCTCAAAGTGGTCACTGCCGGTTTGGCTTTTGGCCTGGCGGCCCATTTCTTCGCCGAACTTTCCCACCTCGCGTCGTCCGCCTACAAGGCGATCCTGCCTTATGCGCCGCTGCGTCCGGTACTCGCCAGCGCCATATTGCTGGGCCTCGTCTACCTCCTCGGTACGCGGGAATATCTCGGTCTGGGTGTCTGGTCCCCCAATCCCGACGACGCGACGATCCTAGGCTTTTTCCGTCCCAATCACGTGGATTACTGGAGCTGGGCCTGGAAGGCGCTGTTCACGATCGTCACATTAAACGCCGGTTTCAAGGGCGGCGAGGTCACACCGCTGTTCTTCATCGGCGCAGGTCTCGGCAGTGCGCTGGCCGGTGTTCTCGGCGCACCGGTCGATCTTTTTGCGGCACTTGGCTTCGTGGCCGTCTTCGCCGGCGCCACTAATACGCCGCTGGCTTGCATGATCATGGGGATTGAGCTCTTCGGCGCCACCCATTCGGTCTACCTCGCTGTCGCCTGCTTCGTTGCCTATCTGTGCAGTGGCCATTCCAGCATCTACCTGTCGCAGCGCGTCGGCGTTCCGAAAACCGCTGCCGCCAACGATATTCCTCCCGACATCTCGGTTCGCCACATGCGTGACATGCGGACTCAGAGCCTCGGCGAAATCGTCGGAAAGGTCCGTCTCCGGTCGATCGCCACAACCGCAACACTCAACGAAAGGCCCATCATCGTGAAGCAACACAAGCTGCATTCTACCGAAATTGGCATGGTCCGTATCTACATGAAGCCGCGTGAGAAGACGCCCGGCAAGGGCGGTTGGTTCGGATCGAAGCCTCTTTACCGGGAATTGGTCGTGCAGGCGAAGTCGGCCGGCATCAAGAATGCCGTCGCGCACCATACGCATTTTGGCTATTCGAACAGCGGTAAGCTTCAGGACGAGGGCTTCGAGATCCCCAATCCGGATCTGACTATGTGCGTCGAGATGATTGCATCACGCGACCAGCTCGAAGAGTTCTGCCGGACCCATGGCGCGGTCCTGAAACACAAGGTGATCGTCTACAAGCACCTGGAACAGTGGGATGTCGTCCATCACGACGTCGAAACGGCAGAAGCGCTCAAAGTCACGACATCCTGAAGGAGGCGCGATCTTGGTTTATCTGATCGTTTCCTTGGCGCAGGTATCGGTGGTGTTTTCCGGCACGCCGTCAACATGGGAGCGGCGCGCCTGTTCGGCTTCGGCTTTCCCTACGGCACACTCACCGTCAATGTTGTCGGCTCCGTCGTCATGGGCCTGCTCACGGAATTTTTCGTGTTTCGCTCAGGCCTGCCACAGGAGTTGCGCCTGTTCCTGACCACCGGGTTGCTCGGCGGGTTCACCACCTTCTCGACCTTTTCGCTGGATGCCGTGACGCTGTGGGAACGCGGGCAATGGGGTGTTGCTGCCGGATATGTCGCTCTTTCGCTGGTCCTGTCGATGGCGGGACTTTTTGTCGGCCTCATGCTGATCCGGATGGCCGGACATGGACAAGCCGCATGAAAATCTTCCTTACAAGCTGGCCGTTCTGGGCCCTCCTTTCGGCCGGCTTTGCAGCCCTGACGGCGATCTTCGCCAAGATCGGCGTCGAAAACGTCAATTCCGACTTCGCCACCTTCATTCGCACCATCGTCATCCTGCTGGCCGCTGGCGCGATGGTCTATATCACCGGAAATTGGCAGGAGCCGTCGACGGTCTCGACCAGAAGCTGGCTATTTCTTGTACTTTCCGGTTTTGCCACGGGCGCATCCTGGATTTGCTACTTCCGGGCGCTGAAGCTTGGTGACGCCGCCCGCGTCGCGCCGATCGACAAGCTGTCCGTGGTGTTCGTGTCCATTTTCGCTGTGCTGCTTCTCGGTGAGCGCCTGACGCTCCCGAACTGGCTCGGTGTCGTGATGATCGCGGGAGGCGCCGTTCTCGTCGCCTACAGGGCTTAAGACCGTCAAAAAACTTCAAGGGGGAGGAATGCACGATGTTGAAGGTGTCGTTTTGCATTTAATCGTGAGATTCCAGTCCTAACAGTTTCAGTAAGATAGCCCGGCACTTAATTTGAGACTTGGCATTTAATTTGAGACTCTGGCTTCTGTTTGGCACTTAATGTGAGATTCGCCGCCAGGAAAATATGGCTGTTTACGGCCACGCCTCAATGGAATTGCGAGAGACCGATTGTCGTCAATGGCCTTGCAGCCATGTGATTACAGACACATGCCGCTACCACTGGTCATCAAAGCCCGTCGTGCTGCTTCGACGTGGCTGCAATTCTGTCCTGCGTGCCTCGGTTCTGATCAGCCCCCATATTTTTCGGAGGCGATGGCGACACTCGACTAGAATCTCCTGCTTTATCCACGGGTGCGGATTACGCGACCGTTGCCCATCGTGCCACCGCGGAATTACTGCCTTCGCTCAGCCACGGCTTGTCGGCCAGCATGTCTGCACCTCTTGCGCTTATGACCTGCGGCGGGCGTCCAAGGTGCCGGTGACAATTGAAGCGCAATACTTTGAACAGATAATCAATCGTTCTATCGGTACAGTGGCGAATATCCTTGCGACGAACAATCCGCCGAAATGGCCTTGGCGACGAGATTTGATCGCAGTTCTACCGACTCGGTTTCCAGCCGGATACGCTTGTTCGAGCGCTTCATTCCCGACGACGCCTATCTGGATGAGGGCTTCGTCCTTCCCATTCGGCGGTCAAAGCGGATTATGAAAGATAAAATCGAACCGGCCCGTCAAACTGCAGCTCGCTGATCGTCGTGGTGGCATTCGCCTCTTCTGAGGCTGGCGCCTATTCTCCAAAATTAGGCGGAGAATAGGCGTGCAATCTCCGCACATCTTTTGTGCCAGCCTCCGCATCCCGCGATATCAGGATAAAGCGTCGCGCTCGCCGACAAGCTCTTCTATCGTTTTGTCCAGCATACTTTTCTGAAACCCGTCCAGATCGAGACCTTCAACGACGCTATAGTCACCGTCCTTGCACATCACAGGTACGCCACACACAAGCCCTTCCGGTATGCCATACTGCCCCTGCGATATAACAGCCATCGATGTCCAGCGCCCATCAGTACCACGCATCCAATCACGCATCTGATCGATCGCTGCATTGGCGGCAGATGCTGCAGAGGACGCGCCGCGCGCCTCTATGATCGTAGTGCCCCGCCTTGCGACCTCAGGGATCAGCACCTCCTTGTACCAATGGTCGTCGCCGATGGTGTCCGGCAGGGGCCTGCCGGCAGCCGTTGCGTAGGTCCAGTCGGCAAACATGGTCGGCGAGTGATTGCCCCAGATCACGAGCTTATCGATGTCGCCGACGCCACAGCCGACCTTGCGCGCCAGTTGAGTCAAAGCCCTATTGTGATCAAGCCGGATCATCGAGCTGACCTGCCTTGGGTTAAAGTCCGGCGCATTGGCGATCAGGATGGAAGCGTTGGTGTTGGCCGGATTGCCAACGACCAAAATTCTAGCTTGTCGTCCGGCGACCTCGTTGATCGCCCTCCCCTGCACCTTAAAGATCTCTGCATTCGCTGCAAGCAGGTCTCGCCGTTCCATTCCCTTTGACCGCGGCCGGGACCCGACCAAAAACGCTGCGTCGACACCGTCAAACGCTTGCCGAGGATCGTCGGTCGTGACGATGCTGTGTAGCAGCGGAAAAGCGCAGTCCTCCAGTTCCATGACGACGCCGCGAACGGCGTCCTGGGCTTGAGGCAAATCGAGCAGCCGCAGTTCGATCGGCTGCGACTTGCCATAAAGGTCACCATTCGCCAATCGAAACAGCAGGGAATAGCAGATCTGGCCGGCAGCACCGGTCACGGCGATCTTTTTGGGAGTGGATTGCATTGTCATTATCTTTCCTGAGACGGGATAAGGTTATTCGAGGGCGTGGTCCAGCCGGCCTTGGCAAAGATCGCCTTGGCCTCGGTGCCCTGAAGGAATTCCGAAAACGCCTTGGCGTCGGCATTCTTGCCTCCGCGCTCGGTCAGCACGATCCCGGTGTCTCGGTAGATGCGATAGTCCGGTTCGACCTCGACGACGTCTGCGAGTTCTGGGTTGGCGACCTGCCAGATATTCCAGATGATCCAGGCATCGAAGGACTTGTCCTCGGTCCAGGCCTTCTTGGCTTCGGCACTGTTGGCGGCAAAGGTCCTGATGTTGGCGCGAAGGGCCTTCACCTTCTCGATGTCACCGGTCCGGCCGGCCATGTCTTCCCAAAGACCGTTCTGCCCGGCACCATTGACGACAAGCACTTTGTGGCCGGGCTTGAACAGATCAGCGAGGCCGGTGATCTTCTCCGGGTTCCCCGGACGCACCAGGATAGCGGAAGGACGCAAGTAGAGCGGTACGACATCGGCGTCCTTGATCTGGCCGTCCATCGCCTTCACGAAATCCGACATCATCGTCTCTGAGCCGCTGAAGATCAGGTCGGCATTGTCTTTAGCCTTGCCGATCCATTGCGGCGTTGGGCCGGCGGTAACGATCACCGTGTTGCCGGAGCTTTTCTCGAAGGCGGCTGCCGCCTCCTTCATGGCAGGGAGTGGTCCACCGGGACCATAGACGTGGATATCGGCGGCAAGCGTTGGTGCTGTCGTGGCGCCAAGCATCACCGCGCCGGTGATGATGGATTTCAGCATGGTATTTCCTCCGTGTCTGGTAGGAGAAAACTAGCGCCATTCTGCATCAGTTCCATCGCATAATTTTGCTACGAACATTCGGATAAATCGATTATAACTCGGAGCCGATTCAAGGTTGCTATCCTCATGACCCTCGACCAGTTGCGCATCTTCGCCGAAGTCGCCCGCCAACAGCACATCACCAAGGCTGCCAAAGCGATGAACATGACGCAGTCGGCCGTCAGTGCTGCGGTCATCGCGCTTGAGGAACGGCACGGCGTGGCTTTGTTCGACCGGATCGGTCGTTCTATCGTTCTCAATCAAACCGGAACGATCTTTCTCGAGCATGCACTTCAGGTCTTGGCTGAAGCGAAAGCCGCCGAGTCTGCGCTAAGCGACCTTGCCGGACTTTTGCGCGGGGAATTGTCGGTTATGGCGAGTCAGACTGTTGGCGCCTATTGGCTGCCCTCCAGGCTTGCGACGTTCCACACACGCTATCCTGGTCTCGGTCTCGACGTCGGGATCGGCAATACCGAGGCGGTAGGCGACGCGGTTGAGGCAGGGCGGGTTGAGCTCGGCGTTGTAGAGGGCGCGGTCGACAGACCGGCCTTGTCGTCGCGCATGATCGCCACGGATGAGATGATCCTCGTCGTGTCGCCAACTCATCCATGGGCCAAAGGCAAAAAGCTCGGAAAGGCCGATTTTGAAGACGCGACATGGGTTCTTCGCGAACCCGGATCGGGAACACGGCTCGCCTTCGAGACGATGATGACGAAAGAGAAATTGAAGCTGCAGGCGTTGAACGTTGCAATTGTCCTGCCCGGAAACGAGGCCGTGCTCGGCGCAGTCGAGGCCGGCATGGGGGCAACACTGACATCGCGAAGTGCTGCCCAGACCGAACTCAACAGCGGCCTGCTGGTCGAGGCCAATGCTTCTCCGCTTCCGCGCCCATTCTTCCTGCTCCGGCATAAGGAGCGGTATCGCTCCAAGGCGGCCGATGCGTTCGAAGCCCTGTTGTCGGAATAGACACGATGACCTATCGCGGACCTGATACGCTCTGGCACGAGCATCGACGCGAGGAGCGGTTGGCCGCGCTTGACAGTGCGCATATGCAGCCATTGAACGCCTTCCGGGAGCACGTTCAGCTCAACTCCGACCGGGATATGCCGAACTTCGATCCATACGATGGCGGTATCAGCGCAAGACTGCTGATCCTTTTGGAGACGCCTGGACCAAGTCCGGTTGAACGCGGCCAGCGTTTCGTTTCGATCGATAACCCGACCGGCACGGCGAAGAACCTGCGCAAGGCACTGACTGGCGCAGGGATATCGCGCCGGGACATCGTTCTGTGGAATACGGTCCCGTGGGTCCGCGCAACCCGAAGCTCGATCGTGGCCAGCGAGCGGCGCGAGGGCATCAAGGGACTTGCAGGCCTTCTGCCGCTGCTGCCGAACCTACGTGTCGCCGTCCTGGCGGGCGCGGTGGCGAGTGGTGCTGAAGATGTACTGGTGGATGCCGGCATCGAGGTGATCCTCTGCCCCCATCCGAGCCCGACGCTGATCAATACCTCGCGGACGCTGCGCGACCGCCTTCACGCGGCTTTCGAAGCTGCCGCCGCAAATCTAGATCAATCGGAAACGGCGATTGAAATATCCTGAACTATGCGTTGGAACTAATCGTTGTACCCACGTATTTTCTCCTCGACGATCAGGAGAAATTCGATGCACAAGATTGTTGCCTTCAAGGAGCCGGTAGCGCCAGCCTCGGATGTTCCTATGCAAGGCCATGTCATACGGAACTTTACGCCAAATTGGTTCGCGACCACTATGGGCACCGGCATCCTTTCGGTCGCCTTCGCACAGTTTCCTGGGCATCCGGGGCTTTTCGCGATGGGTCAGGCGCTTTGGCTCTTCAATATCCTGCTGTTTGCAACCTGCACAACGCTCTACGCGGCACGCTGGCTGCTCTATTTCCAAGAGGCAAGACGGGTCTTTTCCCATTCCGTCGTGTCGATGTTCTTCGGCTGCATTCCGATGGGATTGGCCACGATCATCAATGGCTTCCTGATCTATGGCATCCCACATATCGGCGACACGGCGGTGTCGATCGCAACGACGCTTTGGTGGTTTGACGTCGCTCTGTCGCTTTGTTGCGGCCTCGCCATCCCGTTCATGATGTTCACGCGCCAGTCGCACTCGATCGACCAGATGACCGCAGTCTGGTTGCTGCCGATCGTGGCAAGCGAAGTAGCGGCCGTCAGCGGTGGTCTGCTTCTGCCCCATATCGGCGATGCTCAGACGCAGTTGACGGTGCTGATGACGAGCCTGGTTCTCTGGGCCTGTTCGGTCCCGCTCGCCATGAGCGTTCTCGTCATCCTCTTCCTGCGCATGACGGTCCACAAGCTTCCGCATGTCAACATGGCCGCCTCGAGCTGGCTGGCTCTCGGCCCGATCGGAACCGGTGCGCTTGGTCTTCTCGTCATGAGCCAGACCGGACCCGCCGTGTTGTCGGCGAATGGATTGGCGAGCGTTGCTCCGGCCTTCGGTGGCGCCAGCTTCCTCGGCGCGATCCTCCTGTGGGGCTACGGCATCTGGTGGCTGGCGACTGCTGTCCTGATCACCCTGCGCTACCTTCGCGAGGGCCTTCCATTCAATATCGGCTGGTGGGGCTATACCTTCCCGCTTGGCGTGTTCGCCGTCGCCACGCTTCGTCTCTCAACGATGGTGCCGATGTCGTCTATCGCAATCTTTGGCGCGGTTCTTGTTATAGCACTTGTCTGCATGTGGCTGCTGGTCGTGGCCAAGACGATCAAGGGCACTCTTGACCGCTCGCTCTTCGTCTCGCCCTGCCTCAAGGCCGACTGATGATCGAAACACTCCGGCATTGCTCATGCCGGAGTGTTTTTTCTCGTAACCGAACAGGAGAAGACATGACGTTTCGTATGATGGCCGTGATCGTCGGCATTGCCTTAGGATGCGTGACATCGGCCGAGGCCGAACCCGTGCAGGATTTGATGACCCCGGCCGTATTCCAAGACAGCTTCGTTGGGCAGAAGACCGCTCCAGTCACGCTGGTCGTCTATTCCTCCCCAACCTGCAGCCACTGCGTCGACTTCCATGAACGAGACCTGCCGAAACTGCAGGATACATATGTCGCATCGGGTAAGTTGAAGATCGCGTACCGGCCCTTCGTGCGAAACTCGGTGGATGCCGTTATCTTCATGCTGGCGAATGCGCGGGGCCGAGACAAATTCGACGAGACGGTATCGTCCTTCATGACGAAATTCGATGAGATTGCCGGCGCCGCCAACGCCGAGGATGCATTGCGCGAGATCGCCGCTAGCATGGGCATCGACCGCGCAGGTTTCGATCGCGCTGTCGCCGATCAGGCCTATCTCGACAAGCTCAATGCTGCGACAACCGAAGCGAACAAAAAATTCGGAGTCGCCGGCACGCCATCGTTTTTCGTCAACGGCCAACAGGTTCGGATTAAAATGAGTTTCAACGAGGTCGCCAAAGCAGTCATGAAAGCCACCGCCAGCCTGGAGTGAAACCAAAATCTGAGAGTGGCGGAATTCCCTGTAGGAAGTTTTCCTACGATCGACCAGGCTGGTTTTCCTCTGAAAAGACGGACGACTGGGCGCCGTCGTCGAACGGCTTAGAATGTCTGCTTTTTCGCCCTGTTCCAACCGGCCGTTCATTCTCCATACCGCAATCCGCTGCGAGTATCGTCCTTCAGACATCGTTCACAGGCCGATTGGATCCAACACGCGTGATCCTCTTGGCGGCATATGAACAAGCCGTATTTCGGCACGCCTCGAGTCACCATCCGCGTTCCGTCGTTCTTCGCGCAGACCGGTATAGCACCGCGCGTGCCAACCGCTCACGCCGACGTGAGAACAAATACGGATGAGCAGTGGAATAAACGGCGACCCACAGCGTTCTTATCCACTAAAGCCAAAAGGATTCCGCCATGCGCGTTTACAGTTTCATACTTGTTGCCAGTTTTGCCATTGTGGGAAGTGCAACTGCTGAGCAGTTCCACGACCACCAACCGGCGATGAGCATGGAGGATAGCGGCCCTTCAACTGCGTTCTCGAAAAGCATGAAGGTGGCCATGGACAAAATGCATACCGGCATGATGGCGGTACCCGAAACAGGCAATCCAGACCACGATTTTCTGGCGCAAATGATCCCGCATCACCAGGGCGCCATCGACATGGCCAAGGCCGTGTTGCTCACCACCCAAGATCCGCAAATCCGAAACCTCGCCCAGTCGATCATCACAGAGCAGGCTTACGAAATTCAGTTGATGAATTCGATGCTCACACAACAGCGCGGCTCCGTCGCCGCCAACCCGGAGACTTCGAAATGAAACGTTCCGCAGCCCTGCTGATCGCCTTGATGGCGAGCACGCCAGCCTTTGCCCTGCCCGAATCCAAGGACCGGGTCTATGCTGCTGACCAGAACAGCAACACCGTATCTGTCATCGACCCATCGACCAACACGCTTCTCGGCCTGATCAAGCTCGGCGACCCACGCCCGAATGTCTTGAGCCCGCTTTACAAGGGTGAGGTCAACGTCCACGGCCTTGGCTTCTCGCCGGATCACCGTACCATCGTCGCCGTCTCGACGGTGACCAATTCCGTGACCTTCATCGATACCGCGACAAACAAGATCAAAGGTGTCGCCTATATCGGCCGCAACCCGCACGAGGCCTTCTTCACGCCGGATGGCAAACACGTCTGGGCAACCGTGCGTGGCGAGGATTACCTTTCGGTCATTGATGCGAAGACATTCAAGGAGACCGATCGCATCAAGACCGAGAGCGGTCCCGGCATGACCATCTTTACGCCAGACGGCAAGCGCGCCTTTGTGGCCAACAGCTTCAATCCGGTCGTTCAGGTGTTCGATGTCGCGTCGAAAAAGCTGCTTGCATCCATTCCGGTGGTCTCGCCATTCTCGCCGTTCATTCAGGTGACGCCAGATGGAAAGGAAGCCTGGCTAACCCACAAGGATGTCGGCAAGGTGACGCGAATTGATACCAAGACATTGAAAGTCAAGGGCGTGATCGATAGCGGTCCGATCACCAACCATCTGGCGTTCGCCGACACATCCGCCGGAACTCTGGCTTATGTGACCATCGGCGGCGAGAACGTCGTGAAAGTCTACACGCTGGACGACGAGGCCAAGCTGATAGCCACCATTCCCGTCGGCGCCTTGCCGCACGGTGTCTGGGGTTCGGGCGACGGCAGCCGCGTCTTTGTTGGCCTCGAAAACGGCGACGCGGTGGACGTGATCGACACTCAGAAGAATGAGAAGATCGCCCATATCCCCTCAGGCCAGGCCCCACAAGCGCTGATCTACGTTCCGGATGCGGTCCCGACAGGCGATGGCCGCCAAAACCTTGAACCACGCAAGGACATGCCGGAGAACATCACACTTATGCTGAAGCCTGCCGCAGATGCGCAAGGCGGCGGAATGGTCGTCTCGCGCAATCTTGGCCTGATCGATATCGTAGATCTCAGCGTTTCGAAATTGAAGCCGGACACGGCTTATGCGCTGTTGTTCGAAGGTCAGCCGGAACCGATCGTGGCGTTCAAGACGGATGCCAAAGGTGCCGCGATGGCATCTGCCACCAGTCCGACCCGCTCCATCGTCAAACCGGGCGAAGCCTCCAAGACACCTAAGGTTATCCTCGTTGAGGGAACAGAACCGTCAGCAAATGCGGTCTTGCAGAGCAACTAACAGTTTGGCTACCTGTTATGGGCAACCCCAAAACAAGTTGACTGCGGCGTTCTTACAATGCCGCAGTCATTTTTGATACCGCACTGAGATTGACCGGATTCAAATCATTCCTTGATAGATCGCAGTTGCGATCGGAAGGAGCTTTGCCCGATCGACCGAGGCGGATACCGCGAAATCGAACCCCTGATCCACCCAGACAAAGCTGGACACGCCGTTTTTCTCTTCAAACGTGAACGCTGTCTGCGCTGATTGGCCGGCGCGTAGATAAACGGCCAGCCTCTCGCCTTTGTCATCCTCGTACATGAGTTGTGCAGCCGCAGCGCCACCGCCCGGAAGGACGCGTCCGCCGAGCAGCTTATACCCGAATGCCGAAAGGTTCGGTGGCGTCAGTGCCCGGCCGGATCGCTTCGACAGCCATGTGACCAGATGTGCCTCGTCATCCGCTCCAACTTCGACCGGATGGGCTACTTCGACCACGAAGGTCCGATAGGCGTCAGATGCGTTCGCGGCGAAACCCGCCTCGGACAATCGCGCTGCGTTGATTTGCACGCCTTCAGGCTTTAGCCACCAGCCACCGGCCAGGCCCATTCCCAAGAAGATGCAAGCTGCCATGGCGGAGCGATACCAACCTTGTCTTCGCAAAGCTGCATTGGACTGAAGGTTGGCGATGCGCAGCCGCGCTGGAATGGGCTCCGAGAATTTCTCAGACAGCCGCACACGCAAAGCTTCCCGATCCGCAAGCTGTTGCGTGACCCTTGCGCTCGCTTCAGGATGACCAGCAAGATAGGCGTCGACAAGCGCCTGCCGGTCAGGCGTCAGCTTTCCGTCGATGTAAGCCTGAAGATCATCTTCGCCAATCGGCGAACCGGTGTTCATCATTTTACCCTTCGCAAGGTCACGGGCGTCTTGTTGTCGAGAATGGATCGGAATTTCTGCCTGGCGCGCGACAGCCGCGACATCACGGTTCCTACCGGAACACCAATGACGGCGGCAGCCTGCTCATAGGACAGATCCTCGACGCCAACCAGAAGCAGAAGCGATTTTTGATCGTCGGAAAGCCTATCGAGCGCTTCGAGTATATCGCGTACGGCGATGCCATGATCCTGATCGGCGGGCGATCCGGGGAGCGTGACGGTATCGAGCTCGTGGTGTGGCCCCCGTCGCTGGGATTGGCGTCCAGCCGAAATGTGCAGGTTTCGCATGATGGTAAACAGCCATGCCCGCAGGTCACCATCGGTCCGACGCAGATACCAGCGTGATATCGCACGCTCGAGGCAATCCTGCACGAGATCGTCGGCGCGGTTGTGATCGCGCAGAAGCGCGAAGGCATAGCGTCGCAGTGCCGGTATTTCCGCCTCCAGTCGCATCGCCATTGTCGACATCATCAGCCCTTCGGATCGGTGGCCATACCGGGGATGCTGGCATGGCCACCATTCGGCTTACTTTGCAGGCGGGTTAACCTGCCAGATTTCGTCGACAAGTTTTCCGTCACGATAGGTCATGATATAGAGAACGGGAACCTTGTTCTTGCCGGCAAAGACAACATTTGCTGCAACGGTCGCGCCCTTCGGATTGGCTGCCTCCCAGACTTCGCCGACTGTGGCGGTCTGTTCGCCCTGTGCCGTCGAGAATTTGGTCCAGACTTCAGCTATCGCCTTTTCCGACGCATAGGTGCCGTCGAGCGGACCACCAATCCAGGCAAGGGAAGGATCCTTACCGTAGTCCTTGGTGATTGTCGCGACATCGCCCTTGGCGATCGCTTCGATACGGGTTTTGGCCATGTCCATGGCAGGGCCAGCAAGGGCTGCACCGGTGCACATGAGAAAAGCGAGCGGCAGAGCCATCAGAACTGTTTTGCGCATAGTATAATCTCCTTGTTGAAATGACAGGAGAGAGACGCTGGCAATCACGCGTTATTCCACCCGGCAGCAAAATAATTTTCTCCTCGCTCACCGCGCTCAAGGATATTGAACTCCCTTTGGCTGGTAGAACGGATTCCAAGGGCGAAGTTCTACAGGAGGATGTGTCGTACGTAGGCCTAATGGCTGAGAAACACGGGCAAACTTGTGTGATCCATCACTGTCTTCGTGGCCCCGCCAAAGACGGTCTCGAGGAATAGGCCATGACGGTAGGCGCCCATCAAAAGCGTATCCGCGCCGCCCCTATTGGCCTTCTCCAGAAAATCGTCGGCGTTTTTCGCCACGGAGGTCTGCAGCCGCCCTGTCCCGCTGACATGCAATGTCTGAAAGAACGCAACCGCCTCTGAGATGTCGTTCTCGTGTGCTGCGAGAATTATCAACGTATCAGCAGCGCGGAGCCAAGCTCTGGCCTTTTGAAGGCAAGAACGTATTCCGTCATCGTCCCTCCAGAAAATGGCGATTGAGCGGCCGAAAGAAACCGGAGTGCCGTTAGTATCCGGCGTAAAAACCACCAGCCTATGGTGATCGAAGAGCGCCGCATGCAGGGCATCGCCGCCGTCCATCGATTGCGGGTGGGCGATGGTCACAAGATCGGCTGATCCAAGATGTTTGCGGACACCGTCTTCTTCTCCACCATCAGCTTCCACCCACTCGACCTTGGCGCCAGCCGGCGACGGTTCACGCCCTGCCGACCACTCCTCGAAGATCTTTCTGACCTCGTTCCGTCGCTGAAAGGCCGTGCCCTCATCGCGGATCCGCATTTCCTGCATGTCGACTTCCTCTACACTGCCTCCGATCTTGGCGGGATCGACGCAAACATGGAGCGCCGTGATTGTTGATCCCGGTTCGACCGCTGATGCAGCGTCGGCGATGAGCAGGCTGGAAAGGGCTGTTTTAGGATGTGGGATGAGTGCAACAATGTGCATGGTTTTCCTCCTGGTTCAGGTTTCCTGCGACGCAGCTTCCGCGTCTTTTTGTTCGTGGCTCCGAACAAGCGATACCATCATCGCCGTGCCGTCGTATCCCATCGCCTCCAAACATACTCCAGTCAGAATACGCGATCATCCTCGGGCAGAACCGGGGTGCCACGCGTACCAGACCTGCCATATCGGGAGGCAAAGTGGGTTCGACATCGGATCTGCTCTAGGCTCGGTAAGCGACGAGGATAGCGCCGCAGGCAATCAGGCAGACGCCAAGCCAATTGGGAAGCGACAGACGCTCCCCTAGAAAGAGTACGGCGAAGATTGCGACGAAGACGACACTGAGCTTGTCGATCGGCGCAACGCGTGCGGCATCACCGAGTTTCAACGCCCGGAAATAGCAGATCCACGACGCGCCGGTTGCCAGGCCTGATAGAACAAGGAATACCCAGCTACGGCCGGACACCGTACCCGGCGATTGCCAATTTTCGGTGACATAGACCATCATCCCGGCGGCCGCCAGAATGACGATCGTGCGAATGAAAGTCGCGAAATCGGAATTGACGTTTTCGACCCCGACTTTTGCGAAGATAGCCGTCATTGCCGCAAAGCCAGCCGATAATAGCGCCCAGAAGGGCCAGCCGAGAAAAATACTTTTCATGCCGTTTGACCTCCAGCCATACCACGCACCAGCACCATGCCAGCGAACATTGCAATGAATGCCAGGATGACAGAAGCGCTGGCGTAGAGGATGGCGGCGCTAGCCTCTCCCCTTTCCCAAAGCCCTACAGCATCCAGCGAAAACGTCGAGAAGGTCGTAAAACCGCCAAGAATGCCGGTTGTCAAAAACAACCGCAGTTCTTGCGGCAGCCCGATGTGCGCTACCGCGGCGCCAAGCCCAAACCTGTCAATCTTCCAACATGTCGTCTCCGGCGGCCGGGTCAGTATCCACGGCGCTACCCTGTTTACTCAAGAGACCAGCGTCTTCCAGCGCCTCGATGTTTGGCAGGTCCCGCAAGGTCTCCATGCCAAAGGCCGAGAGGAAATATGGCGTCGTGACATAGGTATATGGCGCGCCCAGCGTAGGGCTCCGTGGGCCGGAGCCGATAAAACCTGCTCCACGCAAACCGCCGATCGTATCGCGGCTGACTTCCTTGCCAAATAACTTTGACAACTCACCGCGCGTGATCGGCTGGAAATATCCGACAGCTATCAGCACCATCGCCTCAAATTCAGACAACGCCGCCACACCGCCTCGCGTAGGCGCGGACGAAGCGCGGATCGTCTCGGCAAACCTTGGTCGGGTCCGGTGTTGCCACCCGCCTGCGACCGAGATCAGTTCATAAGGGCGATCTCGCAGCTCTCCGACCAAGTCGTCGATCAGCAGATCGACGCTGCAGTCTTTGCCGACCACCCGCGCCAGAGTCTCGCGGCTGACCGGCTCGGCGGACGCAAAAATGACCGCCTCGACGCGCATCATCCATTCCCGCCAGCGCATTTCCGACGGCAAGTCCAGTAGCTCGCGATCATACAGGAGCTCTTGCTTGCGTCCTCCGGCTTGACGGCGGCGTTTAGCTGCGCTCGCTCCTGCCATTGTCACAATCCAAATATTCGGAAGGAGGACCGGCCCGAGAGCTCGCGTATCGCCTCAAAGCCTTCGAGCCGCTCGAACAGCCGGTTTGCCGCCCATCGTGACAGGCTGGCCCCGGCTGCCGAAGCGGATACAGCGTCTTCGTTCAACAGCCGACGGATGACCGGTTCAGCTCCTCTGGTCCTGACTTTGGCTGCGATGGCCAACAAGCGGCTAGCGCGGCGATCGATCTCCGCAGCGGAACGCAGTGCCAGTTCGGCGCCATCGACAATCGCCATGCAGATTGCTTTCGAATAGGCTGACTCACCCGGCTTCACGCGACCCCGGCCACCGATGGTGCGGAAAGCTGGGCCAAAGCGCTCGGGTAGCAACAGGGGAACCGGTTGCGACCAGTTCAGCTTCTGAGCCAGCACCATCTCGCCAAGACCAAGTGCCAACACTTCTGCGTCCGGGCGAGCCGCAGAAATCGCCATTATAAGGTCCGCCACCGCGAAAGGTGCCGAACGTCCGGATCGGATGGCAGAATCGACAAGATCTGGGACCAAGGCAAGATCGTCGTCCCAACGGATCGATAGAAGCGTGGCCAATTCCTTAGTAAACGATGTGCCCGGCATGCCGATCCGGCGGGACAGCATTCGTGTGGCCAAAAACAGCTTCCCGGCAGGACCGGGATCACCGTCCACGGGCGTCAACAAAACGGCGTCCCGCAGCGCGGGCTCTTCCTCGTTGCGACCGAGCATCCTGGCCGCGACGGCGGCTGACTTGAGAGCAAGACGATCGCGCCAGCAGCCTATCCATGGTGTATCCGAACGGATTAAATCGTCGAGTGATTTCAGCGCGATACCTGCGGCAAAAGCAGCATCCAGCTCGTCAATGTCACGGCCACGCGCCAGCGCCCAGCTTGGGAGGTAGCCGGTCCATGTGGAGGTTGCAGAGAACGAAGATGTGATCGAATCCATACGCAGCAGCATAAATCAGATGTGCAGTTTGTGCTACTTTTTCGTTATAAACCGCACAGCCTATCGCGAAGATAAAACGTCCGATAATCTTGCATTATCGGACGT
>Ga0157373_10001004_pt1 | contig 21809 bp, 18 predicted proteins | sample C65metaG_FD_113460 | JGI IMG/M metagenome (GOLD analysis project Ga0157373, IMG submission 113460) | Corn rhizosphere microbial communities from Kellogg Biological Station, Michigan, USA - C6-5 metaG | ecosystem: Host-associated > Plants > Roots > Rhizosphere > Soil | place: USA: Michigan... | reverse complement strand
TGAATGTCGGTGTCGGGCAGCAACACCGCAAACTCCTCACCGCCGTAGCGCACGGCCAAATCGGCTTTTCGATGGCAGCACCCCTTCACCGCCCGCGCCACTTCAGCCAGGCAATGGTCCCCTGCCACGTGGCCGTAAGCGTCGTTGTAGCGCTTGAAGTAATCGATATCGAGCATGATCAAGCTCAGCGAACTCGACTGCCGGGCGCCTCGGCTGAACTCGATGTCCAGCGCGCCCTCGAACAGCCGGCGATTGCCCAGGCCGGTCAGGCTGTCGTGGGTCGCGATCAGCTTCAGCGCTTCCTTTGCCTTGCGCAAATCCGCCTCGACCTGTTCGCCGACACGCACCTGATAAAGGAACACCCAACCAAACAACCCCACGCCCAGCACCACCAAGGCAACGATGACCGTGGAGCGAAACGCCGTGTCGTTCCAATCCTTGAGAATTGAATCCCTGGACGAGGCGGCAGACACGACCAACGGATAAGCGTCGAGCTGACGGTAGCCATACAACCGCACAACACCATCGACCAGCGAGCTGAACATCGCGTTACCGGAAGGCGCGTTGGGCAGCAATTTTTCGAAGATCTCGCTCTTGGCCAGTGATGTGCCAATCTGCGACTCCACAAACGGCCGTCGCGCCAGCAGCGTTCCGTCGGTCAAACCCAAAAACATCGAACCGTTGTCATCAATGCTGAAGCTTTTGAAGAACTGATCGAAGTACGCCATCTTGATACCGGCCAACAAGACGCCCTCGAAATTGCCATTCTTGTCGTTCACCCGTTTGGATATCGGGATGATCCACTCGCCATTTACCCGACTGCGAATCGCCGGCCCGATGTGCGCCAGGGAGGAGGCGTTCTGCTGGTGGAACTTGAAATAATCGCGATCCCCCACACCCGGTCCGCGTGGCAGTTCGTCGAAAGAGGTAACGACCCACTGCCCCTTTTGGTCGAATAGAAATATCCCGTGCAATTGATTCAGCGCCTGCACCCGCCGGGCGAACGTTTTCTGCAAGCGTGCCTTTTGGGGCGCGCCGAAACCGTCAGCCTGAATCCAGTCGGCCAGACTGGTCAGCACCAGATCGGCCTGCATGAAGGTGTCTTCGGCCTGCTGCGCCATGGCCCGCGTCAGGTTTGATGACGCCACTTGTGCCAAGGCCAGGTCATGCTGGCGCGACTGCTCCAGTTGCAGGTAAAGCAAACCGCACAGGGTCAGGCACACGACCGCAATAAACAGTACCGCTGCTTTGCGCAGAGGTAACCGTTTCAACGTGACGCCGGTGGCGTTGTGCGGATCGTGAAGAGGGATAGGCAAAAGCGCGTCCTGTAAGGGTAAGGCATGGGTAACACCCCAAAACCCTTATTTTTTGTGAGCTTAGTCTACGGGGGGGGATGGGGCAAATGTCCTTTGGCTAGCCGCCGCATCGCACTGTGCAAATGCGCCCGAGCACTTTCTGCATTCCCCAGGCGTGCTAGCACACTGTGTGCTGAAACCTGAGTTTGCGGTCTTCCTGAAACACCGCATCGTCTGATTTCACGACTGCTTCGTCCGAACGCGGCCCGAACCGAACGCAGGCTTCGCCAGCTGTTACGGATTGTGTCGTTCCTGAACTGATCGGCATTAGCCTCGAGGGCGCCCATTTCAATAAAGCACGAACAACCTTTAGATCAACTTGTCGATCTCATCCAGCGTCACTCGGGGAATGAGTTCACCCGGAATCCTTGAGGAACTGGACAGGTTGTAGACCTGAAAATCTTCATCCACGACGTACTTGGACAAGATCTCGAACGACGGCAGGATTCTCGTATAAAAATGCTGATCGAGCAGGCATGGCGAGGCGAACGTGTCACCCTCTTCGTAAAAACGGCTCACAGACTGATTAAAGTCGACGCCGACCAGAAACACCTTGGTAAACCCCACGTGATACGCAATTTGCAAAGCCAGATAAGCCACGGTACGGGCATCAAAAAAACCGCGTTTAAGGTTCTTGCTGAAGCCAAGGGTTCTATTGCGGCCATTTCCGAGTTTGCGACTTCTGACGAGTTCTTTATCGGCCCTGAACACCAGGTCAGTCCAGGAGAGCTTGGGTGCTCGACCGAGTAAATACAGTTCGCCCTCAGGCGCTACCGTCGTATGCCAGATGTGCTCTTGCCACAGTGCAACCCGCTGACTGATGCGCATGGCCTCTGAAAACAGTTCGGGTTGCTGTCGGGAAAAGCCTTGATCCGTACAGGCATAAAAGAACGGCTTGATACCTGTCCCGGAGAACATGGAAATGGCGCCATTCATCGTGATCATCGGAACATCTGCAAACTTTTCCAGCGGAAAATCTTTAGCGGACGCCCCCGAGGCGATGATAAACACGGCCCCTTTTTGGATGTTGCGGCACTCATCGAGGTCATGCACATCAAGCATACCTGTGTTGAGTGACGTTTTTTTTTGCGCAACATCCGTCTTCAATTTCCCATCCCTTCACATCGATGATCGGTGATCGGTGATCGGTGATCGGTGATCGGTGATCGGTGATCGGTGATCGGTGATCGGTGACTATTTTGCATTGTGATAGTTTTCAACAGGTGAGCCAACCTTTTGGCTTTCGCCAACCCCCGAATCTGCGACGGAGCGCAAAGGTTGATGCAGAGCGCTTGTATCGTTGGCGCATCGATGACCTGCCCGTTACATACGAATAGCAGGTCCCGCTTCCTTCACGGCCATTGCCGGTTTTGCCCCGTCGCAACAGCGGAAGTTCCTGCTCGTCGCACATCCAGAACGGGCAGTTCCGAAGGCAGATTCAGTCCCCGCAGGACCGCGGAGTCGTACCCGTATACATCCGGTTTAAACATCACTCGACCATCGCTACTCAGGTCCACCGTCCAGTAAGCCAACAGCACCGGCACCTTGACGGGAAGCCTGATGTTTTCGGTCTTGCCGTTAGCCAACTGGGCCTGTATTCCGGCGCTGTTCCAACGAACCGGGTCGTTGAACAGCAGTTCAACTAACTGCAGTGGGTTCTCCACGCGTATGCAGCCTGAACTGGTGGCTCGGCGCGATTGCGCAAACAACTCGCGATGCGGCGTGTCGTGGAGGTAAATCGAATACTCATTGGGAAACCGAATGACCACTTGCCCCAGCGAATTGTCCGGCCCGGCATCCTGTCGCAGCGTGATACCGCGCGCGTTATCCCAGTCGATGGTCGACGGATCGAGCACATTCCCCTCGCGATCAAGGGCTCTTATACGGTTGGCGGCAAGGTAGCCAGGATCTCTTTGAATCTTCGGCAGCATGTCTTTGAGGAGGATGGTCGGTGGCACGGTCCAAGTGGGGTTGAACGTTACGTAAGTAATCTCGGATTGAAACACCGGTGTACTGCGGAACGGCTTACCGACCTGAACCCGGGAACGCCATATCGCCTTGCCGTCGCGATAAAGCGCCACCTTGTAACCCGCAATATCAACGACGACAAAAGTGCCCTGGAGTTTGTACAGCAACCAACGCGCGCGCTCCATGTTCACCCGAACCTGGTCTATCCGCGCCTCTACGGGCACATTCAACGCCGCCAGTGTCGCGGCCCCCGCCACGCCGTCCGCCCCCAGGTATTGCTCGGCCTGATACTTTTTCACCGCGGCGGTGACGCTGTCGTCGTAATCAGTGCGTGGCTTCTTTGATGGGGCCAGATAACCACCCGCCACCAAACGTGCTCGCAACTGCGCGACAGAGGCGTCATCCATGCCTGGCTTGAGCGATTGGCCTTCGGCAATCTTCGGCCAGCCACCCGCGTCCCGAACCTTGCGCAGTTGCGCCAGGCCCACGCGCAGGCTGCGGTAAACCGCCTCTTGTGGCGGCGCTTCGGCGAAAGCGCGCGCCACGTCATGAGCATCAAGCGCGGCGAACAAGTTATGCATGTCTCCACGAGGATCGGCGCCGACGGGGTCGAAGTTCCAATGGATGTCCAGACGCGAAGGGTCAACCTTGCCGCGCCGCAATTGCAGCAGCGCGGTGACAAAGGTCCGGGTGGCCGCGATATCGAACGCCGCCCGTTGCGCCACCGTCGGCTCTGCTGCCTGCATCGACGCTCTGGCCTTCGCCAACTCATCAATATGAAAGTCCGCAGGGTCCAACCCATCGGCCTGGGTCTCGCTCAGGCTTTTCAATAACTGGATGACATCGCTGTCGTTCGCCCAAGCCGAGCGATAACCCCGATGTATGTAAAAATCCATGACCACACGACTCGGATCCACCCGTCGATAACCACGAGAAGTGAGCAAGGGTGGAAACGATGAGCTCAATGGCTCAAGTGCCACCTGAATCGTTTGAGCGACGTAATCGTCAGGTGCCGCGCCAGTTCTGCTGATGCCGGCAGATACCGCCTCAATCGGCGAAGTTTCTGCAAGCGCTGCGCCGCTGATCAGAAAGCCCATAAAAAAGATGCGGCTTATGACGAATAACCTTGTTAACTGCCCCATGGATAATCCTTAATCGCCCCGTATTCAACGGCTAGCATCCTGCACACTGCTAGACTCGAAACATTAATGTGAGACTTACATATGGCGCTAGACCGCTTTGGTTTCCTATTCACGGCCCTGCTGCTGACGTCAGTTTCGGTACCGGCAGCCTACGCCGATTCGCTTGAAGCCGCGCTGCTCAAAGCAGCACCTGGCGCCAACGCCAAAGTCATCGGGCTGGCCGTACGCGCTACCCAATGCAGCTTGGCCCAAGGTAAAGCCCCTGTCCAAAGACTCGCTGTCATCGACTACTCACTGCCTTCGACCGAACAACGGTTGTGGGTGTTCGATCTGAAGAAACGTAAATTACTGTTCCACGAATTGGTCGCTCACGGTCGCAACAGCGGCGAGAACATGGCGGTCAAGTTCTCCAACCAGAATGAAAGCTTTGCCACCAGCCTTGGCCTGTATCGGACCCAATCGAGCTACGTCGGCCAGAACGGTTATTCCTTGCGCATGGAAGGTCTGGAGCCGGGCTTCAATGACAACGCATATGAGCGGGCGATCGTTATTCACGGGGCACCCTATGTCAGTCCGGTACTTGCCCGAGCGAATGGCCGGATCGGTAGAAGCCTGGGTTGTCCGGCTGTGCGGCCGGCGATTGCGCATAAGTTGATTGATTCGATGAAAGATGGGCAGTTGTTGTTTTCTTACTATCCGGATCAACGCTGGTTGAAGTCGTCTTCGTATATCAATTGCGGTGGCGGCACTGTGGCCGCTGCGTCAACGCCCGGTACACGCCAATAAAGACGGCATGAACCTGTCAAAACTGTAATCCCCGCCTCAGCCTGCTGAAAGGCACCGCCCGTTAGCCTCGTCGTCAAGCTCTCTCCACGCTGACGGACCGGGAAAACGGAATGCATTCCAACACATCAAGACGCACCTTCGTGAAGGGCCTGGCCGCGGGCGGGCTCCTCGGCGGGCTCGGGTTATGGCGCACGCCTGTCTGGGCGGTCACCAGTCCTGGCGAGCCTCAGGTTCTGGCGGGCACCGATTTCGACCTGCTCATCGGCGAAACCCCGGTCAACATCACCGGCAACCCGCGCACCGCGATGACCATCAACGGTGGTATTCCCGGGCCCCTGCTGCGCTGGCGCGAAGGTGACACGGTGACGCTGCGGGTGAAGAACAAACTCAACGCCAACACCTCCATTCACTGGCACGGCATCTTGCTGCCGGCCAACATGGACGGCGTGCCGGGACTGAGTTTTCACGGCATCGAGCCGGATGGGATGTACGTTTACCAGTTCAAGGTCCGGCAGAACGGCACTTACTGGTACCACAGCCATTCGGGTTTTCAGGAGCAGTCCGGCGTTTACGGGCCGCTGGTGATTGACGCCAAGGAACCGGAGCCGTTCCAGTACGACCGCGATTACGTGGTGATGCTGACCGACTGGACCGATGAAGATCCGGTCGGCCTGATGAAGACGCTGAAAAAGCAATCCGATTACTACAACTACAACAAGCCCACCGTGGGTGATTTCATCGACGACGTCAGCGAGAAAGGTTGGGGTTCCACAGTCGCCGACCGAAAGATGTGGGCCGAAATGAAGATGAACCCCACCGACCTGGCCGACGTCAGCGGCGCAACTTACACCTACTTGATGAACGGCCAGGCGCCGAACTCGAACTGGACGGGCGTGTTCCGGCCGGGCGAGAAGCTGCGCCTGCGCTTCATCAACGGCTCCGCCATGACCTACTTCGACGTGCGCATTCCCGGGCTGAAAATGACGGTGGTCGCTGCGGATGGGCTGCATGTCAAACCGGTGAGCGTCGATGAGTTTCGCATTGCGGTGGCGGAGACCTTCGATGTGATTGTCGAGCCGACCGAAGCCGCTTACACCTTGTTCGCCCAGTCGATGGATCGGACTGGCTTTGCACGCGGCACGCTTGCCGCGAAGGCGGGTTTATCCGCGCCGATACCGCCGCTGGACCCACGGCCGCTGGTGACCATGGATGACATGGGCATGGGCGGCATGGATCACGGCAGCATGGCGGGCATGGATCACAGCACCATGGCCATGCCCGGCATGCAGTCCCATCCCGAGACGGAAAAAGACAACCCGCTGGTGGACATGCAAGCCATGACCACCGCCCCCAAACTCGACGATCCCGGCCTCGGCCTGCGCAACAACGGCCGCCGCGTCCTGACCTATTCCGACCTGCGCAGCACCTTCGAAGACCCGGACGGTCGCGACCCCAGCCGTACCATCGAACTGCACCTCACCGGCCACATGGAGAAATTCGCCTGGTCGTTCAACGGCGTGAAGTTCTCCGACGCCGAACCCGTGCGCCTCAAATACGGCGAGCGGGTTCGGGTGGTGCTGGTCAACGACACGATGATGACCCACCCGATCCATCTGCACGGCATGTGGAGCGACCTCGAAGACGAGAACGGTGAGTTCATGGTGCGCAAACACACCATCGACATGCCGCCCGGTTCCCGACGCAGCTATCGGGTCACCGCCGATGCGCTCGGCCGTTGGGCCTATCACTGCCATCTCCTGTACCACATGGAAATGGGCATGTTCCGTGAAGTTCGGGTGGAAGAATGAGGCGCCTATCCATGACCAGACTCACTCCCCTCTCTTTGGCACTCGTGACCGCGAGCCTGACGCTCTCTTCGGCGATGGCCGCCACCGACGACATGCAGAACATGGATCACAGCCAGATGCCGGGCATGGACCACAGCCAAATGCAAAGCATGGACGACGGCCAGATGCAGCCCGCCGCGCCGACCGAAAGCCGCACGCCGATCCCGGCGCTGACCGATGCCGACCGCGCCGCCGCGTATGCCAGTCCGTCCGGCCACAAGGTGCATGACACCGCACTCAACTACTACTTCCTCGCCGACAAACTCGAATGGCAGGACGCTGACGACGGCAGCACCCTGGCCTGGGATCTCTCCGGCTGGATCGGCGGCGACATCGATCGCCTGTGGCTGCGCTCCGAAGGCGAACGCACCAACGGCAAAACCGAAGACGCCGAAATCCAGGCCCTGTGGGGCCACGCAATCTCCCCGTGGTGGGACGTGGTGACCGGCGTTCGCCAGGACTTCAAACCCGGCGACCCGCAAACCTGGGCCGCGTTCGGCGTGCAAGGCATGGCGCTGTACAACTTCGAAGCCGAGGCCACCGCCTTCATCGGTGAAGGCGGCCAAACCGCTGCGCGACTGGAAGGCGACTACGACATCCTGCTGACCAACCGACTGATCCTGCAGCCGACCGCCGAGCTCAACGTCTACGGCAAAAACGATCCGCAACGGGGGATCGGTTCCGGGTTATCCAACACCGAAGCCGGCCTGCGGCTGCGCTATGAAATCCGCCGGGAAATCGCGCCCTATATCGGCGTGACCTGGAACCGCACCTACGGCAAAACCGCCGACTACGCCAACGATGAAGGTGAGGATCGCAGCGAAGCACGCCTGGTCCTCGGTGTTCGCCTGTGGTTCTAAACGCATTAACTCAACAACCAAAAAAACAACCGCTTAAAGCGGTAAGAGGCCTTGCATGCGCATGATTAAAACTACCGCTGTTGCCATTGGACTGCTCATGAGCGCGCTCGCTCAAGCGCACCCGAAACTGCTGTCCTCCACCCCGGCCGAAGGTGCGGATGGCGCGGCACCCGGCACCGTCGAACTGCACTTCTCGGAAAACCTCATGACCCAGTTCTCCGGCGCAAAACTGGTCATGACCGAAATGCCCGGCATGGCGCACTCCCCCATGCCGATGAAAGCCAAAGTCTCTGGGGGTAGCGATCCGAAAACCATGGTCATCACACCGCTTTCGCCACTGCCTGCCGGCACCTACAAAGTCGAATGGCGCGCCGTGTCCTCGGACACACACCCGATCACCGGCAACGTTACGTTCAAAGTGAAGTGATTGATGAGCGACTCGGTCAGCATTGCACTGCGCTTTGGGTTGTATGTGGATTTGATGCTGTTGTTTGGGCTGGCGCTGTTTGGACTCTATAGCCTTAAAGGACAGGAACGGATATCGGGCGCGGTGTTGCCGTTTCGGTCGATGTTGACGGGGGCAGCGTTGCTGGGTGCGCTGTTTTCCATCGCCAGCATGGTGATGATGGCGAGCGCCATGAGCGGTGAGACGGACTTTGCCGAGTTGCGCCCGCATATCGAGATGATGGTGTTTGAGACGAATGTCGGGCTGGCCTGGGTCGTGCGCATTGTCGCGCTGGTTGTCGGCGGTTTGGCGATGACGCTCAATCAACGTGCGCCCGGATTCAGCCTGCTGATCGCGTCTTTTGCCGGCGCTATCGCCTTGGCCAGCCTGGCATGGAGCGGTCACGGGGCGATGGATGAAGGTGACCGTCGTTACTGGCATTTCATCACTGACATCTCGCATCTGCTGGCTTCGGGGGCCTGGTTCGGTGCGCTGGTCGCGCTTGCCTTGATGGCAAAGATCAACGTGCTGCAAACCGAAGAACGCATCAGATTGCTGGCTCGGTCTGTCCGTCAATTTGAAGGGGTGGGCGCAGTGATCGTGGCCGTCATCACGGTCACGGGAATCGTGAATTACCTGTTCATCGTGGGCCCAACGCTCGACGATGTATTGCTCAGTACCTACGGGATTTTGCTGTCCATCAAAATCGCGCTGTTTGCCGGAATGCTGGTGCTCGCCGCGTTGAACCGGTTTCACCTGGGGCCGTTTTTGCAGCGGTCGTTGCGTGAGGGTCAGTATCGGGTGGCAGCGAATACGTTGCGGCGCAGCGTGGTGGTTGAATTGGCAGCGGCGGTGTTGATTGTGGGGTTGGTGGCTTGGTTAGGGACGTTGAGTCCGGAAATGGAGGTGGGCGACCTGTAGAGGTTGCCCATTTTATGAGGGTGGCCGAATTACCCTCCCTTCACGTACCCGCATACCAAGATGCGCATACCTGGCTCCTGAACAAATGACACAACACCAATCAGCAATAGTGACCCAACCAACATGGACACAAAACCCCGTACCCGGCCAAACTCATGCACGCCCCGTTGCATGCGATAGGCTTTGTAAAAGAACACGAGATAACCTGCAAACACCAGAAACTCGGTTATCAGTAACGAGCGGTCACCCGAGATAGCTTGGCTTGCTCTGACGGCGAAATCGCTATCTCCCGTGCAACTTGCCACCATTGCACTGAATCGCATGGACCGAGTGGGTATCTCAATCACTTTGAGAAACACCAGAAAAACGGAAAGAAAGAAGAACGAATTGATCGTGGCAAAACTACCGCCGCGCCCGAACAGGATCTTGCCTCCCAGCCAATACATACCGCCGTAGAGCACCAGCAGCATCCAGTTGAGAACCACCCCCAGGAGCAAAAACTCGGTACTGACGTCCACTCCCGCCCGCCTCAATCCAGGAATGCCTAGCACCATCAGCATCGTCGCCATCATCAGGCCGAACAGCGCGGCTTTACCGCAAGGAACATTACTTTTTCCCTGCCTATCGTAATAAGCATCGCTATTGCGCGAGAATTCAATGAAATCCCGAATAACCTCTTTGGCTACAGGTAATGCCCGGGTAAGCACAAAATTTGTTACGGCATCCAAGGGCGTCGCCTTAGTCAAAATTGATCGGCAGTGATTGTATCGACACAGAACTTATCGTGCCTCACCTCTAGTGAGATAGCGGGTAACTCCACCACAACGGTATCGGGACTGACCACGTTTTCTTGAAGCTAAAAAAGCACTCCCGTGGGAAAACCATTTCACTACACTCCATCTCCGTCAAACCCACTCCACACAAAAGCCCGACGACAATGAAAAACATAAAAAGCACAATGATGCTCGGTGGCCTGCTCGCTCTATCGTTTGCCGCTCAGGCAGAGCAATCGCATCTGGACAACGTCATCCAACAAGGCCAACTGCGCGTGTGCACAACAGGCGACTACAAACCCTATACCGTCAAAGCCGAAGACGGCGAATACTCGGGCATCGACATCGCCATGGCCCGCTCGCTGGCCGACAGCCTGGGCGTCAAAGTCGAGTGGGTGCAGACCACCTGGAAAACCCTGATGCCCGACATGCTCGCGGGTAAATGCGACATCGGCGTCGGCGGCATCTCGGTCACGCTGGAGCGCCAGAAAAAGGCCTTCTTCAGCACCACGCTGGACGTCGACGGCAAAATCCCGCTGGTGCGCTGCGAAGATCAGGCGTTGTACCAGACCGTCGAGCAAATCAACCAGCCTTCGGTTCGCCTGGTCGAACCGGCCGGCGGCACCAACGAAGCCTTTGTTCACGCCTTTCTACCCAAGGCGCAATTACGGCTTCACGACAACGTGACCATCTTCCAGGAGCTACTGGACAAGAAGGCTGACGTGATGATCACCGATGCTTCGGAAGCGCTGTATCAGCAGAAACTCAAACCCGGTCTGTGCGCGGTGAACCCGAAGCAATTCATGCAGTACGGCGAAAAGGCTTACTTGCTGCCGCGTGATGACATGACCTGGAAGTTGTACGTCGATCAGTGGCTACACCTGGCCAAAGTCACGGGCAACTACCAAAAAGTTTTGGGCCAATGGATAGCCACGCCCGAGCCCAAATAGCCGCCACCTACCCGATCCATGTAGCAGCTGGCGAAGCCTGCGTCCGACTGCGCAGCAGTCGCCAACCCGAAGCAGACGGCACATCAGGCAAAACGCAAAACGCAAAACGGCGGAAACACTTCCGCCGTTAATCGTCGTGCAACAACCCCGAACTGTACTCGCCGAAGCTGTTGCCGAGCGCACTGCCATGGAAACTCATCTTATTGGGGTTATTGGTAGGCCCCGGACCAAAACCGGCAGACGGCAGGGTGGCTTCCGAATATTCGCTATGGGTGCTTGCACCCGAACAGGCGCTCAATAGCAACGCACCACCGATCAGCACGACTTTTAAGAGATTCGAGATCATTTTTCAGTTTCCTGTGGGTTGGAAGCGCGGTGACCTTAGGTAGTCATCCTATGCCGAGAGACCACCGGAAATTATGAAACTTTGCTGGGTGACAGCGTTGGTTCAGGTAGTGATTGCTTGAGGCAAAAAAGGGAGCTCCCCAGACAAACTGTCAAAAGAGCAACGTCCTACACGACTCTGGGAATTGTCCGTACACTTGCGCATTGCTGTGCCTTTGTCACGAGGCCTATAGTCCGGTTCACGCCCAAATGGCGTATCGGGTTTGGCGACTCGATGACCTGGTACAGAAGCCTCCGAGTAGTTCTCGGAGCGCTTTTGAACGCACTTGGCTACCTTTTTTTGGTGGCTGTGCGTGGGAGACCTTAGGGTCTGCCGGTTTTACCATGGTCCGGTTCGCCAACCCGCGCACAGCTACCACCCTATTGTTTGGCGACGATTGAGTGGTAGGTCTTTCTCCTACATGGAATCACTCATGAAAGAATATATGGCTTTAACCAGCAACGCCGACGACCTTCCCTCGCTGTATGTAAACACCACCCAACCGCTGCACTCACTGCTTAGCACCGCCCGCTACCGAATTGGCGCGGTAACGCAGATCCTGGAAAACCTCGCGATGCGCGGCGACATTACGACGGACTCAGTGATTCTCAGCGACTTCGCAATGCTTTGCTGCATACCTTTGCGCGATGGCTGTGATGTGCTGGATGTCATTGCGCGGCGGATGGATGCTGAACCGTCCTGATGTCACAAAGGGGCGCCCTCCTCGGACGCCCCTCGGACTCATGGAAGCTGGCAGCAAAAAGAAGTTCCGCGCATGCCCCCAATCACCGCCACACCCGCCTCGCTCTCACGCCGCTTCTCCGTCGCACCGATGATGGATTGGACCGATTAAATATCGGACGCCCAATTTGCAATGCCTGTGACCAATAGAAGTTTTTTCACGTACCACTTTTGTACCAACCATAAGCTTCCGCCACCATGAATCGATCCCAATCTTCTTTCTTCACCCGAGTAGCAAGAAGATAGTACAATCCCACATACTGGCAATTTGCCTCTTCGATCGGACCAATGGGAATGATCATCAAGATGAGGCTTACTCTACTCCTGACAGGAGAATGAGTTGGACCACATTCGGTATCTAAGTACTGAATCAAACTTAGTAACCGAAGATAATCGGTACGCAAAAAGGATGGCTGCGTGAAAAAAATTGAAAGCTCTAAATCAATAGAAAATACAATTCGTACGGCAAAAAACAAATCTGAAATATCAGCTGAAGACCTTTGGAAAAGCGACCCGGAGATTATTCGACAGTTTCTGGACGTTCGCCACGAATATGAGCAGCTGTGTGCAGAAGTTGAATATATTTTAAAGAAAAAAATCAGTCACCAAAAAATTGAAACTTCTTTCATTGGCTCCCGCGCAAAAACGCTGAACAGTTTCGTGGAAAAACTGCAACGAAAAAGCTATGGAAATCCACTCAAAGAACTAACAGACCTAGCTGGCGCTCGTGTTGTGTGTCTGTACAGTGGTGACCTAGCAGCCGTTGCAGATATTATTAGAACTGAATTCACGATCATCGAAGAAATAAATAAGCTTGCGGAGTTTGATCCTAATCAATTTGGATATGGTGCGATGCACTTCATAGTGAAATTAGGAAAAACATCTTCCGGCGCCAGATATGATGACTTAAGAAACTATGCATGTGAAATCCAGGTGCGCACAGTAGTACAAGACGCATGGGCAATCATCCAGCATCACATGGCATACAAAAAAGAATCTCAGATACCATCCCAATTACATAGAAAACTAAATAGCTTGGCCGGTTTGTTTGAGACCGTAGACGACCAATTCAACGCAATAAGAAGTCAGCGCGACACTTATCTTTCTTCGATCAGAGAAAGCGCAAATGTGCAAAAAGACTTTTTAGAAAACGAACTAAATTACGACAGCCTCATAGAGTATCTAAAGTGGGCATTTTCAGACCGAGATTCTGGTGAAGCCGGCGTCGAAATCGTACTAGACGCCTTGAAACAGCTTAACTATAAAACTCTTCGAGATGTCAACGATGCTGTAGAAGCCACGAAAGAGGGAAGAGAGAACATACTCACGGAAATGATGAGACTACTTCCTGACAGAGGGAGACCAATGGACTCAAATTTTGAAGTTGCTGTTGCAATCTCACTAACAGACGAACAAGGAATGAGCGCGATTCCTTGGGGGCCAACATGGATAGATGTTATAAACAGATATAAAACCCATAAAACAGCAGAGTAATACAAAAAAACGCTGAAAGGCGGTTTAATCTATTTGAATTTTCCAAATTTACAGCAAGGTTTCATCCCGCCAGCTGGACACTCAATGACGGTGGTTGGTTTCTCCTGATGCAAGTGACAGCTCGCCGACATCCGCCCTCTTCAGGAGCGTATGAAAAAACCGCCGTCGGCGTCCTTTTCCAACCAAAAAAACAAAGGGGACGGATCTTTTTTTTCATAAAAAATAAATCCGCCCCCTTTAGCTTTTACCTCAAAGAAAAACCACCAAACAAAAAACTGCTACGAACCCCACCATCAACATTTAACACAATAGTTTACAAAGGATGAAAAAATTTGGAAAACGATGTTCAGGAAGTTCGCGTTAACACATATGATGCAAATCATACATTTATGACAAAGTCTGCGTTTGATAATTTTATATCAAACGAACTTCTTGAATGGTCTTGGATCAAATCGGTAGACATTGTATTTGCCGCCAACGATTACTATGATAACGCCATCGTCAACACCCTAGCAGTCACGGAAAGAATATTTATAGGAGACAGCAGCTTACCAAGAACTCTCAATCTGCCGGGTTATATAAGCTCAGTAGGACAACTCGGACAATTTATTCTCGACACAAAAAAACATCATGGTTTGAGAGTCGCATTTCTCGCACTACTCATTGGCAGCAACTTTTTGAAAGAAGCTGAAAAACTACCATCACAAATAAAAAAATCTACAGATGATCTTATTGGTAGCTATGATTATAGTTTAGCCATGCATTTGATTTTTGAATTCAATCAATCTGCCAATTACATAGCAGAATCCAGTTCAAAGAAAATCCAAGATGAAATAAATTCTTTTCGTGTTGCGGCCAAAAACTCTTTGAACGACATGCAACATCAGAGCATTGAGCTACACAGCAACATTTCAGAAATAGCGAGAAAAAACGCTAAAATTGAAGAAAAAACCAAGGACACACAAAAACGTCGCCTCAGACGATATAGAAAAATATTTGAAGCAGTAAAAAACGAAAGCAACTCTAAATTGAAATCAGCGCACGCAGACCTCACTAACGCTTACGACACTTACCACGCCCAAGTCGATCTAAAATCTTCCATAGTTTATTGGGGAGACAAAGTTTCACAGCACAATACATCGAAGAGCAACTGGCTTAAGGTAATAGCAGTGTCAATCGCTCTAACTTTTTTATCTCCGGTTGCATATTACACCTTCGGAGGCATCACCCATTTATCTAAACTAGTACATCCAGCTGCACTCAATCCAAGCCAAAACACCACCAGCGGACTGAATCCAGATAACAAGACGCTCTCACGCCCCCCTGAACTAGAATCAATTCAAGCTACCAATCTTGCCCTAAGCATTACTGACTTAACAGGTGCAGCTCTACTAGTCGCATTACTATCGGTATTTTTACGTCTAAGCTTGCGCCAGTATAATATGTGCATTTATTTAGGCCATGATGCCGAGGAACGCGTCACCATGCTCAAAACTTATCTTGCGCTATCAAACGAAGGAAAACTTAGCTCTGACGCCGATATGAAATTGGTGCTAGAAGCACTTTTCAGAGCATCGCAATCAAATGGCGTAGCTGAAACATCAGCCGCCACCCCTATTGAGCTAATTATAAAAGCCATAACAGAAAAGAGATAAATGCTGCCGAAGTACCCTGAAGAAATGGGGCCAAATTTATTTACCCGTAACGATCCAGTCGATTTCCTCTTATGCCGTTGTTCAGATGCCCTGAACAACGGCAGCAAGACTGGCCTAAGCCCCGCAACCCCAATCCTGATAAACTCCCCACCTCCCAGCCCCACCCATCTCAGAACCGCCAATGCCCCCAATCACCGCCACACCCGCCCCGCTCTCCCGCCGCTTCTCCGTCGCCCCGATGATGGATTGGACCAACTAAAATAATATTTCGTTATATTTCAGCGTGATAAAAACTAACTTTTCCTTGCTGTAGCAAAATTCAAGCAGAGAAAAAAGCAGGAATAGCCCTGAAAGAGCTATTTACCACACGAAAGTCTGTCCAATCCATGACATACCGGACCGGCATCCCAGACATGTCCTTCAATTCGATATCCAGCCGATAACCGCGCATGCAGGCGATTTCCAGATAGCCATAAAGGTTGCAATTCATGGGCTGGTATTCGTTCATGGAGTGACTCCTCGCAGTGTTTGCGCTTGGCGAGCCCGACGGAAAGTATTCGTCTACTCTACAGAAGCATTATCGTCAAATACCTCGCTCAGCAATCCTGGAACCCACACAGTGCCGCGACAATCGCTTGGCATAAGCTGATTCGCTGTACCTCCCTTATTGAAAACATGGACTGCGTGATTAGTCTCGATAGAGGACGTGTCAAATCGACCTCTGTCATCGATAACCGTCCATGTACCATTTCTTTCAAAGACCAGCCGCGCCACCGGTGCGGGATGACCGACCTTCCAGACATTTACCGCCCCCGAACTGGATACACCAGCGAAGAACTTGTCATTCAGTACGGCTATGGTTTCCACCGCGCCGTCCGCCGTGTATTCGATGCTCTTCATGTTAGGCGCGGAGCTTTTTGAGGTGGAGGGCGATGACAACGAAGCAACGTGTACCGTCGCTCCATCGGCATAGATCAACGATTCCCCATCGGCGGAAAACTCGAAGCCTTCTCCCAGGTCCCTATCGCGTGTGATCCTGGTCACAAGGCTGTCCTTGCGCCAGTCTCTGACTTCAATGCCCGCGTCACGGGTAAAAGCTATCCATGAATGAGTCGGGGAAAACTTGATAGTGGTCGTGATGTCGGAAATGGCTGTTTTGAATTCGCTTCGGCCGCTATTGACATCCAAGACCTGTAAATGAGGTGGCTGGAATCTAGCGAATGACTTCTGATCATTGCTGATCTGCATAGCGGAAACGGCGCCCTGGAGCGATTGCATTTTCTTGGCTGCACCCGTGAAATCCACTTGGTAAAGCGTGGTATTCGTTGAGAGCAGCACGCTGTTGAGCTCAGATCGTTCAACCCCATTCCCCAATGTGTCTGACCATGCATCTACAGCTGTTTTGATTCGCTCAAGATCGTCTGCCTTGACGGACGCCATGAGCAATCCTGAGCCTTGAGCCAATGTGGTAACCGCCAGGCCTCTGGAGTTTGGGGGGAGGCGCACAGGCTCATCCTTGCCATCTTGATTTCCGATAGACCAGTCGCCATCGGAACGTTCATAGATTCGCAAAATACTATCCGGTGTCACGCTTGCCGCAAGCGTGACATTCACTTCGGCAGGCTTGATCAGCTGCGTAATAGTGCGCTCCTTGACGTTAAGCAGATAATCAAACTGCTGACCGCTGAAAAAGAGTCGACCCGTTGGTTGGGCAACTAGCGAAGGGGTTTGCAATCGACCTTGGATACGTTGTGCGGTGCCGTTGGTCCCGCTCAAGGCAATCTCGATACCCGCGTTTCCCAACTTTCGCAGCAATAGAGGACTGCCATCTTTGCGCAGTGCCAAAATTTCTTCCGTCTGTAACTGGTTAATGACTTTGCCGGAGTCGGTATCTATCACAAACGAATGCCACTCACCCAACTCCGAAATAGCAAGAAATCGTCCCTGTTCGCTAAAAGTGAATTGCGGAAATGAAAGTGACGCTAGTTGTACACGATGGGTTTCTTTTCCATCCTGCGCATTGATGATGTGAAGATATCCCTCTTTATCCATCCACGCTCCTACATTGCCGGACGAATCCAGCAAAACTGCATCCAACGGCGTTTCCTTCAAGTCATTTCGCCACAACACTGCATTGTTTTGTGCGCTTACCATACGCAGTTCAAAGCGTGTCGTAGTTTGATCACCACCCGACGATTCCTCCAGTAAATCCTTCAAGTCCGGGGGCTGCTTCGCCAGTTCGGTTTTTGTTAGAACCAATGCTTGATGTGGCAGCGTGGATGATGCTATCAGCGTTGTTCCTGGGCCAGTTTGATATTTCCCTAGGGGCTCCATTTTTGCCGATAGCCATTCAATCGTCCCACTTGGAATGGCATATTGAGAAACTGTGGCGCCGCCATTTGCGGGACAGTCGAAACCAAGTATCGGCGAAAAGATAATTTCGTTTGTCTGGGTCAGCATCTCGCCCGTATCCGGATTCAGTACACGGAGCGTGCCCGAATCGCTACCCGCCACCAGCAGCCGGCTCTTGTCGACGAAACACAATTTGCGCAGTTGTTCCTTCGGGAACGACCAGCGTCTGATCGCATCACCAGAAGCCAGGTTTCGGACCGTAATGTCCATGACTGCGCCAAAACCGTCGTCAGCATCGGTGGCAACCAGGATATTGTCGGAGGAAATCGCAAACTTCGTGCCCAAGGTGCTTGGCTCTTCAACAAGCAAAGGGTCTTTGCAACTGGATTCCTGGGCAAAGGACACGAGCGAAATACAGGAGCCATAGAGTATGAAGAAAAGGAAACGTAAAGGCAGGCATGGTGGGGAACTGAGCGTAGCAGTGGATTGCTCGTAAAGGAACGCAAGCATGTTTTTCATGAGCCACTCCCGTTAGTGTTACGCGTCAATTTGCAGGGGATATGTTCCATACAACTTGATAGTTTTTTGTCTTTGCCCCCGATTTATCCGCGCTTTCGTGCATGTTTAACGTCAGGCTTGCTTCGGTGTAACCAGTCAGGTTGGCGACTCTAAGGTAGCGAGAGTAACCGTCTGGATCATTTTTTGAAGAAAGTTTGACCCCTTCTGCCGTGCATATTTTTTTAAATGCGTCGGCGGTTTTTTCATAGATGTCAGTTGCCTCCTTTAAATCAGTGCCGTAGTAGAGCTCCGCCGATACAAAAGGATTCGATGAGTTATGGTAAATAGTGACTTCTTTTGCGCCGGGAACTGGTGTGGTTGAGTAATAGACGGGCATGTTGAAACCTGGGTTCACCGGATCGGCCAGAATTGAAGAAAATCCATCTTTCTGCGCCAGTCCGATTTTTACCATTGCTGCGGCCATCTGCTCTATCTCACTGGATCCCAGATTTTGCCAGCCGCTGTTGCAGTTTGGGTTTGCCAATTCTTTTCCGATATAGGAAGCAGATATCAAGGTGTTTTTGTCAAAAGGATATTCCCAAGATATTGAAGCATATTTTTCTGAATCTAGAGTTGGAAAATTGTACCCGATAGATATTCGGCCTTTTGAACGAGGTGCTATTTCCACTGAGCCGTAGGATGCGTCCGTGAAAATATAGTCTTCATATTTTTCAGGCGCATCTTTAGGGTAGCCTCCTGTTAATGCAATCAGTTGAATGATCATTGTTCGGGGTGTGTTATTTGTAAAAATGTAATCTTCATTTTTTTGGAAGCTGGCAGTGTTGGTTGTGTTGGCATCTGACTCGAAGGTCATGGTGAGTGCAGCTGCATTAACAGCCTCCGACGTGCTACGTGTAATGGCCTTGCACACTTCCAGGCTCCAGACGTACTCGTCATCGCCATTTCGCGGGCCAAGCATTCTAAGCGTTGTCTCTCGCAGTTTATCTGCCCGATCACCTTGCTGCCCTGAAGTGTTCAACCATCTTGATAGCGCTCTGAGAAAGCCGAAATGAACAGCCAATGCACGCTCGCGTTTATCCAGATGGCCAGATTCATTGGCGGAGACCGGTACAGTAACCTCCTCACCAGCACTCAGTTGTTTAAGGAAGCGCACCGTGCTCAAGACGGCCTTTGGTCCCTTTTCCGGGTTTCCCGACGTGTCTTCAAACATCGAGTCAACGGTGGCCATGGACGCCAGCATGTCGGCCTGACATTCAAAGGGTTTGCGTGCAGGGTCAGCTGGAGAAGTATCGGGCATATCTTTTTTCTGGGCCACATGAACCACTTCATGGAGCATGACAAACTGGAGGGCAACAACCTTATTGGCCGGAGTCATATCCCGTGTGAATCGTGTAACGAAATCGCGGCCTACGAGCACGTTGCCATCCGTACCCGCAGCGACATTTTCCCCCTCTACTTGCTGAAGGGTTAGGGCTGAAACATTCCAGCGCTGCGCGCCAATGTTTCGCGCTTGCGCGAAAGCTTCGCCAATATCATCACCGCGGGCATTCACCGATATCAGCAGTATGGAAAGAGCCGCGTACTGCGTTATCGTATGATATCTGATGTTGATCAAGGCGCACCTCTTTTGCTTTCAGGCAATGTGGATTTGTTCACCTCGATACCATAGGCAATTGAAACAACAGCACAGGCCAATGAGCACCACATTGCGAAGAAAGTGAATACCAATGTAACGAATCGTATGGTCAGATCGTTTTGGAAGTACATACGGTCGGTCGATCCACCATAGTCCGCAAGAAGGTCAGAGCAAGAAGGTTGATTCGCAGGCTCGAAAGTTGATAGGTAATTTGACAGGTCAGAGGTTGGAGTAGGGCCGGTCACAAGTCGAATATCCGCGGTGTACTGGCAGGTCCAGGTGGTGCGAAGGGTTAAAAATGAAATGAAGGTGATGAAGAAGATCACTGAACTGATATACGAAAGCCGGAGCCAAATATTTGCACCCTTCTTGTAGCGTTCTTTGTATGCGTAAAGAGTGAGCAGGCCGATCACGAGAGCGACCAATACATTTGCACAGACGAGAACGATCCCGTCAATGTCAGAGTTTGACGAAAGCTTTATCGCAAAGCTGAGGCTTGAACAGAAAGTGGCTACGATCCATGCCGATAGAGACAGGAGTGGCATCCACACGCGTTTTACATCGGGTTGGAGGTTGTCAGAAGTTTGAGACATCTATTTTTACCTCCTCTGATGCATTCGAACTTAGCCCGACGCGAATGTCTCGACTATGTACGAGCGTTTGTCCTTTATAAATTTGCAATCGATAACGGCCTGGCGGTAAAGGCAATGAAGCATTGTTGGTGTCTGAAGAAAAAGGAAAGCGCGCTTCGCCCCTGGCAACAACATCGCGAAAGGAATTACAGGTAACTGTATAGCCTGGTTCGCTTTTCTCTCCTCGGAATGTCAAAACGCTAACCAATACCAGCATCGGTCGGTCGAAAGCTGAAAACCCTGACGTCGCAACTAGGTATCGTCTTTTGATTTCGGCGTCTTCGCTGACCTCTTTAAGGAGTACCGTGGTCTCCTCTGCGCTAACGACTCGAAGCGTTCGTTGAAGCTGATCCCGGTAGGCATCGATGGAGGACAGAAAGGGGGCCGGTACCGGTTTTCCCATGCCATCCAGTTCCTTGGCAATGGCGGAGAAACTGTTGGAAATTTTACTTATTTCCACCTCAACTGATTGATTAATCGGGTGATTTTTATCGGATATCTGGGCCAGCAAAGGAAACAGATTCGAGAAAGCATTAGTGCCCTGATTGGAGGCGTGGGAATTCGGAGTGAACAGTGCAACGAACATCGAGCCCAGCGCGAGCCAGAAGAAAAAAAACATTCGCCTGGATGTTTGAGAACTGGACATTCCAATGTCTTCTCCGCTAGCAGTTGGGAGCAGCTTTTAAAGATTAGGTGAGTCGATCGTATCGTGAACAGACGTATTCGAAATAACCATTCTTCCAATTTATTAGGCCTGTTTGAAAGGTGACCCCGTTTTCATGCTGGCCTCTCAGATCCTGAACAGTCCTGCCGCGTGCTTGATCCGCAACGGCGAAGCACGGCCACTGTTGCTCGACGAAATAGCCTTTGATCAAATGATCGCATCGCTCCCCAGAAAATAGTTAGCCTCTTGCCGATAGGGATTTGAGAGGCTGATGCAGAGTACGTGAATTGACGTGTAAGCAACGTTCCGGCGTAACAGCCAGCCGCTTATCACTATACGACTGGCATCCCCGTCGCAACACCGAAGTCGACTTCCATGACCTTCAGAGTTTAGCAACTAGCTATTGGCGATGATCGGCGCACCGGTCTCATCTCGCAGGGTGGTTCGGCCGAACGCTTACCTTCAGTTTTTCGATGCAGACCATGCAACGCTTCATAACTGGTATCGGTGGCCGTGTCAGCAACGACATTCTCTAGATTTGTGCCGAGACAACCTGAAGCTCACCTGGGAGAAGCGTGAATACTTCGTACATGACTGAGTCGCGCTGGAGAGCGCTGCTGGCCAGAGGCCGCCGGCGAGCGCTACTGTTTTTAGCTGGTGCCGCTTGACTCCCTCACGGGGCTG
>Ga0157373_10001001_pt1 | contig 21831 bp, 16 predicted proteins | sample C65metaG_FD_113460 | JGI IMG/M metagenome (GOLD analysis project Ga0157373, IMG submission 113460) | Corn rhizosphere microbial communities from Kellogg Biological Station, Michigan, USA - C6-5 metaG | ecosystem: Host-associated > Plants > Roots > Rhizosphere > Soil | place: USA: Michigan... | reverse complement strand
GCACCGCAGCGAGGCTTCCCTCTTGGACGGCACGATTGTTCCTCTCGCCGAAGATTTCCCGGCGCCGAGCCAGGCCGACTGGCTGGCGCTGGTCGAGAAGACCCTGAAGGGCGGCTCGCCCGACGACCTCGTCAGCCGCACCGGCGACGGCATCGCCATCCAGCCGCTCTACCGCGAAGCCGTGGAGACCGTCCGCGACCTGCGTCCGCGCGACGCCGACCGTCCGTGGGACGTGCGGATGGCCACCGCCCACCCCGATCCGGCTCAAGCCAACGTCGAGGTGATGAAGGACCTCGAAGGCGGCGCGGCTTCGGTGCTGGTGAAGATCGACCCCACCGGCGAGCACGGCGTTGCCGTCGGTTCGGCCGAGGGGCTGGGTCGCGTACTTGACGGCGTGCTGCTGGACCTCGCCCCGGTGGCGCTGGACGCGGGCTACCTCGGCCCTAAGGCGGCCGACTGGCTGGGTGCGCTGGCCAAGGCCGCCCCGGCCGCGCCGCTCGCCTTCCACATGGACCCGCTGAGCACCTTCGCCGAAACCGGCGCCGCGCCTGGACCTGTCGAAAGCCACCTCGTCAGCGCCGCCACCATCGGCGCGCGGCTGGCGGTGACCTACCCCAAGGCCAGCCTGATGCTGGCGACCGGGCGCGTGGTCCATGAGGCCGGCGGGACCGAGGCGCAGGAGCTCGGCTTCATGGCCGCCGCGGGCCTCGCCTACGTGAAGGGCCTGCGCCGCGCGGGCGTCGGCATGGAGGACGCCTTCGCCCGCGTCGTCTTGGGTGTGTCCGTCGACGGCCAGTACTTCATGGACATCGCCAAGGTCCGCGCCACCCGCGCCATCTGGGCGCGCATCGTCGACGCCTGCGAAATCCAGCCCGTTCCCGCGAAGATCGAGGCCCGCTCCTCGCACCGGATGCTGACGAAGCTCGACCCCTGGACCAACCTCATCCGCCTGACCGCGGCCGGGTTCGGCGCGGCGGTCGGCGGGGCGGACACCGTCGTGCTCGGCGCCTTCACCGATGCGCTGGGCCTTCCCACCGCCTTTGCGCGCCGTCAGGCCCGCAACACCCAGCTGATCCTGATGGAAGAGGCCAACCTCGGGCGCGTCGCCGATCCGGCCGGCGGGGCGTGGTTCCTGGAGAGCCTCACCGACCAGCTGACCCGCGCCGCCTGGGCGCAGTTCCAGACCATCGAGGCCGCCGGCGGGATCATCGCCGCCCTCGACACCGGCCTGATCCAGTCCAAGGTCGCCGCCGCCGTCGCCGCCCGGCCCGAGGAGAAGATCCTCGGCGTCACCGTCTTCCGCAACGGCGACGACAAGCCGGTGGAGGTCGAGAAGGCTGTCGCCGTTCCCGCCGAGGCGCCGAGTGTGCGTCTCCCGGGCCCCGACGGCCATTGCGAGCCCATGGCGCCCATCCGTTTCGCCGCCGCTTTCGAGGAGGCCTGAGCCCATGTCCGGCTTCCCCAACTTCGCCGACTTCGACTTCGACGCCGCCCAGCAGCCGCCCGCCAAAACCCCGCGCGGCGCCAAGCCCGCGCCGACCCCGCCCGTCTGGGAAACGCCCGAGGGCATCCCCGTCAAGGCCGCCTACGACGCCGCCGACATCGAAGGCGCCGACTTCGTGGACGGCTACCCGGGTCTCGCGCCGTTCCTGCGCGGCCCCTACCCGACCATGTACGTCAACCAGCCGTGGACGGTGCGCCAGTACGCCGGCTTCTCGACGGCCGAGGACTCCAACGCCTTCTATCGTCGCAACCTGGCGGCCGGTCAGATGGGCCTGTCGGTCGCCTTCGACCTCGCCACCCACCGGGGCTACGATTCCGACCACGAGCGGGTGAAGGGCGATGTCGGCATGGCGGGCGTCGCCATCGACTCCATCTACGACATGCGCACGCTGTTCAGTGGCATCCCGCTCGACAAGATGAGCGTGTCGATGACCATGAACGGCGCGGTCCTGCCGATCCTGGCCCTCTACATCGTCGCCGCCGAGGAACAGGGCGTCAGTCCTGACAAGCTGTCGGGCACGATCCAGAACGACATCCTCAAAGAGTTCATGGTGCGGAACACCTACATCTATCCGCCCGCGGCATCGATGCGGATCGTTTCCGACATTTTTTCATATACTTCGCGCCATATGCCGAAGTTCAATTCGATCTCGATTTCCGGCTACCACATGCAGGAAGCGGGCGCGACGGCGGACCTGGAGCTGGCCTACACGCTGGCCGACGGGATCGAGTACGTCCGCGCCGGCATCGCGGCGGGCATGACCGTCGACCAGTTCGCGCCGCGTCTGTCCTTCTTCTGGGCGATCGGCATGAACTACTTCATGGAGGTGGCGAAGATGCGGGCCGCGCGCCTGCTCTGGGCCCGCCTGATGAAGCGCGAGTTCGACCCGAAGGACGCCCGCTCGCTTTCCTTACGCACCCACAGCCAGACCAGCGGCTGGTCGCTGGCGGCGCAGGACGTGTTCAACAACGTCGCCCGCACCTGCGTCGAGGCCATGGCCGCCGCCAACGGGCAGACCCAGTCGCTGCACACGAACTCGCTGGACGAAGCCCTTGCTTTGCCTACGGATTTCTCCGCGCGGATTTCCCGCAACACCCAGCTCTTCCTGCAGATGGAGAGCGGGCTGACCAAGACCATCGACCCCTGGGGCGGCAGCTACTACGTCGAGCGCCTGACCCACGATCTGGCCGTCCGCGCGCTGGAGCACATCGAGGAGGTCGAGAAGCTCGGCGGCATGGCCAAGGCCATCGAGCAGGGCCTGCCCAAGCTGCGCATCGAGGAAGCCGCCGCTCGCACCCAAGCCCGCATCGACACCGGCTGCCAGAGCGTCGTCGGCGTCAATCGCTACCGCCCGGAAGTCGCCGACGACATCCCCGTGCTGAAGGTCGACAACACCGCCGTCCGCAACGCCCAGATCGAAAAGCTCAATCGTTTGAAGGCCGAGCGCGATCCTGCTGAAGTGGAACGCACACTCAGGGCGCTGGAGGACGGCGCCCGTTCCGGCGGCAACCTGCTGGAACTGTCCATCGACGCCGCCCGCGCCAAGGCGACCGTCGGCGAGATCAGCTACGCGCTGGAAAAGGTGTTCGGCCGCCATCGCGCCGAGGTCAAAGCCATCGAGGGCGTCTATCTCGCCGAAAGCGGCAAGGACATCACCGTCGACCGGGCCCGGGCCATGGTCGCCGCCTTCAAGGAAACCGACGGCCGCCCGCCCAAGATCCTCGTCGCCAAGATGGGCCAGGACGGCCACGACCGGGGCCAAAAGGTCATCGCCTCGGCCTTCTCCGACCTCGGCTTCGATGTCGACATCGGCCCCCTCTTCCAGACGCCCGCCGAGGCGGCCAAGGAAGCCATCGACCAGAATGTCCACGTCGTCGGGGCTTCGTCGCTGGCGGCCGGCCACCTCACCCTGGTCCCCGAACTGAAAGCCGAGCTCGAAAAGCAGGGCCGAGGCGACATCATGATCGTCGTCGGCGGCGTCTTCCCCCCGGAAGACTTCCAGGCCCTCTACGACGCCGGCGCCGCGGCGCTGTTCCCGCCGGGGACGGTTATCGCGGAGGCGGCCATAGAGCTGCTGGATAAACTGAACCAGCAACTGGGGTACACGCAGGGCCGCGCTTAAAATCCTTCTCCCCTCGCGGGAGAAGGTGGCCTGCGAAGCAGGTCGGATGAGGGGGCGCACCGCCATTTCAACCGCCGTTATCCGCTGAGATTTCTGAGAGCCCCCTCATCCGGCCCTTCGGGCCACCTTCTCCCGCGAGGGGAGAAGGAACGACTTATTCCCACCCCCTCAAACCACCCGCATCATCATATCACCCCACCGCATGGGGAGGGCGCCCGGATCCAGAGCCCGAAGCGGCGGTGTGGTGCGGCCGAGCGGGGTTGCAGCGTGGGTGACGTAAACCTGCGTAACAGGGGGTCGTGGGTGACCGCCTGCCCGTCCGGGGCCTCTTCGGTGAAAGGCTGAATCAAGCCTGCGCGCCTTAGGCTTCGGGATAACGGTTCGCGCGGAGCGCTGGGGGTTAGCCCCTCCTACTCCACTAATCACGACCAGACACCGGTGTCGGGGCGACCCGGCCGGCGCTCCGCTCACCTCTCCAACTCGCGCTCACAGCGTGGAGGCTATCAACCCATGCGCAGAAACCCTCGTACGAAGAGCCGCAGGCGGTTCCTCGACCCGGCCGCTCCGATCATTCACAGCCTGATCAAGGACATGGCCGAAGGCCCCGTCGTCCGCCGGCCCGACGAACTCAAGCAGCTGTCGCAGTCGCTCTCCCTGGTCGCACTGATGGCGAAGCTGGAAGCGCAGACCTTCCCCCTTATGCGTCCAGCCCGAACGCGGCGAAATCCTAAGGCGCGCGCACTGGCTGCCGCCCGGACCACCATCGCTTCTTGCGCAGGCTCACCTCCGCGTCGGCCGGGAGGCCGTGCCGCACCTCGATGTCCTTCTGGAGCGCCTTCGCCGCCATCAGGTGGCCCGGGAAGAGGGTGTCGGCGGCCCAGCCGATGACCGGCACGGCGTCCGTCAGGTTATCGATGGCGAGGTAGGTCGCCATCTTGGCCATGGTCATGGGCCTGGCCTCGGCGCGGACAGCATGCATCAGCAGCAGCCCGCCTGCGGTGAGGCCATAGACGAGGTTCGCGCCGGGTATCCAGGCCAGCATGCCGTCCAGGCCGATGCCGACCGGCCCCACTCCGATCAGCCGGTCGGAGAGGCGTTTGATCTGCTCGGCCGAGCGCCAGGCGGCGTGTGCGTTTTCCTTGCTCATGCAGGGGAAACGCGGTCAGGCGGCCGCGGCTCCGGATCAGGCCTTCGCCAGGCGCCTCGCCTGCGCCACCCAGTTCTCGCGTTTGACCCGGCCCATCAGCTTCAGGTCCTTCTCGGCGGAGGCGATGTCGTCGTCGGTCCAGGCGGCGATGTGTTCGAAGCGGGTGACGCCCCGCTCGGCCAGCGCCGCGGCCATCTTCGCGCCGATGCCGACCATCTGCGTCAGGTCATCGGGCTCCGGAGGCGGCGCGACAGGTTCGGGGACGAGCGCGACGGCGATCTCCGGCGCGGTTTGTGCGATCGGCTCGATGACGGCCTCAGCGACGGTTTCGGCCGCCTCGACAGCGACTTCCGCCGCGACCACGGAGGCGTCGGCGGCGAGGTCGACGGCCTTGGCGGGCAGGCTGAAGTAGGCTTCGAGGTTCGCCGCCCGGCTCCAGCTGGTCATCCAGTAGATGGCCGCGCCGGTCGCCGCCGCGCCGAAGAACATCGGCCACAGCGGAGAGGCCGCGCCGACGGTGAGGTTCACCGCGCGCTCGGTGTCGAGTTGGGGGGAGGAGGACTGGTGCATCGGTGGAGGGCTCCATGGTTGATGCTGCAGCGCAACACACCATGCGCTATTTCTCGCAATTGCGAAATGGGATTTTACAGGCGCCAGAGCTTGGCCGAGCCGCCCGCCTCGCCAAGCGCGCCGACGATCCAGCCGCACGCTTCCGTTAGCGGGACTTCCAGACCGGGCGGTGGGTTGGCGATGACTAGCGCACAGCCGTTCATCTTCATCGGATCGAGCAGCGGTCGCAGACGAACCTCCACCACGAGCGCGCCCTTCGCGAATTCGAGCCGCCGCAGGAAGCCGTCGAACGTCTCCAGGTCCTTCAGCGGCAGCCACACCGCCACGCTCGCCGCGCGGTTCTTCCGCAGGACGCCGCCCAGTGCGCTGGCCGCCTGCTCATAGTCGTCCGGCCGCTCGAACGGTGGATCGATGAGCACAAGCAGCCGGCCCGCCGGCGCCTGCTCGGCCACGGCACGATAGCCGTCCGCCTTCAGCGCCTTGGCGTTCGGATACGGCGCAATCGCCCGCGCCAGCAGCGCGTGATCATCCGGATGGACCTCGCAGGCGATCAGCCGGTCGCTCTTGCGCAGCGCCTGCGCGGCCAAGACCGGCGAGCCCGGATAGCGCTTCAGTCCGTCCGTGTTGAACCGCGCCACCGCCTGCTTCAGCGGCCCCAGCCCCTTAGGCGCGCCGGCGTCGGCCATCAGCCGCCCGATACCCTCTGCCGCCTCGCCCGAACGCACCGCCATGTCGCCGGTCAGGTCATAGACCCCCGCCCCGCCATGGGTGTCGATCGCCGTCAAAGGCCCCTCGCCCGCGGTCATCTCGCGCAGCATCAGCAGCAGCGCCGCGTGCTTGACGAGGTCGGCGAAGTTCCCGGCGTGGAAGGCGTGGCGGTAGTTCATCGGTCCCCTGCAGCAACCTGCGCGGTTCCTACCACGTTGCGCCAGAAGCGGCGCTCCGCCGCCATGGAGTTTCCCGTGATGGCGCGCGATGTCGCCGAAATGCCCGCGGCGGCCGAGGCCGCGGGCCTGACCTATGTCGACGACCGCGACCCCGGCATCGTCCGCACCGGCAAATCGCTCTCGACCTTCGCCTATCGCGACGCCGACGGCAGGCCGGTGAAGGACAAGGCGACGCTGGAGCGCATCCGCAAGCTCGCCATTCCGCCGGCCTGGACCCACGTCTGGATCTGCCCGGACCCCAGCGGCCACATCCAGGCCACCGGCCGCGACCAGAAGGGCCGCAAGCAGTACCGCTATCACGACAACTGGCGCCAGGTCCGCGACAGCCACAAGTACGAGCGGATGGTCGCCTTCGGAAAGGCGCTGCCGAAGCTGCGCAAACGGGTGGAGGAGGACCTCGCCAGGCGCGGCCTGCCCCGCGAGAAGGTGCTGGCCGGCGTCGTCGCCCTGCTGGAGATGACGCTCATCCGCGTCGGCAACGACGAATACGCCAAACAGAACAAGAGCTATGGCCTGACCACGATGCAAAAGCGCCACGTCCGGCTGGGCGGCGGCAAGGCGGTGTTCGAGTTCCGGGGCAAGAGCGGCAAGGTCCACAAGACCGGGTTCGCCAACCGTCGCCTGGTGCGCCTGATCCGCGCCTGCCAGGACCTGCCGGGCCAGCGGCTGTTCAAATACCTCGATGACGACGGAAACCCGCAGGCGGTGACCTCTAACGACGTGAACGCCTACCTGCGCGAGGCGATGGGCGAGGACTTCTCGGCCAAGGACTTCCGCACCTGGGCCGGCACGCTGGCGGCCGCGCAGGCGCTGACCCTGCAGGGCCCCGCCGACAGCGCCACGGCGGCCAAGCAGACCATCAGCACCTGTGTGAAGGCGGTGGCGGGCCTGCTCGGCAACACGCCGGCGGTCTGCCGCTCGTCCTACATCCACCCCGCCGTCATCGAGGCGTACGAAAAGGGCGAACTGGCGGAAAAGTTCGGCGCCTCGCCGCAAGCCGGCGAGCCCGCGCTGCTTCGATTCCTGCAGGCTCAGGCGGGCTGAGCGAACAGTTCGGGGCCCAGCAGGTCCGGCGCCGCCTCCTGCCGCAGCTGGTCATAGGTGCACTGGCGCGGCGCCTTGTCGGGCCGCCAGCGCAGCAGCTTCGTCCCGTGGCGGAAGCGGTCCCCGCTGACGTGGTCGTAGCGGACCTCGACCACCAGCTCGGGCTTCAGCGGCGTCCATTCGCTGGATCGCTCAGTCGACCACCGGCTCGGTCCGCCCGGCGCATTGCCGGTGAAGCCAGAACCGCCCGCCAACGCTTCCAGCCGCTGAGTTATCCCCGGCCGGTCGGCGTCGGTTATGGTCGCGGTGAAGCCCACGTGATCGAGCAGGCCCTGGTCGTTGTAGAGGCCAAGCAGCAGGGAAGCGACGAGCCGCGAATCCTTCTCGTACCGGAACCCGCCCACCACGCAGTCGGCCGTGCGCAGGCGCTTGACCTTCAGCATCGCCCGCTCACCGGGGACGTACGGCCCATCCAGACGCTTGGCGACGATGCCGTCGAGCGCCCCGCCCGTCCGCTTCAGCCACCGCCGCGCCTCAGATGGGTCGCGGGTGTAGGGCGTCAGACGAAGCGGCGGGGCCTCCCCCGCCCGCTCGGCGAACGCTTCCAGCGCTGTCCGCCGCTCGGTCAGTGGCGCCTCCGTCAGCGACCTACCGTCCGCGAACAGGCAATCGAACAGGATCAGGATCGAAGGCGTCGCGGCCGCCAGCTTCCGCACCCGGCTCTCGGCGGGGTGCAGCCGCATCTGGAGGGCGTCGAAGCTGAGCGAACCGTCCGTGGGGATCGCCAGCTCCCCGTCGATTACGAACCGCTTCTCCGGCAGCCCCTGAAGCGCCCCGACCATCTCCGGAAAATACCGGCCCAGCGGCTTGCCGGACTTGGCGCGCAGGTCGACCTCGCCGCCGTCGCGAAACGCCAGGCACCGGAAGCCGTCCCACTTCGGCTCGAACTGCCAGCCCGGCTCATCGGGCAAGGCGTCGACCGACTTGGCCTCCATCGGCGCGGTGTCGAGCGGCAGCGGAAACGACGGCATGGCGAGCCAACGGCCCCACGCCGCCGCCGTTCCGCGTCACATGTAGCTCATCACTTCCGGTGTCAGATAGCCGAAGCGCTGCATCTGCTCATTGTGGGCGACGATGATGGTGCGCACCTGCTCGGGCGTCAGCACCTCGCGCCACTCGCCGGCCTTGCCCGACCGGAAGAAGCGCGGCGCCGAGTCCGGCTTTTCGCGATAGCCCTCCTCGTCCTCCTGCTTGCGCAGTTCTTCGAACGAGGACCGCTGGATCGCCAGGTCGAGCTGCTCGTCCGTCGGGTTCAGCAGCAGGTGGGTGCACAGGCCCCGGAACACCGCGCGGGTGTGCTCCAGCATGTCCTCGTAGCGCATGACGTAGATCGCCCGGTGCGGCTTGCGCGTCCAGCTCTCCACATGCTGGCTCCAGGAGCCGTAGATCTCATAGACGCTCTGCTCCGACACCCCGGTCTCGAGGTTGCGGATGCCCATCTCCTCGATCGCCCGGTCGATGGTGGAACCCAGGTGGTTGGCGAAGGAGATCGCCACGTCCAGCGGGTTGCGCACGATGTAGATGGCGCCCGAGGTCACCTCGAAATTGATCGCCGGCGTTCCCCGGTCGATGACCAGCGCGTGGTGGGTCTTGACCATCGCCAGCCCGTCGGTCCGCTCGGCGATCTGGGCCTGCACCTGGGGCCGCACGCGAGCGATCTCGGCCCGATCCACATCCTTCGGCGGCTTGCCGAGGATCTTCTCGTACGGGAAGGCCGAGATGTCCCAGATCGTGTACTCGTTCAGCGAGTTGATGTTCTGGGCCTTACCCTCGTCCTCGCCTTCGAGGATCTTCAGCAGGTTGTGCAGGAAGTGCCGCGTCCAGGTGTTGCCGGACTTGGGGTACGAGGCGATCCACAAGATGCCGGTCGGGCCGGTCTTTTCCGGCGGCGGCCCCTCTTCGCCTTCGACGGCGGGCGTCTCGGCGGCCTGCGCCGCGAGCGCCTCGTCCTCGACGGGATCGGCCTCGCGCTTGCGCTTCCTGGTCTTGGCCTTGGCCTCGGTCATTGCGCGGCGTTCCAGTTCTCGAGCGCGGAATGGCGGAACCAGGCCACCCGCACCTGCTCACCGCGCTGGCTGTAGCCGACGAGGTTGAGCTGGACGTTGTAGTCCGGCCACTCGGGGAACTTGCCCTTTGGCATCAATTCCGGCGCCTGGATGATGGCGGCCAGCCCCTGCAGCTGCTCCTCCGGATGCTCGGCCGACCAGCCCTCCATCGCGATCAGCGAGCGCAGGGTCAGCAGCGTCGCCAGCTCATGGCGGCGAAACTCCGGATCGACCGCGCAGCGGAAGAAGGCCAGCCGGCAACGCAGCTGCGGATAGGGCTGCAGCTGGATGGTCGAGACACCGACCAGCTGGCCGTCCGCATAGGCCATGGAGCACAGCTCCTTGACGCGGCGCTCCCGCTCGTCGGGCCCGACGAGCTGCAGCTTCTCCCAGAAGGCCTTGGCGTCGGCCTCCAGTTTCCAGTCATCACGCCGCCAAGCCACGGCCCAAGTGATATCCGCCATCCGTCGTTCCCCCGGTTACTGGCCTGAGTGTCTACAACATCGAGGCGGGAGGAAAGAAGGGGGATAGCCGCAGCCTTGCCCGCCCCGCGACGGAGCCGGCCTATGATCCCGTCAAAAACGAGAAAGCGGCGGCGAGCCGCTGGAGCCCGCCGCCGGCAGTAGTCCGGGTTCGAAGGGGACCGAAGCCGGGCTAGAATTCCTTCCTGACGCTTAGTCCGATCAGGCGCGGATCCAGCACAAAGACGTTGGTCGTCAGCGCCGTGTCGTCGGAGTTGAGGAAGGCGTCGGTGATCGGCGTCTTGTCGAGCAGGTTCTTGGCGTAGAGCTCGACTTTCAGGCCGTCGTCGGGCTTCTCCAGCCAGACGCTGAGGTTGACGTTGTACCAGCCGTGCAGCTTGTCATACGGGTTGTCGTTATAGACGCGCGCCCACGACTGCGACTGCCAGTAGGCGTCACCCCGCAGCGTCGCCCGCCATGAGCCGTCGAGAATGTCGTGGCTGTATTGCGCGCCCATGGAGACGGTCCAATGCGGTGCATTGGGCAGCGTGTTGCCCCCCACGTCCTTGAAGAAGCCGGCGCCGCCGTTTGGAAGGCTGTCGTAGACTTCCTGCGGCAGCGGCGGGTTGTTGATCCGGTAGCCGGGACATAGCGCCAGGTAGGAGCTAGGCTGAACATGCAGCACGTCGGCGACCGGCATGACGCAGTTTGACGGTATCTGGATCCAGGGTTTGACGACCACCCAGTCGGGATTTCCCGCCGTCCTGTCCATCAGGTCGATGGACTGTTCGCCGTTGGCGATCTTGCTTGCCTGATAGCCGAACGTACCGTTCAGACGCAGGTTATGCGTCGGCTGGAACAATGCCTCCAGTTCAAGCCCCCAGACCTTGGCGTCGAAGTTCTCGTTGACGGCTGTACGGTCCTTGATCTGCGAGACCTGATAGTTTCTGTAGTCATAATAAAAGACATCGCCGTTCAGGACGAGCGCGCCACTCAGCAAGGTGTTCTTCGAACCCACCTCGAAGGCGTTCACGAATTCGGGTTCAAACAGCGCGGGGTAAGGCAACGTCTGGATGATGGGCGGGACCGTAAAGTCCGGCGGGAACCCGATCAGCTCACAAAGCGCGGGATAGATTTCGCAGACATGGATGTCGCCCTTCAGGAAACCCACGCCGGGCGGGTTGGCGCCGCCGCCTTTGTAGCCGCGCGAATAAAAGGCGTAGACCATGGTCTTGTCGGTCCAGCTGAGTTTCGGCTGCCAATCGACACCCACCCGGCCCGTCACCTCACCCCAGTGCTGCTTGATGTCCGGCTCTTCGGGGTAGCCACGGTCCACGGTGCCGCCCGACAGAACGTTGCTCGACAGCAGGACTTGCGAGGGAACCGGCGTGAATATCTTGCGATCGTCCGTGTAGCGCAGGCCCACCGTCAATTTCAGAGCGTCGGTGACTTGCCAGTACGACTCGCCGAACACGGAGTAGGATTTCAGGCGATAGGGGTTCTTGCTGCGGAAATAGTTATGGCCCTCACCGTTCATCGACTCGATAGGATTAGGGTCGATGTAGACGCAGGTTCCCGCGTCAATCGGTGAGTCAGGCGTCAGGCCGATGGCGAATGGAACCAGGGCCGGCACCGGGTAGGGGCAGTGGAACATGTCCGGCGAGCCGTTCATCAGCGCCTCGGACAAGGCGGTGATGAGGTTGAACATCACATAATAATCTTCAAGCGTCTTGTAGTGGAGATAATTGGCGCCCGCGCTGAAATTGAAGGGACCGTCGAACGAGGACTCGATCCGGATCTCTTGCGAAAATTGCGTGCTGCGAGCGGTCGACAGGTCGAGGCCCGCTATCGTGTTCGACGGCCCGATCTGGGGGTCGTTGAAAATTCCGCCCGGAGCAAATCCCCTGAAATCGACGCACTGGTCGTTAGAGAATGGCGGCGGAAAGGTCCGAAGAAAGCACGACCATTCCTGACCGTAGTAATTCCCCGGCGGGATGGTGGAGTCGTCCGATGTGTTGCTGAACACCGGGAACGAATTGAACCGGTTGTAATCCTGAATCGAATAAACGAAATCCTTGTCGTAGGCCGTTTGCGAGCTGATCGTCAGCTTGTCAGTAAGATCGAAGGACACATTGAGTTCGACGACATCCGTCTTTGCCTTGTAGGTAGGATCACGCACGGAAGCGATGGTCCGCAGATCGCGGGACTGCATCAGCCCGCCGTAGGGGTCTACCGACCGGATTACGCGAGACCTCTGCAATCCCGCATCGCCGGCGGCAGCCACGATGATGAAGGGTATCGAATAACCGTTGGGCGTGCCGAAGGCGCCGTCATCGTAAAGCGAGCCCATTTTGCACCCCTGGCTCAACGAACCCATTTGACTGGGGGTGAGCGGAGTCGGGACATCGCCGTCGGCGAGCGTGTAATCAAACGCGCCCGGGTCCCGATGGCACAGCTGCTTGCCGGTGCGGGAGCGATTGTCGTCCTCGTTGAAGCGTTCCCAGATCAGGTCGGCGTGCAGCTGCTCCGTCGGCTCGAAGCTGAGGGTGGCGCGCGCCGACCACAGGTCGCGGCCGTTGATCTGGTGTTTGGTGACGGAGTTATAGTCGTAGCCCGCGCGGTCGGTCATGGCGCCTGCCAGGCGAAGCGCCAGCTTGTCTTCGATCAGCGGGATGTTGGTCATCGCAGACAGGCGCTTGGTGTGGTAGTTGCCGACCTCGCCCTTCAGCCAGCCGGAGAATTCCTGCAGGTTTGGCTTGGCTGAGATCACGTTGATGACGCCAGCCGTCGCGTTTCGGCCGTGCAAGGTGCCCTGTGGCCCGCGCAGGACTTCCACGCGTTCCACGTCGAAGTATTCCTGCTCGAACAGGCGGTTGCGGATCAGAGCGGTCGAGTTGAACTCCACCGCTACTCCGGGGTCGGTGGCGACGGAAACCGCCTTTGTGCCAATGCCTCTGATCGAGAAGTTGTAGCTCGAAAAATTATTCTTCGAGAAGGTGACGTTCGGGATCGCCTTCAGAAGGTCGAAGCCGCCTTCGATCTTCTGCTCTTCCAGGCTCTTTTCCGTGAAGGCTGAGATGGCGATCGGCACGTCCTGTACGTTTTCTTCCTTCTTCTGGGCCGTAACGATCAATGCCGCCACCGTACCCTGGTCAGCGCCGTCCCCCCCGGCGCTCCCGGACTGGGGGTCTGAGGCGCTTTCTATCAGGAAGGTGTCGCCTGTCTTGCGATAGGTCAGGCCTGTGCCGCTGAGCATTTCCGCCAGCGCCATCTCCGGTTCGAGAGACCCTGACACGCCCTTGGAGGAGAGCTTGCCGGCCAGTTCGGGTTTGAGCAGGACCGGACGGCCGCTCTGTTCGGAAAAGGCCCCGACGGCCAGCGCTAGCGGTTGCGGCGCGATGTTGAAGTTGGCGGGCTCGGCCTGCGCGATCCCCGCGCTGAGCGCCAATACCGCCGCGCCGCCGAGCAGGCGCGCGTATAGCCGTCCGGAATTCACCGACATTGTTTGTCTCCCCCAGTTTTTGGGAGCCCTGACGGCTCCTCGATACTTAGGAGTGGGACGGCGCGTTTATCCCTACAGCACTCATGCAATTAATTTACATCGATGTGGACGGGCTGGTCAGCCGCACCACGTCGCGGTCGGATTCCAGCCTCGCAATATTGTATTCGGCCAAGGCGCTGACGAAGGCGTCGACATCGCCGGCCTTGAAGCGGCCGGTGATCGGGCGGCCGGCGAGTTTCGGGTCCTGGATGACGATGCGCCGGTCGGAATAGCGATTGAATTCCTCGACGACCTGCCCAAGCGGCTCGTTCTGGAATTTCAGCCAGCCGGTGAGCCAGGTGGTTTCCTTGATGGTGTCGGCGCGGCTGACGGTCCAGCGCGTGTCGTCCAGCGCGGTGAACTGGTTGCCCGCGACGAGCTCGACATCCTGCACGGGGACTTGGGCGACGGGCGCCGCCGGCGCGACGGTCGCGGACGTTTTGGTGCTGACGACGGGGGGCAACAGCGTAGGCGTCTCCACCCTCACCTTCCCCTCAACCAGCGTCACGGCGAAACGGCCGTGGTCGACCCGCACATCGAAGGCGGTGCCGACGGCGGTGACGGTGCGGCCGGCGGCCGAAACCACGAACGGGTGGCGCTTATCATGGGCGACCTTGAAGAAGGCTTGGCCCTTGTCGAGGTAGAGAAGCCGCCGCTCGCCGTCCGCCTTGGTGCGCAGAACGGTGTCGGTGTTCAGCGTCACCACCGAGCCGTCCGGCAGGGTCACCGTCGAGCGTTGGCCGACATCGGTGCGGAAGGTCTGGTTGGGGAATTCGCGATAGCCGATCAGCCCGCCCTGCCAGGCGAAGGTCCCGCCGCCCAGCACCGCCGCCGCCGCGATCCCCGCCGCCATGCGCCAGACCACGCGGCGTTCCGGGCCGACCTTCAAGGCCTTCGCCCGCATCGCCAACAGCTCCGGCGCCTCGCGCGGCAGCTCCATCCGCGCCCAGGCGCGCATCACGGACTGATAGGCCTCCGCATGCGCGGGATCGACCTCGAGCCAGGCGTCGAGTTCGCGCATTTCGGCGTCGGTCAGGCCGCCCTGGCGACGGGTGAACCAAGCGACGGCCTCCCGCTTGATGGGCGTGAGTTCAGGAGCCGCGCTCATGTCCGCGCCTCCATCAGCAGCATCACCCGCTCCATGGTGCGCCGCACGTGCATCTCCACGGCCTTGACCGATACGCCCATGCGCCGGGCGATCTCGTCGTACGGCAGCTGCTCGAACCGATGCAGGATGAAGGCCTGGGCGGCCCGCGGCGGGCTGGCCTTCAGCGCGGCCAGCAGGTCCTCCAGCGTCTCCTTGGCGATCAGGGCGCGTTCGGGCGAGCACTCGTCCGCGAGGATCAACTCATCGAGCGTGGCGTGCTCGCTCCAGCGCCAGGTCCCCGGACGGTTGCGGCCGGCCATGACGTTGGCGGCGACACGGAAGATGTAGCGGCCGACGTGCTCGATGCCCTCGGTCCCGCCGCGCGCCTGCATGGCCAGGAAGACCTCCTGCACCAGGTCTTCGGCCTCGGCCGCGCCGGCCTTCTTGCGGAAATACGCCCTTAGCGCGGGGCCGTACTGCGCCATCCAGCCGGGGAAGGCTTCCCGGGCCGGGTCGCTGCCTGGAGTTTGCGGGGTCGCCGCCAAATCGCCCGCCCGTTCAAACAAACACCCGCCCGGGCCGATGCCCGCACGTCTCGATGAATAGGAGTGGAAGATTGCGCTTAGCCCTACAGGGCGGCGAGGAAATTTTTAGTGGAAGTCGCGGCTGCGGATCAGGCGGCCCTTCACCTCCTGCGAAGCGGTGATCTCGCGTGGCTCCTCGCGCAGGCCGGCGAGGTCGCCAGAAAGGTCGGTGAAACGTTCGGCGACCACATGGATGACGCCGTCGGCCTTCTGCAGCCGGCCGTGGACGGCCAGAAAGGAGGCCATCATCACCGTGCGGCGGTTGGCCTGGAAGCGATCGCGCCAGACGACAATGTTGGAGGGGCCGGTCTCATCCTCCAGCGTCATGAAGATGATGCCGCCCGCGGTCTGCGGCTGCTGGCGGATCAGCACCAGCCCCGCGACGGTGACCCGCGCCCCGTCCTTCATGCCGGCCAGATGCGCGGCGGGGGTTGCCTTCATCCGGTCCAGCTTCGGCCGGAAGAAGGCGCAGGGATGGGCCTTCAGCGACAGGCTGGTGGTCCGGTAATCCTCCGCCACATGCTCGGGCAGGCTCATGGCCGGGAGATCGACCTCCGGCTCGAACAGCGACAGCTGCGCCAGCAGAGGAACTTCGATGGGCGCCCTGGCCTCGCCGGATAGCCCCTTAACCGCCCACAGCGCCTCACGGCGGGACAAGCCAAGCGAGCGGAAGGCGTCGGCTTCCGCCAGCAGCTCCAGCGAACGCCGGGAGAGGACGCGGGCGAAGTCGTGGACGGTGCGCGCGCCCTCCTCCCGGACCTTCATCAGCGCCTCGGCTTCGTCCTTCTTGAAGCCGCGAACCTGGCGCAGCCCCAGGCGAACGGCTTTCAGCTCCTCCCCCTCTTCCAGCGTGCAGTCCCAGTCGCTCGCCATAACGTCGGGCCCCCGCACCTCGACCCCATGCTCGCGCGCGTCCCGCACCAGCTGCGCCGGCTGGTAGAACCCCATCGGCTGCGAGTTCAGGATCGCGGCGCAGAACACGTCCGGATAGTGGCGTTTGATCCAGGCCGACGCATAGACCAGCAGCGCAAAGCTGATCGCGTGGCTCTCCGGAAAGCCGTAGTGGCCAAAGCCCTCGATCTGCTTGAAGCAGTTCTGCGCGAAGGTGAGGTCGTAACCGCGCGCCACCATCCCGCCGATGAACTTGCCCTTGTAATCCGACAAATCGCCCTGGTTCTTGAAGGTGGCCATAGCCCGGCGAAGGCCGTTGGCTTCCTCGTCCGTGAACTTCGCCGCCTCGATGGCGAGCCGCATCGCCTGTTCCTGGAAGAGCGGCACGCCCAGGGTCTTTTCGAGCACGGTCCGCAGCTCGTTTTCAGGGCCATGTTCCGGCGAAGGCGAGGGATAGGTGACCTTCTCCTTCCCTTCGCGGCGTTTGAGATAGGGATGGACCATGTCGCCCTGGATGGGCCCGGGGCGCACGATGGCGACTTCGATGACGAGATCGTAGAACCGCTTCGGCTTCAGCCGCGGCAACATCGACATCTGCGCCCGGCTCTCCACCTGGAAGACGCCGACGGAATCCGCCCGGCTGAGCATCTCATAGACGGCCGGATCCTCCTGCGGGATGTGCGCCAGGTCGGTGATCAGCCGCCCGTGATTGCGCAGCAGCGCCTCGCCGTGATGTTGGTTCTGGAGCCGGAAAGCGCGCTTGAGGCAGCTCAGCATGCCCAGCGCCAGTACATCGACCTTCATCAGGCCAAGGCTGTCGATGTCGTCCTTGTCCCACTCGATGAAGGTGCGGTCCTTCATGGCCGCGTTGCCGATGGGGACGGTCTCGTCCAGCCGCCGTTTGGTCAGCACATAGCCGCCGACGTGCTGGGACAGGTGGCGGGGGAATTTCAGCAGCTCGCCGGCCAGCGCGACCGCCCGCTTGATCTCCGGATTCTCGGGGTCGAGGCCCGCTTGGCGGACGTGGCCCTCGGGCACGTCGCCCCAGCTTCCCCAGACGGTGTTGGCGAGCGCGGCGGTGATGTCCTCGGTCAGGCCCAGCGCCTTGCCCACATCGCGGATGGCGCTGCGGGGACGATAGTGGATGACAGTGGCGCAGATGGCGGCCCGATGGCGGCCATAGCGTTCGTAGATGCGCTGCATGACCAGCTCTCGCCGCTCATGTTCGAAGTCGACATCGATATCCGGCGGCTCTCCGCGTTCCTTGGAGAGGAAGCGGGCGAAGAGGAGATCCTGGTCCTTCTTGGTCGGATCGACGGCGGTGACGCCCAGGCAGAAGCAGACCACCGAATTGGCCGCGGAACCGCGCCCCTGGCAGAGGATCGGGTCGTCCTGCGCGCGCGCCCAGGTGACGATGTCGTGCACCGTCAGGAAATAGTCGGCGACCTTCATCTCCTTGATAAGCTTCAGCTCCTTGCGAAGCAGGGTCGTGACCTTTTCGGGAATGCCGTCGGGATAGCGCCACTTGGCCCCATCCCAGGCGAGCCTGGTCAGATGGCGGATGGCGGTGCTGCCGGGGGGCACCGGCTCGTCGGGATACTCGTAGCGAAGCTGGCCCAGGTCGAAGCCGATGCGGCCAGCGATGTCGAGGCTGCGTTCGACCGCCTCCGGCCAGCGGGAGAAGAGGCGGGCCATCTCGGCGGGGGATTTCAGGTGGCGTTCGGCGTTGGCTTCGAGGCGCAGGCCCGCTTCCTGGATCGAGCACTTCTCGCGGATGCAGGTGAGCACGTCCTGCAGGGGGCGGCGCTCCGGGCCGTGATAGAGCACGTCGCCGGTGGCCACCATTGGCGCCCGGGCAGCCCTCGCGAGCTCGTCAAGACGGGCCAGGCGCTTCAAGTCCCGGGCGGCGTAGGCGCGTGAGGCCGTCAGCCAGACGCGGCCCCGGAAGTCGGCGGCCATGCGGTCGAGGTCGCGTTCGAAGGTTTCGTTCAACTTCCCGGGCGGGACGATCAGCACCAGTTGCCCGTCGCCATGCTCCAGGAAGTCGGACCAGTGGAGGATGCACTCGCCCTTCTTCGCGCGCCGCTGGCCGACGGTGAGGAGGCGGGTGAGGCGTCCGTAGGCTTCGCGGTCGCTCGGGTAGCAGAGGACGCTGGGCGTCCCGTCCGCGAAGTCCAGGCGGCAGCCGGTGAGCGGACGGACCTTCAGTCCCTTTTCCTTCACCTGCGTCCAGGGCCGCACGACGCCCGCCAACGTGTTGCGGTCGGTGACCCCAATGGCCGAGAGCCCCAGCGCCTCGGCCGCCAGCGCGAGCTCCTCCGGGTGCGAGGCGCCGCGCAGGAAGGAGAAGTTGGAGGTCGCCTGAAGCTCCGCGTAGCCGCTCATCCGAACAGCCCGTGCAGCCACCATTTGGCGGGAACGTCGGCGCAATAGAGCCCGGCGCGGAAAATCCAGAACCGACTGCCCGCCTCGTCCTCCACGCGATAGTAGTCGCGCACATGATCCGGCGCGACATCGTCGATGGGCTTCATCCACCACTCCTCGCCGATCCGCTCGGGGCCCTCGGCGCGGCGCACGCGGTGCAGGCGTCCCCGCCAGCGGAACTGCACCGGCGGATCGTCGGGAACGGGCGCTGTGGCCTCGATGGGTTCGGGGCGGCGGAAGAGGCGCACGGGGCGGGGCCGCTCCGAGTCCCATGGGCGAGCCGTCCCGCGCGGCGACAGCGGCGGGCGGCGCACCACCGAACGCTCCGGCACATGGCTTTCAAACGGCTCGGCCCGCCAGACGCGGTCTTCGCCAAGACGATTGGTGAGGCGGTCGATGAGCGGGGCCAACCCCTCCTCGGCGGCGGCCTCGCGGCCGGCGTCCAGTCGCTGCTGGCGGGGAGAGATGGCCTCGACGGCGTCGGCGGCGATGGTGACCACCTCGATGCCGAAGCCCGGGTCGATCACGTCGAGCCTGGGCGCGATCAGCTTGGCGATCCGCGCGGCGTTGCGACCGGCCAGCGACAGGCCGGCGGCGGCGGTCTGGACCTTGCCGTCGAGCCTGTGAAAGGCGACCTCGAAGCGGCGTGCCCCTTTTCCCTCCCGCTCCAGCCGCTTGCAGATCAGGACGGTGATGTCCTGGGCCGCGCGGACGAGGTCCTCCGGCGCGCTGATCGGGTCGGCGAAGGCGAGGCGCTCGAACCACGGCGTTGCCGGGCGGCGGAAGGTCAGCGCCTCGTCCGCGCGGCCCAACGCCTGATCGAGCCGCAAGACCACGACCTTGCCGAAGCGCCGGGTCAGCTGGGCGCGGGGCAGCTTCATCAACCGCCCGATCCTGGTGAGCCCCAGCCGGGGAAGCTGGGCGGCAGAGTCCTCATCCAGCCTCAACGCCGCCACCGGCAGCGGCTCGAGCAACGGCCCCTGACCGTCCGGCGGGGCTATGCATTGGTCCGAGAACCGCGCCAGCGCCCAGGCGGCGCCTGCGGTGTCGGCGATGGCGGCGCGGGCGGGGATGCCGTTGGCGGCCAGACGCGCGATCAGGTCATCCAGCAGCGCCGCCTCACCGCCCCACAGGTGGGTGACGCCGGTCACGTCCAGGATCAGGCCGTCGGGGGCATCCGGCGCCACGGCGGGGGAATAACGCACGCACCAGTCGGCCAGCGCCCGCAGCGCCTCCAGGTCGCCCTCCGGATCGGCGTCGGCGACGGTCAGCTCCGGAACCAACCCCGCAGCGTCGGCGGCCTTCTGGCCGGGGTAGAGGCCAAGCGCTTGCGCCCTTTCATCGACGGCATAGAGGTGGCGGGTTCCCCTCTCGGAGGTAACCAGCGCGAAGGGTCTATCCCGTTCGGCGGAGGGGTTCTTCCGGCGCCAGACCGCGATCGGCCAGGGCGGAGACCACACGGAAAGGATGCGCGCCATGGGAGGCCTCGTTCAGCTCCATCGTCCAGCCCCCCGCCCGTCCGCCCCGGGTCCGTTCCAGTTCCACCCGCCAGCGCGGCGCGCCGAGGCCCGGCTCTCCGGGCAAGGGCTCGCTTAGCGCCGGTGAAATCTTCCAGCGGCTGGCCGCGGCCGAGCCGGTATCGCGCCTCGCCTCACCGCCATAGGGCCGGCGCCGGATGACCAGCCCCGTCGAGCCCTGCCGCTCGCAGGCGAGTTGCAGGCGGCGTCCGGCTGTCAGGTCCACGGCCTCCACCTCGCCCACGGCGGCCGCGACCCCGACCGTCCCGAGCGCGTCTTCCAGCACCGCCAGCGCCTCGGCCTCGTCGCGGGCGCAGACGCCGATCACCCGCTCGGGCGAAAGGCCCAGGCCCGCCAGCCCCGGCGCGAAGAGGTCGTCGTGCCGCACGACCCAGACGATCTGGCCCTTCGCCGCCAGCGGCCGGGCGAGCGCGGCGACGAAGGCGGCGGCGGAAGCGGCGGTCTCCACCTCCAGCCCCTCGCCGGTAAACTCATGCCAGCGCCCGAGCCCAAGCCCCCCGCCGGGCAGGCAGGCGTCCACCCGCGGATCGTCGAACGGCAGCACGGCGCCCAGAGTCCGAGTCCCCGCTTCCAGGGCGGCGATCCGGGCCTTCAGCCCGGCCAGCCGGTCATTGCGAGAACCAGACACTCCATAGTCTCCGTTCCCTTTATGTTCTATTTTCGGAGGGCAGAGTCAATGGGCTAGTAGCCCAGCGCGGCCGCGGCTTCGTCAGCGAGCAGCCCGATCTCGACGGAGACGCCTGCCGCCCGCAGCCGCTCGGCGCCCTGTCCCGAGGCGTAGGGGCTGGCGTCCTCGCAGGCGACCACCACCCGGACGACGCCGGCCGCCAGCAGCCACTCCGAGCACGACGGGCCGCCAGACGAGCGCGCGCCGCAGGGTTCGAGCGTGACGTAGGCCGTCGCGCCCTTAGCGCGGTCGCCGGTCGCCTCAAGCGCCTGTTCCTCCGCATGAGGCCGCCCGCCGGGGGCGGTCACCGCCTGCGCGATCACCTCGCCGTCGGCCACGATCACGCAGCCGACGCAGGGGTTCGGCGCGGTCTTGCCGACGTTCACCTTGGCGACCTCTATGGCCCGCTCCATGAAGGCGAGGTCCGCGGAGCGCATCAGCCGACGGCCGGAATAGGCTGTGCGCGTTCGGTATCGAGATATCGCGCCGAGGTCGGCCGCAGATTCCCATCGAGCTCCACCACCAGCGGATTGCCTGTCGGGATTTCCACGCCGACGATCTGGTCGTCCGGCACATTGAACAGCAGCTTCACGATGGCCCGCAGCGAGTTGCCGTGGGCGGCGACCAGCACCGTCTCGCCGGCCTTCAGGTGCGGCGCAATCTCGCCTTCCCAGTAGGGGCGCACGCGGTCGAGCGTGGTCTTCAGGCTCTCGGTGTCGGGCAGCGTCGCGCCCGCATAGCGCGGGTCGTGCGCGAAGTCGTACTCGCCGCCGGGCGCCAGCGGCGGAGGCGGGATGTCGTAGGAGCGGCGCCAGATCTTCACCTGCTCCTCGCCGTGCCTGGCGGCGGTTTCGGCCTTGTTGAGTCCCGTCAGGCCGCCGTAGTGGCGCTCGTTCAGCCGCCAGTCCCGCACCAGCGGCAGGCCGCCCTGCCCGGCAACGTCCAGCGCCATCTGACCGGTGCGGATGGCGCGGGTCAGGACCGAGGTGTAGGCGCGGTCGAACTTGATGCCCGCCGCCTTGATCAGCTCGCCAGCCTTCTTCGCCTCCGCTTCGCCCTGGGCGGTGATGTCGACGTCCACCCAGCCGGTGAAGCGGTTTTCCAGGTTCCACTGGCTCTGGCCGTGACGAAGCAGGACGAGGGTCGGCATGAGGTCTCCTTGAGTGCTGCGCCGTCCTAGCGGAGGGGTTCGTTTCCGT
>Ga0157373_10001000_pt1 | contig 21846 bp, 20 predicted proteins | sample C65metaG_FD_113460 | JGI IMG/M metagenome (GOLD analysis project Ga0157373, IMG submission 113460) | Corn rhizosphere microbial communities from Kellogg Biological Station, Michigan, USA - C6-5 metaG | ecosystem: Host-associated > Plants > Roots > Rhizosphere > Soil | place: USA: Michigan... | reverse complement strand
GCGAAGGCGCTCCTCAACGTGCCCGATCCCCACCAAGCCGCCCGCTTGTTTGCCGCGCTTTTCAAAGGGTCCGATCTACTGATGATCGCCCGCTTCGATTTGGCGAGAGCAGAGGGCGAAATCGAGTCCTATTGCCAGTCAGCCGTAGCGATGTTTATTGCCGCGCACAGTCGCAGCGACCATTCGAGTGGATAGTATTTAACTGCACCGGAGCAGCTTGACCTAGGCTTGAGTTCGCGCTGCAGGGTTCGCAGCGGGAACACGGCTGCGTCTGATAACTGTCGAAGTACTGGCGCAAGTGCTCAGCATCGTAGTCCATTGGCCGAAAGCTGCTGTACCAAGCAGACCGCTTTTGGCCGACAGCGGTCGCTTGCGAACGTCCGCTATTGGCCGCTTGTTATCGAAAAAACTGCGATGACGTTCAGTCTCTTAAATCTGGCAATATCGCATTGATCATGTTGTTAAACGTGCCGGGTGAGTCGATCATCCTTGCAGCCACCTTTGCTCCACCTGCCGCGCTTGTGGCGCGCCTCGCTTGGTCGGCAGTGGAGGACAGTTTAACGATCACCACCTCACGCTTCGGGTTGATGTAGATTTTTTGTCCGAAGCGACCACTGGCCTCCACCGATCCTTCGCCATCATTGCGCTGAAACCAATAATTGCGATAGGCATAACCAGGCCGGCCAGGTGCCAGATTGCCTTGCGCGAAAATCGCCGGATCGCCCGGCTGGAAGATATTGCGCACGGCTTGATTGAAACTGTCCGTGCTTGATTCACGAGCCAGCTCACGACGGCCCAGTTCGGCGAAGCGCGCGGTGTCACGCAGATTCGTGCTGATCCCGCCGCTGGCCATCTCAGTGCCCAATTCATCGATTTGGACATAGCCATCTTCCTTAGCGAAGCGCGACCAGATCCGTTGCTGAACCAGTTGCGCCCAATTCGTTCCGGAGATACGCCGCAGCGCCCAGGCCACCGCCTCGGGTGAGCCATTCTGATAAAAAAACTTGCCTTCCCCGGGAGCGATTTGCGCGACCTTCAAAAAAGAGTAGATATCGCCGGGCATTTTTGCGCTCCGCGGGATGAGCCCGGTCGCGGCGAACAAACCGAGGTCCGGCGGAACTGCTTCGGGGTAGGCCACAGCCACCTGCATATCCAGATTGGCCTGCACCGTGGCCTCGCCAAACGGTGTACCGCTCAATTCCGGGACATAACTGGCAAGTTTTGCTTGCGGGTCGAGCTTGCCTTCTGCAATGAATTGCGCTGCCAGCAAGCCGGTGACGGATTTGGTCATCGAAGCCCAGATGTGCGGTTGGCCGGGTTCAAATCCTTCCATATAGCGTTCAAATACCACGCGGCCGCGTCGCAGGACGATGAAGCCATCGGTCGCGGTATCTTGCAGGTAGCGGGCGAGGGTCAGGTCCTCTTCGCCGGCCTTGAAAGTCACCGAGTCGAGATCGTGCGGCGCAGCCTCGATGATCGACAGCGGTTGTGCAGCACGAGCAATGTTGCGCGTTGCGGACACTTCCCGAGCGTGTCGGATTGACCAGCGCAAGAAAGGCGGGTGAAAGGCATTGGTTTTGTTCACACGAAACTCCGGTGCGGGTGGAAAACCGTGCATGACGCCGGTATCGGCTGAGCCACTCGCGGCGACGGCCGGGCAGAGGGCGCTGGAAAGCAGCAACGCAGCACCCAGTACCATTGGGGCTTGGGGTTTGTCAGAGGCGAGCCGGGCAAGGCACTTGCGCATTTTTGTTTTCCTTTTACGTTAGAAGGTGGCACCAATAGCGATGGAGGCAAAGTCGCGGTCATCGCGCGTGCCGTAAGTGCCATCGATGTAATCGGTGTAAGACAGACTCAGCGAATACTTGCTCATGAACGTCGCGTCCAGACCCAGGCTGACGGAGCGCGAACCTTCGTTGAACGCCGAGCCATCGCCCGGCGAATAACCTTTGACGTCATGCGCCCAGGACAGGTTGGGCCGCAGGTCCAGCCCTGGCACCACCCCTGAGTAGCTCAAGGTCGCGCGCATCCGGTAACCCCAGGAGAACGGTGTGACGAAGCCTTCGTCGGTGCAGTATTGCGGGCTGCTTGAAATGGCCCGACAGATGCTGTTGTCAGTCAGCGCGCCGTTGCCATAAGCGCCGGATCGACCATAGCGAGGCCCGTTTTTGCCCTCCAGACCACCGACGTAAGTGGCGCCGGCTTCACCGACCAATAGCAACTGATTCGCCCCCAAGACCTGGCCGAAAGAATGCATTGCAGAGACCTGCGCCTGGGTGACCTCCTTGCGCCGATAGCCGTTGAAAAGAGTTGAGTCGGTGGTCGGCCTTAGGCCGGATTCGGACAGTGGACTGCGCCCGTTGGCATTGAGTAGCGACTGCAGCACATCCGTGCCATTGAGTTGCACGGGCATATTCGGGCGGTAGCTGAGTTCGCCCTGCACCGCCGTACCGGTGCGCAGGGTGGTCGAGAACGTCATGCCATATAAACGGATGTCTTCGGGGTATTGGGAAAGGTACTGAGACGTTCCCATGCGCAGCGCGCCGGCGAGTGTCTGGCCGGCGCTGGAGGCCAGGAAAGCACCGCAACCTGCCGACGACACACCAAGATTGCTGCACAATTGCGGAGCAAAACCGGTGTTGCTGTAATACCGGCTGCTGACAGTTCCCAGATACGGAGAACGGCTGTGGTAATTGGCGGCATAGACCCCGAATTCAGCATCCAGTTGCGTGACGTACCAACGTAACGACAGGCCCCATTGGCCGCTGTTGCGTGCGTCCTGATCACCGCTGCGGGGGATGCGCACGCCTTCCTCACCCATGACCACGCCGAACGGGCCCAACCCTCGATTGGCAGCGGCGGCGTTGACCAGGCGTCCGCCGACATCGAGGCCAGTGCAGCCCTCAGGTGTGAAGTCGTTTCCCGAAAAGAATGTTCCGCAGTTGTCCAGCTGGGTCTGTTCCCAGTCCAACTGGTAGAAGGCGTCAAAGGACACTGCTTCATTGATGTTCTGCGTCATGTAGAGCAAGTTCACCGGCACCAGTGCGTCCTTCACCTCAGAACCGGGCCGGCGCAGTGCCGCTTGGTTGAAAGGATTTACGACGTTCAAACCGCCCTGGATGAAAATGCTTTCCCCCCAGTTCACCACTTGCTTGCCGACACGCGCCGAGCCCGGCTCGCCGCTGATGTCGTAGAAGTAGTAGACGAAGGCATCGAGCAGTTGGAAGCCTGCGGTTTTTGCCGACGCCTGGCGATCGTTGTCGTCGATGTCCTTGAAGCGTTGGCTGTGATCACGTTGCGCGGTGTCGTACCAGTAGGTGCCACGCAGGAACATACCGATGTTGTCGCGTTTGAACTCCAGGTCATGGGTGCCTTTGAAAATCGTTGAGAACACGTCCCCGGATCGATAATTGCGTCGGCCGTCATTGCCGTTCGCGGCCCCCAGTTGCAGCTTGGCCGGATTGGCAGTGCTGACTCCGACGCCGAGTGCCAGCGCCGAATCGAGCTGCCCATCGATGTCGCCGAATGCAAATTCGACTGCGCCCACCGGGGCGGCGAGCAGACTGCACGACAGTAAAACCAGCGATGACCGTAGCCGGTCGCAAACATGTGTGTTCACTCTTAACCTCTTATTGTGTTTATTCGTGAGTGAGGGGATGGCGCACCGACAACAGGAAGAGCACCTCAGCGCCTGGTCAGCGGCGGTCTGGCTTTTGTCGGTCGGTATCGATAATAGGAAGACCCCGGCGGGGCTCACAAATAGCGTCTTTGAATCGTTGCCATAACACTTCGGCATGGGCGTGACGCTGCAAAAACCGCCGCGATGTAGCGCACGGAATGGAGCTGTTCAGCCAGCTAAAACCGTTATAGCCGGCATCAATAACTAGTATTACGCCCCTCAAGCCCACGCTGTTTAGCATCGTCCCCGTCTTAACTGTCGACGAGAACAACAACGTGAACCTCGGAAAAATAATCAGTCGAAGTGCCAGGTACTGGCCAGAGCGGATGGCCGTCATCGATCGTCACACTAGGCTGAACTTTGCACAGCTGGAGCAGCGGACAAATCAGCTTGCTTCAGCGTTACTGGGCCAAGGCATCAGCACGGGCGAACACGTCGCCATCCTTGCGGAAAATCGGGTAGAACTGGTGGAGGCGGAAATCGCCTTCTACAAGACCGGCTTGGTGAAAGTGCCGGTCAATGCGCGGCTGTCGCTCGAAGAAGTCATTCAGATCATCAACGACTCTTGCAGCGTCGGACTGATCGCCACACCAATGTTTGCCGAGGCGTTGATCGCACGTCGGGCTGAAGTTCCGGGGTTGCGCTTGGTGGTGACACTGGGCGAGAAGGGCGGTGATATCGCCTATTCGGCACTGCTAGATCAAGGCAGTGAGGCGCCGGTCAGTTGTGACCTGCCGGACGATGCACTGGCGGTCTTACACTACACCTCGGGCAGTTCCGGTGTGCTGAAAGCCGCCATGCTCAGCGTGGGCAATCGCAAGGCGCTGATCCGCAAGAGCATCGCCAGCCCCACCCGACGAGCCGCGCCGGACGATGTGATGGCCCACGTCGGGCCGATTACCCATGCCAGCGGCATGCAATTGATGCCTTTGCTGGCGGTGGGCGCGTGCAACCTCCTGTTGGAACGCTACGACGATCAACTGCTGCTCGAAAGCATCCAGCGTGAGCGTGTCACGCGCTTGTTTCTGGTGCCGGCGATGATCAACCGACTGGTGAATTTCCCCGGCGTCGATCGCTATGACCTGAGCAGCCTGCGCCTGGTCATGTACGGCGCAGCGCCGATGGCGCCCTCGCTGGTCAAACGAGCCATTGAAGTGTTCGGGCCGATCCTTGCCCAGGGATACGGTGCCGGCGAAACCTGCTCGCTGGTCACGGTACTCACCGAGCAAGACCATATTTGTGAAGAGGGCGACTATCGCCGCCTGGCTTCCTGCGGACGCTGCTACTTCGAGACTGACCTGCGAGTGGTAAACGAAAACTTCGAGGATGTTAAGCCTGGCGAAATCGGCGAAATCGTGGTCAAGGGCCCGGACATCATGCAGGGCTATTGGCGCGCGCCGGAGCTCACTGCCGAGGTGATGCGTGAGGGATTTTACCTCAGCGGCGATTTGGCGACAGTCGATGAACAGGGCTACGTGTTCATCGTCGATCGCAAAAAGGAAATGATCATCTCCGGCGGCTTCAACATCTATCCCACGGAAGTCGAGCAGGTGCTTTACACCTTGCCTGAGGTTTTTGAGGCGGCGGTCATTGGTGTGCCGGATGAGCAGTGGGGCGAGGCGGTGCGAGCCGTCGTTGTACTCAAGCCGGGCACTGCACTGAGTGAGTTGGAGGTCATCGATCACTGCGCACGCAGCCTGGCCGGGTTCAAGAAACCCCGCGCCGTGGATTTCGTCAGCGAACTACCGAAGAACCCGAACGGCAAAGTCGTTCGCCGTCTTATTCGCGATGCCTACTGGCAAAACAGCGACCGCCGCATCTGACGAGGAGATTACCATGTATCAGCCAAGTGAAAAGGCCAGCCAAATCATCGAGGCCATCGGCGGTTTTATCCGCGATGAGATCCGGCCGCTGGAACAAAGTGCCGACCTGAGTTGGGCGGAGCCGCATCCCCGCGAAGTTCTTCAGCAAGTGTGGCAGCGCTCTTGCGAGCTGGGGTTTTACAACATCATGCTTCCCGAGGCGATCGGTGGCGCGGGGCTTAACGTTTCAGACCTGTGCGCGGTAAAGGAAGCCACAGTACTAAGCGGTTCCATGCTGGCGCCGCACATCCTCGGCGAACTGTCCGGGCCGCCGCGCATTGGGCATCTGTTCAAAGTCGCGAGCCCGGAACAAGTCGAGACTTTCTTGCAGCCGGTGTGCCGTGCCGAGAAAGCCGTGTGCTTCGCGCTGACAGAAAGCGAGGCGGGCTCCGACGCAACGGCTATCACCACCAGTGCGCGACGCGATGGCGATGATTATGTGCTGAGCGGCAGCAAGCGTTTCATCTCTGGCGCGCCTTATGCGGATATTGCCGTGCTGCTTGCGGTTACCGGCACCGGCGGCGGAGCCCAAGGCATTTCGGCCTTCTTCGTCGATCTGAAGGCGCCCGGCGTGCGGATCGAGAGCGACTATGCGGTGATGTCCGGTGGTGGCGCGCATGGCGATATCTTCCTCGACGACGTTAGGGTGCCTGTGGCCAACCGCATTGGCGAAGAGGGCCAGGGATTCAAACTGGCGATGGGGCGGATCATGCTCAACCGTTTGCTGCATTGCCCGACATTGTTAGGCATGGCAGGCTTGGCGTTGAACCTGTCGATTGATTACGCGCGCACACGCAAGCAGTTCGGCCAACCCATCGCGATGTACCAGTCGATCAGCCACATGATTGCCGATATGGCTACCGAACTGCATGCCGCACGCAGCATGGTCTATGCCACCGCAGCGGTGAACGACGCCGGCGGCGATATTCGCACCCAGGCGCCGATGTGCAAGCTGTTCGTCTCCGAAACCGCTTTCCGTATTGCTGACCGCGCGGTGCAAATTCACGGCGGCGCGGGGTTGCTGCGCGGCCATCCGGTGGAGTGGATTTTCCGCGCGACCCGAATGATGCGCATCTTGACGGGAACCAGCGAAATCCAGCGCAACACCATTGCCAAGGGTGTCCTGATGCCGAGCTAGCAGCGGGTGCCGCACGTCCGGTCGTGCAGGGCCGGACGCTCTGACAAGAACAATAACGAGAGACGACCATGACTCACACTGACACACCCGCACGTCTGGGCACCGCCTGGATGATTGCTGTATTGCTGGCGCTGCTGATGCTGGTGAACTTCCTCGACAAAGTGGTCATCGGCCTGGTGGCGGTGCCGATGTCCAAAGAGCTCGGCCTGACCCCGACCGAGTTCGGCCTCGTAGGGGGCGCGTTGCACTGGTTCTTCGCGATTTCCGCGGTCATCGGCGGCTTCGTGGCTAACCGCCGTCCCACACGCACGTTACTGCTGGGCATGGGCGCATTCTGGGCGGTCGTGCAACTGCCGATGCTCTTCGTCACTTCTCTCTGGGCCATTATTGCCTGCCGGGTGCTGCTGGGCATCGGCGAAGGGCCGGCCTCGCCAGTCGCTACCCACGCCTTGTACAAATGGTTTCCCAATGACCGTCGCAACCTTCCGGTCGCGCTGTTGCATACCGGCAGCGCCTTGGGGTTGTTGGTTGCGGGCGCAATGATCCCCTGGATCAGCGTGCATTACGGCTGGCGAATGAACTTCATTGTTCTGGCCGTCATCGGCGCAGTCTGGTGTGTGTTGTGGTGGCTGCTGGGTCGTGAGGGTACGCTTGATCGCATCCGTCCCGGCCAGCTGAAGCAGGACGAGGAACGCGTACCGTATCGTCGCTTGCTCACGGACAGCACGGTGCTGAGCAATTACCTTTGCCATTTCGCCGCGAATTGGTCGTTGGCACTGACCCTGACCTGGGTGCCGAGCTATCTGGAAAACGGGCTGGGTATCGACCCCATCATGACGGGCCGGGTGTTCGTGCTGTTCGTGGTGGTAACCACTCCGCTGAGTCTGTTCATGGCTTGGCTGTCACAGCGCATGCTTCGCGGCGGGATTTCAACGCGCTGGTCGCGTGGAGCATTCGTTTCGTTTTGCCTGATTGCCAGTGGCCTGCTCAGCGCGGCGCTGTTTCTGCCGGGATTGTCGAGCATAGAGCGAATCGTCAGCCTAACGTTCAGCGGTGGCTTGGCGCTGGTGATGTATTCGGTAGGGCCGGCCATGCTTGCCGAGTTCACACCCGGCAGCCAACGTGCGGGCATTCTGGCGATCGGCAACGGCATTGCCTCACTCGCTGGTTTGTCGGCGCCGGTGGTCACCGGCATCCTTGTGCAAGGTGCGGGGGCCGAGCATCCGGCAGGTTACGGTGAAGGGTTTCTGGTCTGTGGCGCAGTGCTGATCATTGCCGGGGTGATCGGTTTGTTCTGGATGGATCCGCAGAAAACCCACCAGCGCCTGAACGAGGTGAAAGGTATCGCATTGCCTCGGGTCAACTGAACCGTGCGGCGCTGCACGGCCCACCGTTGCGGCGCCCTTAGTGATCGACCGCGCTCAAGGTTTCTTCGGGCACACGCTCGATCAAACTGCCTTTCCAGCGGTCGTCGACGCCGGCCTCGACCAGGATGCCGCGGACCAGATCGCGCATGCAGGTTGCCGCAAACGACAGCGGCTTGTGCTGCGAATATGCCAGCGAAATCGTGCGGGTGATTCGCGGCTCGACGATCAGCCGGGCCGATATCGGCTCCAGCAATTCCGTCAGCGGCGGCCAGTTGCTGATGGTCGCCGCCAACCCGGCGCGCACCAGGCTGCTGATGCCAGGCGCAGACTGCTGCTCGTAGCTTGAATCGAGAGTCACCCCGGTTTCCATCGCTGCCTGCTCGATCCGACGCCGCAGATGCAGGGCGCGCGGCGGCATCACCAGCCGGGTCGCGGCCGCTTCAGCCAGCGTGATGGACGAGTGATCAGCTTCATGCACCGGTGTGCCTACCCAATACAGGTCTTCGGTGAAGACCGGTTCGGCGATGACGTGTTCCAGTTCCTCAGCGTTCGGCACAACGCCAAAATCCACTTTGCCCAGCTCGATCGCCTGGCCGCCTTCGCGGCTGAGACCATCCCATATCGTCAGCTTGATCCCCGGAAACTTTGCCTGCGCCTGCGTGATGATCGTCGGTAACAGCAACGACGAAGCGGTTGCCGGAATGGAAATCGCGACATGGCCCATCGGATTGCCCCGACTGGATTTGAGCTCGTCTTTCACCGAATCGAGCTTCTGAATCACCGAACGCGCCACTTCGTATAACTGTCGCCCGGCATCGGTCAGTTCAATGCCGTCGTGCTGACGGGCGAGTAACTGCATTTCCAGTTCGCTTTCCAATAAACCGATCTGACGGCTCAGGGCAGGCTGAGCGATGAACGCCCGGCGTGCAGCATTGGAGAAGCTTCCAGCTTCTGCAATCGCGACGAGGTAACGCAGCTGTTTCAAAGTCATGGGCAAATCTCTGGCTATGCCGAAGTGCTATGGCAAGTATCTGAAGACGCTATTTGTCGGGGCCCAGAGGGCTACTTAGTATCCATTGATACTCATCCAGAGGCTATGTGACCGGCGCTAAAAATTGTTTTTGCCCACCATCCTGCCAGCCGCTATGTCGTCTGGCGGGACCACTGCACATGTTCACTCTCTGATAAACACAATAAGAGGTTAAGAGTGATGCCAGCACGGACCAGAGGTTTTATTCAGTCGTCGTTGATTCCGTTGTCATGCTGTGTCTTGCTGGCAATACCGTGGGCGGCAGGAGCGCTCGCCGCCAGTGAATTACCGCAGAACCTGACGCCGATCGGCGCCGAGCGCGATGCCACCCCCGACGGGCGAATCCCAGCATGGCAAGGCGGACTCACAACCGCGCAACAGCGACTGGAAAGCAACGGCACGCCGGTCGATCCTTACGGTGATGAACGACCGCTGTACGAGATAACCGCACAGAATTACCGCCAGTACGAGGATCAGCTGTCAGCCGGGCAGATCGCTTTGCTCAAGCGTTTTCCAGAGACGATGAAGCTGCCTGTCTACCCCACCCATCGCAGCGTCGCCATACCCGCGCACCTCGCCGCATCCGCCGCACGCAACGCCACGCACGCGCAGCTCGCCGCCCAGGGCAACGGTCTGCGAGATTTCGCCGGGGCGGTTGCCTTTCCTCTGCCTAAAAATGGCCTGGAAGTGATCTGGAACCACCTGACCCGCAACCGCAATGCCAGTTACAGCGTTGTCTCCGACAGCGCCACGCCGCAGGGCAACGGCCGATTTACGTTGATGAGCGCGCGTCAGGAATTCGCTCGACCTGACGGGTTGCCGGGTGCTGATGCCGACAAAGTTCTCTACTATTTTAGCCACCGAATGACCGCACCATCGCGGCTCGCTGGGGATGCGATGGTGGTGCACGAGACACTGGACCAGGTCGCCGAACCGCGATTGTCGTGGGTCTACAGCTCCAGCCAGCGTCGAGTGCGGCGTGCGCCGGGCATCGCTTATGACACCGCCGGGCCGGGGACGGCAGGCCTGCGCACGGCGGACAGTCGTGACATGTTCAATGGCGCACCGGATCGATACGACTGGCAACTGGTGGGCAAGAAAGTGCTTCACGTGCCGTATAACAGCTATCGCCTGGCCTCGCCCCGATTGCGCTACAGCGAATTGATCAAGCCTGGCCACGTCAACCCTGTCCCCACCCGCTATGAACTGCACCGTGTGTGGGAAGTGGTTGCGACGTTGAAGCCGGGAGCCCAGCACATCTACGGCAAACGTCACTACTACTTCGACGAAGATACCTGGGCCATTCTCGAGGCCGATGTCTATGACCAGCGAGGCGCGTTATGGCGCACCTCCGAAGCGCACAGTTTTTACCACGCCAGCGGTGAGGCGGCGGTGAATGCGATGGAGGTCACTTACGACCTGAAAAGTGGCCGATATCACGTCTCCGGCCTGATAAACGAGCAACGCAACCCCTACGCCTTCAACGTGCCGACCAGTCTTTCGTACTTTTCGCCCGGCGCATTGCGCAGTTTTGGTGTGCGCTGATGAGGGTGAATACTAAGCGTCGCACTTGGACTGAACTCCTGCTCGGCGGCGGCGAGGCGCCGGATCCGCGATTCACACTGGCCAATGAACGAACTTTTCTTGCCTGGATTCGCACGTCGCTGGCATTACTGGGCGGCGCAATTGCCATTGAGGCCTTCGCCACACAGGTCTTCGAGCCCGGTTTGCGCATGGCCGTAGCCATTACCCTGTTGGTGTTGAGTCAGTTGATCAGCGCCGGTGCCTGCGTGCGCTGGCTGAGGGTGGAGCGTGCGTTGCGCCAGCGTCGGCCGCTGCCATTGCCGGCGCTCGCTCCTTTGTTGGCGATGGCTTGCGTTACGGCGGTGGCGTTGATCGGCAGTGCGCTGTGGCCCCGCTGGCATGGGTGATCCGGGGCTTCAGGCGGAGCGGACTGAACTGGCGTGGCGACGGACTTTGGTCGCGTTGCTGTTAGTGGTGATTCTGGCGGGGCGAGTGGGTGCGTGGCTGTCGCTGGGGATAGGCGCTGTCGCCGTCCTTGGGCTGCTCGCCAGGCAAGGGCGCCGCTACCGCCAAGGATTGGCAATGCTGCGCATGGAGCAGGCATCGCCGGCGCCCGTGGCGATTTTGGCGTTGGGCGCGAGCGTCTGTTTGCTGGCGTTGATCGCTATGGTCGAGCTGCAAAGCGGCGCCTGAGCGCCGCCCACGTTCAGGGCGTGACGATATTGAAGCGTCCGTCCGTTTCCTCAAGTCCACCCATGAAGCGTAGAAATTTCACTCGCTCACCGGTGATCGTGATATCGCCCACCGTTGCCTCCTTCAAAAAGCCAGTCTGTTTCAGCGCGATGCGATCCAGCGTCGACTTGTTCATGCTGATATTCACGTCGGCTTGGTCATGCCGGGTCAAGTCGCGGTGGGTAAGGACACCGTTGCGCAAGGTCAGGGCGTAATCCTCGTTCAGATCGGTGAAGCGCCAGTTAATGATCAAGTCATTGTCGGCGGCTTTTAGCGCGTCAACCCGGACGCTCAGGTAATCGAAGAACATTGCAGGGGGCAGCGCCCGCACCATATCGTCGGCATTTCCGCCGCTGCCTGTTGTAGCCGCAACGCCGTCGCGCAATTCCTGCGCGCCGCTGAGGTAGGCATTGCGCCAAGTCGCGTTCTCGCTCTGATAGCCCAGCTGTTCCAGCGCATCGGCCTGCAGGTTGCGTGCATCGGCATTGTCCGGCTCGGCGAAGACCAAATGATTGGTCAGTTGCGCGACCCAGCGATAATCGCCTTCGTCGAAGGCTTTGCGCGCCTGCTTCAAGAGCTGCTCGGCACCGCCCATCGCCGCTACGTAACGCTTGCCCGCAGCCTGCGGCGGCAAAGGATTGAGGTTCGCCGGGTTGCCGTCGTAGAAACCCATGTAGCGCTGATACACCGCACGCACGTTATGGCTCAACGAGCCGTAATAATCACGGCTGTACCACTTGTTCGCCAAGCGTGGCGGCAGCGAACTCAAGGTGTCGGCAATCTCCATAGGCGTCAGTCCCTGATTGATCAGTCGCAGGGTCTGGCTGTCGATGAACGCATACATGTCGCGCTGGTCAGCCAGATATTCGCGTATCTGCGCACCGCCCCAGGTAGGCCAGTGATGCTGGGCAAAAACCACCTCGGCCTGATTGCCGTAGCGCAGCAGCGACTGATCCAGGTAATGCGCCCAGATCTTCGGGTCGCGCACCAGTGCGCCGCGCAAGGTGAGCACATTGTGCTGCACGTGAGTGGCATTTTCGGCCAGGCACAGCGCCTTGAATCGCGGGAAATAAATGTTCATTTCCGCCGGCGCCTCGGTGCCGGGGGTGAGTTGGAATTCAACCTCGATACCCTCAAGGGTCAGGCGCTCCAGCGGCTGGCTGATTTCCCTGGTGGGCGCGATCAAGCTGATGGTTGCGTTGGCCGGAATACCCTTGCCCAGCCCGGCATCTACCTGGCCGCGCTCGCTGCGCGGCAACGGTGCGCCGTACATGTATTGAGCGCGACGTTTCATTGCCGGCCCGGCCAACACATTCTCTCCGATGGCGTGCTCGAAAAAACCTTGCGGTGCAATCACCTGGACCTTGCCCGCGGTGACATCCGTTTCGTCGATGATCCCCCGCACACCGCCGAAATGGTCAACGTGCGGGTGCGTGTAGATGACCGTGGTCACGGGCTTGCGCGGACGACTCTTGAAGTACAGCTCAAGACCGGCTTTAGCGGTTTCCACCGACAGCAGCGGGTCGAGCACGATCAAGCCATTGTCGCCTTCGACGATGGTCATGTTGGCCAGGTCCAGGCCACGAATCTGATAAATACCGTCAGTGACTTTGAACAGACCGGCAATGGTATTGAGCTGCGCGATGCGCCACAGACTCGGATTGACGGTGCCGGGTGCGTTGGTCTGGTTGAGGAACGCGTACTGATTCAGGTCCCAGACGGTCTTGCCGTGCGCATTGCTGACCACCCCCTCATACCGCTCGATCAGACCGCGCTGCGCCGCTTCGAAATCGCCGCGGTCGGCGAAGGGCAAACGCTGCAACCATTGTTGATTGCTCTGCAGCGTGCTCGCCGTCGCATCTTTAGCCGGTGTCGCGGCAGAACTCATCAGCGGTGCCAACAAGGCAAGTGAAAGCAACGTCGGTGGAAAACGCATGGAGAAGTCCTTGTTATTGTTTGGGCGATCCACTTTAGGGAGAGGGCCTGGCCGCAGCCAATACCAGAGCGGCATGGTGGACATCGTGTTTTTTGATGGCTCAGTCCGGTGCAATTGTCAGGATCTGTTCAGCCAGCCAGGCTAATGCAGGATCGTGTTGGCGATGCGTCAGGTAGACCAGATCAAGCTCGAAGGGCGGCAATGCGAATGGCAGTTCCAGCAAGTCCAAAGGCAGTAGCCTGGCGAACTGTTGTGCCAGCTGGGTCGGCAATACCGTGCACAGGTCAGTAGCGGCCACGAGGTGCGCGGCCTGCAAGTAATTGGGCGTGGTATAGACGATCTGCCGCACCAGATTCTGTTCGGCCAGCCACTGATCAATCATTCCTCGAGTCTGGCCACCATTCACCCAGACGTGGCGCAGTTGCAGAAAGCTGCGCAGATCCAGGCCGGCGCCTGATTGTGGATGCCCCTGACGCATCGCCACCCGCAACGTTTCGCTGCGCCAGCGCAGCCGGGTAAAACGTGCCGGTACGTGATCAAAACGGCCCAGCACCATATCCAGTTCGCTACGGTCCAGCGCCTCCGCCGGCAGGCTCGCCGTCAAGTGGACGACATCGATGCGCAAGTGCGGCGCCTGGGTCTGCAAGTGGGCCAGCAAGGACGGCATGCACAATTGTTCGACATAGTCGGTGAGCGCGATCCGCAGCTGTCGATGGCTAAGTGCCGGGTCGAACGTATCGCCCGCGGCCAGGCTTTGTTCGATCTGCTGCAACGCCGCGCGGATCGGTCCTTCCAGGGCCAACGCTCTAGGCGTCGGACACATGCGGCGGCCAACGCGCACCAGCAGCGGATCGTCCAATGCGTCGCGCAAACGCGCCAAGGCATTGCTGACGGTGGGCTGAGTCAGCGCCAGACGCTCGGCCGCGCGCGAAACATTCTGCTCACGCAACAGCATGTCGAAGATACGCAGCAGGTTCAGATCAAAATTTGAAATATTCATGCCGCAAATATATGGCATATGAAAATGAAATTTCAAAAATACTGGAAGCCTGCTTACGGTGGGGGCTGTTATTTCCTACCGATGCAGGAGCGCCGCGTGTGAGCACCCCTTTCGATATTCAGCAGGTCGCCGTGATCGGCGCTGGCACCATGGGCCGAGGCATTGTCATCAGCCTGGCCAGCGCCGGATACCCAGTGCTATGGCTGGAAAGCAACGCCCCGACACTGGATGCTGGTTTGACCATGATTGAACAGACCTGGGCACAGCAGGTTGGCAAACAGCGCATCACTCAGGAGGAGGCAGACGCCCATCTTGCGCGGGTACGTCCTGTGCAAAGTTACGCTGACCTCGCTGAGGCGGATCTGGTCATCGAAGCGGTGTATGAAAGCCTGGAGCTGAAGCAGGAAATCTTCCGCGCGCTGGATTCGCACCTCAAACCGCAGGCGATCCTGGCCAGCAACACTTCGGCACTGGACATCGACGCCATCGCCGCAGTGACCAAACGTGCACAACAGGTGCTGTGTCTGCATTTTTTCAGCCCGGCGCACATCATGAAGCTGTTGGAAATCGTCCGCGGCAAAGCCACGGGCCGCGAAGTGCTGGACGCCGCGCTATTACTTGCTCAGCGCGCTGGCAAGGTGGCGGTGGTGGCGGGCAACTGCCCCGGTTTCATTGGCAACCGGATGCTGCGCAGCTACGTGGCCGAAGCGCGCAAACTGCTCCTTGAAGGAGCGATGCCGCAGCAGGTGGACGACGCGTTGCAGCAATTCGGCTTTGCCATGGGTCCATTCCGCATGTATGACGTGGTCGGCATTGATCTGGAATGGCGCGCCCGACAATTGGCAGGGCAGGGCATGGATGATCCCTTGGTCAGGATCGACAACGCCTTGTGCGATCTCGGCCGTCTCGGCCAGAAGACCGGCCAGGGTTATTACCGCTATGCAGCAGGCAGCCGTGTAGCCGAGCATGATCCGCTAGTCGATAACCTGGTGCTCGAGGTGTCTCAGGGCCTGGGCTATCGTCGCCGTGAAATCGACGCGCAGGAAATTCTTCAGCGCTGCCTCCTCGCGCTGGTCAATGAAGGGGCAAAAATTCTCGAAGAAGGGATTGCTGCCAGCAGCCATGACATCGATCAGGTCTGGCTCAACGGCTATGGATTTCCTGCGCAAACCGGAGGGCCAATGCGCTGGGCGGATGAGCAGGGCATAAGCCAGATGGTCGCTGGGCTTGAACACTTGCAGGGCATGTTCGGCGAGTACTGGCGCCCAGCAGGTCTGCTCCAGCGATTGAAGGATAGCGGCAAACGTTTCGCCGATGTCGTGGAGGGCGCGGTATGAATTATCAAGCCCCTTTGCGCGATATGCGTTTCGTATTGCACGAGTTGTTCGACGTATTGGGCCACTGCGAACAGCTGGGCGTGGAGCTCGAGCGCGACACGCTTGACGGCATTCTTGAAGAGGCCGGACGTTTCACCGGCCAAGTCATTGCACCACTCAACCGCAACAGTGACGAGCAAGGCTGTCAACTGATCGGCACTGAGGTCCGCACGCCCGACGGGTTCCGCGATGCCTATCGCCAGTACGTCGACAACGGTTGGGCAAGCATGAGCGGGCCGACAGAGTACGGTGGCCAGGGATTGCCGCAAATGGTCTCGGCCTGCGTGCATGAAATGCTGATGGCGGCCTCCCTGTCGTTCCGGATTTATTCCGGCCTGACCGAAGGCGCGGTGCTTGCCGTGCATTGCCATGGCAGTGACGCACTCAAACACGCCTGGCTGGGCAAAATGGTCAGCGGCGAATGGACCGGCACCATGTGCCTGACCGAGCCACAGGCCGGAACCGACCTGGCGTTACTGCGCACCCGCGCGCAGCCCCAGGCCGATGGTGGCTATCGCATCGACGGCAGCAAGATTTTCATCAGCGGCGGTGAGCACGATCTGACCGACAACATCATTCATCTGGTCCTCGCGCGTCTGCCAGATGGACCGGCGGGTGTGAAGGGTATCAGCCTGTTTCTGGTGCCCAAAATCCTCCCCGACGGCCAGCGTAACACGCTGAGCTGCGGCGCCCTGGAACACAAGATGGGCATCAAGGGTGCTTCGACTTGCGTCATGAATTTCGACGGTGCTCAGGGCTGGTTGGTCGGCGAGCCAAATCAAGGCTTGGCGTGCATGTTCACCATGATGAACGACGCGCGATTCCAGGTCGGTTTGCAGGGCCTGGGCATTGCGGAAGCGGCTTTTCAAGGGGGCCTGGCTTACGCCCGCGAACGTTTGCAGTCGCGTTCGCTGGCCGGCGCAGTGGCACCGGAAAAGGCTGCCGACCCGATCATCGTTCATCCCGATGTGCGGCGCATGTTGCTGACCCAAAAGGCCCTCACTGAAGGTTGCCGGATGTTGGGTGCGTATACCGCGCGACAACTCGATCTGGAACACGCAGCAGCAGAACCGGACGTTCGTCGAGCCGCCATGCGCCGCACCGCGCTCCTGATCCCTATCGTCAAAGGATTCTTCACTGATGTCGGCCAGGAAGTCGCCAGCCTCGGCGTGCAGCTGTTTGGCGGGCATGGCTACATTCGCGAATGGGGCATGGAACAACTGATGCGTGACAGTCGCATTACCCAGCTCTATGAAGGCACCAATGGCATCCAGGCACTGGACCTGATCCGGCGTAAATTGATCAGCGATGGCGGCGCCGAATTGCACGCACTGATCAACGAATTGGTACAGCACGTAGACACCGCCGGCGCTTACCAATCATTGAACGAAATGGCCGCAGCGATCAGTCAGCGCCTCGAAGAATGGCGAGCGCTGAGCATTAGCGTTATCGAGACCTGCCAGCGCGATCCGCAGGAGATAGGCGCGGTTTCCGTGGATTTCCTCGCGTACTCGGCCTACGTCCTGCTGGCCGGTTTATGGATGCAGGCGGCCGTCCGCGCCCATGAAGCGCTGGCCGCAAGTACCGACGATGAGGCTTTTTATCAGGCCAAGCTGCAAACCGCTGACTTTTACTGGCGCCGCGTATTACCCCGTGCAAGTGCGCACCGTGAAGCGCTGCTGGGCGGTGCGAGCTGCTTGATGGCGATGGCGTCGAGTGACTTTAGTTGCTGACCGCAGACGTATTACCAAGAACAGGGAGTCGCTGACATGCAGCCTTTCAGCTTTGCCACTACTGCGCAGATTCTTTGCGAAAGCGGCGCGGCGCAACGCCTCGCGAGCCTGTGCCGCGAGCGTGGTGCGCGGCGTATCCTGATCATCACCGACCCCGGCATCGCCCGTCTTGGCATGCTTGATGACGTCTTGCCCGCTTTCACCCTCGCGAAAGTTGGTGTGGCGATCTTCAGTGACGTGACGGCGGATCCGAGCCAGAACTGTGTGCTCGCCGGCGTGGACCGCGCACGGCATATTGGTGCCGACATGATCGTTGGCTTCGGCGGTGGCAGTTCGATGGACGTGGCCAAGCTGGTCGCTCTGCTCGCACATCCCGCATGCGGCCAGCCGATCAGCGAGTTGTACGGTATCGACAAGGCCAAGGGGCCGCGCCTGCCGCTGATCCAGGTGCCGACCACCGCAGGGACCGGCTCGGAGGTGACACCCATCGCGATTGTGACAACCGGTGAGACCACCAAAATGGGGATCGTCTCGCCATTGCTGCTGCCGGATCTTGCCGTCCTCGACGCGGTTTGTACGCTAGGTCTGCCGCCGGCCGTCACGGCAGCCACGGGCATCGATGCCATGGTGCATGCGATCGAGGCCTACACCAGCAAACTCAAACGTAATCCACTGTCGAGCCTGTTGGCGCGAGAGGCGCTGAGGCTGTTGGCTGACAATCTTGAACAGGCTGTATACAACGGCGGCAATCTACCGGCGCGGCAGGCAATGTTGCTCGGGGCGTGCCTCGCCGGTCAGGCATTTGCCAACGCGCCAGTGGCGGCGGTGCATGCGCTGGCGTATCCGCTGGGCGGACATTTTCACATTCCCCATGGCCTGGCGAATGCGCTGGTGCTGCCGCATGTAATGCGCTTCAACCTTCCAGATGCGCTGACCGACTACGCCGAACTGGCTTCGCCCTTGCTGGGAGCAAGGCTGCAGGCGGGCGATCGCGAGAGCCGCAGCGAGCAATTTGTCTGCGAGTTGGCGCAACTGGGCGCCCGTTGCGGATTGCCGGACACGCTGCGCGATGCCGGCGTGCCCAGAGAAAGCCTGGGTCAACTGGCCCAAGACGCGATGCAACAACAGCGGCTGTTGGTGAACAACCCGCGCGCCGTCGGCGAAGCCGATGCGCTGGCGATCTATGAGGCGGCCTATTGATGACCGACATCCGAGAGCGCGCCAACTACTCACACTTCACCTCGGTCACGACCCGTTGGCACGACAACGATGTGTATGGGCACGTGAACAACGTCGTCTATTACAGTTTTTTTGACAGTGCCGTGAACAACGTATTGATCGGGGAGGGCGGGCTGGATATCCATGACGGTCCGGTGATCGGGCTGGTGGTCAGCTCCAGCTGCGATTACCACGCTCCGGTCGCTTTTCCAGAGCGCATCGAGGTCGCGCTCGCGGTAAGCAAACTGGGCCGCAGCTCCGTACATTATCAACTTGCGGTGTTTCCCGAAGGGCAGGCACTGGCCAGCGCCACCGGGCGTTTCGTGCATGTTTTTGTCGATCGGATCGAACGCTGCCCGGTACCGATTCCCGAACGGTTGCGCGTGGCGTTAGGGGAACTGATCTGCAGCTTGCCCGCTTCCACGACCAAGGATCTTGAACCATGAAAGATGCTGTGATTGTTTCCACCGCTCGCACGCCGATTGCCAAGGCCATGCGCGGCGCATTCAATGATTTCAAGTCACCCAGCATGACGGCAATCGCCATTCGCGCAGCAGTCGAACGTGCCGGCATCGAGCCGGACCAGATAGAAGACCTGGTGCTGGGCACGGCGATGCAAAGCGGCACTGCAGCGATCAACCCGGCGCGTCTGTCGGCGCTGGCGGCCGGTCTGCCGGTGTCGGTGAGTGGGCAGACCGTCGACCGCCAATGCGCATCAGGCCTCATGGCTATTGCCATCGCCGCCAAGCAAATCATCGTGGACGGCATGCAGGTGACCATCGGCGCCGGTCAGGAGCAGATCAGCCTTGTGCAATCGACCCACAATCGCCTGGCGAGCGAGGCATACGACGACGCTGTGCTGCGCATGAACGAGCATGCCTACATGCCGATGTTGCAAACCGCCGAGCGAGTGGCCGCGCGGTACGGTATCAGTCGCGAGGCGCAAGACGCCTATGCGTTGCAGTCTCAGCAGCGCACGGCGGCGGCCCAGACCGCCGGCCTGTTTGCCGATGAAATCGTTACGGTCACAGCACGCAAAAAGATCGTAAACCAGGAGGACGGTGCGGTCAGCCAGGTGCAGGTCACACTCACCCAGGATGAGGGCAATCGGCCCGTTACCGTCTTGGCGGATCTACAAGGCCTCAAACCAGTGATCGAAGGCGGCAGTGTCACCGCTGGCAATGCCAGCCAATTGTCTGACGGCGCCAGTGCGTGCGTATTGCTTGAAGGTGGCTTGGCGGCGCGTTTGGGGGGCGCGCCGTTGGGACTCTATCGAGGCATTGCTGTCGCCGGGCTTGCGCCGGAAGAAATGGGTATAGGACCGGTATTGGCGGTGCCCAAATTGCTCCGTCAGCACGGCCTGAACGTAGACGATATCGGCTTGTGGGAGCTTAACGAAGCGTTCGCCTGCCAAGTTGTGTACTGCGCGGCGCGACTAGGGATCGATCCCGCGAAGTTGAACGTCAATGGCGGCGCTATCTCGATCGGGCATCCCTATGGCATGAGCGGAGCTCGAATGGTTGGACACGCGTTGCTGGAAGGAAAACGACGCGGGGTGAAGTTCGTCGTAGTGACGATGTGCGTGGGGGGCGGAATGGGCGCGGCGGGGTTGTTCGAGGTGTTGTAAAAAAAGGCTCCGTCATATTTGTTAGGATTGCCCTGATCAGGAGATATGTAGTGGCTCAGGCGTCACAATCCGTTATGTAGAGATCGAGCAAGAGGGGGGGGCGGCCAACGTCTGCAATCGGCCGGTTAGCGACGGTCAGGGCTCGACCGTCGCTATGCATATTCAAACCTCGGTCTGTTCCGCCATCTCTAGGGCGTCATCGACTTCAATTCCCAGATATCGAACTGTGCTCTCCAGCTTCGTGTGGCCGAGCAGCAGTTGAACCGCTCGCAGATTTTTCGTCCTGCGATAGATCAGCGATGCCTTCGTACGCCTCATTGTGTGAGTGCCATACATGGCTGGATCAAGGCCAACGGCTTCCACCCAGCCCTTGACGATCCGTGCGTATTGACGTGTTGATATATGGTCTGAGGCATGCAGCTGGCTCGGAAAAAGCCAGTCCTCGCTCCGGAGTTGAGCTTGGTGTATCCAGGCCGCAATAGCAAACCGTGTTTGTTCGGTGATCTCGAACTGCACTGGCTGCAGCGTTTTCTGCTGCATCACCATGGCGCGTGGTGATACGTGCTCGCCATGGGCGACGTCGCGCACACGAAGTTTGGTTAAGTCGCAGGCCCGAAGCTTGCTATCGATGGCCAGATCGAAGAGCGCAAGATCACGGGTCCGTTTTGCAATTTGAAGCCTAACCCGGATGGCCCAGATATCTCTCAGTATGAGTGGAGCTTTCTGCCCGACCAGCTTTCCTTTGTTCCAAGGCTGGCGGCTGCAGGGAGCGAAGGTGTTCATGACTAGTCCTCCTCGTGTCGAAGGACAAGGATGGCTGAACAGAGGAAGGGTCGCTAACTGGCCAATAGCGCCCATCCAAGTCTATCAACCTAAACCAATTAATTATTGTGTTTCAATGCGGGTGCTGACATGAACCAACTTCAACCTAATATATATAGGCAGTCGTCAATGAGTTCCAATTCTTGCTGCGTGTATCGGGCGTTACCATATTGCCGAATATCCTCCAATATTGCCCTAAGGGGAACCGGCTGCGATGGCGCTGCAATCAACTCTATTAAGAGCTGATAATCAGGGGCTATCCCTTTTAGGTGTTTCTCTACTAGCTCTTTGAGTGCTATTCGAGCTTGCTGATCGGTTAGCATTGTTTCTCCGGCAAAACAGCCGCTCCCATCGTCGTAGTCGGTAATAGCCGTCAGATGTGTTTCTGAGACATCTCCGGTTTACATGGACGACTTACGATTACCTTCGCTTGCATTTTTCAAGCTCGCTTTGACTTTTCAATGTCGTATCTAAGCCAAGCCGATACTTGCAATAATTAATGACCAAGCTTCGCTCTGCCTCGCTTAGCTCACTCAAATTTTTGTCATCTGATTCGTGCGCGAAAATATTTTCAAATTCCATCTGAAATGTGGGACTCTTTTTTATAAAGAATACTTTTTCAGGATAAGCATCCTCCATCCTTTCATAAAAACCTATATAAAGTATGGCGACAATCGTAGTTGATAATATGATTAGCAGCGATTTCATGATGAAGGCGGTCGCAAAAGTTTGGTTTTAATCCGAAGGTTTCTAACAAGCTCCATGCCAATATTACCAGGGCAAATTTTTCCTTCGCCGGCTT
>Ga0157373_10000997_pt1 | contig 21893 bp, 19 predicted proteins | sample C65metaG_FD_113460 | JGI IMG/M metagenome (GOLD analysis project Ga0157373, IMG submission 113460) | Corn rhizosphere microbial communities from Kellogg Biological Station, Michigan, USA - C6-5 metaG | ecosystem: Host-associated > Plants > Roots > Rhizosphere > Soil | place: USA: Michigan... | reverse complement strand
TGATAAATCGCTTGGGTCTGAGCGACTGTGCTTTCTTTACCATGCCGCCGACGAAGTTCGACCAACGTCTCGGGACTGACCGAACCTTCGAGATGCAGGTGCAGCTCTGCCTTTGGCAGGGACTGGATAAAATTCGACGTCATAACTTCAAATTGTAGAGTTCAGGGCATAGATTGGCGAGAAGGGCAGCCCGAACAAATTAACCAGTTCATCCCAGAAGCGGCAGTGCGCAGACCTCGGCCACCCGCCGGGCGTGAGACGATAAAGTATAATCTTCGCGCTACGGCACCCGCATGAGCGAAATCACTGAAACGATCAATGAGCAGGCCACGGGCGAACACATCAAGCTCGATATCCAGGACATTCTCGCAATCCTGCCGCACCGCTATCCGTTCTTGCTGATTGACCGCGTGGTCGATTTAACACGGCGGCAACGGGTGGTGGCGATCAAGAACGTGACCTTCAACGAGCCATTTTTTCAGGGGCATTTTCCCGGAGTTCCAATCATGCCTGGCGTGCTGATCATTGAAGCCATCGCGCAGGCTGGCGGCGCGCTGCTGCTGACGGAAATTCCCGATCGCGAAAATAAGCTGATGGTGTTTACCGGCATCGAGCGGGCCCGCTTCCGGCGTCCAGTTGTTCCCGGAGATCAGTTGCGCATTGAAGTTGAAGTAAAGGCCTGGCGCGAAGGCGGCGGACGCAATGCCGTACGCATGGAGGGCATCGCCTACGTGGATTCGAAAAAAGTTGCCGAGGCCATTGTGACCTGTCAACTGGTCCCGAAGGCCGTCGGAGCGGGCGATTCCGGCTCGGCGAATGCCGCACCGGAAGAATGAGCTGTCGGGTTTCAAAGTTTTCTCTGTGAGGTTTGCGGTGAAGAGCTTTTCGCGTTTGTTTCTCAATGCCGAGTTCAAAGATCATTAACCGCTGAGATCGCCGAGTACGCCGAGATAGCAATGGGTTTTATGATCTTGAGCTCGCATTGTTGTTTTTCTCGGGGATCTCGGCGGTAAATGCTCTTGAAATTTCCGATGACTGTCCATCCCACCGCCATCATCGATCCCGCTGCGAAAATTCACTCATCCTGCAAAATCGGCCCCTACTGCACTGTGGGAGCAAAGGTCGAACTCGGCGAAGGCTGCGAACTGATCTCGCATGTCGCCATCGAAGGCCCGTCGAAGATCGGTGCGCGCAACCGCTTCTTCCCGTTTTCTTCCATCGGACTCGCCCCCCAAGACTTGAGCTACAAGGGCGAGCCCACGCGCCTCGAGATCGGGGATGACAATACCATCCGCGAATTTGTCACCATCAATCGCGGCACGGCTAAGGGCGGGGGCCTGACCTGCATCGGTAATCACACGTTGATCATGGCCTATTCCCACGTTGCCCATGACTGCGTCATCGGCGACCACGTCATCCTCGCCAACGCCGCAACCTTGGGCGGACACGTGATCGTCGAAGAATGGGCCACGGTGGGCGCGCTTTGCCCGGTGCACCATTTTGTTCGCATCGGTGCGCATTCGTTTATCGGCGGCGGCACCACCATCACCCGCGACGTGCTTCCCTTTTCAAAGACAGTTGCCGCCCGCGACACTCACGCTTACGGACTGAACGCCACCGGCCTCGAGCGCCGCGGTTTCACCAAAGACCGCATCCGCAAGATCCACCATGCCTATAAAGTTCTGCTAGCGTCGAAGCTGAACACCTCGCAGGCGCTGGAAAAGTTAAAGTCGGAGCCGGACCACGGCGAAGATGTGGAGATGCTGATCCGGTTTATTGAGGCGAGCGAGCGGGGTGTAATTAAATAGCGAGCAGGTGTCATTAAATGGGGGCATGATGGGTGCCTTCCTAAGTTTCTTATGTAGATGAACCACTGCCCATTATTCACGGTTTTGGGGGTCGCTGAACTCGCAGGTACCTGAGCCGTCTCGAGCCTCTTGATCGTGAGTTCGACGTGTACTATTCTCTAACCACACCGGAAAGGAGGTGGTCGGATGACAAGTTCTGATAGTGGCAGTAGATGTATCCATAGACCAGGTGAGGTGGCTGAGACTTAGGGCGGTTGCTCTGAGTGCTTCGCAACTCGACCGGTGAGTTTGGATTTAGTCGCCCGGCGTGAGGTCGCGCCGGGTACCCGGAGTTCGACGAAGTGGCTACTGATGAGAGTCCCCGCAGGGGATACTCAGAGTGACCACCTCATGGTCAAACCCAAACAGTCCACCGGGCGGCCCGCAGGCTAAAACCTTGCGGGCCGTTCTATCTCTATGGCTAATCTTTTTCTATTGCCCATCTTTTGTACGTGACCTGATTCACGCGTATCATCTCTGGCGATGAACGAAAGCAATGGAGAACCGGGCGGTTTTGCCGCGCGCTACCAGGAAATGACAGACGGCGAACTGCTGAAGCTTTCGGCCCAGCCCTGGGCATTGAGCGATGCGGCGTGGGATGCGCTGGAGGATGAGCTCGATCAACGCGGTCTGGAGGTTCCCGAGCCAGAATCGCCGCCACACTCAGGATTTCCAGACAAAAGAAATTTGGTGATGCTGCGACGATTTCGCGACCTTCCGGAAGCTATGCTGGCCAAAGGCAAGCTGGATTCCGAAGGGCTGGAATCGTTTCTGGCTGACGAGAACACTGTACGCATGGATTGGCTATGGTCCAATCTGTTGGGCGGAATCAAGCTTTTGGTAAATCCTGAAGACGCCGTTGCGGCGAGTCGAAGTCTGGACGAGCCGATTCCAGAACACATCGATTTCGAAGGGGCTGCGGATTATCAGCAACGTCGCTGTCCGAGATGCCAGTCGCTTGATATCAATTTTGAGGAATTATACAAACCGATAGCATATGGAAGCCTTTTTGTCAGCTTCCCACTTCCCATGCAGCGAAACGGCTGGATTTGTCAGACGTGCCACCATACTTGGGAAGATGCCACACCAGAACCCGATCAGGAAATCACGCCGCCGACTTCGTGAAGGCCAGACGAATAACGCTGACCGTATCTTCAGGAAGCGGCAACCCGGAGACTTGCTCAGCCGTGAACCAGCGGGCGTCAGCGGCGTCGCCGCCGGCACGCATTTCTCCGGATAAAATCTCGCAAAGAAAATCAACAAGAACATAGTGATAAGACGTGCGCTGCCCCGCATCGGGCACGATACGTTCGAAGACTCCAAGCAATTCAGTCGCACGCACAACCAATCCTGTTTCTTCTACGGCTTCACGTTCGGCGCCTTGGCGGAGGGTTTCGCCAAGTTCCAGCATGCCGCCGGGAATAGACCATTCGCCGAGCAGCGGCGCCTTTGCTCGCTTAATCAACGCGACCCGGCCGTCCGCAATGATGATTGCGCCAACACCGACGAGCGGCTGCTGTGGGTATTCACGTTCCATGGCTTCCCCTGGAATACGTGCCCAGATTCTATCCTGAAGCGATAGGCCGGCTTCAGCTACAACCTTGCTATAATCCCGCAAGGTTTTGCCATGAAAAAACCTCATCTGATATTGGCCATTTGCCTTGCGGCATTCGGCGCGTCGTGCGGAAAGAAAACGCCCACGCTCAACCTGCTGGTATGGGAAGGCTACGCCGATCCGTCATTCGTGAAGGCGTTCGAAGAGCAGAACCACTGCAAAGTCTCCGCTTCTTACATGGGATCGAGCGATGAACTGGTGGCGAAACTCCGCGGCGGTAGCGCCGGAAACTACGACGTGATCTCGCCGTCGAGTGATGTGGCCACGATGATTTCACAGGCAAATCTGGCTATGCCGCTCGACCTATCGAAGCTGCCGAGCTATGAGCAGCTTTCGTCAAAGTTACGCGCGATGCCACTGGTGCGAGTGAACGGTAAAGTCTATGGCGTGCCATTCATGTGGGGACCCAATCCACTGCTTTATGACACGACTGCTTTGGTGAAGCCGCCCGACAGTTGGATTGTCATGTGGGACCCGAAACTTCGCGGCAAGATTTCGGTGTGGGACGATCTCTCGACCCTGTACATGGCGGCACAGGTGCTCGGCTACGATAAGCCCGATCCCGATCACCTGTATAACCTCAGCGATAGCGAACTTGAAGCGGTGAAGAACAAGCTGCTTGCGCTGAAGCCGAATATCCGCAAGATATGGTCAACTGGCGGCGAGCTCACGAACCTTTTTGAAAGTCACGAAGTGGTTGCCGCCATGGGCTGGCCTTTGATGACGAATCAATTGCGCGCGGCAAAATTTCCAGTCGGCGAAACCATCCCCAGAGAAAACACCACCGGCTGGATCGACCATTTGATGATTACCGCCGGAAGCGAGAACAAAGACCTCTCCTACAAATTTCTGGAATATATGATCGAAGCTCAAACGCAGAAGAAAGTCACCGATGTTACCGGCTACGCGCCTGCCAATCCGCAGGCGGCGCAATTCATGACCGCAGAGCAGCAGAAATACCTCCACCTCGACAACGTGGACGAATATCAGAAGCGAATTTACTTCTGGCAGAATGTGCCACGCCGCGCCCAATACAACGAAATCTGGAACGAAGTGAAGGCGGCGCAGTAGCCACAGTCGCATGGGTAACGAACCCCAGGCCGCAGAGTTGGAGGCACGGGCGTCCTTGCCCGGGCGAAACCAAGACTCGACTCTCCTCTCCATCCGCTCCATCGCCAAAACCTTCGGCAAACCCACGGTCCTTCACGGCATTTCCCTGGATGTTGCCGAAGGGGAATTTCTCACTATCCTCGGCGAAAGCGGATCGGGCAAAACAACGCTCTTGCGCATCATTGCCGGATTCGAGCAGGCGACTTCCGGCGAAGTATGGATGAGTGGCGGGCGGCTTGACCCCCTGCCGCCATACAGACGGCGCGTCAATACAGTTTTTCAGAGCTATGCGCTCTTTCCGCATTTAACCGTTGAAGAAAACGTGGCGTACGGGCCGCGGGTGGCGAAGCTTCCTGCGGAAGAGATCAGAACGCGAGTCGGAGAAGCATTGGCCAAGGTGCGTATGGAGGGCTTCGCGAAATATAAACCCTCAAAAATCAGCGGTGGACAGCAGCAACGGATCGCACTGGCCCGCGCGCTGGTGAACCGGCCGAAGCTATTGCTGTTGGACGAACCGCTTTCCGCGCTCGACGCGAATCTGCGCCGCCAGATGCAGATTGAATTGAAAACCTTACAGCGCGAGGTTGGCATTACCTTCATTTTCGTGACTCACGATCAGGAAGAAGCCATGGTGATGAGCGACCGCATTGCGCTGTTGCACGCCGGCGAACTGGAACAGGTTGCACCGCCTGATGAGATCTACAGCCGTCCAGCAACGGCCTACGCCGCGCAGTTCATCGGGCACACCAATTTGCTCGAAGCAGAAATCCGCAATAGCGTTGCGCGAGCCGGAGGGCTCAGCTGGATGGTGCAGCTGCCAGATGGGAGGGCTACGTTTTCGCTGCGACCGGAATGCATCCGGCGAGCACAGGGCTCGGACGCGGTTAGTGTCGCCCGTTTTCGCGCGCGCGTCCTCGATCATGCATTTCATGGCGCAAGCGAATTGGTGCGGGTCCAGGTTGGCGATTCGCAGATCCTGACCGTACGCACTGCTGATCGTGGAAGGTTGCGGGGAGACGTTGAACTCGAATTCGATGCTGGCGACGCAGTTCCGGTACGAGGGCCGAAGGAATAACTATGTTCTCGCGCGCCTACAAGGTCACGGTTTCGCTTCCGCCAGTCCTTTGGGGCGCCATATTTCTGCTGGTTCCGTACGCGCTGATGTTCGCCTACAGCTTCTGGTCGGTTTCGGAATCCCAAACGATCGTCCATTCCTGGAGTTTCGCCAACTACGGCGAGCTGCTATCGAAGCCGGTTTACCACCAGACGCTGCTCCGTTCTGCCTGGATCGCTGCGCGGGTGACGTTGTTGTCTCTGTTACTCGGATACCCGGTGGCCTACCTGCTGAGCTTTCATTCTGGAGGAAAAAAGAACCTGCTGTACCAGCTGGTAATCATTCCGCTGTGGGTCAGCTACCTGGTACGAGCTTACGCGTGGAAAACCATTCTCGGCACTGATGGAGTATTAAATACGGTTCTACAATATTTTCATCTCACTCATCATCCGCTGGAGTTTCTGCTCTATAGCCCATTCGCCGTAGTGCTGACGCTCACACATATCTATACGCCATTCACATTTCTGCCCATCTTCGCGTCGCTTGAACACATTCCTCGAAATCTGGCCGAGGCTTCGCATGATCTGGGAGCATCGCGGGTGGAGACATTCCGCCGCGTAATTCTTCCGTTGTCGGTGCCGGGAGTTCTGGCGGGCGCGACTTTCGCTTTTGTGCTCAGCTTCGGAGATTTTCTGGCGCCGCTGCTGCTTGGCGGTTCGAGCGGCATCATGATCTCGAACATCGTAGTGAACCTGTTCGGCGCGTCGTATCAATGGCCGCTGGGAGCGGCCATTTCATTTTGCATGCTGGCTTTGGTCGTTCTTCTGCTTTGGGTATCCGAGCGCCTGGAAAGAAAATGGGCCTATTCATGACCGCGAACTCCGAGCCACGAACGCCCAAGCTATTGGCGATTTACGCCGCGCTGGTTTTCGCATTTTTGTATCTGCCCATTGTTGTGCTGATCGTGTACTCGTTCAACGGGCAAGGTGTGGGCGGCTTTCCTCCGCGCGATCTCACCCTCAACTGGTATCGCATGTTGTTTCAGGACGAAGCTATCTGGGCCTCCGTGCTGAATAGCCTGACAGTGGCGGGCGCATCAGTGGGCATCGCACTGGCGCTTGGAATTCCCGCTGGGCTGGCGCTTGATCGCGCCAACTTCCCCGGAAAGGGGATTTTTCGCCGCCTGGTGCTGTTGCCGCTGGTTCTTCCCGGAATCATTACCGGACTCTCGTTGCTGATGCTGTTTCGCGAAGTGGACCTGAAGCTAAGCCTCGCCACCGTGATTCTCGGACACGGAACGGCGCTGATCTCCGTCGCCACCACCGAAGTGTTCGCGGGATTACAGAAGCTTGATCGCGCACAAGAGGAGGCGTCGCTCGATCTCGGCGCCACCTATTTGCAGACCTTCTGGCGCGTGACTCTGCCGAATCTCAAACTCTCAATCATTGGCGCTGCGCTTTTGATATTCACGCTCTCCATGGATGAGATTGCGGTGAGCTTTTTCCTGATTGGCCGCGATAATACATTGCCGCTCGAAATCTGGGGACGCCTGCGGCGCGGCATCACCCCGGAGATCAATGCCATCTCGACGCTGATATTCTGCTTTTCGCTTTTTGCGATCGTACTCTGGTATCGCCTGCGAACTCGCGCCGACGATAGCGTGGCCGCTGCGGAACTTCTCGAAGTCGCCTAACAGCGATAGTCCAAGAACCTGTCGTTAGCAAGCCTGAATGTTACGATTCAATTTCCTCGCTCATCATGGCCCAATTCTGCGACGTAGCCGTGCCTGTGCCACTCGATATGACGTTTACTTATCGAGTGCCGGAAGGGCTGTGCGTATCGGCCGGTTCCAGAGTCATGGTGCCGTTCCGGCGGCAGCGCACGGTAGGCGTCATAACGGAGTTGCATGACCGGCCGCCAAGCGTCACCGCCAAGAACATCCTACAGTCGCTGGATGATGAAAATATGCCCGCGCTGTCCGAAGAATTGTTGCGCTTGGGCAAATGGATCAGCGAATACTATCTCGCGCCCGTCGGCGAGGTTTTCCGCAGCATGTTGCCGCTGAATGCGGAGTTCCGTCGCGCTGTCGTCTATCGGATGGCGGACGAGGGCCACATGGCGTTGCACCTGGCAGGAAGCGCAGGGTCCGCGGGAAGGGCGAAGCGAACACCCGATGAGCAGGACACGGAGTTCCGCGTGCTCAATTATCTTTCTGCACGCGAGCAGGCGCGGGAAGAGACGCTGAAAACTTCTTCGGGGGTTTCGCGTGAAGTGCTCGATGGCATGGTCCGTAAGAAGTGGATCACGCGCGAGGACGCGTCGCATGTTACTGATGCGGCGCGAGTCCGGGAAGCAGCAATTCTCAAGCACGCAGAAGGCAAGCTCAACGCCAATCAGAAAGAGCTGGTGGAAATTCTGGCGGCGGGCGGTGGCCGCATCTGGGTCGAGCATTTGCGAGAGCTAGATATCCCGCGAAGCACGCTTGCAACTCTGGTGAAACGCGGCCTGATTGAGTTAATCAATGAGCCAGTCGAACTGGTGAAGTCGGGCGTGGCTGCACGGCGGGTTGATTTTGAGTTGAGCGCAGCGCAGCAGGCGGCACTCGACAAAATGCGCTCCGCCGTCGATGGCAAAACCTTTGGCGGAATCCTGCTGCATGGAGTTACGGGATCGGGGAAAACCGCCGTGTATCTCGCGGCGATGAAGTCGGTACTCGATGCCGGACGCTCGGCCATTTTGCTTGTTCCGGAGATCGGCCTCACGCCAGCCGTCGCAGCGGACGTTCACAACGTCTTCGGCGACGAGGTTGCCATCCTCCATTCCGGGCTTTCTGATAAAGAACGCGCCGAGCATTGGCATCGGATTCGCCGCGGCGAAGCTCGCGCTGTCGTGGGAACCAGATCGGCGGTGTTCGCGCCGGTGTCGAATCTCGCACTCATCATCGTGGATGAAGAGCAGGATTCGTCCTACAAGCAGGAGGAGACGCCGCGCTATCATGCGCGCAATGTGGCCGTGATGCGTGCGAAGTTTTCAGACGCGACCGCTGTTCTGGGGTCGGCAACGCCGTCGCTGGAATCGTATTACAACGCGAAGAAGCATCGCTATGCGCTGCTGGAAATGCCTGACCGCGTGGAGAAGCGCCCGTTACCGGAAGTCGAATTGATAGACATGCGGCAGGAGTTCCAGGAAACCGGCCAGGAGCAAGTGATTTCGCGCAACTTGATCGAAGAAATCCGGTTGCGTCTGGAGCGTAAAGAGCAGGCGATGGTGCTGCTCAACCGTCGTGGATATTCGCCGGTTGTCCTGTGCCGCACTTGCGGCAAGAAACTCGAGTGCCGCAACTGTGCCATTGCTCTCACCCATCACAAGCAGAGCCGCCGCATGGAGTGCCATTATTGCGGCTTTATGGCACCTGTACCGAAGGTTTGCGCACAGTGTGGGAGCGAGTACGTATATTTCCTGGGAACGGGATCGGAAAAGCTCGAAGAACTACTGCACGGATATTTTCCGCAGGCTCGGATCGCCCGGCTCGATCGCGATACTGTCCGAAGTCACGCTGACTTCGAACGGGCTCTAAGCGCGCTCAATGCTGGGGAGCTCGATCTGCTCGTCGGAACGCAGATGATCGCCAAGGGCCACGACATTCATGGGGTCACGCTGGTAGGCGTGGTCGGCGCTGACATGGCGCTGGGGCTGCCCGATTTCCGTGCCGCAGAAAGGACATTTCAGTTGCTCACTCAAGTTGCAGGGCGGGCTGGCCGCGGTTATGTTCCGGGCAAAGTCATTCTCCAAACTTATTTTCCCGACCATTATGCGGTGCAATATGCAGCGCAGCACGATTTCATCGGCTTCTACGAAAAAGAGCTGCGCTTCCGCAGCTGGATGCACTATCCGCCTTACAATTCCTTGGTCAACGTAATCCTGCGCAGCGACAAACTGGATCACGTTCTCAAGTGGGCGGGCGTCTTAGGACGGTGGTTCGAGAAAGAGCGCCACGAAGGAGTGCGCGTGCTGGGACCTGCCGCAGCGCCTATTCAGCGGCTGAAGCGCGATTATCGTTATCACTTCATTCTGAAGTCGGCCAGCCGCCAAAAATTGAACTCGCTCATACGCGCGATGCTGGCGCATGCGGAAAGAGAAAAGATTCCGCGAACGAATGTTGTGGTGGATGTAGATGCGCTGTGGCTGATGTAGCGTCCGGCCCAACACACGGGTCATTGACGATTGACGGTGCTCGTTCGTCGTAAGTCGTGAGCCAAAGGCCCTACTCTGAAAGCCGAGGGTCAGCCGGCGCGGTAAATAATTTTCCCGCCGACAATTGTCGCGACGACTTTGCCGGTAAGCTGACGTCCGTCGAACGGCGTATTGTGTGACTTCGAGCGGGACTTCGAGGCGTCGAATGTCCATCTCTTTTTTGGATCGAAGATGGTCACATCGGCATGACTGCCGCGTAGCAGCGTTCCTCGACCGCGCAAGTCGAGAACTCGCGCCGGACCCGAAGTGAGTAGCTCAATAATTCTGCTAAGGGGAATCTTGTGCTCGCCTGCCAAAACAGAAATCACGAGTCCCAGCGCGGTTTCAAGGCCAGTAATTCCAAACGACGCGCGCTCGAATTCTATGATCTTTTCATGTTGCGCATGCGGTGCATGATCAGTAGCGATAGCGTCTACAGTGCCATCAGATATCGCCGCCACCAGCGCTTCGCGATCTTCTAACGAGCGCAGTGGAGGATTCATCTTGAAGTTGGTGTCGTAGTCGCGCACGTCGACGTCGGTGAGCGCGAGGTGATGCGGCGTGACTTCGCAGGTCACACGAGCGCGGTTTTTCTTTCCGCGACGGACAGCGGTTAGAGCTGCGGCTGTCGAAAGATGCGCCACGTGCAGTCGGGCGCCATTGAATTGTTGTGCCAGTTGCACATCGCGATCAACAATCGCGCCTTCTGAATTGACGCTCATTCCGCGCAAGCCGAGGCGGAATGAGGTCGGCCCCTCGTTCATCGAGCAATTCTGGGTGATCCGAGTATCTTCCGCATGCTGGACGACGGGAAAATTTATTTCTGCCGATGCACGCAACGCATCCCGCATCGTAGTTTCACTCAGGATCGGCTTGCCGTCGTCAGTGACGGCGACCGCGCCGGCGCGCTGCAGGGCGCGGAAATCCGTTAGCACAGCGCCTTTGCTGGCCTGGGTAGCGGCCGCAATGGGGAAGACATTGACCACCGCCCCGCGCTGCGGTTGCCGCACCCACGTCACCCATTCGGGAGAATCGAGCACTGGCGTCGTATTCGGCATGCAGCAGACTGAAGTAAATCCCCCCACAGCGGCCGCCGCCGTGCCTGACGCTATGGTTTCTTTATAGCCCTGACCGGGTTCGCGCAGGTGCACGTGAAGATCAATGAATCCGGGGGCGACAACCAGCCCCTGCGCGTCGAACTTTTCATCCGAGCTAGCGCGTATTTTGTTGGGGGGCGCGATTTCGGCCACTTGGCCGTCGCGCAGCAACACGTCCATGACGGCATCAATGCGCGCCAACGGATCAATCACCCGCCCGCCACGAATCAACAACGAATGTGTCGCTTGCTTCACTGAAATTCTTCTCCGCTCGTCACTGAACTTCGTTACCTCGGATTAACACCGATTTGCGCGGATTCTTTTTGGATGAATCTACGACTCTCATGCGGCTTTCCCCATCGCTCGGGCCAGCACCGCCATGCGCAGAGGCACGCCGTTGTGCACTTCCTCCACGATCACGGATTGCGGGCAGTCGGCAACGTCCCAGGTCAGTTCCAGCCCGCGAATAATGGGCCCGGGATGCATCAACAGCGCATCCGGCTTCGCCATCCGCAACCGCGCCATGGTGATCTGATAACGCGAAACATAATCGGGTAGGCTGACCTTGAGCCCCGCCAGGCGCTCGCGCTGCACCCGCAGCACCATGACAACATCCGCCCCGCGAACCGCTTCTTCGCAACTCCGGGAGATGCGCAGGCCTTTAACTAATGTAGTCGCCATTTCAGGTAGAAGTTCATGCGGCCCGCACAGCGTCACTTTCGCACCGGCCTTACTGAGCAAATGAATCGCTGACCGGGCGACACGGCTGTGATATATATCGCCAACAATCGTGACCAGCAGTCCCGCCAGCTTTTTCTTGTGCTTGATGATGGTATAGGCATCGAGCAACGCCTGCGTGGGGTGCTCGTGCATCCCGTCTCCGGCATTGATTACCGGAATATCGAGGTAGCCGGCCATCAGGTGGGGCGCCCCGGCATTTGGATGCCGGACGACAATAGCGTCGGCGCCCACGGCGCGCAGAGTGTAAGCGGTGTCCAGGAGCGATTCGCCCTTTTCGATGCTGGAGCCGCTGGAGATCACCAGCGTTGTTTCGGCGCCGAGCGCCTGCGCTGCCACTTCGAATGATGTCCGGGTCCGGGTCGAAGCCTCATAAAAAAGGAGCAGCACCCGCTTCCCGCGCAGCAATGGGCGCGCCTTCGCCGGATTCATGGTGCGGGCGAGTTGCAGCAGCCGGTTAATTTCAGAAGCGGGAAGGCTTTCGATTCCGAGGAGCGATCCGCGGGCCGCGCTCTTCTGTTCAAGCTGTGGTCTGGTTGCAGACATTCCGATTATGTAAGCCCTATTTCTCTACCAGCAAAACCTTTTCCGAGTCGTCCACTTCACGCAGAAGCAACTCAATCCGTTCCTGCTGGGTGGTTTGAACTTTTCGCCCTACAAAGCCGGCTTCAATAGGCAGTTCCCGATGGCCGCGATCAATGAGCACACAGAGTTGTACCTGCTTTGGTCGCCCGTGCCGGAAGAGTGCATCCATAGCCGCCCGCGTAGTCCGCCCGGTGTATAGAATGTCGTCCACCAGCACGATTCTCTTTCCGGTAATCGGAAATCCGATATCGCCCTTCTGCACTACGGGCTTATCTAATGGCGACAGATCATCGCGGTAAGCGGTTATGTCCAGGGTACCGACCGGGACTTGAGTCTTCTCAATCCGCTCAATCATTTTTCCGATACGCTGGGCCAGAAATACGCCTCGGCGGCGGATGCCGACCAGCCCTAAATCAGCCGCACCGTCATTCTTTTCAATAATTTCGTGCACCAGGCGCACCAATGTCCGCTCGATTTCAGAGGCCGACATCAGTTGAGCCTTCTGGCGGAGACCAGGTTCGCGTGCCCGGTTAATAGAAGTCATGAACGGTGCATCATACGCGGGCAGGGCATCTGGGAGCAAGAAGCTGCACGCTCTGAGAGATCAGCTTCGCGGCCCCTTGCGGCGCCATATCGAAGCAGAAACTGCGCCACCTACGCCGGATAGAAGCACAAATAATGTCCCCAAAACGATCGCACTTATGACCAGACCGAGGGTTAGCCCCTGTGGCGTCATCAAGTATTCCAATGTTCGCAACTGTTGCGGATCTGAATAACGGGCATGCGCTCTCTGCAGCGCTTCAAGGGACTGCTTCCGAAACTCGTCCCGGTCCCCTGATGCCATGATGAGAATCGCAGCCAGGGCCGCAAAAATTACGAAGCCAAAAAAGCCCGCCAGCGTCCCCAATTTGAAACCGCTTCGGTGCGAAGGTTCTGCCCTCCAGCTCTGGCGTCGGTAGAAAAGCACGGCCAAAAAGCCGGCCAGAGGCATAGCCAAAACGAAGCCCATGGGGAACAGGCAGAGCCCGGCAGCGATTGCCCCACCCTTTAAGGCCGATCGCACGGCGATGCTACGCTCTCGGTTGCTGACCCGGCGGTCAGTTTCGATGTGGTGAGGATCCGGCTGCACAGGTTCCGGTGTAGGAAACGCGCTTTGCGTGAGGGGCACGCTGACCGATTCCGCCGAACTCTCCGCTCCAGAAAAGCGAACCTGGGGCGCGCCGCATTCGGAGCAGAAGGGGGAACTATCCTGAACAGGCGAACCGCATCGATGGCAGGGATGTTCCACGCTTGCTGAAAATTATCTCACCTGCGAATCCGTGAACGGCTAGCGCAAACCACGGTGCCGAGCTCAGATGGTGTCGTCTTTGCCATGGGTATGCACGTAAACCAGCGTGAACTCTGATCCCTTGTTTTCAGGCTCAATGGCAACGATGTGCTGGTTGCTCTCAGTACCGGTTTTCAGTTCGATGACGTTGCCGCTGTTGTCGCCTTCGCACTTGAGCCGGTCGGAATCGCGTTCATGCCCGGCATTGGCTCCAAAATTCCCGGCGTGTGAGGTATGGCACTGCAATACGCTGCCATACTTTTTCAGCTCATTCTGATAATAGGACACGAGTTTGGACGGAGCGTCGTCACTCTGATATTTAAGAACCACCACCTTCAGGCCGAAACCGAACGCCGAAAGGTTGACATTGGCGCTGTTGTCGTCGTTTCCCGTCTTGGGCTTGAGTCGGGCGCCTGGATACACCGGCAGGCCCGCGTCGCGCGCATCCGCATCTTTTTCAACGTGAATGTCCGTGAATGGTGTCTTGATATCGACGTTTTTATCATCCCCGCCATCGCTGCTTTTCTTCACATTCACGCTGCATGCCATGGAAATAAAGGCGACGGTCGCAAGCAGAATTATCAGTCTCCCTGTTTGCATAAATCAGTTCTCCTTATTTCGAAGCCGTTGGAACGGCTCCCGCACCCCGCGTCGCGATACCAGGAATGGTTACCGGCAGCCGTCCGCGCAGTGCAATCTCGCCGAATAATGCTTTGGCTGCGCTGATCTCCGAAACCGGAGCTGCAGAAAACGTGCACATATAATTCTGCACCTCGGGAAAATCTTTTGCGAGATACGGATTTCCCACGGCCAGCACCACCGTTTTTCCCACGCCCGCGCTTAAGATCGAATTCATCAGGTCGGTGCTGTCAGGCGGCATGGAAACAGAGTTCTGTGCCGCTCCGTTGCCCTTTACGACCTTGCCGGCGGTTGGTGAAACGTACACCGCGACTACAACCCTTTCTGCCGACCGAACCGCCGAAAGCGCGGCAGGCGAGACAGCTTTTGCCAGCCGTGGGTCAACGTACATCACATTCACATCTGGCACTCGCGACCGAATCTGCCGCTCGAGAACGTGTCCGCTCTCCAGCCGCACATCATCCGAAAAAATGATGACAGTAAGCCGATCACGTACCTCGGTCATGTTCTGATACGGAAGTCCGGAGGGCGCAGTTCCCGATTTTTTAAGCGGCAGAACCGATCCGCTCTGTCGAACCAGGGTCACCGAGTCATCGGCGATCTGTTGGGCTTCAGCTATGTTCTCCGGCTTGCCAATGGCGGAGTCCAGGCGCGTCAGATCGACGAGGCGGGCTTTGTTCAATGAGAGTGATGCCTTTACTTTCAGGATCTTCAGCACCGATTCGTCGAGCCGGGCTTGGGGAATCTCGCCGCTTTGCACCGCCGCAACCATCGCCCGGTAGGCCGCGTCGAGGTCAGGCGGGATCAGCAGCATGTCATTTCCGGCTTTGAAAGCGTCCACCGCTTCGCGGCCGATGTTCCCGGCGTACAGTCGCGTGAGGCCCGCCATGTCCAGCGCGTCGGTAATTATGACTCCGGAAAATTGAAGTTTGTTACGCAGCAGGCCGGTCACAATCGCAGGGGAAACGGTCGCTACGGAATTCGGCGCCGGATCGAGTGCCGGCGCGTTCACGTGCGCCACCATGATCGCATCCACGCCTGACGCGATGGCTTTCTTAAACGGCGGCAGTTCGACGGACTCAAGCCGCTCCAGGCTTCCATCTACTTTGGCCAACCCCAGATGGGAGTCGCTGGCGGTGTCTCCGTGTCCGGGGAAATGTTTGGCTGTGACCAGCATGCCCGCCGAATGCGCCCCGCGGGTGTAGGCAGCGACAAAATCGCCCACCTGCTGTGGATCTTCCCCGAATGAGCGGGTATTGATGATTGGATTTTCAGGATTGGAATTGACATCCGCGACCGGGAAAAAATTCCAGTGCACGCCGATGGCCCGCGCCTCTTCACCGGAGATTCGCCCGAAGGCTTCTGAGTATTCAAGTTTTCCAGTGGCCCCGACGGCCATGGCAGCGGGAAATCCAGTCGCGCCATTGATGCGATTGCCCGCCCCCACTTCAAAATCAGCAGCGATCAACAGCGGCAACCTGGAGTCGCTTTGCAGCCGATTGAGCAGGCTTGCGGCCTCATAGGGCCCACTCTTATATAAAAAGGGCGGGTCGTAAGGCACGCTCATGGCGAAAGAACCAATGTGATACCGATTGATCTCGTCACGCAATTTGATGTAGTCCGGGCTGGCTGCATTCAAGAATTCCGCCCGCACCCAGATCATGAAAAGTTGTCCGACCTTTTCTTCGACGGACATTTTGCGAAGCGTCTTCTCGGCCCACTTTTCGCCGTCATGATTCAAACGCAAGGGCATCGGTTGATATTTTGTTTTAGGGACAGCGGCTGTAGTGAGAAGAAGGAGGGCCAACACGATCAGTGTGCGACGCGGCATGAGGGGAGCTTACCACGTAGAAACTGTCTATTCGGCTGACATTGTTGGGACATCACCCGGCATTTAGCTTTTAGTGAGCGGATAGTTCTTCTCCCGCCACTCGCGTATTCCGCCGTCCATTGAGACTACGTTGTTGTAACCCATTTTTTGCAAATTGTCGGCGGCGAGAGCCGAACGAAATCCGCCGCCGCAGTACAGGATCATCGGTGCATTCAGGTCAGGTGCGCGCGCCTCGATGTCGCGCTCAATTACACCCCTGCCTAGATGAACCGCCCCGGGAAGATGATCTTGGGCAAACTCGCTTTCTTCGCGGACATCTACCAGCGTGAACTTTTCGCCGCGATCGAGCTTGCTTTTGACGTCGTCAACGGTGGTTTGTCTAACTCGCGATTTGGCATCATCTACGATTTTCAGAAAACGCGGTGAATGCCGCATAAGTCCTCCGTGCAGTTGTCAGTTGTAAGTGGGCACTGCTTGCTCGAACGTGCAATCCTCGGGGTTTTTGTCCTCGCGCAAGCCCATAAATACCGGCGCACGCAATTTAAGGCCGCCTTCCGACGTCTCGTGCGTCCACTCGGAAAATTTCACTTCAGCCACCCGCTCTGGCTTCACCCAATGCACTCTCTTGGCGTCCACGGGGGTGGTGAACGGGCTGGTCTTGGTTTCAATCTCCTTCAATACTCCAAAAATTTTCTTCAGCAGCGCTTGATCGAACCCGGTGCCCGCCTGCCCGACGTGAATCAGCTTTTTCTTCTTGTCATACAAGCCCAACACCAAAGACCCAAAATATTGCCGCGATCCCTCGGGATCGGTGTAGCCGCCAATTACGCAGTCTACCGTCTGCGTGATCTTGATCTTGAGCCACTCGCGGGTGCGGCGCTCCTCGTAGCAACTGTTGCTCTTCTTGGCAAGAATGCCTTCGAGTCCTTTCTGTTTCGCAACTTCAAACAAGGCAACGCCTTGTCCAGGATAGTGGTCCGAGAAGCGCACTAGTTCTCCGGGTTTCAAGATCTCCTTCAGCACCCGCTTGCGATCCTCCAGCGTGACCCGCCGCAAATCGTACCCGTCGAGATATAGGAGATCGAATGCGTAATAAATGATGGGCAGCTCTCGGTTGGGCGCAGACTGTCGGCCGTGCGCACGAATCCCGGTTCGCTGCTGCATCAGGCTGAATGATGGGCGGCCTTGTTCATCGAGAACGACAACCTCGCCATCCAGAATGGCGGTTTTCGCCTGGACTCGATCACCTAGAACTTTGAGCTCTGGATATCGGGGAGTGAGATCGTTCTGATTACGCGAGACCAGGCGCACCCTGCCCTCTTCAAAAAATGCAACTGCGCGGTAGCCGTCCCACTTGATTTCAAAGAACCAGTGGGGATCGTCGAAGGGCTTTTCGGTCACCGACGCCAGCATGGGATGGATGACGGTCGGCATCGGCCGCTTGACCGCACCCCGCAGATTCTTGAGGACCAATCCCGACTGCGGTCCGTTATCGGGAGCGGCTACTTCTTTGGCTGCGCTGGAGTTTTTTTTTAAGGCCGATGCTTTTTTCGGAGGAGCGTCGGCTGATTTCTTTTTCTTGTCATTCTTTTTTTGGTCAAGCCGGGCTAGCGTGTCCGCCAGCCACGCTGCCTTGGCGGGTCCGCCCCGCGATGCCTTCTTGCTGCTCTGCCACTCAGCTGAATCTTCATCGCCGGCGATCTGCGCCATCGTCTTGCCAGTGAGAACGGAAGTGTCGTACTTGTCGATATCGAAGTCTTCGGCAACGTGGTCGTCGTGTTTCTTGATCAGCAGCCATTCCGTGCCTTTGCTTCCTGGCCGGCGCGCTTTGATGTGAATCAGCGCATAGTCTCCGTTGAGGCGTTTGCCGTGAAGACGAAATTTGAAATCGCCTTTCTTGAGCATGGCCTGGGCTTCTGCTTCTGTGGCGGAGACATACTTCCCATTTTTTGTTTCCGGCGATAGCGGCTCCCACCTGCCGACGTCCCACACCATTACCGTTCCGGCGCCGTAGTTGCCCTCGGGAATGATGCCTTCAAAATCGAAATACGAAACCGGATGATCTTCGACCTGCATGGCCAGGCGCTTGTCGGCAGGGTCCAGCGACGGCCCCTTCGGTACCGCCCACGATTTGAGGACGCCGTCCATCTCCAGGCGGAAGTCATAATGAAGACGTGTCGCGCGGTGGCGCTGCACGACAAAGCGATGGCCTTTGTTTTTGGCGAGCTTGGCAGGAGGCTCGGGCGTTTCCGAAAAACGCCGCTTACGTTGATATTCTTCCAGGGCCACGGAAACATTCTAAAGAAAGCTGAGGAGAGAAGCAGAATGCGGCAGGAGTTTCGGGGGCATAAGAAGGCAGATTTGCCTCCGAGAGCCGGCAGAGTTTATCTGTGCGCCAAGCAAGAGCCCTTAACCTTTTAGGCCTGCACGCGATGCGAAGAACTGCCAGAAAAAGCTCGGCGTGCTCTGTGCTCTGGCGGTGGAACTGTGCTTACGCTACAACCGGCTCGCGGACGTCCACAGTCTGACCAAATAGTTTCTCGAATTCCGTCAGCTTCGCCGGAATCGGCTGTTCAGCTTCGTACTCGCCCGTCAGCACGTCAGTTGTCTTTAGGCCGTTTCCTGTAATGCAAAGCACCGTCGTCTCGTGCGGCAAAATGCGGTCGCTCTTGATGAGCTTCCGCGCACAGCCGAGGGTGACGCCGCCTGCAGTTTCTGTGAAGATGCCTTCGGTTTCAGCCAGCAGCTGAATCGAATCCACGATTTCGGGATCGGAAACATCTTCCGACCATCCACCGCTGCCGGTGATGCATTTGATCGCGTAATGACCGTCGGCAGGATTGCCGATGGCCAGCGAACGGGCAATAGTCGAAGGCTTCTGCGGATCGATCTCGGTATTGCCGAGTTTAACGGCAGTTGAAATCGGCGAGCATCCGGTCGCTTGCGCGCCAAAGAACTTCACCGGCTTGGGTTCGACCAGGCCGAGTTTGATCAGTTCATCGAAAGCCTTCTTGATCTTGATGATCAGCGACCCGCCGGCCATGGGACAGACGACGTTGTCGGGCAAGCGCCAGCCGAGTTGCTCGGCGATTTCGTAGCCAAAAGTCTTCGAGCCTTCTGAATAATAGGGACGCAGGTTGACGTTCACGAATCCCCAGTTGTGCTCGTCGGCGATCTGCGAGCAGAGACGGTTTACCTGGTCGTAGCTACCGGACACGCGCACCAGTTTGGCGCCGAAAACCTGCGTGCCGAGAATCTTTGCCTGCTCCAGATCCGCCGGGATGAAAATCCAGCACTTGAAGCCATTGCGCGCGGCCTGCGCCGCGGTGGCATTAGCGAGATTGCCGGTTGAAGAGCAGGAGACGGTATCAAATCCGAAGGCTCGAGCATTAGCCAGGGCGACTGCTACCACGCGGTCTTTGAAACTGAGTGTGGGCGTGCAGACTGCATCATTCTTGATGAAGACGTTTTTGGCGCCGAGCTTGCGCCCGAGCCCAGATGACTTGATCAGCGGGGTAAAACCGACGGGCAAAGTCGGCTCATGGTTTTCCGGGAGCGGCAGAAGCGCGGAATACCGCCAAATGTTGGGAGGACCTGCAGCTATCTTTTCGCGAGTAAAGTCATTGCGAACAGAATCGTAATCGAAAAAGATTTCGAGGGGCGAGAAACACTCCTCGCAGATTGACTTGGGGACATTCCCCCAGCTCTTGTGACACTCCCGACAGCGCAGTTCGTAACGCATAGCTCACTCGTTCTGAGCGGTTGAGGTGTTCCTCGTGTCCTTTGCGCGTTTTGCAGGTTAGTGCTCTTGACTGCAAAGTCCGCGAACAAAATTGAGCCTGAAAGACGAAATCCTCTTTTCCACGGAAATGGGAAAAGAGGCTCAGGAGTGCTGGAATATAATGTGCGCATCCCGAATCTCATGTCCCCCGTTTCCGGGTCGAGAGTTGGCACCTGGCGGCCGCGATGTATGATCCCGGTCCGGTTGCCGTGGCGTCTCAGGGCTCGTCCCTCAGCCACTCTGCATGAAATCCAAGGTCAGTTCCGAAGAGCTGACTGGTCTATCAATCATATTAATTCGCAGGGGTCTCGTCAAGGTGAAATTACGGGTCACTCTGGGCTCGCCAACGGGCAACACTCATTGTTCACGGCCCTATCAGGGGAAGAGTTGCTGATGCAAACATTGGCCGGGTAGTATTCAACGATGCGGAGAACTGGATTTCTCTTGGCATGTTTTGTCGCGCTGAGCGCGATTAGCCAGGCCCAGACAATCACGCTCACTCTGCAGGAAGACATTAGCTCCAAGTTGCCCACAGGAACCATATTCACCGCCAGCGATGCCGCCGGAAAAATTTATCGTGGGCATGTCGTCACACATCGCGCACGACGAATATTGCGCCGCGGGTCAATGAGGTTGGTATTCGATGATCGGGTTGCGCCGACAAAAGATGAAGGCGTAGTTCGCCCAGGGAAGAAGATGCGCCTGCTCAAACTAGGCGGCTCCCTGGCGTTGGCAAAGTTGGCGGATGACTCTGTGGACGGCGCGATTGGCGCAGGTAAAGCGCGCTATGTAGCGGCCGCTGTTGGTGTGACATTAATTGTTGTGCAAAAGGGCGGTGAAGCTAAGCTCCATAAGGGCGACACCATTGACGTCGAACCCAGGCGGAAACCAGACTGACACATTCCAAAATCCTTGGTGCCGATCGCGGTCAGACTGGGACTTATTTCTGCAGTGCCGCCAGTTCCCGCTTCGCTTCTTGCGCGGGAATGAAGTTAGCATCCGCGTTTTTCCAAATGTCCAGCAATTGCTGGTAGGTCTTGGTTGCGGCGGTCTTGTCGAGATGCGATTGGGCTCGAGCAGTGCCGAGCAGGCAAAGAGTGTAGGGTGGCGCTTGGCCGTTCCCAATCGTCGCTTCCTCCAAAGCCAGACCGTGATAACGCAACCCGGGAGCAAAATCATTGACCGCCTGTTCCCACTCGCTTCGAGCGAGTGAGGCAGTGCCCAGAAGCAGTGGCGCTTTCGAAACCAATGGGTACGGAGTGGTCGCCGTCAGCAGGTCCGCAACGGACTCAGGATGGTGCTGAAATATGGCTGTTGCTGCTTTAACTTCAGGCAAGTAAATCTCGGTCGCAAGCGTGTTGTTCGGACTTGCTGCCACGAGGCGTTGCATTTCCTGTGACGGAGCCCCGGTTTCCCCGCAGAGTGCCAATGCCAACCCCGCATTGGGCACGGTGGCTATCGAATGATCAAGCGCCAGTGCGCGGTGGGCCGACTCGCGGGCGAGAGCGCAGTCGGAAACCAGAGCATTGTTCACCGCCATTATGGCGAACAGGCCTCCAGCGGTGTCAGGCAGCTTTCCCTGTGCGGCCCGCTGGGCCGCGCGCGTCCACCCGTGATTGGCGGCTTCCATTTTCCCTAAATAAAAGTTGATATTGGCTGCGGTACCCTCAACGGTGAAACCGCTGGGGTGCGCCGATGCCCACTGCTCGTGCTTTTCCCAGTCCGGCACGCCTGCCATGAAATCGCGAATCAGCAACACTGTGTTGTAGGTAACATCGTCTCCACCGCCCTGCTCCAGAGCTTCTTTTAAGTATTCATCCGCGTCTTTTACTCGATCCAACTGAAGCATGGTTCCGGCAGTATTAGTAGCGGCGATGTTGTCCCACTTGGCTTCCTGCCAGGCTTTTTTGAATCCCTCGGCCGCTTGGTCAAGATCTCCGATGGTTGAATAAACCGACGCCAGATTGTTCAAAGCAGCGGCATCGCGGGGATAGGTGGAGGCGTAAAGTTTGTACGCCTCCAGACTCTTGGGTAGA
>Ga0157373_10000996_pt1 | contig 21899 bp, 14 predicted proteins | sample C65metaG_FD_113460 | JGI IMG/M metagenome (GOLD analysis project Ga0157373, IMG submission 113460) | Corn rhizosphere microbial communities from Kellogg Biological Station, Michigan, USA - C6-5 metaG | ecosystem: Host-associated > Plants > Roots > Rhizosphere > Soil | place: USA: Michigan... | reverse complement strand
CGTGTCGACGGCCTCGAACTCTCGGCCAGCGGCAAGATCACCGACAAATGGCAAGTGTTCGCCGGCTACAGCTACCTGGACAGCGAACAGGTCGACGGCGGCCCGTTGAGCGTCACCGACGGCAATGAGCTGCCGAACACGCCGAAGAACAGCGCCAGTGTCTGGACCACCTACGCACTCACCTCGAAACTGACAATCGGCGGCGGCGCCTTCTATGTCGACGACGTGTTCGGCAGCGTGGCCAATACCACGATGGTCGACGCTTACGTGCGCTACGACGCCATGGCCAACTACAAGGTCAGCAAGCACCTGGACCTGCAACTCAACGTGCAAAACCTGACGAACGAAACCTACTACGACAAAGCGTTCTCGACCCATTTCGCCAACCAGGCGGCGGGGCGTACGGCGCTGTTGAGCACCAACTTCCATTTCTGATCGGAAATGGCTGGGGCCGTGATGCGGTCACCTGTGGGAGCGAGCCTGCTCGCGAAAGCGTTGGATCAGTCGACACTAATACTGTCTGACACGCCGCCTTCGCGAGCAGGCTCGCTCCCACAGGGTTGATTTCGACATCACTGACCGTACGCAAAAGCCCCGCTCATCTTTTATGAGCGGGGCTTTTATGTGTGTTTATGAATGCTTCTCGATAACACACGGCATAATGCACGCCGTGATGAACCGTAATGAATGAAAGGCGGGCGACGTGTTGAAGAAAACCCTGTTCCAGTTGCACTGGTTTTTCGGCATCAGTGCCGGGCTGGTCCTGGCGTTTATGGGCATTACCGGTGCGGCGGTGTCGTTCCAGGACGAGATCCTGCGGGCGCTGAACCCACAGGTGCTGACGGTGGAGAAACAACCGGCCGGTGTCTTGCCACCCGCCGAACTGGCGGAACAGATCGAGGCCACCGCCGGTAAAACCGTGGCCATGCTCTGGGTCGAGACCGACAGCGGTAACGCCGCACGGGCGATCTTCGCCGCGCCGCCCGGGGAGAAGCGCGGGGCCATGCGCTACTTCAACCCGTACAACGCTCAATTCATGGGCGATGTGGTGGGCCAGGACTTCTTCGGCCTGCTGCTCAAGCTGCACCGCATCCTGGCCCTGGAGGACGTGGGCCGGCAGATCACCGGGGCCTGCACGTTGATCCTGGTGTTTTTCTGCCTGTCCGGGTTGTACCTGCGTTGGCCGCGCCAGTGGAAGAGCTGGCGTGCCTGGCTGACCCTCGACTGGCAGAAGAAAGGTCGCAGTTTCAACTGGGATTTGCATTCGGTGGCCGGCACCTGGTGCCTGGCGTTCTACCTGTTGGCGGCCCTGACGGGGCTGACCTGGTCCTACGACTGGTACAACAAAGGCGTGACCCGCCTGCTCTCCGACTCACCGAAGCAAGAACGTGTGCGCAACCGCGGCCCCGCGCCTGACGGCCCGCTGCCGGTGGTCGATTACCGGGCCATCTGGAGCAGCATCTACAGCGCCGCCGGCCCGGACCTGGCGTCCTATAATGTGCGCCTGCCGCCGGTGGCCGGGCAACCGGCGACGGTGTTCTACCTGTTGAAGCATTCGCCCCATGACCGGGCACTGAACCAGATCGTCCTCGACCCGGCCACCGGCGTTGTCAGCCAACACAGTCGCTACAGCGACAAGAGCCTCAAGGCGCAACTGCTGACCAGCGTCTACGCCTTGCATGTCGGCAGCTACTTCGGCCTGATCGGGCGGATCCTGATGACGGTGGCGGCGCTGACCATGCCGCTGTTCTTCATCACCGGTTGGTTGCTGTACCTGGACCGTCGCCGCAAGCAACGTCAAGCCCGACAGGCGCGCCAGGGGCTGACAACCAGCCACGGCGATGCGCCCGCGTGGCTGATCGGCTTCGCCAGCCAGAGCGGCTTTGCCGAACAGTTGGCGTGGCAGACCGCCGGCCAGCTCCAGGCCGCCGGTCTGCCGGTGAATGTCCAGCCACTGGCCGGCGTCAGCGAGCAGGACCTGAGCAACTCCACCCACGCCTTGTTTGTGGTCAGTACCTTTGGCGACGGCGAAGGGCCGGACAGCGCCCGGGGTTTCGAGCGCAAGGTACTGGGCCGCCCCCTGGGCCTGGAGCGCCTGCAATATGCTGTGCTGGGCCTGGGCGACCGGCAGTACGACAACTTCTGCGGTTTCGCCCGGCGCCTGCACACCTGGCTGGCGGAGCACGGCGGCAAGACCCTGTTCGCCCCGGTGGAAGTCGACAGCGGCGACCCTTACGCCTTGCGTCATTGGCAACAGCAACTGGCCGAACTGACCGGGCAGGCGCCGGCGGACACCTGGAAAGCCCCCGATTTCGAACATTGGACGCTCAGCCAGCGCACCTTGCTCAACCCCGACAGCAGTGGTTCGGGCGTGTACCTGCTCGGCCTCAGCGCCCCTGGGCCAAGCAGCTGGCTGGCCGGCGACCTGGTGGAAATACTGCCACGCAACGACCTGCTGGCCATCGAGCACTTTCTCGAGGGCCTGGGTATCGCCGGCAACGCTCGCGTCCAGGTCGACGGCTTGCCGCAAGGCCTGGAGCAGGCCTTGGCGACCCGTCAGTTGCCGGAGAACCGTGCTCATCTGGTGGGCCTGCATGCCCAGGCGCTGCTGGACGCGCTGGCCCCGCTGGCGCCGCGTGAATATTCCATCGCCTCGATCCCGGCCGATGGCATGCTGGAGCTGATCGTGCGCCAGGAACGCCATGCCGATGGCTGCCTGGGCATCGGCTCCGGCTGGCTCACCGAATATGCCCCGCTGGGCAGTGCCATCAGCCTGCGGGTACGGCGCAACAGCGGCTTCCACCTGCCATCCCAGGGCGTGCCGATGATCCGGCTGGGCAACGGCACCGGGCTGGCAGGGCTGCGCAGCTTGCTCAAGGCCCGCGTCGCCGAAGGCCCGCAACGCAACTGGCTGCTGTTTGGCGAGCGCCAGCGCGAGCATGATTTCCATTGCCGCGAGGAGCTTCAGGAATGGGTCACCTCCGGCGACCTGGAACGCCTGGACCTGGCGTTCTCTCGGGATCAGCAACAGAAAATCTACGTCCAGGACCGCCTGCGCGAATCCGCTGCACTGCTCAAGCAATGGCTGGCCGACGGCGCAGTGATCTATGTCTGCGGTAGCTTGCAGGGCATGGCGTCGGGGGTAGATCAGGTGCTCAACGACGTGCTGGGGGCCGAGGAAGTGGAGCGATTGATCGAGCAGGGGCGCTATCGGCGAGACGTTTACTGACAATCCTGTTCTCCTTTGTGGGAGCGAGCCTGCTCGCGATAGCGGTGCATCAGACAGCATCTTTGTCGCTGACACACCGCATCGCGAGCAGGCTCGCTCCCACAGGGGGAACGTTGTGCGGCAGGAATTCACACCGGCTGCAGCCTCTTCTCGAACACCGCCACCCCCTCCAGATCCCGCAACACCACATTCATCTCCCCGCTCTGCCCGTCGATGTTCACCTCGCCGAAAAATTGATAGCCAGCAAACGGCGAGGTGTTCTGGGTCGGTGGGGCTTTCTGGAACACCACTTCGGGGCCGAAGGTCTTGTCCAGGACGTTGGGTCCGAAACTGCCCGCGTTCAGCGGCCCGGCGACAAACTCCCAGAACGGCTCGAACTCCTGGAACGCGGCCTGTTCCGGGTGGTAGTGGTGGGCGGCGCAATAGTGGACATCGGCGGTCAGCCAGACGTAGTTGCGTACCTGATGCTTGCGCAGGTAGCCGAGCAGTTCGGCAATTTCCACTTCGCGGCCCTGGGCCTGGCCCGGGTCACCGTTGGCGACGGCTTCCCAGCGTGGCACACCGGGGCTGACCTCGCCGTCGGGCACACCCAGGCCGATGGGCATGTCGGCGGCGATGACTTTCCATTGGGCCCGGGATTGCTTCAACTCGCGCTTGAGCCAATTCAGCTGCTCGCGACCGAGGAAGGGCTTGGCCGCGCCGAGGTTGGCGTCATTGGCTTCGCGATAGCTGCGCATGTCCAGCACGAACACATCCAGCATCGGTCCATAGCCGAGCTTGCGATAGATCCGCCCGCCTCCATCGGCCTTCTGCAAGCGCATCGGCGCGTATTCCAACCAGGCCTGGCGCGCACGGCCAACCAGGGTGCCGATATCCTTGGTCTGGTAGCGCTCGTCCAACTGCTTGCCCGGCGACCAGTTATTGACCACCTCGTGGTCGTCCCACTGCCAGATCTGCGGCACCTCGGCGTTGAAACGCCGCACGTTCTCGTCCATCAGGTTGTAGCGATAGTTGCCACGATACTCATCCAGCGTCTCGGCGACCTTGCTCTTGGCTTCGGTGGTGAGGTTGCGCCAGATGCGCCCGCCTTCCGTGGTGATCTGCGCCGGCACCGGGCCGTCAGCGTAGATCGTGTCGCCGCTGTGGAGGAAGAAGTCCGGCAGGCGCAGGCGCATGGCTTCGTAGATGCGCATGCCGCCGAGGTCCGGGTTGATCCCGAAGCCCTGGCCGACGGTGTCGCCGCTCCAGACAAAACGGATGTTGCGCTTGAACTGCGGTGCGCTGCGCAGATGGCCCAACCAAGGCTCACTGGCAACGCCGCTCTGGGCGTCTTCGAAATGGACGCGGTAGAAAATCGCCTGGTCGGGCGGCAGGCCGGTGAGTTCGACCCGGGCGGTGAAATCGCTGCGGCTGTCGGCCAGTGGCGAGACAACGCGCCGGGGGTTGAGGAAGCCGCTACGGGTGTCCCACTCCACCACCATGCGCGCCGGGCGGTCGCTGCGGCTCCAGATCATCACCCGGTCGCCCTGCAGGTCACCTGACTGCACACCATCGGTCAGTACCGGCCGATCCTTGACCGAGGCAATCACCGCTGGCGCCAACCCCGGCAACAACAACCCCGCCCCCACGGCCTGCATCACACGGCGACGGCCCAGGTCGAATTCGCTCATGGTGTTCCTCCCAAATGGGAAAACTAGAACATGCTCGTGTTAATCGTTTGTGAACGTTGCAAAAAACATTGTGGGAGCGAGCCTGCTCGCGATTGCGGAGTGTCAGATAACAAAGTTGTTGGCTGATACACCGCTATCGCGAGCAGGCTCGCTCCCACAGGGGACTTCATTGTTTCAGGAAACGGCTCAGGCCTTGGCAGGCTCCAACGCCATCTCGACTTCCTCCGGCCGCTTGAGCAGCGCATACGCCACCGCCGTCAACAGGCTGCCCGCCACGATCGCCAGCAAGTACAGCAATGCATGGTTGATGGCGTTGGGGATCAGCATCACGAACAGCCCGCCGTGGGGCGCCATGAGTTTGCAGCCGAAGTACATCGACAGCGCACCGGTCAGCGCACCACCGGCGATGCTGGCCGGGATCACCCGCAGCGGGTCCTTCGCCGCGAACGGAATCGCGCCTTCGGAAATGAAGCACAACCCCAGTACCAAGGCCGCCTTACCGGCCTCGCGCTCGGTCTGGGCAAACTTGCGCCGGGCGATGAAGGTGGCGATACCCAGGCCAATCGGCGGCACCATGCCGGCGGCCATGGTCGCGGCCATCGGCGCGTAACTCTGCGACGCCAGCAGCCCCACCGAAAACGCATAAGCGGCCTTGTTGATCGGGCCTCCGAGGTCGACACACATCATCGCCCCCAGCAGCACACCCAACAGAATCGCATTGGTGGTGCCCATGCTGTCGAGGAAATGGGTCAATCCTTCGAGCATGCCCGCCACCGGCTTGCCCACCACATAGATCATCACCAGCCCGGTGAATAGGCTAGCCAGCAACGGGATGATCAGGATCGGCTTCAGCGCTTCCAGACTCTGTGGCAGACGTGCGTAACGGTTGATCGCCTTGGCCGCGTAACCGGCCAGGAAGCCGGCGATGATCCCGCCGATGAACCCGGCGCCCAGGGTGCTCGCCAGCATCCCACCGATCATCCCCGGCGCGAGGCCCGGACGGTCGGCGATGGAGTAGGCGATGTAACCGGCCAGCAACGGCACCATCAATTTGAACGCGCTTTCGCCGCCGATCTGCATCAGCGCGGCCGCCAACGTGCCAGGCTCCTTGAACGCGGTGATGCCAAACACGAACGACAACGCGATCAGCAAACCACCGGCTACCACCATCGGCAGCATGAACGACACGCCAGTCAACAAATGCTTGTAGACGCCGGCCTTCTCCGCCTTGGCCGGCCCCGCACTGCCACTGGACGCCGTTTCCTGTTGTCCCTCGGCCAAGGCTTTTTTCAGCGTGGCCTCCGCTTGCTTCAAGGCGATGCCCGTGCCGCAGCGATAGATCTTTTTGCCGGCAAAACGCTCGGTGGCGACTTCGATATCGGTCGCCAGCAGCACCACGTCCGCATCAGCAATGGCTTGGGGACTCAACGGATTGCGCGCGCCCACCGAACCCTGGGTTTCCACTTGCAGGTCGTAGCCCAATCGCGTCGCCGCCTGCTGCAATGCCTCGGCCGCCATGAAGGTATGGGCCACGCCCGTCGGGCACGCGGTGATGGCAACCAGGCGCGGCGCATGTTCGCTCACCGCTGCGGACGATTGCGCAGCAACAGCCGCCTCCTGCTGAACATCCGACGCCACCAGGACCGCTGCCTCTTCGGCACCACGGCGCAGCACCGAATCGACATCCTGCAGGGCGTGGGCCGGGGTGCTGCGGAAGACCCGCTTGCCGACGAACCGCGTCAGGTCCACCGGGCCGCTGGCAACCAGCAACACCCACTCGGCGGCTTCAAGGGTGGCCGCCGACAACTGGCGCTCCGGATGGGCCGCGTCATGGACTTCGACGCTGGTGCTCCATCCCTGGCGCTGGGCCGCCGCGTCCAGCAGGCGGGCGCACAACACACTGGTGACCATGCCGTTCGGGCAGGCCGTCACAATGGCTAATTTCATTCTCGCGAACCCTCTTATTGTTCTGTCAGGGGGCGCACGCGCACGCCCTGTTCAAGCGACGCCAGCAGCGCGGTGTCATGGATGCCGAAACCGATCTGGGTGACCGCCATCGCGGCGATGGCCGTGGCGGTGCGCAGGGTCTGTTCCGGGGTATGCGCACCGAGCAGGCCGTGCAGCATGCCTGCCAGCAGTGAATCCCCTGCACCCACGGTACTGGCGACGGTGACCTTGGGGGGAGAGGCGTGCAACGCAGAACCGACACTGAACCAGTTCACGCCGTCGGCGCCGTGGGATATCACCACATGCTCGACACCCTGAGCGTGCAGGCGTTGCGAGGCTTGGGCCTGAGCCTGTTCGGTCACCACATCGCAGCCCAGTGCATCGGCCAATTCCTCGGTGTTCGGCTTGATCAGCCACGGCGCGGCGGCCAGCGCGACGCGCAAGGCTTCGCCGCTGGTGTCGAGGGCCACCTTCAGGCCGAGGGCGTTCAGGCGCGTGATCAACGCTTGCAACCACTGCGGGCTGACACCCCGGGGCAAGCTGCCCGCCACTACCACGACAGCGTGCCCAGGGGCGATCTGCTCCAGGCGCGCCAGCAACGCTTGCTGCGCCGCGTCATCGACCCTCGGACCGGGGCCATTGAGGTCGGTGATGCGTCCATCCTGCTCGGCCAGCTTGATGTTGCTGCGGGTTTCCCCGGGCACACGGATAAAGGCGTCGACAAAACCGCGTTGAGCGAACAACGTCTCGAACGCCTGGGCGTTGTCTTCACCCAAAAAGCCGCTGACGGTCAGCGTATGCCCCAGGTCTGCCAGCACCTGGGCCACGTTCACACCCTTGCCGGCGGCGTGGCTGTGCATGGCATCGCTGCGGTTGACCTGCCCCGGTTCCAGGCGCGCCAGTTCCACCGTGAGGTCGAGCGCCGGGTTGAGGGTCAGGGTAAGAATCTTCGCCATTACAGCGCCTCCACTAATGCGCGCACGTCATTGGCGCTGCCCACGGCCAATGCTTCGCGGGCCAGGGTTTGTGCCTGTTCCAGGCTCAGGTCACGTACTCGTGCCTTGACCTCGGCAACGCTGCGGGCCGACACACTCAGTTCATCCACCCCCAGGCCCACCAGCACCGGCACTGCCAGCGGGTCGGCCGCCAATTCGCCGCACACGCCAACCCATTTGCCATGGGCATGGGCAGCGCGCACGGTGATGTCGATCAGTTGCAGCACCGCCGGGTGCAAGCCGTCGGCCTGGGCCGAAAGACTCGGGTGACCGCGGTCGATGGCCAGGGTGTACTGGGTCAGGTCGTTGGTGCCCACGCTGAAGAAGTCGACCTCCTTGGCGAGCACCGGCGCGAGCAACGCGGCGGACGGCACTTCGATCATGATCCCCAGTTGCAGGTCCGCCACCGGGATTTCCAGGCGCAGGCGCTCGGTCATGTCCCGGGCCTGGCGCCATTCTTCGACGCTGCCCACCATCGGGAACATGATCCGCAACGGACGGTTGTCCGCCGAACGCAGCAAGGCACGCAGCTGCGCCTCCATGATCTGTGGGCGCTGCAAGGTCAGACGGATGCCACGCACGCCGAGGAACGGGTTTTCCTCTTTTGCGATCGGCCAGTACGGCAGCGGCTTGTCGCCGCCGACATCCAACGTGCGCACCACCAGCGGTCGGCCAGCCAGGCCATCGAGCACCTTGCGGTATTCGGCTTCCTGGGTCGCTTCGTCCGGTGCCTGAGTATGGGCCATGAAAATCAGTTCGGTACGCAACAAGCCAATCCCTTCGGCCCCCTGCTCCACCGCGCCGGCGACACCTGCGCTTTCGCCGATGTTGGCGAACACTTCCACCGGGTGGCCGTCACGGGTCAGGGCGGGTTGATGGCGCTGTTCAGCGGCGGCCTTGAGGCGCTGTTCGCGGGTGTCGCGTTCCTCGACGGCGCGTTGCAGGGTAGCGGCATCAGGCTCCACATGCAGGCGACCGCGCTGGCCGTCCAGCAACAATGAAGTGCCCGGCGCCAGCAGCAACACCGAGGCCCCCGCCCCCACCAGCGCCGGAATGCCCAGGGCTCGGGCGACAATCGCGCTGTGAGCGGTGGCGCCACCGCGTGCGGTGAGAATCCCCGCCACCCGGCTCGGATCCAGGCGCGCCACGTCGGATGGACCGACTTCATCCATCACCAGGATGTACGGTTGCTCGGGTTCGTTCGGGGTTTCGACGCCGCATAACTGCGCCAGCACGCGGCGGCCGACGTCGCGCAGGTCCGCGGCACGCTCGGCGAGCAGTGCATCCTGCAAGGCTTCCTGTTCTTTCGCCGCGGCCTCAATCACTCCCATCCACGCCGCTTGCGCACTTTCACCGAGCTTCAGGCGGGTGTCGACTTCGTCAGTCAGCTCCGGGTCGTCGAGCATTTCCTGGTGGGTAATGAAGATTTCGCGGATGGCCTTGGCCTTGGCGCGTTCGATCAGGCCTTCAATGTCGCGGCGCACCTGATTCAAGGCGTTTTGCAGACGCTCGCGCTCGATGGCGGCCGACTCGCCGCGCAGCGGATAGTCGATGGTTTGCAGAACCTGGATATGGGCCGGGCCCATGGCGATACCTGGCGCAGCAGGCACCGCCTGGATCAGGCTGCCGGATTCGGGGGCCAGCATCACGGTCGCGACTTCGGCCATCGGGCTTTCCTGCGGCGCACTCGGTGGCGGCAGCGGCTCGACTTCTTCACCCAGGCCTTCTTCGATGGCCGCCAGCAATGCCGGCAGCGCATCGGCGGCAATGTTCGGTTCAGCGATGAATTCCAGGACCTGACCGCGACGGGCGCCCAGGCTCAGCAGTTTGCTCAGGCTCTTGGCCGACACGGCACTGTCCTGGCCGTCGACGATGCGCACGCGGATCTCGCCTTCGAAGCTTTTCGCCAATTGCGCAAGAATCTTCGCCGGACGCGCATGCAAGCCATGGGCGTTGGCCAGGCCGATACGAGCGCTGGGCCAGTCGGCAGGCAGCTCGCCACCCAGCACTTCCAGCACCTTGCGGCTGCTGGTGGCACGGCCCAGCTCGTGGCCGCGACCTTCGATCAGCAAGGCGCAGAGTCGTTCGAGCAGCGCCTGGTGAGCTTCGCCGAGACTGGCGAGGCAAAACAGGCCACTCAAGGGCTGTCCCAGATAACGGATGGGCTTGTCCGGGGTCACGAAGGCCAGACCCGGACGCTTGACGGTCTGTTCGCTGTGCAGCCACCACAGGCCATCGCCCAGGGGCAGCGCATCGACCTGCTGCAATACCCCGGCAAAGCCGTTACTCACGCAATCGGCCTGGCGCAGCAAACGGGCGCCACGCCACACCAGCTCCTCGAAATCATCGGCCGACACGCCAAGCCCGATCATTTGCGCATCCAGGGCCAGCTCCTGCGGCGCACCTTGCAGCAACTTCAGCAAGGCTTCGGCGGAACCGGCGCGACGCAGCGCCTGACCCAGGTCGGTCTCGCCGAGGGCACGGGTCAGCAGTTGCAGCAGGCGCAGGTGCTCATCGGACTTGGCCGCTATACCGATCGCCAGGTAGACAATTTGCCCGTCGCCCCAATCCACGCCTTCGGGGAATTGCAGCAAACGAACACCGGTCGAATGCACCAGGTCGCGGGTTTGCGGCGTACCGTGGGGGATGGCGATACCTTGGCCAAGAAAGGTCGAACCCTGGGCTTCGCGGGCCTGCAAGCCGGCGAGATAACCTTCGGCCACCAGGCCATCGGCCACCAGTCTGTCAGCGAGCAATTGCAGCGCGGCGGCTTTATCCACGGCGGTCTGGGCCATGGATATCTGCTCTGGATTGAGCTCGAGCATGCTTTCTCCTTTTTGGCGTCGGGTTGGCGCCAGGTATTGTTTTGAATGACAGCTTAGCGTTACAGGACGGCTTTTGGCGGTATCGCGGCAGTGCGGCCAAAAAATCCTGCTAACCTTGAAAATACGCTTGCTGAAACGTTTAATCTAGAAAGATTGGCACGTTACTCGATAATCTCTCATCCTTGAAGTGCAACTTGTCGCCAGTGTTTGGACCACGACCGTCGTGCTGAATCGGGTTAGGATGGGCGCTCAGTGTCGGACAAACTCGAAAAAACAAGGAAAAACGGGTTGAAACTCAGTGATATCGCCCAGCTGGCCGGTGTGTCCGTCACCACAGCCAGCTATGTCATCAATGGCAAGGCCGAACAGCAACGCATCAGCAATGCGACCGTCGAACGGGTGCGTGCGGTGGTCGAAGAACATGGCTTCACGCCCAACCCACAGGCCGCGGGGTTGCGCAGTCGGCATACCCGCACCCTGGGCTTCATCCTGCCGGACCTGGAAAACCCCAGTTACGCCCGCATCGCCAAGCTGCTGGAACAGGGCGCCCGGGCGCAGGGCTACCAGTTGCTGATCGCCAGTTCCGATGATGCGCCAGAAAGTGAGCGGCAGCTGTTGCAACTGTTCCGCGCCCGGCGCTGCGACGCGCTGATCGTCGCCAGTTGCCTCCCGGCCGGGGATGACAGCTACCGCCAGTTACAGGCCCAGGGCATTCCGATCATCGCCATCGACCGGGTGATGGAGCCTGAGCACTTCTGCTCGGTGATCAGTGACGACCGCCAGGCCAGCCTGCACCTGACCCGCAGCCTGCTGGAGACGCATCCCCGGCAGATCGTGCTGGTCGGCGCACGTCCCGAGCTGAGTATCAGCCAGGAACGGGCCGCGGGCTTTCGCGAAGCGCTGACCGGATTCGACGGCCAGGTGCTGGTCGAGCACGGCGAATCGTTCAGCCGCGAATGCGGCCGCCAATTGATGGAAGACTTGCTTGAGCGCCTGGGGCATCTGCCCGACGCGCTGATCACCACCTCCTACGTGCTGCTGCAAGGGGTGTTCGATGCCCTGCACGATTTCCAGCTCAAATCGCGACCGCTGCGCCTGGGCACCTTTGGTGACACGCAGTTGCTGGACTTCCTGCCATTGCCGGTCAATGCCATGTCCCAGCAGCATCAACTGATCGCCGACAAAGCGCTGGAACTGGCCCTGGCGGCCATCGAGAATGATGACTACCAGCCTGGCGTGCAGGCCATCGCACGGACCTTCAAGCAGCGTATTCACCAGGACTGAATCGTGGAGCTGATCGACACTCACACCCACCTGGACTTCCCCGATTTCGACGCGGATCGTCCGGCGCTGCTGGCCGCAAGCCGCGCCCTGGGTGTCCGGCAGATGGTGGTGCTGGGGGTGTATCGGGACAACTGGCAACGGGTCTGGGACCTGGTACAAAGCGACCCGGACCTGCACGCCGCGTTTGGCCTGCACCCGGTCTATCTCGATCAGCATCGCCCCGATGATGTGGCGCACCTGCGCGACTGGCTGGCCCGCCTGGCAGGGCATCGGCAGTTATGCGCGGTGGGCGAAATCGGCCTGGATTACTACATCGAGGGCCTGAACCGTGAGCGCCAGCAGACGCTGTTCGAAGCGCAACTGCAACTGGCGACGGAGTTCGAACTGCCGGCACTCATCCACGTACGCCGCAGCCACGCAGCGGTGATCGCAACCCTCAAGCTCCTTCCCCTGAAACGCGCGGGGATCATCCACGCCTTCGCCGGCAGTTTCGAAGAAGCCCGCGAGTACATCAAACTCGGCTACAAACTCGGCCTCGGCGGCGCCGCCACCTGGTCCCAGGCCCTGCGCATGCACCGGGTACTGGCGAAACTGCCGCTGGAAGCAGTTGTGCTGGAAACCGACTCCCCGGACATGGCCCCGGCGATGTACCCCGGCCAACGCAACAGCCCGGCGCATTTACCGGCGATTTGCGAGGCCCTGGCCACAATCATGGCGATCAGCCCGGAGCAACTGGCCGAGGCCAGCACAGCGAACGCCCGACAATTGTTCAACTGGTGACTGCACCCTCCTGTGCGGAGTTGCTCGCAAAAGCGGTCAGCCTGGGCAAGAGAGGTTGGATGTACCGACGCCATCGCGAGCAGGCTCGCTCCCACAGTTGGATCGGGGTACGGCTGGAGAGACAGGTCGCTGTAAGGCCGCCTCGCTTTTTTGCTTTTGCTTTTGCTTTTGCTTTTGCTTTTGCTTTTGCTTTTGCTTTTGCTCTTGATCTTCGGGCCCCATTAACCACGACGGCCGAACGCAGGCATTGCGCAGTGGGCAACCCGGCATGGATGCCGGGTTAGCCGCGCTGGGCCATGGATGGCCCTTCGCGGCGGGCCCACGAAGCAATGCCGGAGTGAGGGCATGCCGAGCCCAGGCGAGGCACCGAGTGGTGGGGCCAAGCCTTTTTTGCTTACTTTTTTTGGCGTTTGAAAAAAAGTAAGCCGCCGTAAGGGCGGAACCCTAAGCCGCCGTTACCGCAGCAACGGATATGTACTCGACGCAAAACCGCCATCGCGAGCAGGCTCGCCCCCACAAAAGTTCCGCAGCGATCATCACACCCGAAACGCATTGATCAACACCTTGAGCTGCCCCACCTGCGCAGACAATTCACGGCTGGCATCCTCAGTCTGGTGCGCCCCCTCGGCCGTGCGCTCACCCGCACGGTTGATCTCGACAATGTTCCGGTCGATATCATGGGCCACCGCCGTCTGCTGCTCGACAGCGGCCGCGATCTGCTGGTTCTGGTCGACAATCATGCCAACCGCACCGAGGATATTCTCCAAAGCCTGCTGGACCTTCTCCGACTGACCGACCGTGCCATTGGCCATTTCATGACTGGTACCCATGGCCTTGACCGCCGCCCCGACACCGCCGTGCAGACGGTCGATCATCGCTTCAATCTCCTCAGTCGATTGCTGGGTCCGCTTGGCCAGTGTCCGCACTTCATCCGCCACCACCGCGAAACCGCGGCCCTGTTCACCGGCCCGAGCCGCCTCAATCGCGGCGTTGAGGGCCAACAGGTTGGTCTGCTCGGCGATGCTCTTGATCACATCCAGCACGCGGCTGATGGCCTGGCTATCAGTCGCCAACTGATTGATCACCTGCACCGATTGATCGATTTCGCTGGCCAGGCGGGCGATGCTGCCCTGCTGGGACTCCACCAGCCCACGCCCACTGAGGGTTTCATCGTTCACACTGTGAGCGCTGCTGACCGCCGCAGCGGCACTGCGGGCCACCTCCTGCGCCGTGGCCGACATCTGGTTCATCGCTGTGGCGACCAGCTCGATCTGGCTGCGCTGGCCGGCCACTGCCTGATTACTCTGGGCCGATACCGATTCCACCTGCCCGGCCTGACGCTCCACCTCGACGACAGTCTGGCCCACCCGTTCGATCAGGTCATGGATCTTCGCCACCGTACCGTTGAACACCTCCCCCAGTTCCCCCAGTTCGTCCTTGCTGCGGGCCACGAAGTTGACCGTCATGTCCCCTGCCGCCACTTTGTCCATCATCCGCCCCAGGTAGTGAAGGGTGGTGCGGGTCGAGGCATAGAAACCGGCATACAAATAGAAAATCAGCAGGAACACAGCCACCAACGCCACGGCTTGCAGCACCATGTGGCTGCGGTTCTGCTCCAGGCGATGCTGCAACTGGACACCAAGGAAACCCAGCGCTGCGTCGTTCAGCCGGTAGGTCTGCTCCATCAGGCTGCTGACCTGATCGAAAAATGCCGGCCAGGGCGCATCGAGGGCGTCGGCCATCACCACCTGTTCTTCGATCAGTTCAGCGGCCTTCTTCAAAGTGCCCTTGCTAGCATCAGCCGGGCCGGCAAGGGCTTGTCCCGCCGCCTGACTGGAGGCCAGCGCATCTTGCAGCTTCAATCCATATTCACCCTGGATTTTTTCGATCTGCGCCAGCAGTTCATCGAACCGGGTGCTGGAGGCAGAATTGAGAAACCCCAGGCCCAAGGCCGAAGCACCCAGCGCGCGGCCCTCACCCTGGATCTGGGTGACACTGGGGGTCACGCCGGTCATCAGTTCACTGATTTGACGAATATCGCTCTGGTTGTCACGACTGAGCCCCGCCTGGCTGGCGATGATCTGGCTGAATATCTGCGAACTCTTGAGCAGCTTGCCGATCAGCGCACTTTTGCTTTGCAGGGAGCTTTCGGCCTGCTGGGCCTTGAACCCGGCGATTATTTCGTCGCGCTTGGCGTCGAAGAGGCTCGCCTGCTCAGGCTCCACGACCATAGGGGTCAGGCCCTGCAGACGCGCAAGGATCTGTTGCTCGAGGGTGCCAATCTTCGCGTCCACATCGCCGGCCTTGCCGGACTGGCCCAGGCTGGCGTTGACCTGCACCAGGTTGTTCAGGGTTTCCAGGTCGCGGCGCAGGGTCAGGCTGCTGCCCAGCAAGTCTAGGCTCTGCAGCTCCACGTGGGTGCCCTGGAACTCACGGTAGGAGTCGCGCACCAGAAAGAAGTTGGTTACCAGCATCGGCAGCAGGAACAACACGCTGATCAGGCTGAACTTCATGCCGAAGCTCAGGCGGTTCATCAGGGCGACGGCGGGCCAGAGCAAACTCTTCACAAGGAAGTCTCCCGGTAGTGTTTTTATTGTTATGGGGCATGCGCACAGAGACAGCAGAAAGCCACTATCGGGCGCCGTCCCTGTATAGCCTAAATCGGAGGGGAGATTTGTAACTTAAGGTTAACGGCGCCGGCGTGGGATCCGTTCCTCTCCTGGAGGGTATTTGTCTGTGGGAGCAAAGCTTGCTCGCGATTGCGATAGGTCAATCAACAACAATGTTGACTGGTCTGTCCCTATCGCGAGCAAGCTTTGCCCCCACAGTGTGTTCCACACAATAAGGGATGCATTCGCCGATTAAGCCAACACCGTCCACAATGCAAACCCGGCATACCAGAGCACCGCCGAACGCAGCAGCAACTCCCACAACCGATCGAGGCTGTTGATGCCGTCCGGCCCGGCCACGGGCTCAGGAATTTCGCCGGCCACCAGGCCGACCTTGTCGACCAGTTGAGCGGCACTGATGTTCCAGTTCAACAGTTCATGCAGCATCACCCGGCTGACCGCCACGAAGTTGCCTACCAGGGCGAAACTCGCCGCCAGCAGCCGCACCGGCACCCAGTCGAAGGCATGGCGCAGTTGTGCTGCCCGCTCGGCCACGCCGGGGTTCTGGCTATGCTCGGCGGCCAGCGCCAGCAGGCGATAACTCAGGGCCGCTACCGGCCCCAGCAGGAAGTACCAGAAAATCACGGCGAAAAAGCTCTGGTAGGCCTGCCACAACAGATGGCCCTGGACCCGCCCCAGCAACTGCTCGCCATTGTCGGCTTCGATACCCAGGTCGCGCTTGGCCACATGGGTGGCCGCTTGCAGGTCTTCACGACGCCACGCATCGCGAAATGGCCCCAGCTCGGCCAGCAGATCCCCACGCCCCAGGCTGTAGATCACCACCAGCAAGTGCACCGGCAGCACCAGCAACCCATAGGCCAGCGGTTCCAGCATCCACAACAACAGCGCCAGCAGCGCCACGGGCAACAGGACCATGGCCAGCAGCACCAGCCAGGGCCGATTGACCCAACGCGGGCTCGCCTCGATCCGGTTCAGCTCGCCCAGCCATGCGCCGTCACGCTGGACTCGCTGGCGCAGGGCCGAGCACTTCTCGATCCAGACCGCCAGCAGCAACACCAGAAAACTCATTGTCCTTCCCCTTCTGTCAGGGCCGCTCGATAGCGCACCCAGTCAAACGCCGGTCCCGGATCGGTCTTGCGCCCCGGAGCGATGTCGCTGTGCCCGCAGATGCGCTGCACGGTGATCGCCTTGAAGGCCGCTTGCAACTGCCGCGTCAGCGCCACCAAGGCGACATATTGCGCGTCGGTGAACGGCAAGTCATCGGTGCCCTCGAGCTCGATGCCAACGGAAAAATCGTTGCAGGTTTCCCGCCCCTCGAAGCACGACACGCCCGCATGCCACGCACGCTCCAGACAAGAGACAAACTGAGTAACGGCGCCGTCACGCTCGATCAGAAAATGCGCGGAGACACGCAAGTCGGCAATACCGGCAAAGTAGGGATGTTCCGTGACATCCAGGCGATTCTGGAAGAATTCCTGCACCTTACCGGTGGCGAACTGAGCGGGCGGCAGGCTGATGTTGTGGATCACCAGCAGGGAAATTTCGCCCTCGGGGCGCGCATTGAAGTTGGGTGACGGGCAATGACGCACGCCATCGCACCAACCGCTCGCGGGGTCCAGCTGCATACAGGTTCCTTCGAAGACGACGGGGATGCCGCCAGTATGCCGTGATCGACCCGGACTGTGCGATCACTTGCCGCGATTGAGTTGACGCAGATTGCCGAGCACGGACTCCAGCGCCCGGTCGAACAGCAGGGTGTCGTCCAACAGGCGCGCGGCCCCCCGACGAAACTCCAGGGCCAGGCTGGTGCGGCTGTGCTCTTGTACCTTGAGGCCGGTACGGTTGACGAAAATATACTTACCGGTGCTCTGGATGATCGCCGCCAGCTTGCAACGCAGGCTGTTGTCCTCATCCTCCTGGAACTCGACCCAACTGCCCAACTTCAATTGATCGACCTGAAGCAGGCCCACGTCATCGGCCGGCAAGCGCACCGTCGCATTGTCTGCCGGCACTTTGTACGCCGGACGCAGGACAATCTTCTCCCGCACCTCGATCATCACCGGCGCATCCGCCGACTGGACCTGATCCGTGGCCTGGCCCATACGCTGCAAAGCCTGCACATGCAGGACTTCCAGCTCACTGAAGAATTCGCTGGTGGCGAACGGATCGAATGCCGAACGGCTCAACCCTTCACGCAAGGCCTTGAGCAGCTCCGGCACCATGGCCAGCAAGCGCAGGCCGGCATCCGACTCATCGTGATACTGGACGCTCCAGATCAGTTGTTCCAGGGTCAGGACATCGGCCTGCCATTCGGCGGAGTGCTCGCCATGCTTGAAGCCGGTCAGCAGCAACACCTGGCTCCAGGCCTGCTGCACGAATTCCACCACGGCCTGGGGCAACACCTTGCCGAGCATGACCTGATTCAGCGCGCCTTCGACTCGCTGACGTGCCAATTCAGCCTTGGCCCGCCCTTCCTCGGCATCTCGGATACGCTGTTCGAGCAGTTCGCTGCGGCGCCGCTCATCGCTGGTAAAGGCGAGAAACTCGGCCAGTACTTCAGAGAAAATCGCCGGGTCATCAACGAAGTCGTTCAACAGGCGTTGCACCACCTGTTCGATGCGCTGGTAAAGGCTATCGCGCTGATGATCGTCGCAGTCGCCCCAGCCCATGGCTGCGGCGGCAATTTCGTTAAGCAGCCGGCGGGCAGGATGATTGCCGCGACTGAAGAAACTCTTGTCCTGCACCGCGACCTTGAGCATCGGGATTTGCAGGCGGCCGATCAATGCCTTGAGGGTGTCCGGCAGGTTGTGGTCGTCGAGGATGAACTCGAACATCATTGCGATCAGATTGATCACGTCCTCGTCGGCGCCTTCGACCACCCGCGACTTGCCGCTCTTGACGCTGACCCGGGTGAGCAGTTGTTCGCGCTGGCTGCGCAGATCGAACTCGTCCTGAAGCGTGGGTGCCGGCACGTATTGCTGCAAATGCGAGAGCAGGCGCAACAGGTCACGGGTCGAGATCGGCTGCGCCGGTGCGCTGGGCTCCAGGGTCGGCGCCACGCTGCCTCGTACCTGCATCACCAGTTTCTGCAAGGCGCAGAACACTTCCTGCACGCTGTCATCGACCTCGGCGGCCCGGGGCCTGACGGCACGCTCTGGCGTGGAGCGCGGAGCATCGTCGACACGATCCGTCGCACGCCGGGACGGCGAAATCTTGAGATCCGACAAGATACCCGTGGCCGCCAGCAACTGGTTGGCCTCGGCATAGAACTGGTCGCACTCGCTGAGCACATACCGCTCGAACAGCTTGAGCAGGATCAGCTTGACCTTGATCTCCACCCCCAGGTTGCGCCCGGCCTGCAGAAAGGTTTCGCACAACAGCGCCGGGCTCAGGGGGTTCTGTGAATTCGTCATCGGTCGGGCCAGCAGCACGCTGAGCCGAGCCGTCAATTGATCGAGGGAAACCCCACCACGACTGATCACCCGGGTGACCATGGCTTCTACTGCCAGATGGCGCTCCAGATCGTCATGGGTCGAATGGACCGGGGCAGCAGGAGCGATGGCGGTGTTCAAGGAGGCGTGAGTCAGGTCGTACTGGGCAAGGCTGACGAACGCCTCGAAGAACTGCTCGATGAATTCGCGTTCGATACTTTTGCGTTTCAGGCGCAGGTCCCGCATGGCTTCGAAGAACAGATTCTGTTCGACATCATTGCGCGCCCGGTCCGCCATCTCGAACAAGGTATCGTCGGCGTTATCGAACAGCCTCTGCAAACCGAGGCGCAGCTGTTGCGCCGCCTTGTCGCGAACCTGGAGCAGAATCACAGGCAAACGGGCGAGTGGCGAGCGATTCGCCTGATCGGTAGGCACCTTATGCAAAGGCACTACATTCCCGTCGTTATGCATCCTGGACTCCTGAAACGGTGTTCTTCGGCGGTAACGTCAAAGCCATGACGTCAATCGAAAGGCGGATTATCTGGTAAAAGAACCCCGTCGCACCAGAGGACTCTGTGACCCAGCCTGAAATACATCGCAATAAGTGACCGGGAAATCGGCGAAACGTTGCGAGGAGCCGACCAAATGCAGGTCCTGGTGAACAATGTTTGTGCAACAGGACACTGGCCCTATAATCGGCCCACTTTGCCTGTGGAGCCCGTTATGCCGAACCTACGTCTCGCCGACCTGACCGCCGAAATCGAAGCCAACGTGCGCCGCGCCTTGCTCGAAGACATCGGCAGCGGCGACATCACCGCACAGCTGATCCCCGCCGAACGCCTGGCCAAGGCCACCATCATTACCCGCGAAGCCGCGATCATCAGCGGCACGGCCTGGGTTGACGCCGTGTTCCGGCAACTGGACCCGCGTGTCGCGGTGCACTGGCAAGTGCGCGACGGCGACCGGGCGAACCCCGACCAGGCGCTGTTCCACCTCGAAGGGCCGGCCCGCTCACTGCTGACCGGCGAGCGCAGCGCGCTGAACTTCCTGCAGATGCTCTCGGGTGTCGCCACCCGGGCCCGCTACCTGGCCGACTTCGTCGCCGACACCCAGGTCAAGCTGCTGGACACCCGCAAGACCCTGCCCGGCCTGCGCCTGGCGCAGAAGTACGCCGTCACCTGCGGTGGCTGCCATAACCACCGCATCGGTCTGTACGATGCCTTCCTGATCAAGGAAAACCACATCGCTGCCTGCGGTGGGATCGCCCAGGCAATCGCGGCTGCACACAAGATCGCACCGGGCAAACCGGTGGAAGTCGAAGTGGAAAGCCTGGCGGAATTGAAAGAAGCGCTGGCGGCCAATGCCGATATCATCATGCTCGACGAACTGAGCCTGGACGACATGCGTGAAGCCGTGCGCCTGAACGGCGGCAAGGCGAAGCTGGAGGCCAGCGGCGGGATCAACGAAAGCACCTTGCGGCCGATTGCCGAGACCGGAGTGGACTACATCTCGATCGGGGCGATGACCAAGGATGTGAAGGCAGTGGATCTGTCGATGCGCTTGAGTCTCTGAGCATAAAAAAACGCCAGCCCTGAGGCTGGCGTTTTTTTCAGACCACCAGATTATTCATCTCGCAGTACTCATCCCAATCCACTCCCAGCACCTCGGCAGCCTCCTTGTGCAAGGCAAGACGCTGCGCCTCGAACTCCTCAGGCGTGCTGGTGTACTTGAGCGTCAGCTCCCAAGGCTGCAAGCCCTGGGCTTCGGCCTCGTCTTCGAAAGCCCACTGGATCTGGTCCTTCTGCTCGTCGGTGCTCAGGTTCCTGATTTCTTCCAGTAACTGAGGCGTGTCCAGGGCGTATTTGCGCAGCGCTTCTTCGTGTCTGGCTTCTTGGGTCAGTTCTTTAGCCGTCATGTCGTTCTCGCTGATCGAAGTAATGGAAGATGGGACTGGATCATCAAGGATCTCTCTGACACAGAACCGCTGGCAGCGCGGTTTTCCTGGTCCTTGGAACCATTCGTGGATCATTTGAAAACTGCTGGGCAATGCTCATGCAGGCAACGAATATAGGACGTTTTGCCGATGATTTACATGGCTCTTTACATCTGCCGCACAAAAACCTCATGCCCTGGTACGGAAGAGGCCAAGGAACATCTGCCAGAACCCCAAGTCATAGCGATGTGCCATACCGGTACTTCATAAGGATTCTGTGATGCGCAGCTTTCCAACGTTAACGTCTATTCGACTGGTTACCGCAACCCTGCTACTCGGCAGCCTGGCATTGACCGGCGCCGCGCAAGCGGCAGTTGAGATCTCGTCCAATTTTCCAGAGCCATCCGATGAGATCTCGGCCCTTCGCAGCTCATTTGGCAACGACGTCTTCTACAAAACCGGTATCAGCATCGATAACTTGAAGGACATGCAGCAAGCCGCCAAGGCCAACGCCATCGAACTGGAAACCCAGAAGCGCACCCTCGCCGAGCAGGCCCGCCAGATCGAAGAGCTCAAACGCAACAGCGGTTCCAGTTCCAACTCCAGCGGCCGGGAAATTGAAGAGCTCAAACGCACGGTCAAGGAACAGGAGCGCGACCTGAACGACCTTGGCAAGCAAGTGGAAGAGCTCAAGCGTAATAGCGGCTCCAGCTCGAGTGCGAACAACAGCGAAATATCGACACTGAAAGGAAAGATCAACGATCAGGACCGCGAGATGGATCAGCTCAAGCGTACCGTCGAGGAATTGAGCAGGAAGGTGAAATAAGGAGAGAGGAGATCTTGCCCGAGACAGGAATCGAACCTGCGACCTTCGCGTTACGAGTGCGCTGCTCTACCGACTGAGCTACACGGGCGGTGAGCTAACCTAGCATCCAGCCCGTGACCAGGCAACCTGTGCCACAAGGATTTTCCCCACACAGCAAAACGCCCCGAACCAGTCGGGGCGTTTTGTTGTTCAGCAGTCAGGCGAAGGGGTGATTAAACGCCCGAAGCCTTGGCCGCCGCCACGTCCTTGATGGACAGCTTGATACGGCCGCGGTTGTCCACGTCCAGTACCAGCACTTCCACTTCCTGGCCTTCTTTCAGGATGTCGGTCACTTTCTCGACGCGAGCAT
>Ga0157373_10000994_pt1 | contig 21932 bp, 18 predicted proteins | sample C65metaG_FD_113460 | JGI IMG/M metagenome (GOLD analysis project Ga0157373, IMG submission 113460) | Corn rhizosphere microbial communities from Kellogg Biological Station, Michigan, USA - C6-5 metaG | ecosystem: Host-associated > Plants > Roots > Rhizosphere > Soil | place: USA: Michigan... | reverse complement strand
TTGAATCGAGGTTCATGGAGCCTCCTGAACAGGGAGTCGGCAGTGGCCCATCGCTCTGGCTCAGAGGTTTCGGCACGCCGGGGTTGTTATTATCGTAATTCGATTACGCATAACGTAATTTGCTCGCTATCCAGCGTCAAGCTATAAAGACGCCCATTCGTTTCGGAACCCGGCCGCACCATGGAAAAAACCAGCGACAGCAACGGCAAACAGAAAGTCCGCTCCGCCGAAGTCGGCACCGACATCCTCAAGGCTCTGGCCGAGCTGTCGCCGTCCACTTCGTTGTCGCGTCTGGCCGAACATGTGCAGATGCCAGCGAGCAAGGTTCATCGCTATCTGCAAGCGTTGATTGCTTCAGGATTCGCCGAGCAGAACACCGCAACCAACCATTACGGGCTCGGCCGCGAAGCCTTGCGTGTAGGCCTGGCCGCACTCAACAGTATGGACGTGCTGAAAGTCGCCGCCCTGCCGTTGGCCGAACTGCGCGACGAACTCAACGAAACCTGCTTTCTGGCGGTGTGGGGCAATCAGGGCGCGACCGTGGTGCATATCGAACCGGCGGTGCGCGCGGTGACGGTGGTGACGCAACTGGGTTCAGTGTTGCCACTGCTCAGTTCATCGACTGGACTGGTGTTCAGCGCCTACTTGCCCCATCGGGAAACCGATGAGTTGCGCGAGCAGGAAATTGCCGCTGTGGATCATCCATTGAAGGATGAAAAAACCTACGCAACCCTGTGCGAACAGATCCGCGAACGCGGTCTGCATCATGTGCATGGCCTGCTGATGCCGGGTGTGGATGCGTTGTCCGCCCCGGTGTTCAACGCCGTCGGCCAGGTCGCCGCCGTGTTGACCATCGTTGGCCCCACTTCATTGTTCCACGCCGACGAAAACGGCCCGGCGGCGCAGCGGTTGCTGGCGGCGACGCGGGCCGTGAGTTGGCGGATGGGTTATGAACCTCTGCAGGCCTGAACGGCGCCAATCGAGCGAGTAACGAGGGCCGTTACTCGCGCAGTTTCATCTGTCAGTTGAGCAGACGAGTGGTGCTGTTCACGACCGCAGGAGGTGCGGTGATTGCTGTCACGTAGTTGATGCTGACTTCAACACCGGTGACGCCTGCCATCACATCGGCGAAATCCCTGACGCTCGATAGCAGAGCAATCGGGTTCACGGGCGTGCCGATCGCCGCCACTTTGCCAACGTACAACAGAATCGCCCCTCGCCACGCCGATGCAAAGTGTGCGTTCGCAGCCTCATCGGAGCCCTGACTGGAAGCCACAATGCCCAGCACAACCGACTGAGTAATGCGCAGTACGGTCAGTGCCAGGCCAAGTGGCGCAATAAACATCGAAGCTACATCCAGGGCAAATTCGGCCAGTACCCTCACATCCTTCCACAGCGCTTCCAGATAACTGCTCGTCTGAAAATCCACATCAGCGACGAGTTGCCCGATTTTAGCCAGGTACTCCTGTTTGAAAGCCAGTACTGGATAACTGTTGGTCAATTCCGGAGTGCTGGTCGCTACCGGGTTCGAGTCCCAGTAGGTGTCCAGGAGGTTTTCCACCGCCTGCTGATGTTCCAGACGAGCGAGGCTCAAGACCTTTTTGTTGAAGGTCACGCTTTTCAATCGACCTGCAAGTTCCTGGACAGGGAAGAAATCCTTGCCATCAGGCGTATCGGGAATATAGACAAAAAACTCATCACGCCCGCTGACTTTGCGCCCAAAAACGTAAGCCCCGACAAGGGCGCGTCCCCTGAGAGTGAACTCGTAAACGCCAATGCCCGGCTTCCCACCCGTGGTGATGATGCCCTGACGAGGCAGATCGCGATCAAATCCGTTAATGAGTCCCTGCAACCAGCTGAATTGGTCGAGGGAGAGCTCGCCTTTGATTTTCTGAATCAACGCGGTCCGGAGCATTTCATTTTGTTTTGTTTTTCGATACAGACTTGCTTTCAAGTCAATGTCGGACGCATTGAGGAATTTATCTTTCAGATATTGAAGATACTTTTCACCGGGCCTCAGATCGATCAGATCATTGATAACTCTGGCATTCAGTTGGGCAATGGGCTGTCCGGTAAACGTCCAGAAGGTGGCCTGTCTGAGTTGCTCTCGCAAATTTTCAATACCGGCCAATTGAGGGTTCACCCAGGTGAAAAATTTCTCGAACGCACTTACGTCACTGCGCCACTTTTGCCACTGAATAAACAGATCGGTCAGGCTGATCTTCGAGTCTGCGTGAAATTTGACCCATACCTCGTCAGGGTTAATGTCCACAGATAAACCTGTCCGGGCAAAATACTGCTTCAGCTCCTTCTTCACCAAATGGCTGGCAAACTGTTTGAACGGCTCGACCGCCAGCATTTCCCGGGAATGATGATGAATAGCCTTGAAATCAGCGTTCAGACGATTGAGCAGGTGCTGATCGCTCGAGCTGGCCTTTCTGTACCATTGAGGGGTGGCAGCCTCGGTTTGATCGATACTCCACAAGATGTGATTTTGAACGGCTCCGAACAAAGGCTCCGCTTCGGGTAAATCGACCAACTTAATCTTCGACCACCACCATTCATTCAGTACCGCAAATGGTTTTAGACTCAGATAATCACTTTGCATCTGCGCACTGTCGCTGGCATGTGCCTGACTCAGCAAGTACGCCCAGGTTTCAGCCTTGGCCGCCCATTGCGCCAACTTTTGCTGCAGGCTTTTCAGGTCGGTGAACTCAAACCACTCCTGCCCGGCTGGCGAACCCGGTATATGCAGGACATGCGCGCTGCGATCGGCTGCCACACCTTTCCTGCGATAAACCAGCAAACCATTGAAAGGCTTGAACCAGTGTTTGAGCGCCACGCCCAGCGTTTCAATGGACGTATCGCCGAGGTTATAACCCATCACCAATTTATGAGCTGAAGGTCCCACGTGTTTCTGCAGAATCGCCGCGAACAGGGTCAGCGCTGTTTTACGGCTAAGGACCAATCGCAGCGACTCGGTAACTTCGGCTTGCGAATACAGAAGACGTTGAGCCGTGGTATAGGCAACACGAACGTCCAACGACTTGATGGCACGCAGGATGTTCGATGGACTCAACTTTGGCAGACTGGAGGGGACCTCCGGAACGATCTGATATTGACCTGCCAGATCATGAGCACCTTGCATAAAGGCCTGAGTCAGCGTTTTGCGCTCGGTGAGTTCCACCTTTTTTCCATCCGCCAGAGGCACGGTATGGGTGACTTTCACGAATACAGTGTCCGGGTCGATACGCTCATCTTTACCCGGCGATATGAAGTCCTCTACGGCCAACCGCGCGTAGTCTTTCAGCGAAGCAACTCCGTGAGTGACCTCATGAAGTTTGACTTCGGCTTCAAGCAGCTCTTTTTGCAGGGAAACATACACTTCCTGATTGACATCGGAAGTGCTTTTCAACCATTGCGGCCAAGCATTCCGCTCGACATGCTTAATCAGTTGTACCTGGCGTTTTCTGGCCTGACGATTCAAATCGGGCAACGATTGTGCGGCCTCTACGGCGACAACAATTTTATCAAACTCCGAGTCTGGCTTGCCGACGGATTCTAGATACCCAGTGATGTCGCTGTACATCGTCTGAATCCGCTTATCAACGAATCTCTCAAACAAATTCGCACGAACTTTCAAAAAACGAATAGCAGGGACGTAGGCGAACCCAACGCGTTCACTGAGCGACAGCGTTTGCAGAAACTCTTCCTGAGTTTCCGCGGAGCCCAGTCGGCTCAACAACGCTTGTTCAAGCTTCCAAATGGAAGAAAACAATTCGAGACCACGATTCGCGCAGTAGAGTACGACAGCGCCCTGCTCACCGGGAATCAACTGCTCATAGACAGGGGTTGTAAGGGGCAATACAAACATCGCGTTCTGCTCGATGTATTTGCCATTCTGACCTTCAATGAAAACCCCGTAACAAGTACCGGTCAGACTGGGTTGTACGGTCGTACTGATCAGCGCGCTTTGTTGCTGAGTAATGACCCCTTGAATCGTCAGCGCCTCCAACTCACGAGCGAAAAGGCTAGCCTCGAGCACACCTAAAGCAGACTTTCGCGATAACTGAGGATAAGCCCCATCTGCTTTTTGAACGGTCGGGTTTTCCCAGTACTGCCGCACAGCCGCCGTGTAATCAACCGCCAGTTTCTTCAGCAAATCTGCTACTGATTTTTCAATAGCCGAGATCGGGACTTGCGTAAGAATGTCTTCACGGCTGGTAAAATTCGGGTGATCGAATACACCATAATCATTGACATCATAGTTTGGCGGCCGACCACTTTGCAGGCACTCAAGCGCGATATCCAGCAACCGCCCGACCGGCTGTTTATTTTTCGGTTTGGCGCCCGCCACGACATTGACGAACAGGCTGCTCAGCCGCACACCTTCGGATACCTTCCATAACGCCTCACGCAAAGTGTCCTGCACCACCACTGAAAATGACGGAACACGCTTCAATTCCTGCGAGATACTTTCCAGGGCTTTCCCCACTTCACGCAGACTTTGGCTTTCGGCTTCTTTATTAATTTCCATAATGGAATCTCTATCAGCTTGATAATGACAAGTGACCAATTACAACTTGCCTCGCCAAATCAAGCTAATTCAGATCCAGAACAAAAAGATACCCACCGCACTGTTTCCAACAGTGTTTAACTACAACACCAACAACCCCCTAAGTTACAACTACAAACATCTAACAACCTCAAACCTACATCAAACCCAATGTTCTGGCCCTGGCCACCGCATGCGTTCTACGCATCACCCCCAATTTTATATAGATCCTTCGGACATGAGTTTTAACGGTATGCAATGAAAGGAAAAGTTTTTCTGCGATTTGTTGATTGGAATCACCTGCCGCAATCAACACCAAGACTTGTAACTCTCGCTGACTCAGTGAACTTTCAGCTTCAGATTCGGCTACAACTTGCTGCTTTTCCTCCAGCACATTTGTCCGATCAAATATGTTCGGCGAGCGCAGGGTGACCTGGCGTATCAGCAATTGCGCCTCCGAGCGCCGGACGATCTTCAACGCGCATTCCACATGCTCAACCACCCGTAACGACTCGCTGTGCAGCAATGCCACTTCGGCGAGGGCAAAATGCAACTCCGCCTCAAGTGTCTGCGCCCCGCACTTGCGGGCTTTATCCAGCAACATCTGAAGTTGCTCCGGGAGATCACTACCGCGTTGCAAAGATGCCGTGGCCAATATCAGCAAATACTGGATACGCGCTATCAGTTGAACCGTCGCCGGAGGCGCCTGCAACGCGTTCGGCGGTTGATAGTGGCGCAGCACCCGGCTCAACGCCTCATGTGCCAACTGCGCCCGCCCCTGCTGCAGCCAGATCTGGCTACTGACCTGTAACAACACACCACGGTAAACCGTGTCTGGAATCCTGCGCTGCTGCATCAACCGCTCGGCCTCGTGCAAGCGCTCGAATGCTTGCGTGTATTCACAGTGGTTGGCCGCTATCTGCGCCAGCCCCAGATAGCCGAACAACACCCGTTTATCGTGACTGCGCAGACAATCCTCCAGGCCACGTTTGAACAGAACGGCGGCTTGCTCCTCCAGCCCCATGACCAACGCCAATCGACCACGACGCAGGGCGATACGACCGAGCAGCGGCGATGGCCGCTCAGCGCGCTGGCCAAGTAACTGCTCAATGCTCAGTAGCAGGTTGTCAGCGCGGGCTGGAGCACCACGCTGCTCAAGCAACTGCGCGTGATCAAGTTCCAGCAAGCCTTCAAACAGCAAGGAGCCTTGTGCCCGCGCCAGACACAACGCTTCGCGACTGATGGTGTGCGCTTGTTCGAGTTCATCGCAGAGCAAGGCTTGTTGAGTCAGCCCTGACAGGCACAGCAGCCTTGTGGCCCAGGCATCGCCATCGAGCGCTTCCAGAGCTTGCTGAAAGAGTTCGCGCGCAGGCGTCATACGCCCCTGCAAATGCATCAGCCAGCCTTGTTGTGCTTGCCAGCGTGCAATCAGTTGTCGTTCCAGTGCCGCCGAAGGTTGCGGCATGAACCTCGCCAGGTGCGCGATGCACTGCGTGGCCTGTTCAAAACGGCCGGCAAACAAAAGAGCTGCGGTAATCAGCCCAACCAACTGCGGTGATCCCAAGGTCACTCCTTCGCCCTGAGATTCATGCAGGCGCAACAACAGCACCACCGTTTGCTCTTCAAAAAGATGCTCGAAGTTGAAGTGCTGCAACAGACTCACTGCCGTTTCGACTTCTTCGGCAAGCAGCGCCTGCTCGAAAGCCGAGCGCCAATCCCCGGCAGCGGCGAACCATTGGCATGCCCGACGATGCCATGAGCGGGCCGCAGGCCAGCGCTCATCGCGCATCACTTGAGCCAAAGGTGCAAAGATCTGCAACCACTGGGACGAGTCATTCCATGGTTCGATAAAGCAACCCAGCGTTTGCAGGGTGCGCAGGTAGTCCGCGCCTTCTCCGGCACCGAACAGGTGCTCACACAACTCAGCATTGAAGCGCGGCAGATTCGCCAGTACCCGCCAGACCTCGGCCAACTCCGGCGTCAGGCCGCTGAACAGTTCGTGCTGCAAATAATCCAGCAGCGTTTCCACCCTTTGCTGCGGCTGAAGGGTTTGCGACCAGTCGCATTTTTGCAGCAGCGCCATGCGCACCCCGGCGCACCAGCCACCGGTTCGATGAACAATCCGCGCGGCCACACTGGCAGCCTGCTCCGCGGACAGGTGTTTTAACGCCTGAGCGATTTCTTCCGGGGTCAGCGCCAGCGTCGCGCTTTCGCATTCAAACAATTCGTCGTCCAGCAGCAACCGTGGCCAATTGCACTGGGGGCGTCGACGCGCGCCGATCCACCAGATCAATGCCGGGCTGCTGAGCGCCAGCAAGCGGTCCAACAATGCATCGAGAGCCGGGTCGGGGAGCCGACAATAGTCGTCGATAAACAGCCAGGTGGGCGCTGACCAGCGTGCCAGTGCCGCCGCCAATTGCGCCTCATCCATTGCTGCCAGCCCCAATGCCAGACTCAGCCGCTGACAGAACTCCTCCGTACTCAACGACACGCCCATCAGTGGCAGCCAGTGCACCACACAGTGTGCCGGTGCCTGTGATAAGCATTCGGAGAGCAACGCGCTTTTGCCACTGCCGGGCGGGGCGCAGATCAACCTGATCCGCGCCACCGATGTCAGTAGCGGCTCACTCAGTCGAGGGCGAAGTTGATGATGGGAAGATAGTCTGGGCAAGAATCCGGGGCGATCCAGACAGGCAGTCATAGCGGTCATCGGGTGAGCCTTTTTATCGTTGTGCCCTCACCCTAGCCCTCTCCCCTGCACTTGTTGACGAGTATTCAGCGCGCTGATTGGTGTCCATAAAAAAGGCGACCGAGCGGTCGCCTTTTGCCTCGCTTGTGTATCACAACCGTTACCGCACGCCCTCTGCGCGCAAGGCCGCTGGCGTGTAGTCGGCAGCCTTGGCTTCGAAGCCGAACTCGAAACTGTGCTTCTCTTCGTTCTTCATTCCAAGGGCAATGTAGCGACCGGCAATGATGTCGTAGAGCGCTTCCAGTGTGTAGGCCTGCGCCTGGTGATCGTAGTAATACTGAGCGTGACCTTCGGCGACACGCCACAGTTGCCCGCGACCGTCGTAGTGGTCCGCCAGCGCCACTTGCCAGCTGTCTTCATCGATGTACATGTGACGCTTGGCATAGATGTGCCGCTCGCTCGGCTTGACCGTGCCGATCACTTCCCAGACGCGGTGCAGTTCGTAGCGGGTCAGGTCCTGATTGATATGCCCGGCCTTGACGATGTCGTCGTACTTGAGCTTCGGCGAATCGAGTTTGTAGCTGTTGTACGGGATGTACATTTCCTTCTTGCCGACCAGTTTCCAGTCGTAGCGATCCGGAGCGCCGGAGAACATGTCGAAGTTGTCCGACGTGCGCAGGCCATCGGCGGCGGTGCCCGGGCCGTCATAGGCCACTTGCGGCGCCCGACGCACGCGGCGCTGGCCGGCATTGTAGATCCACGCCAGACGCGGTTCCTTCACCTGATCGAGGGTTTCGTGGACCAGCAGCACGTTACCGGCCAGATGTGCCGGCGCCGTTACCGACTGTTTGAAGAAAGTCAGCACATTGGCGGCTTTTTCCGGATCGAGATCCTTCATCAGTTGCGGCACGGCGATCTCTTCTTCGAAGCGGATCGGCGTGTAGCTGCCGTTGGTCTGCGGGGTCACCTGGGTGATGATGCGCCGCAGGTTACCGCCGTGATACCGGGTGATGTGGTTCCACAACACCTCAACGCCAGTCTTCGGAATCGGGAAGGCGTAGTAGCGGTTGCCAGTGAAATTGGCCAGGCCATTACCATCGTTAATGCTGGTGACATTGAGCGCGCTGCGTTTGGCCGACTCATAGATTTCCGCTGGTACGGCGACCGTGCGATGGGTCGGATAGACCGGGATCTTGTAGGTTTCCGGGTAGCGTTTGAACATCGCCACCTGCCCGTCCGAGAGCTTGTCCTTGTACTTGTCGACGTTGGAAGCAGTGATGGTGAACAGCGGTTTTTCATTGGCAAACGGGTCGGCGAGGAAGCCTTTGCTGTCCACCGCCCCGGCGTTTTTCGGGATGCCGCCGGTCCATGCCGGTATCGAACCGTCAGCATTGCCGGCCTTCTCGGCGCCGAGCGGCGTGAGGCTGGTGCCGAGTTTATTGGCCTCCTCCGGCGACACCGCAGCCATCACGTTGGCCGCCAGCAGACTCAGGGCCAGCACACCACATTGCAGAATCATTTTGTGCATTGCATTCATCCTTCTCGGGCAGATCAGAAGTTCACGCCGAAGCTCAGGGCGACGAAGTCACGGTCTTCGAGGACGTTGTAGTCGCCACCGAAAAAGTCGGTGTAACTGAGGCTCGCGGTATAGGTGTTGCGGTAGTCGGCATCGACGCCGACGCTGATCGCTTTCGCACCTTCGTTGAACAGGCCGTTGGGGCCATAACCGGCGACGTCATGCGACCACGACAGGTTGGGTTTGAAGTTGACCCCGCCGATCACGTTGGCGTAATCGAGGATCGCCCGGGCACGGTAGCCCCACGAGGTCGAGGTGACGAAACCGTCGGTATCACCACCGAAACCGTATTGGCCGTATACCGAGTCGCGGCCATAACGCAGCTCGCTGCGCGACTCCAGGCCACCGACATGCACCACCGCAGCTTCGCCGACCACGGTCAGGCGTTCCGCGCCCAACACCTGATCGAAAAAGTGCGTGAGGGTGCTCTGGATTTGCGTGACTTCCTTGCGCCGATAACCTTTGTTGTCCGCCCCCGGGGTGGTGGCGACCGGCGAAGCAGCGCCACCGGCAATCGGATTGAGCAGCGCTAGCGTCAGGTCATTGGTGTTGACCTGTACCGGTGCATTCGGGCGGTAGCTGATCTCGCCAGTCCATGCCGTGCCGGTCGGCAATGTGGTGGAGAAACTCGCGCCGTAGAGGCGAATGTCTTCCGGGTACTCAAGGTAGTAACCACCGCGCCCGAGCATCACGCTCTGCGCCAGGCCGGAACCGCTGCCGGGTGCCAGGCCATTGGCGATCCCGACCATGCCCGGCAATGCCGCCAGCGTCGACAGGCCAGCCGTGGTAGTGCCAACCGTTGGCGTGCGGCTGTGGTAGTTCATGAAATACAGGCCATATTCGGTGTCGTCACCGAGCCAGCGCAATGCCGTGCCCCACTGCCCGGAATCCCGCGCATCGCGGTCGCCGCCACGGGGGATCACCACGCCTTCGCGAGTCACCTGAATGCCTTGGCCAAAAGCCTGGGTCAGCGGGACAAACGGTGCGATTGCCGGGTTGCCAACGGTGTAGCCGTTGTTGCAACCGTCCGCCGCCACATCGACACCGAAGAAGGTGCCGCAGTTGTCGAGAACGGTCTGGTCCCATTCCAGTTGATAGAACCCTTCGACGGTCAGTTGATCGGTCAGGCCTTGGGAGCCAAACAGCATGTTGACCGGAATCAGGCCTTCCTTGATCTCCGCTCCGGGGCGACGAAACGCCGAAACGTCGATCGGGTTGATGCTGTTGATCGAGTTACCGATGAAGGTACTTTCGCCCCAGCTCACGACCTGCTTGCCCGCGCGCACGGTGCCCGGCAGATCGGCAATGGAATAGTTGTGATAGACGAATGCATCGAGAATTTGTGCGCCGGAGGACTTCGCACCTTCCTTGCGTCCGCTGTCGCTGATCGGCTTGAACTCGCGGTCTTCGTCCTTCAGTTCGAAGTCATACCAGTACTTGCCACGCACGAAGACACCGGTGTCGCCGTACTTGAGTTCAAGATCGTGAATACCTTTGAAGATCTTCGAGAAGGTCTCGCCCTTCTTGAAATTCAAACGCCCGTCATCACCGGTCGAGGATTGCCCGGTCCCGCCATTGACCGTGCCGACCAGCGACTTGTCGGCATCGCGCATGCCCCAGCTCGCACCGATCGACAGCGACGAGTCGAAGGTGCCCTCGATCTCGCCAATGTTGAACGCAACCGCGTGCGCCTGGGCGCAGCAACCCAAAGCCACCGCGGCGGCCAGCGCCTGCGGTGTGAAGATGGCGCGCATTGTTGTTTTTGTCATGCGTCTTCCCCGGTGAGTGACAGAAGGCCCCACCCTACTGCCGGGCAACCGCGTCGATAAGCGCACCAAGGAGGTATTCGTGTTGTCGCTCGAAAGGATGAATGGCCTTTAACGACGGGGCTTTGCGCCGTTCATGGATCGGCTGGATGGAAGATCATCAGTGCCGCGCATGGTGCACATCAGCACATGGGACTGTTACGTGCCCCGCAACAGTGCATGTCCGGAATCGGTATTTTTCCTACGTGGTTAATACCTTATTCTGAACGCGCTTTCACGGGACACTCCGCAAAGCGCGCAGCACTGGCCTTTGAGCGACTCAGGCCATTGCTGACAGATTTCAGATGAATCGAAGACTTCGGTTTATCGCCCCGGTGTTCACTGACGTTGATTTGTAGCTCCTTGATCCAACGTCTTACCTTGGCCGCTGCGTTTGCAGCGGCCTTTTTTATGGGCGCCGTTTTACTCACATCACCTGCATCAGCGGGAAGATCCCCCCATTGCTGTAGGAAATATCCTTTTGGTCTTTTAATGCCAAGCTATCAAACCGCTTTCCACATTATTCATACAACCAGGCAGGTCATTACTGACGATTGATGCAGATATTTCCGTTCGAAAGCTGATGTAGGTTAATTGCTCCGCAAACCGAAAAATTCGCAGTGAGTAAAACGAATGTTGGAGCAAAGTTTTGTTGAGGGCGCCGAAACAAAAATTGAAGGAAAAGGGTCTGCAGCCAACCTCATCATGATCAAGCGTCTTGACGCCATACTGGAGCGCAAGCTCGAGATAACCGATACCGATCGACGGTTCTATGCCTATTCACTTCGAATGATGGAGCGATTCAGAGCGATGGGATTCGCCGACGACTACATTCCCAAAAGTAATCCGTCCCTTTGGAATAACCTCCATACGGCCACACTTGAAGACTTCAAACTGAGCGACGATGAGTCATTACGCTATACGGAAGAGGCCATCGACGCGGCGAAAAAACAAGAGTTGGAAGCATTTGAATGCGTCAGCAGATCCAAGAGTTCGACTGCCAAACTCGAACAAGCTGTCAGGCAAGAAAATCTCAGAGATTTGTTATCAGTTTTGGCTATCGGTTTGGCATTTCCCTCCATCGACACACTGTTCGGACGTTATCGTTTTGAAGTTATCGCGCGCGGTGAATTGTGGAGAACATACGAGGAATTATTTCGTGAGGGTGTACTGGCTGAGGGTAATGCGGCTGTTGCCATTCCGGGTCCAAACTGGGAAATCCCGGAATTCATGATTGATAAGCGGTACGAGGAGTAATAGAAGGAGCCTCGCCGCATCCAGAACGCAGCGAGGCTCAAACGTTTCTTAAAGCGAATACTTCTGCAAATTCGCCATCATTTCCTTCAACGCCTCAATATTGTCCTTCGGATGCGCCGCCCCTTCGAAATCACAAATCTGCTGCCAGTGCGCCGCGACATCTTCCGGCGAGAAGCCCACCCGTGGATCAAACCCGGCACCGAGGCTGCGCTCCCAACGCACCTTGCCCATCCAGCCGCCACCGACTTCGAACAGTCCGGAGGTTTCCTGGCATTGTTCACTGGCCAGATACACCACCAGCGGGCTGACCAGTTCTGGTTTCAATTGCTCGAATACTTGCGGCGGGATCAAGCCTTCGGTCATGCGCGTGCCGCCGGTAGGCGCGATGGCGTTGACGAGGATGTTGTTCTTGCGACCTTCGATGGCCAGCGTACGGGTCAAACCGTAGAGGCCCAGTTTGGCCATGCCGTAGTTGGACTGGCCGAAGTTGCCGTAGATGCCTGAGGTCGAGGCGGTGAAGATTACCCGGCCGTAGTTTTGCTCGCGCATATGTGGCCACGCGGCGCGGGTGACTTTGTAGGCGCCTTCGACGTGGACGCGGTAAACCAGATCCCAGTCGGCGTCGTCCATTTTGTGGAAGGTCTTGTCGCGCAGGATCCCGGCGTTGTTCACCACGACGTCGACGCGACCGAAGACATCAAGGGCGTTTTGCACCAGTTTGTCGCCGTCGGTGACCGAGTCGTGGTTGGCTTCGGCAATGCCGCCGGCCTCGCGGATTTCGGCGACGACGCGGTCGGCAGCGGAAGCATTAGCCCCCTCGCCCTGGGTCGAGCCGCCGAGGTCGTTGACCAGCACTTTGGCGCCCTGTTTGGCAAACAACAATGCGTGGGCGCGTCCGAGGCCACCACCGGCTCCGGTGACGATGACAACTTTATCTTCGAAACGCACAGACTCATTCATCGCAGCAACTCCAGCAGGCCAGTATTGAGTCCGAGTGTCAGGCACAGGGCTTTGGGTCACAACGAATACGGCTGAGGCTGAATGGTGCGCGATAAGGTTGGGGGATGATGAAGGCGTCAAAAGATAAAAAGATCGCAGCCTGCGGCAGCGCCTACATTGAATTTGTGTAGGCGCTGCCGCAGGCTGCGATCTTTTGATCTTTCAGGAGCAGGCGACTTTGCGCGGTGGCAGCACAAAACGATCGCGAAACTCCAGATAATGCTTGAGCACCTGCACCGGCGCCTCGGTCTGTGGATAGTGGCCGATGCCCGGCAGCAACACCGTGTCGGCGTCGGGGATCAATTCACGGTAACGCTCGACCATGTGCGCCCCGGAAATCGGATCGACTTCGCCATCAATCACCCGTAACGGAATCTCGCCACGCTGCATCGCGCTCACCCAACGATCACGCTGCACTCGACGCTCGGGAATGTAGCTGATCAATTTGTGCATGATCCGTGGCCCGCGATTGCTGTCGACCAGGCTCCAGAAGTCGTCCAGTTCGCTTTCGCTCGGCCGGGTTTGCGGACCGAAGATCTGCCGGAAGCTTTTCACCAGAGCATCACGGGTAAACGCCCGACCGATCATCCAGCCCAACGGGCTGAGCAGCAGTTTCTGCATCAGCACCGGACGATGGGTTTCCGGAAACAACCCGCCGTTGAGGAACACACAACTGGCGATCTCGATCTTGTCTTCGTAGTGCCTGGCGAGCAGTTCCTGGGCAACGCTGTCGCCGTAGTCGTGAGCAAGCAAGTGAACCGGTTGCCCGACCTGCAGATGCGCGAGCAATGCCTGCTGCAGGTCAGCCTGCTCCAAAAGGCTGTAGGTGTGATTGAGCGGTTTGGCCGAATCGCCAAAGCCGAGCATGTCGCAGGCAATCACCCGATATCGCTGGGCCAGCGGCTGCCACAGATAATGCCAATCCCAACTGGCGGTCGGAAAACCGTGGATCAGCAGCAGCGGCTCACCCTGCCCGGCCGTCCAGTAGCGAATCGGCTGGCCACGAAAGACAAACGTCTGGCTGCGTTTACGCCAGACACACAGAGGAATCTCGGCAAGAGGCATTAGAGTTTATATCCGGGGTCTTGTTTATCGAGTTTGCGCAGCAACGCTGGCCAGGCCAGCGCGCCACCCATGCCTTGAGCACTTTTGGTGACACCGGCGATCATCGCTTTGGCGCCTGCCAGGATTTGCGGTTCGATGGCAATGAGTTCAGCGCCACCGGTTTGCGCCATGACCTGAATGTCGCAGGCGCGCTGGAAGGTAAACATCATCAGAAAAGTGTCGGCGATGGTGCCGCCACAGGTCAGCAGACCGTGGTTGTGCAGCATCAGGAAATTGTTCTCGCCAAGATCGGCTTGCAGGCGCGCTTTCTCTTCATGGTTCAGCGCCACGCCTTCGTAAGCGTGATAAGCCAGGCTCGAAAGCACGAACAGCGACTGCTGGCTGATCGGCAACACACCCTGCTTTTGCGCCGACACCGCGACACCGGAGGCGGTGTGGGTATGCAGCACGCAAACCACATCGTGCCGCACTTCGTGCACGGCGCTGTGGATGGTGTAGCCGGCGGGGTTGATTTCGTAAGGGCTGTCCATGAGTTTGTTGCCGGCCTGATCGACTTTCACCAGGCTCGACGCAGTGATCTCATGAAACATCAGACCAAACGGGTTGATCAGGAAATCTTCGGTGCCAGGCACCTTGGCGGAAATATGGGTGAAGATCAGATCGTCCCAGCCATGCAGCGCGACCAGACGATAACAAGCGGCGAGATCGACACGGGTCTGCCACTCTGCGGCACTGACCTGGTCTTTGACATTAAGGGACGATTGGACGGGGGCTACGCTCACTGTATGCACCTCTGCGTTCTTATTGTTCTGCACGTACGAGCAGTCTAGTCAGGCGCAGAGCATTGCGTAGTTGCATTGCCAGCCAGCTTGATGACTGAGCGGGTCAGCCAGGCAAACTCCTTGGATCCATGTCAAAGCCACGACGCCAACAAAGGCGCGGCAAACAGATTGAGCAACCCGGTCAAGACCATCACCAGCCCGGCGACAGAGCCTTCTTCGCCGCCCACTTCATGGGCCCGACTGACACCGGCACCATGCGCGCCAACCCCGAAAAGCGCACCGCGGGCCAAGGCACTGCGTAGCGGCAACCACTTCAACAACACGCCACCGAGCATCGCCCCGAACACTCCGGTGAACATCACGAATACCGCGGTCAACTCCGGCACGCCGCCGAGGTCCTGCGCCAGCGGCATGGCGAACGGTGTGGTGATCGAACGCGGCACCAGTGACAGCGTCACCGAGTTGTCGAGCGCCAGCGCCCTGGCCAGACCGAATGAAGTGCCGATCGACGCCGCACTGCCGGCAACCATGCCCAACAACAGCGCCGACCAATGCCGCATCAACAAACGGCGTTGCTGCCAGATCGGCACGGCAAAAGCCACGGTGACGGGACCGAGCACCAGCATCAGCCAGTGGGTGTTGCTGGAATATTCGGCATAGGCAGTGTGCAGGGGCACGGCGAGCGCCAGCAGCAACGCCGGCACCAGAATCAGTGGTGACAAGACATAGCGCCCGGTGCGCCGATACAACCAGCGGCTGAACAGATACGCCAACAGGGTGAAGGCCAGCCAGAACATCGGCATCCATTCAAGCTTCATGGGAACGCCTCATGCGCACGGCAAGTTCTACGGTGAAAGCCGTCACCAGCATGACCATCAATGTACTGGCGGCGATCACCAACAGGATTCGCCAGCCGTCATTGCGCAACAGTGCGCCATAGTCGAGCAGGCTCATCAGCGCCGGAATGAAGAACAACAACATCTCGGCCATCAGCAACCCTGCGCCCAATTGCAGGGCGGCGGGTTTTATCCAGCCAAAGGCGAAGGCCAGCAGCAACAGCGCCATACCGATCACACCACCAGGAATCGGCCACGCCAGCCAGACCGCAAGTTGGCAGCCGAGCAAGTAGAGGCCGAGCAATACAGCGAGTTCAGCGAGAAGACGAGACAGATGTTTGAGCGGGACGGCGTTCATGATTTTGCTCCAGACAGGCGCTTATTTTACGAAGCGCCCTGCCATCGCCGAAGCGAATTGTTAGACTCAATACCATTCCAAAATGGAATCGGACAATGGAATTCAAACAACTGCGCAGCTTTGTCGAAGTGATGCATCAAGGCGGTTTTACCCAAGCCGCAAAAACCCTGCACATCAGCCAGTCAGCGGTGAGCAAACAGATCGCGCAACTGGAACAAAGTCTCGGCACGCCTTTGCTGGAGCGGCTGGGTTCGCAATTGCGCCTGACGGCCGCTGGCAGCGTGGTGCTGCAACGGGCCGAAGGCATGCTGCGCTTGCGCAACGAACTGCTCGCGGAACTGGACGACCTCAGTCATTTGGCACGCGGAGAGTTGCGCCTCGGCCTGCCATTACTCGGCAGCGACGCGCTATTCGCCGAACTGTTTGCGGAATACCGGCGGCGCTATCCGAATATCAGCATCCAGTTGCTCGAGGGCGGTAGCCGCAATATCGAGCAGGCTGTGCTGAGCGGTGAACTGGAATTGGGCGGCAGTCTGTTGCCAAAGGATCCGCAATTCGACTGTCAGCCGTTTTGCGATGAGCAACTCGATGCGCTGCTGCCAGTGGATCATCCGCTGGCAGCCCGAGGCGAGATTGGTCTGGAAGAATTGGCCGAGACGCCCTTTCTGCTCTATCAGCGCAGCTTCGTGCTCAACGACCGCTTGCTGCAGGCGTGCCAGCAACTGGGCTTTACGCCGAAGGAAGGCGGGCGCAGCGGTCAGGCGGATTTCCTTGCGGCGCTGGTGGCCGCCGGGCAAGGCGTGGTGCTGTTGCCCAGCGTGGTTGCACGCGGTCTGGTGCGGCCAGGCGTGGTGCGCCTGACCTTACGCGCGCCGGATTATCTGCGTTGGGATATCGCGTTTATCTGGCGGCGCGGCGCGTATCTGTCAAAAGCGGCGCAGGCATGGCTGGCGCTGTTGCGCGAGCGTGGAATCAGCCCTTGAGCGTGTCGATCAACTGCGCCAGCCAAGGCTCGGCGTCGGTTTCCGGGGTGACGCTTTCGCTGGCGTCGATGCGCAGCATCTCTTGCACTTCGCGCACACCCAGCTCGCCGAACAGTTCACGCATTTGCTCGCCACCGCCGCAGAAAGTGTCGCCGTAACTGGCGTCGCCCAAGGCAATCACTGCGCCCGGCAAACCGAGCAATGCGGCGGGCAACTGGTCGCGAATCGCTGAGTACAGCGGTTGCAGGTTGTCGGGCAATTCGCCCATGCCGGTGGTCGAGGTCACCGCCAGCAATACTTCAGGGCCGAACGCCTGGATGTCGGCCAGGCTGGCGCGCGAGTTGTGGAAGGTTTCAAAGCCAGCGGCTTTCAACAGGTTCTCGGCGTGACGGGCGACTTCTTCGGCGGTGCCGTAGACCGAACCGGAGAGGATGGCGACTTTCATCAATCTGATCCTGAAACTGAAAAAAAGAGCCGCGATAGTAACAGTCTCAAGCGCAAAGCTGCGACTGGATCTCAATTGGCGGTAATGGCCAGTAGACAGGCCGTGCGGTTCTTCTAGAATGCCTGCCACTGACAACTCTGAAAGGATTCAAAGATGATCAACGCCAGCCTGCTGCAAATGGTGATCAATGCGTCGAATGACGGGATAGTGGTCGCGGAGAAAGAAGGTGAACAGAACGATATCCTGATCTATGTGAACCCGGCCTTTGAACGACTGACCGGCTACACCAGTGAGGAAATCCTCTATCAGGACTGCCGCTTTCTGCAGTCTGGAGACCGCGATCAGGACAGCCTGAAACTGATTCGCGAGACGCTGGATAACGGCGGCTCGTGCCGGGAAATCCTGCGTAACTATCGCAAGGACGGTACGCCGTTCTGGAATGAACTGTCGATTTCAACGGTGAAAAACGTCGAAGACGGGCAGACGTATTTCGTTGGCGTGCAGAAGGACGTCACCGTTCAGGTCAAGGCACAACAGCGCGTGATTCAACTAGAAGCCGAAGTCGCTGCCCTCAAAGCAGAACTCGCTGCAGTTAAAGCGACAAACGGTCAAAACAAAATCGCGAACTAAGTGTCATTAACTACAATCACCAATGACTTTGTAACTATATCTTTCGAGTTAGCCATGCAGCGCGACGCCCTCCTCACTCAGGATGAGCTGGATTTCATCCAGACCATGCAGCACAACCCGCAACTGAACGTGCGGGATGCGACGTCGAGTCTGCTGGTTAACGGCGGTTCGCAAATCCGTGATTTGCTCACGCGCCTGGCCGCTCACGAGCAAGTGACCATTCAGGCCAACTTCGAAAATCAGCAGATGACCTTCCCGTTGCATCTGGTCGAAGACGAGTTTCACGCGTTGCACCTGCGTCTCGGCGTACCGAGTATTTACGAAGACGGCCCGATGGTGCGGCCATGGCGTTTGACTCTCGAAGAGCCGGTAGCTCTGGAAAACGCCAAAGGTCAGCCGGGCACGTTGTGGGTCCACGAGGTTTCGCACAAAGGTGTGCTGCTGGAAGTGCGCAACAAGACCAAACCGCCCAAGCATTTCGCGCTGTGGTTCAGCCCTTCGGGTTACGAGCGGATTTCATTGCGCGGCAATTTCGAACGGGAAACCGAGAGCGGTTTCTACGCCTACGAACTGAGCCAGACCGACACCGATGAAACCGAGCGTCTGCGCCAGTTCATCCTGCAGCAACATCGCCTGACGCATCCTGCCCTTCACACCTGAGTTTCAGGTATCCAGATTGCCGGCCAGAAACTGCAGCATGCGCTGACGCATGTTCGCGCCTTCATTGCCCAGGCAAGCAACAGAGGATCCGGCCAAGCTGTCCTGTGCCAGATCTGAAGCGTCGCCCGCCAGCATCAACTGACAATCGAGACTCAATGCCAAGCGGTTCAAACGCCGAGGCAATTCGGCGCTGGGCGCATGATTGGAAAACAGCACGAGTGCATCAGGTTTGATCTTTTCGCAAACCAACGTCAGCTCATCGAATGGCTGACCTGTGGTCAGCACCCGAACACCGGAATTGCTGTCGCTGAGAAACAGCGCCGCCACCAACAACTCCAGCTCTCGACATTGCCCGGCCAGCGCGCTGACGATCACTCGGCGCGGTTGCGTACCACGCAGCATGACGATCCGCTGCAATACCCGCGCCCGCAGGAATCCATCGAAGAACAACCACTCGCTGGTTTGCCCGAAAGCCTCCTGGCGCTGCAACAATTGCAGCCACAAAGGCATGAGGATGTCCTGAAACACCACCGGCAATGAGTATGAAGAGAAAATCTGCCCATAGACGCGGTCCAGTTGCTGGTCGTCGAACGCACTGACCGCCTGCTGGATCTGCTCCTGCCATTGCAGGTAATCCGCCTGCACCAAGTCATCCGGGATGATGTGCGCCAATACTTTCATCGGTTCGGTCTTGGCGAGGATCTTGCCGACCTTGCTCACGGCGACCCCGCGATCAATCCAGTCGACGATGCTGCGCACGCGCTCGATATCGGTCATCGAATAGAGCCGATGCCCACTTTCGGTGCGCGTGGGCTGAATCAGACCATAGCGCCGCTCCCACGCGCGCAAGGTCACCGGGTTTACACCTGTCAGGCGTGCGACCTCACGGATAGGGAACAGATCCTCGCGCTCGAGCGCAGAAGATGTCTGCGAAGCAGGCTTTGCGTCCGTGATGACAGGCATAGGCTGTTCAACTTCCATGTCGGAGAGATTTGGATCCCATTCTAACGCTTATGCCCCGATTGCGATCAAGTGCAGAAATGCGACGAAAGTCGCTGGTTTAATCGGGAAAAACCGGAATAATCCTTGCTTGTTGAAAAACGCAGGCCTCTACCCCGGCCCTGCGTCAGGCGAAACTCCTACCCGGAGCGACGCAAATGAAATACGGAGATACATAATGTCTACTTCCCCTGTCACGCTGATGGTTGCCCGTCGCGTCGCTGATGGCCGTTATCAGGACTTGATCGCCTGGCTGCGCGAAGGCGAACAACTGGCCACTGATTTCCCCGGTTACCTGGGCTCTGGCGTGCTCGCTCCGCCGCCCGGCGATAATGAATTCCAGATCATCTTCCGCTTTGTCGATGAGCAGACGTTGCATGCGTGGGAACATTCGGTTTCACGTACCGCGTGGCTGAGCCGTGGCAGCGACCTGTTTGCCCACCCGAAAGAACATCGAGTCAGTGGCATCGAAGGCTGGTTCGGCGCTGCCGGGCAACGTCCTCCACGGTGGAAACAGGCCGTCGCGATCTGGCTGGCGTTCTTTCCGGTGTCACTGCTGTTCAACTTTGTCCTCGGCCCGTTGCTCGCAGAACTGAGCCTGTTGCCGCGTATGTTGATCAGCACGGCGTGCCTGACGCCGCTGATGGTTTACTTCTTTATTCCGCTGTCGACCCGATTGCTGGCGAACTGGCTGAACAGTACGCCGGTACGACTGCCTGTATCGGCGACACCTCAGAAACATTAAAGATCGCAGCCTCGTTGCACTCGACAGCTCCTGCAGGACTGAACACAGACCAGGGCAGGAGCTGCCGCAGGCTGCGATCTTTTCGGGCTCGTCGCTGTTATAGTTTTTGCTCCAACCGCGATGCGAGCCGTTCATGCCTGATTCCTCAGCCCCGATCCTCATCACCGGTGCCGGCCAGCGTGTCGGCCTGCATTGTGCGCAGCGGCTGCTCGAGGATGGCTATCGCGTCATCTTCACTTACCGCAGCGAACGCCCCGGCGTGCAAACGCTGCGCGATCTGGGCGCCCTCGGCCTGTTCGCCGACTTTTCCAGCGAAGCCGCGATTCTCGCTTTCATCGCCGAACTGAAAACCCACACCGACAGCTTGCGCGCCATCGTGCACAACGCCTCCGAGTGGCTGGCCGAAACCCCGGGCAGCGAAGCCGAAGCCTTCACGCGCATGTTCAATCTGCACATGCTCGCACCGTACCTGATCAACCTGCACTGCGGTGAACTGCTAAAACACTCGACGCCCGCCGACATCATTCATATCAGCGACGATGTCACCCGCAAGGGCAGCAGCAAGCACATTGGCTATTGCGCCAGCAAAGCCGGGCTCGACAGCCTGACCCTGTCCTTCGCCGCCCGCTATGCGCCGACCATCAAGGTCAACGGCATCGCCCCGGCCCTGCTATTGTTCAATCCCGACGACGACGCGGCGTACCGCGCCAAGGCACTGGCCAAGTCCGCGCTGGGCATCGAACCCGGCAGCGAAGTGATCTACCAGAGCCTGCGCTATCTGCTCGACAACCCTTATGTCACCGGTACGACCCTGACCGTCAACGGCGGAAGGCACGTCAAATAACACCTGCCTGCGAGGCTGCCCATGACCCGCTCACTGCCCGAGAATTACCGCGAAATCCTCATTGGCCTCGGTGAAGATCCCGACCGCGAAGGACTGCAAGACACCCCGGTGCGCGCGGCCAAGGCCATGCAATACCTGTGTCACGGTTACGAGCAAAGCGTCGATGAGATCGTCAACGGCGCGCTGTTTGCCTCGGACAGTGACGAGATGATCATCGTCGCCGACATCGAGTTGTACTCTTTGTGCGAACATCACTTGCTGCCCTTCATCGGCAAGGCCCATGTGGCTTATATTCCGACGGGCAAGGTGCTGGGTCTGTCGAAAATCGCGCGACTGGTGGACATGTTCGCCCGACGCCTGCAGATTCAGGAAAACCTCACCCGGCAAATTGCCGATGCGGTGCAACAGGTCACCGATGCCGCCGGCGTCGCGGTCGTCATTGAGGCCAGACACATGTGCATGATGATGCGCGGTGTCGAGAAACAGAATTCGACCATGAACACCTCGGTCATGCTCGGCGCGTTCCGCGAGTCGAGCAACACCCGCCAGGAGTTCCTGCAATTGATTGGACGGAGCAAGTACATGCCACAACTTCAGCCGGCAATAGCGCGCATCGGGGTCAAGCATCTGCGCTTGCGCAACTTTATCGGGATCAACGAGGACGAGATCCTCAACAAGCAGGATGTGCTGATCAATCTCACGAT
>Ga0157373_10000993_pt1 | contig 21947 bp, 18 predicted proteins | sample C65metaG_FD_113460 | JGI IMG/M metagenome (GOLD analysis project Ga0157373, IMG submission 113460) | Corn rhizosphere microbial communities from Kellogg Biological Station, Michigan, USA - C6-5 metaG | ecosystem: Host-associated > Plants > Roots > Rhizosphere > Soil | place: USA: Michigan... | reverse complement strand
CCCCTGGCAGTTCGGCCTGCTGCTGGGTAGCCTGTGGCTGGCCCGGGCATTGCTCGCTAACCGAGGGCTCGGCAAAGGCGGGCCAGGCAACCTCTGGATGGCGATCACGGCGATCATGTTCTGCGGGTTGCTCGCGCTGTTCGATAACCCGCTCCTGCTGCGTTGGTATCCGGTGCTGATCAGTGCCTTCATGCTCGGGATGTTCGTCCTGAGCCTGAAATACGGCCCGCCAATGATCGAACGCGTAGCCCGCCTGCGTGAACCGCAACTGCCGGCAAAAGCGGTGGTGTATACCCGCCAGGTCACGGTGGTCTGGAGTGTGTTTTTCCTGTGCAACGGTTTGCTCGCCGCCGCCCTGACCCTCTGGGCGCCGCTGAGTTGGTGGATGTTGTACACAGGCCTGATTTCCTACGGATTGATGGGGCTGCTGTTTGCCATTGAATGGCTCATACGACAAAGGGTAAGAGGCCGCCCATGAATTGGATAAAACTTGAGCAGATGTTGCTCAAGGCTCAAACGGAGCGCGCAGTTGCAGTCGATCCGGTACTCAGTCATTCGCAACTGCGGGACGAGGCGCTGTGCCTGGCCGCAGGCCTGCACGCCCGCGGTGTACAGCGCATGGCCGTGCACCTGGAAGACGCCGCCGACCTGGCCATCGCCCTGCTCGGTGCCTGGCGTGCCGGGGTGCGCGTCCTGCTTCCGGCCGACCTGCAGGCCCAGACCCGCCAGCGCTGGTCGGCCGAGGTCGACCTGTGGCTGACCGACCAGCCTGGCGACACCCATCCTGGCGACTTGCGACAGGCCCCCTTGGCGCCTGTCGAGCTGGACCTCGACCAATGCTGGCTGAGCCTGTGTACCTCCGGCTCCAGCGGCGAACCCAAGCGCATCGAGAAAAACCTGCGCCAGTTGAGCAATGAGGTCCAGGCCCTGGAGCAGTTGTGGGGCGCCGAGCTGGGCCCGGCCTGCATCATTGGCAGCGTCGCCGCCCAGCATATCTACGGCCTGCTGTTCCGGGTCCTGTGGCCGCTGTGCGCCGGACGACCGTTCGTGCGCCGGCAATTGGCGTTTCCGGAAGACCTGCAACGCGCCAGCCGCGAGCACCCGGTCTTCGCCTGGGTCGCCAGCCCGGCGCTGCTCAAACGCATGGGCGACAACCTCGACTGGACGGCCCTGAGCAGCGTGCGTCGGGTGTTTTCCTCCGGCGGTGCCTTGCCGGCCGAGGCCGCCCAAAGCCTGCAACAGCGCCTGGGCCAATGGCCGACGGAAATATTCGGCAGCTCGGAAACCGGCGGTATCGCCTGGCGCCAGGGTGCTGAACGGTGGCAGCCCTTTGCCGGCGTCGAGCTGAGCCAGGACAGCGACGGTGCCTTGCTGGTCGCCTCGCCTTATCTGCCTCCCGCCCATGTGGAACATACCGCCGACGCCGCACGGATTGACGCCGATGGGCGCTTCGAACTGCTCGGACGCCTGGACCGCATCGTCAAGCTCGAAGAAAAGCGCATCTCCCTGCCGATGCTGGAACAGGGACTGATGGCCCACGACTGGGTGAGCGAAGCGCGGCTGGGGGTGGTGCGAGAGAATCGTGCTTCCCTCGGCGCCCTGCTGGTACTGAGCGAAAGAGGCCTCCATGCCTTGCGTACCCAGGGTCGTCGCGCCGTGACCGAAGCCTTGCGTCGCCACCTGAGCGGGCATTGCGAAACACTGGCCCTGCCACGGCGCTGGCGCTGGCTGCGCCAGTTGCCGCTCAATGCCCAGGGCAAGCTGCCCCAGGCCGAGGTCGAAGCCCTGCTGGCGGCACCGCGTCCAAAGGCTCCCGACGTGCTGGAACAGGTCGAGACCGACGGCGAATGGAGCCTGCAACTGGTCGTGCCGCCGGACCTGGCGTACTTCAGCGGCCACTTTCCCACGGCCCCGGTGTTGCCCGGCGTGGTGCAGGTCGACTGGGCCCTGAGCCTGGGCCGACAACTGCTGGACCTGCCGCCGCGCTTCGTCGGGATGGAAGTGCTGAAGTTCCAGCAGCTGGTACGTCCCGGTGATGAAGTCCAGCTACACCTGCGCTTCGACCGCGAGCGCGGCAAGCTGTACTTCGCCTACCGCAATGATACGGCGGCGTGCTCCAGTGGGCGGATTGTACTGGGGGCCGCCCATGACTAATGCTCACACCGTCCTGTGGCGAGGGGATTTATCCCCGCTCGAGTGCGAAGCACTCGCCAACGAATTGTGGTGCTGCACAGGACTTGGGGTCGCTGCGCAACCCAGCGGGGCGGTGCGACGCTTCGCTGAATCCCCTCGCCACAAGGGCTCGGTGGAAGGCAAAAGACATGCATAACCCCTGCGCCGTCATCCCCGTCTACAACCACGAAACCGCTATCTCGACGGTGGTAGGGGCCTTGCTCGCCAATGGCCTGCCCTGCGTGTTGGTCGATGACGCCAGCAGCCCGGCCTGCGCGGCGGTGCTGGAGCGGCTGGCGGTGGATGAGCGGGTTCACCTGGTCAGGCTCGCGGTCAACCAGGGCAAGGGTGGCGCCGTCATGACCGGCCTGCGGGAAGCCGCGCGCCTGGGCTTCAGCCATGCCTTGCAGGTGGACGCCGATGGACAGCACGACCTCGGCGACGTGAATACCTTCGTCGACCAGTCCCGCCTTCACCCGGACGCGGTGATCTGCGGCTACCCACAATACGACGCCAGCGTGCCGAAAGGTCGCCTGTACGCTCGCTACCTGACCCACGTCATGGTCTGGATCAACAGCCTGTCCCTGCAGATCCGCGATTCCATGTGCGGCTTTCGGGTCTACCCCCTGCCGGCGACCCTGGCGCTGATCAACTCGGCGAACATTGGCAAGCGCAGGGATTTCGATTCGGACATCCTGGTACGACTGGCCTGGCTTAACCAACCGATGTGCTGGCTGCGCACCCGGGTCCACTACCCCCAGGACGGGGTTTCGCACTTCCGTCTGTTCCACGACAACGTGCTGATTTCCAGCATGCACACCCGCTTGTTCTTCGGCATGCTGGTACGTGCCCCCCTGATACTCTGGCGACGGTGGCGGACATGAGTCTCCAGGCAGACAAGACCCATTGGGCCGATCGTCAGGAGCGCGGCAGTTTCTGGCTGATGAAACTCACGGCGTTCGCTGCCAAAGTATTGGGCCGTCGCCTGCTGAGCCCGGTGCTGTACGGCATCGTCCTGTACTTCTTCATTTTCGGTCGCAGCGCTCGCCAGGCAGCCTGGCAATATCAACGGCGACTGGCCGACTGGAGCGGTCGCATCGAGTTGCGCCCCACCCATGGCAAAGTCTTCGGGCAGTTCATGGCGTTTGCCGACTCGTTGCTGGACAAGCTCGACGTGTGGAACGGCAAGCTGAGCATCGACCAGATCGAAATCGTCGATACCGCACTGCTGCGCAATCACCTGCGTGGTGCTCGCGGGCAGATGCTGGTGGGGGCGCACCTGGGCAACCTGGAAATGTGCCGGGCCCTGGCCGAACTGGGCGAAAAGGTCACCATGAACGTGCTGGTGCACACCAAGCACGCCGAACAATTCAATCGCCTGCTGGGCGAAGCCGGTGCCACGCACCTGCGGCTGATCCAGGTCAGCGAGCTGGATCCGGCGGTGATGCTGCAACTGAGCGAGCGCCTGGAGCGCGGCGAGTGGCTGGCGATTGCCGGCGACCGCGTCCCGCTGCACGGCGGGCGCAGCGTAACCGTGGACTTCATGGGCCACCCGGCTGCTTTCCCCCAAGGGCCGTGGTTGCTGGCCGGCCTGCTGAAATGCCCGGTCAACCTGCTGATGTGCCTCAAGCACGAGGGGCGCTATCGCGTCACCCTCGAGCCCTTCGCCGATGCCGTGGTGTGGAAACGCACCGAACGCGAGCACGTGATCGCCCACTGGGCCGGTCGTTACGCAGAGCGCCTGGCGCAGTACTGCCTCCAGGCCCCCCAACAGTGGTTCAACTTTTACCCTTTCTGGAAGACCGATGACGATGCCCACTCTTGAGCCGGTAACCTTCGGCGAACGCCCCCTGCGCATCGAAGACGTGCTGGCCCTGGCCAACCGTCAGGCGCCGACACAGTTGCAGGATGATCCGGCGTTCCGCCAGCGCATCGCCAAGGGTGCGCAATTTCTCGACTCCCTGCTGGACAAGGAAGGGGTGATCTACGGCGTGACCACCGGTTACGGCGATTCCTGCGTGGTGGCCGTGCCGTTGCAGCACGTCGAAGCCCTGCCACGCCACCTGTATACCTTCCACGGCTGCGGTCTGGGCAAACTGCTGGATGCCCAGGCCACCCGCTCGGTGCTGGCCGCGCGCTTGCAGTCGCTGTGCCACGGCGTCTCCGGGGTACGGGTTGAATTGCTGGAGCGCCTCCAGGCCTTTCTCGAACACGACATCCTGCCGCTGATTCCGGAGGAAGGTTCGGTGGGTGCCAGCGGCGACCTGACGCCGTTGTCCTATGTGGCCGCGACGCTCTCCGGCGAACGCGAGGTGATGTTCCGTGGCGAACGCCGGCTGGCCGCCGACGTACACCGCGAACTGGGCTGGACCCCGTTGGTGCTGCGGCCCAAGGAAGCCCTGGCCCTGATGAACGGCACCGCCGTGATGACCGGCCTCGCCTGCCTGGCCTTCGCCCGGGCCGACTATTTGCTGCAACTGGCAACCCGCATTACCGCGCTGAACGTCGTCGCCCTGCAAGGCAACCCCGAGCACTTCGACGAGCGCCTGTTCGCCGCCAAACCACACCCAGGGCAGATGCAGGTCGCCGCGTGGCTGCGCAAGGACCTGGCGATCGACGCGCCGACCGCGCCGCTGCATCGCCTGCAGGATCGCTATTCCCTGCGCTGCGCGCCCCATGTGCTCGGCGTGCTGGCCGACAGCCTGAGCTGGCTGCGCGCGTTCATCGAGACCGAACTCAACAGCGCCAACGACAACCCGATCATCGACGCCGAAGCCGAGCGGGTGCTGCACGGCGGGCATTTCTACGGTGGGCACATCGCCTTCGCCATGGACAGCCTGAAGAACCTGGTGGCCAACGTCGCCGACCTGCTCGACCGGCAACTCGCCCTACTGGTGGACGAGCGCTACAACCATGGCCTGCCGAGCAACCTGTCCGGCGCCAGCGCCGAGCGGGCGATGCTCAACCATGGTTTCAAGGCCGTGCAGATCGGCGCCAGCGCGTGGACCGCCGAAGCCCTGAAAAACACCATGCCGGCCAGCGTGTTCTCGCGCTCCACCGAGTGCCACAACCAGGACAAGGTCAGCATGGGTACCATCGCCGCCCGGGATGCGATCCGCGTGCTGGAGCTGACCGAACAGGTCGCCGCCGCGACGCTGCTGGCGGCCAACCAGGGCGTGTGGCTGCGCAGCCGTGCCGAGGACGCGCGACCGCTGCCACCGGCCCTGGCCGCTATGCACGAACAACTGGCCGGGGATTTCCCGCCGGTCATCGAAGACCGCGCCCTGGAAGCCGAACTGCGCCTGTGCCTGCAACGCATCGCCGAGCAACACTGGAGGCTGCATGCGTAGCCAGGGCGTGCTGCATGTCGAGACGCAGATTGTCGTGCCGTTTTTCGATGTCGATTCGATGCATGTGGTCTGGCACGGCCACTACGTCAAATACCTGGAAATGGCCCGCTGCGCCCTGCTCGACCAGATCGGCCACAACTACAACGACATGCTCGCCGCCGGGTACGCATGGCCCGTGATCGACCTGCAACTGCGCTACGTGCGCAGCGCGGTGTTCGGCCAGGCCCTGACCGTGCGTGCCAGCCTGGTGGAGTGGGAGAACCGGTTGAAGATCAACTACCTGATCAGCGACACCCTCACTGGCGAACGCCTGACCCGCGCCAGTTCGGTGCAGGTGGCCGTGGACATCACGACTCGCGAGATGCTGCTGGCCTCGCCCCGGGTGTTTGTCGAAGCCGTCGAAAGGAAACTGCCATGAAACGCCTGCCCCTCTGGTTGTTGCTGTGCTGCCTGTCGCCCCTGGCCCAGGCCTTCGACTTGCAGCAACTGAGCGAACAGCTGGCCCGTCCGGATGTCATTCACGGTCAGTTCATTCAGGAAAAACACCTGCGCGCCCTGCCCCAACCGCTCGTCAGCAAGGGGCACTTCGTACTGGCGAAAAAACAAGGCCTGCTGTGGCTGCTGCAGACGCCGCTGCAACAGGATTACCGGATTACCGCCCAGGGCATCGCTCGAAGGGACGGCAACGCCTGGCAAATGCTGCCGAACAAGAGCGCCGGCGCCGAGCAGAACCGGCTGTTCCTGGCCGTCTTGCAGGGTGACAGCAGTGGCCTGCTGCGGGACTTCGAGCTGAGCCTGTCGGGCGAACCGCAGCAGTGGAAGTTGACCCTGACCCCGCGCTCGGTGTTGCTCAAACAGGTGTTCAACCAGATCAACATTGACGGCGGCGAACTGGTACAGCGCATCGAGCTGCTGGAAACCCAGGGCGACAGCACGGTGCTGCGCATGCAGGACAGCGTCGCCACGCAACCCTTGAGCGAAACGGAGCAACATGACTTTGCCGAGTGAACGAAGGTTGCCACGGCTGTTCCTGATACTGCTGCTGGCAGTGCTGGCGCTCGCCGGTTGGCAATGGCGCAATGGTGCGCCTCTGTCGGTCAATCTCATGGAACTGGTGCCGGGCACGTCCCCCGATGCCCTGGAGCTTATCGCTGAACAACGCATGCAGGAGCCGCTGAATCGCGAGGTGTTGGTGCTGGTCGGTCATGCCGACCGTCAGCAAGCCATCGCCCTGGCGCAAACCCTTGGCGAGCAATGGCAGGCCAGTGGTCTGTTCGACAAGGTCCAGTGGACGCTGCAAGCCGATTTGCCGGCGCTGCGCACGCAACTGCTGAACGGACGACTGGCGATGCGCTCGGCCGCGGACCGTCAGCAATTGATCGAGCAGCCCCAGGCATTCATCCAGCAGCGGGTGCAGGCGCTGTTCGACCCGTTCAGCGGCTTCAGCCTGGTACCGAGCCAGGATGATTGGCTGGGCCTGACGGGGCGCATCCAGAACAGCCAGCCCCAACGCGGCGCCATACAGCTGGATGTGGGCAGCGGTGCCTTGATCGCCGACGCCGATGGCAAAAGCTGGGTGATGCTACGGGCCCGCACCCAAGGCAACGCCTTCGACATGAACCTGCCGCTGCAAGTGGCCGATCTGCTGCAACGCAGCCGCGACCAGGCAGGCCAGGCCCCGGGGCAACTGTTGGCGGCCAGCGGCTTGCTATACGCCGCCAGCGGCCAGCAACAGGCATCAAAGGAAATCACCTGGGTCGGCGGTGGCGCGACCGTCGGCATTCTGTTGCTGCTGTTGCTGGCCTTCCGACGCCTGCGGGTATGGCTGGCGTTCATGCCGGTGCTGGTCGGCATGCTGTTCGGCGCGGTGGCCTGCGTGGCGCTGTTCGGGCGCATGCATGTCATGACCCTGGTGCTGGGTTCGAGCCTGATCGGCGTGGCGGTGGACTATCCGCTGCACTACCTGTCAAAGAGCTGGAGCCTCAAGCCGTGGCACAGCTGGCCGGCCCTGCGCCTGACCTTGCCGGGGCTGAGCCTGAGCCTGGCGACCACCTGCATCGGCTATCTGGCCCTGGCCTGGACGCCCTTCCCGGCCCTGACCCAGATCGCGGTATTTTCCGCCGCCGGGCTGGTCGGCGCCTACCTGACGGCAGTCTGCCTGCTGCCGGCGCTGCTCAAGGGCACGGACCTGCGCCCTGCCCAATGGCCGCTGCGCTTCTGCGAGCAGTTGCTCAAAGCCCGCGAAGCACTGCTGGCGCGGGTTCCCACGCCGATCCTGCTGGCATTGCTGCTGATCTTCTGCGCCGGAGGGCTTTGGCACCTGAGCACGAAGAACGACATCCGCCAGTGGATCGGCACGCCCCAGCACCTGACCGACGAGGCCCGCGACATCGCCCGTATCACCGGTTTCCAGCCCACCAGCCAGTTCTTCCTGATTCGCGCCGACAATCAATCCCAACTGCTTGAACGCCAGACCGCCCTCAACGAGCGGCTGGACCAGTTGGTCGGCCTGGAAAAACTCCAGGGCTACCTGTCGCTGAACCAACTGGTCAGCCCGCCGGCCGAGCAGCAGAAAGTCCGTGAGGCCCTGGCCCGACTCCCGGCGTTCTGGCAACCGCTGCTGGACCTGGGCGTGCCGGTCGCCGCCTTGCAGGCAGAGCTGGCCCGATTGCAAACCTTGCCGGTGGAAGACATCGATGCCGCGCTGTCCGGTCCGTTGGCCGAACCGTACCGCACCCTCTGGCTCGGCCCGACCGCGCAAGGCGTGGCCGCGACGATCAGTTTGCAAGGCTTGAACAATGCCGCATTGCTGCGATTGCAGGCGGTGGATTTGCCCGGCGTGCAATTGGTGGATCGCCTGGGCGATCTGAACCAGGTGTTCGCCGCCACGCAGATCAGCGCCGCCGAGCTGAAGCTCGCTTCCTGCGTGCTGATCGTGCTGGTGTTGGTCTGGCCGTTCGGCGTCAGGGCAGCTCTGCGCATCGTCGCCCTGCCGCTGCTCGCTGCGCTGTGCAGCCTGGCGAGCCTGGGCTGGCTGGGGCAGCCGTTGACCCTGTTCAGCCTGTTCGGGCTGTTGCTGGTGACGGCCATCGGCGTCGATTACGCGATCCTGATGCGCGAGCAGATCGGCGGTGCCGCCGTGAGCCTGCTGGGGACCCTGCTCGCGGCGGTCACCACCTGGCTGTCGTTCGGCCTGCTGGCGCTTTCCAGTACGCCGGCGGTCAGCAATTTCGGCCTGGCGGTGAGCCTGGGGCTGGCGTTCAGCTTCATGCTGGCGCCATGGGCCGGGCGCCAGACGCATGCAACGCCCGCGCTGGAACCCGCCCAATGACGATTACCCACACTCTCACTCGAACATCGCTGCCTGGGCAAGGAGTCCAAATGTCTGCAACTGAAATGGAACGCCGCCAGGTCGTCATCATCGGCGCAGGGCCATCCGGCGCCATCGCGGCCGCGCTGCTCAAGCGCAAGGGCCACGATGTGCTGGTCATCGAACGCCAGCATTTCCCCCGGTTCTCCATCGGCGAGAGCCTGCTGTCCCATTGCCTGGACTTCGTCGAAGAGGCGGGCATGCTCGACGCGGTGCAGGCCGCAGGCTTCCAGCGCAAGAACGGTGCGGCTTTCGCCTGGGGCGAGCGCTACAGCGCCTTCGATTTCGGCGACACCTTCAGCGAAGGCAAACCCACCACCTTCCAGGTACAGCGCGCCGACTTCGACAAGCTGCTGGCCGATCAAGCCGCCTTGCAGGGGGTGGAGATCCGCTATGGCGAAGCCATTGCCAGCGTCGATTTCAACCTCGCCAAACCACAACTGGGCGTGCAACGCGAGGACGGCAGCGCGTACCGGATCGAGGCCGAGTTCGTCCTCGACGCCAGCGGCTATGGTCGAGTCCTGCCGCGCTTGCTGGACCTGGAGGCACCGTCGAACTTCCCGGTGCGCCAGGCCGTATTCACCCATGTCGAAGACCGCATCGATGCGCCGGCCTTCGACCGGGAGAAAATCCTTATCACCACCCACCCGACCCAACGCGATATCTGGTTCTGGACCATTCCGTTCAGTGGCGGACGCTGCTCGGTTGGCGTGGTCGCGGCGGCGGAGCATTTTGCCGGCCGCACCGACGACCTCGACGCCTGCCTGCGGGGCTTCATCGACGAGACCCCGAGCCTCGACCGGGTGCTGGACAACGCCGTGTGGGATACCCCGGCACGGACCATCGGCGGCTACTCGGCCAATGTCAAAACCTTGCATGGCCAAGGCTTCGCCCTGTTGGGCAACGCCGCGGAATTCCTCGACCCGGTGTTCTCCTCCGGCGTGACCATCGCCATGCGCTCGGCAAGCATGGCGGCCGGCGTATTGCATCGTCAGCTGCAAGGTGAAAGCGTGGACTGGCAAAGCGAGTTCGCCGAACCGCTCAAGCGTGGCGTCGACACCTTCCGCTGCTACGTCGAGGGCTGGTACGCCGGCACCTTCCAGGACGTGATCTTCTATACCGAAGGTTCTTCCGACATCCGCCGCATGATCAGTTCGATCCTGGCCGGTTATGCCTGGGATCAACGCAATCCGTTCGTCAGCGAACCCAAGCGACGCCTGCGCATGCTCTCGGAAATCTGTGCGAGCCCGGCCCATGAGTGAGATGAACTACCTGAGCGACAGCTACGTCGAAGAAACCCGCTTCGGCTTCTGGTTCCTGCGCAGCCACACCTGGCAGCACCATGTGCTGCGCGTGGCGATCAATGACTTGCGCGGTCTGTTCAGCACGCCGTTGCCGGCCGACCCGGTGCTGCTGGACGCCGGTTGTGGCCAGGGCAAATCGTTCCAGTACCTGCGCCAGGTGTTTGCGCCACAGCGGCTGATCGGGGTCGATGCCGATCCCCACAGTCTGGCGCTGAGCGCCGAAGAGGCGGCCCGCCAGGGCATGGCCGTGGAATTGATCGGCAGCGATTGCGCAACACTGGCAGTACCGGATGCCAGCGTCGACCTGTTGTTCTGCCACCAGACCTTCCATCACCTGGTGGAACAGGAAAAGGCCCTGGCCGAGTTCTATCGCGTGCTCAAGCCCGGCGGCTACCTGATGTTCGCCGAATCCACCGAGGCCTATATCGATACCTGGGTCATCCGCTGGCTGTTCCGTCATCCCATGCATGTACAGAAAAGTGCCGCGCAGTACCTGGAGATGATCCACCAGCAAGGGTTCCGCTTCGAAGCCGACAACGTGTCCTATCCCTACCTGTGGTGGAGCCGCGCCAGGGACTTCGGCTTGTTGGAACGTTTTGGCCTGCGCCGCCCCAGGCCGTTCGGCGAGCGGGAAGAAACCCTGGTCAACGTCGTGGCCCGCAAGCCCATCGAAGGAGTTGGCCAATGATCCGTGCCTGCCTCAATGGCCTGCTGATCGGCTGCCTGTTGCTGCTCGGTGCCTGCGCCAGTCACGCGACACTGCCCCAGCACACCCCCACCCTGGCGCTGCCGCTGCAATTGCACATCGAGCGCCAATTGGCCGGGCAGCGCCAGGACTGGTTGCTGGTGATCCAACGCGAAGACGCCGGCATTCGCTGGTCGATGATGGACCCGCTGGGTATTCCCCTGGCTCGTCAGCGCCTGATCGACGGCCAGTGGCAAGCCGACGGCCTGCTGCCCCCCAACGCCGAAGCCCGGGAGCTGTTCGCCGCGCTGCTGTTCGCCCTGACCCCTGAAACCGAGCTGCCCGGCAATTACCCGAGCGCCCGGCAACAGGCTGCGCAACGAACCCTGGATTCCCGCTGGCAGGTGCGCTACAAGCAGCCGCTGGACTTTCAACTGAGCCTGCCCCAAGGGCTCCACTACCGCATCACACCGCTGACCGAGAGCACTCCATGACCGCCTATTTGAATGCCCTCGGCGTGATCTGTGCCCTGGGCCGCGATAAACATGAAGTGGCGCGCAACCTGTTCGCCGGCGATTGCTCGGGCCTGCGTGTCGAAGCCGGGTGGGTGGCCGAGCGTGCCTTGCCGGTTGCCTCGGTAACGGGTGAACTGGCCCGCATCCCCGAGACCCTGGCCGCCCATGGCAGCCGCAACAATCAGTTGCTGCTGGAGGCCGGGTTGCAGATCCGTCCCGAGATCGACCGGGCCATCCAGGCCTACGGTCGTGCGCGCATCGGCATTGTCCTGGGCACCAGCACCTCGGGGATCGACGAGGCCAGCCAGGGCATTGCCCATTATCTGCGCGAACAGCGCTTCCCAGACGGCTACGACTACCAGCAGCAGGAACTCAGCGCGCCGGCCAATTTCCTCTCCGACTGGCTCGGCCTGAGCGGTCCGTCCTATGTGATTTCCACCGCCTGCACCTCCAGTGCCCGCGCCTTGATGAGCGCCCGACGCCTGCTCGACCTGGGCCTGTGCGATGCGGTGCTCTGTGGCGGTGTGGACAGCCTGTGCAAGCTGACCCTCAACGGTTTTTCGGCATTGGAAGCGGTATCGAACGAACGCTGCAATCCGTTTTCGGTGAACCGCAGCGGCATCAACATCGGCGAGGCGGCCGTGCTGTTTCTCATGAGCAAGACGCCAGGCAATGCTACGCCGATTGCCCTGCTCGGCGACGGCGCCAGCTCCGATGCCCATCATATTTCCGCTCCGGAGCCCAGTGGTCGCGGTGCTCGGCAGGCCATGGAAAAAGCCTTGTTCTGCGCGGGTCTCGAGGCCAGCCAGATCGACTACCTGAACCTGCACGGCACCGCCACACAACACAACGACGCCATGGAAAGCCATGCGGTGGCCGGCCTGTTTCCCCACGGGGTACCCTGTTCCTCCACCAAACCCATGACCGGCCACACCCTGGGCGCGGCCGGAGCGTTGGAAGCGGCCTTCTGCTGGTTGAGCCTGAGCGTCGAAAACACCACCGGGGCCCTGCCGCCTCATGTCTGGGACGGTCAGGCCGATCCTGAACTGCCGGCCCTGGCCTGGACCCGCGCCGACAGCCGCCTGAACCCGACCGCCCCCCGTCGCCTGATGAGCAATTCGTTTGCCTTCGGCGGCAACAACGTCAGCCTGATTATCGGAGATGCCCCATGATTGACTGGCCACTCGCCGAACTGCTGCCCCACGCAGGCGACATGATTCTCATCGACCGCGTCGTGGCATTCGATGACGAGCAGATCCATACCCGCGCCATCGTCAAACCCGGTGGCTTGTTCAACCGCGCCGACGGTGGCCTGCCGGCCTGGGTCGGCATCGAGTTGATGGCCCAGAGCGTCGCCGCGTTTGCCGGTTGCCATGCGCGCCAACGTGGCGACGCCGTTGAACTGGGCTTTTTGCTCGGCACCCGCAAGTTCGAGTGCAACGTCGACAGTTTTCCAGTCGGTACCGAGCTGGATATCCGCGGTATGCGCTCGCTGGAAGACGACAACGGCATGGGTGTGTTCGAGTGCCATATCGAAGCGCCCGGCATCCATGCCACCGCCCGATTGAACGTGTTCCGTCCACCCCAGTCCGCCCACTACCTGCATGAACCGTCCGCAACAGGAAACCAGCCATGACTGAATCCGTATTGGTCACCGGCTCCAGCCGTGGCATCGGCCGCGCCATCGCCCTGCGCCTGGCCCAGGCCGGGCATGACATCGTGCTGCACTGCCGCAGTGGTCGTGCCGAGGCCGAAACCGTCCAGGCCGAGATCCAGGCCCTCGGTCGACAGGCCCGGGTCCTGCAGTTCGACGTGTCCGACCGTGCCGCCTGCAAAGCCATTCTCGAGGCCGACGTCGAAGCCCACGGCGCCTACTATGGCGTGGTGCTCAATGCAGGCCTGACCCGCGACGGTGCGTTTCCAGCCCTGAGTGAAGACGACTGGGACACGGTGATGCGTACCAACCTCGACGGTTTCTACAACGTGCTGCATCCGGTGATGATGCCGATGATCCGTCGTCGCGCCGCCGGACGGATCGTCTGCAGCACCTCGGTGTCGGGGTTGATCGGCAACCGCGGCCAGGTCAACTACAGTGCGTCAAAGGCCGGACTGATCGGCGCGGCCAAGGCGTTGGCAATCGAACTCGGCAAGCGCAAGATCACCGTCAATTGCGTCGCGCCAGGGCTGATCGACACCGCCATGCTCGATGAAAACGTCCCCGTGGAAGAACTGATGAAAATGATTCCCGCCCAGCGCATGGGCACGCCGGAAGAAGTGGCCGGCGCGGTGAACTTCCTGATGTCCGCCGAAGCCGGCTACATCACCCGGCAGGTCCTGGCCGTCAACGGAGGCTTGTGCTGATGAAGCGCGTTGTCGTCACCGGCATGGCCGGCATCACCTCCGTGGGCAGCGATTGGGAGACCATCGCCGCCAACTTCGCCGCCAACCGCAGCGGCATCCGGCGCATGGACGAGTGGGACCGTTTCACTGAACTGAACACCCGCCTGGCCGGCCCCATCGATGATTTCCAGGTCCCGGCCCACTGGACCCGCAAGCAACTGCGCAGCATGGGCCGGGTCTCGCGGCTGGCGGTGGCCGCGGCGGAACAGGCCCTGGCCGACGCCGGCCTGTTGGGCGACGAGTCGATCAAGGACGGACGCATGGGCGTATCCTGCGGCTCGTCGACCGGCAGTACCGACGAGGTCAAGGCGTTCGGCAACATGCTGCTCAACAGCGTGGCCGAAGGCCTGAACGCCAACTCCTATGTGCGGATGATGCCCCATACCACGGCGGCCAATCTCAGCATTTTCTTCGGGCTGACCGGACGGATGATTCCCACCTCCAGCGCTTGCACCAGTGGCAGCCACGGCATCGGCTATGCCTATGAGGCGATCAAGTTCGGGCGCCTGCCGTTGATGATTGCCGGCGGCGCCGAAGAACTGTGCCCGACCGAAGCGATGGTCTTCGACGCGCTCTACGCCACCAGCCTGAAGAACGATGCACCGCAGACCAGCCCACGCCCTTACGACAAGGGCCGCGATGGCCTGGTGATCGGTGAAGGTGCCGGCATGCTGGTCCTTGAGGAACTGGAACATGCCCTGGCCCGCGGTGCGCGAATCCACGCCGAAATCGTCGGCTTCGGCAGCAACGCCGACGGCCAGCATGCCACCCGTCCCGAGCTGGTCACCATGCGCCGGGCCATGGAGCTGGCCTTGGAAGATGCGGGCCTCGAACCCTCCGCCATCGGCTACGTCAACGGCCACGGCACCGCCACCGAACAGGGCGACATTGCCGAAACCCTGGCCACCAGCAGCCTGTTCGGTGAGCGCATGCCCATCAGTTCGCAGAAAAGTTTCCTGGGCCACACCTTGGGCGCCTGCGGGGCACTGGAGTCCTGGTTCAGCATCGAGATGATGAACCGCGACCGTTATGTGCATACCTGCAATCTCGACGAAGTCGACCCTCAATGCGGCCAGCTCGATTACCTGCGCAACGAATTCCGGTCGATGAGCAACGAATACGTGATGAACAACAACTTCGCCTTTGGCGGGGTCAACACTTCGTTGATCTTCCGTCGCTGGCACTGACGCCCGTTCCCTCTGGTCAAGGAGACCCTGATGTCGCTGAAGAAAATCGCCGTTACCGCCGCCCTGTTGCTCAGCACCCTGCCGACCCTCAGCCAGGCCCGTGATACGGCACTGTTCCTGCCTTTCGACAAAGTCGTCGCCGAAGCCATCCGCACCGGCAAGATCGACGGCAGCGTGAAGTTCTATCTGGCGGGCAACAAACCGGCCGGCAACGTCACCGTCATCAGTCCCGGGGCGGTGACCAACAAGAAAACCAACGCCTTCAACAAGTCCGACGAAGTGGCCTGTGAATGGGTGCTGCAATCGGCGCTGATCAGCCTGCACCAGGCGGCCAAGAACGCCGGCGCCAACGCCGTGACCAACATCGTCAGCTTCTACAAGAGCAACGAGCGCAAAGACCCCGCGACCTATGAGTGCCACGCCGGCGCGATCATGGCCGGCGTTGCATTGAAGGGGGACCTGTCGAAGGTGCAATAAGCCCTCGGGCATTGATGTAGCCTGGCCTGCCGCCATCGCGAGCAGGCTCGCTCCCACAAGGGTTCTGTGCCAGGCACAGGCGTTTGGCTCACTGAGAATCCACTGTGGGAGCGAGCCCTCCTACCCAGTCAGACACCGCCCCGTGCGGTATCTATCTACCACCTCGTCATCCCCTTTCTTCAATAGGTTGTTCTTCCGCACACTTTCCCAGGAAGAACACATGTTGGAAAACACCCCCTCACGGACTGAAAGCCCCGCAAACCCGAGTACCCCGCTGATCAGCCTGCTGGAAACCTCGCAGCAACAGATGATCCGCCTGAACGACGCCGTGCCACGTGCCTCGGCGGTGCTGGCGAAGCACCTGGGTGATGGATTCGGCAGGGCGTTTCCCACCCTGCCTGACGGCATCAGCGCCAAAGAGGTCTTCGTGTGTCGACGCAAGGAAGGAACCAGGACCACGATCCGTCTCGACAGGCTTTTTTGGCGCGCAATCGCGGGTAAGTTGAATGCGCAGGAGTTCTTCGACGATTCAAACGACATTGACCTCGTCACCCATAAAAACTACGCCACGGATATGCCCGCCCCCCTGAACGACAGTAACGCAAAGAAAACAATCAAGGACCTGATCAGCATCACGCCGGGTTCGTGCAAACAACTGTTGACCCAGGCATTGGACGACTTCTGGGCCGAACCCGCCGATTTCAGTCAGGGCCGTAGCGTCAGCACCTGGCTGGCCGATGAATGGGCCGTACAGCTCAAGGCCCAGGCCGACCTCCACAAGCTGGACGGCACTCTGCGCCCAGCGATGCACAAGGCCTTGGTGGAGCGCGCCTTGTTGGCGCCAGACGCCGGGTCTCGTGGGCAACTCCCGGAATACCAGCGGCCCGGCGTCCATAGCCTGAGCGTGATCCCGCCAGGGTGGGCTGTCAGCGTCCCGGTCCCCATGGCCGTGGTGCTGACCCAACACGACAATGTCAACGAGTCGGGTGGCGCTGTGTTGTATCGCCTGGGCGAACCGCTGCACATTTACGAGGACCTTGGGGCGCTCAAGGCCGGTCTGCAAGAAGACAGCGACCCGGGAGACGAGATCGTAACGGCACCGATTGCCGAGCACTTTTTCGTCCGCTTGATCACCGAATTGCGGACAGCGCAAAGGAACGCCGTAGGCAGCGTTTTTCTCAATGGCCCTGCGGAAGCGGAGGAGATCGACGCCTGGATGAGCAGACTGGATGCAATGGCGGAATTGGGCAATCGACTGGATCTGGCTGCCGCCATGGATGAGCGTGAGCTGCGACTGAGCCTGAAAAAGCTCGATGACTGGTTGCACGCCAATCCTCACGTCACCGGCAGTGACCGTCTGGCGTGGTGGGAGGCGACCCAGGCAGTGCAGACAACCCTGGTGGAAACGGTCCCTGCGCCAGACCCCGTGACACTGGCCACCCCGGATGCCCTGCATGCCCGGACCCGCACCTTGTTGGCCGGTGTCATCCGCGAGAAATACCCGCCGGTCGATCCTGAAGACGTGTCACTGAGCATCAGGAAGCAATTGATCGATCCGCACGCCCCCACGGGCGGGTCACCGTTCGGGTCCGGGATATCCCAAGGCAGCGTCAGAGGGGTCATCGACGACCGCCGCTCCCTGACAGAGTGGGCGATGTCCAACCTGACCCTGGATGAACGCAATGCCCCTCGGCCCGCCATAGAAGGACCGCTGAGCTTCGCGCAGATTGTAGAGGTCATCGATCGGGCCAATGTCGGCGCCCGGCTGCCGACCGAGCTGCAAGTCGTAGCCCGGCAAACGCAGGCGCAATGGATGGCCTTGAAAGCCAAACAGATGCGAGCCCAGGTGTGGGCCGCCCATATCTCCGGCGACCTGAGACTCGACCGCGACAATACCGGGTTGAAACTGGTACTGGCGGCGCTGGACAGCCCCGTGTCGACAGGGCGTGTCAAGGTTGGCGGGCACGAGGTGGTGGTCCGTCAACTGCACTGGGGTGATAGCGTACTGAAAGAAATACTGGCGTTTGGGGTCAAGGCCTCGGCGAGCCGCCCCTCGCTGACGCTGTATACGCCAGGGGCGCCGGACGGCAAGACGTTCCGGGACGTGGATGCGGCCAGCAGCCGAGCACTGGAAAGCACGCTGGTGCAGACCCTTACCGCCACACCGCAGATGACCCGCTGGCTCATTTCGCACCTGCCGCTGCTGGAACAGGCCGAGCAGCTTGCCAGCCTGGTGCCGATGTCGGAGAACCTGACGTTCGAGGAGAAGATCAGGAAAGTCACGCGCTCGGTCTTCACCTGGACGAAGGAGCGGGCACAGAATGACTTCGCGAAGAAAATCGCCGCGCCGGTGGTGGAAGCGAACCTGTTCAAGGTGCTGCACGAAACGCAGATCTCCCACGGGATTAAAACCGCGGAAATGCTCACGGTGTCCAATGCCGAGCGCGACAGCGCGTCCGCACAGGAAGGGCGCCGAAACGCCGTCATGCTGTTGACGGGCGCCATGTCGATGTTCCCGGTGGGCCGGCTGGGCGGCATATTGGGCCGCGCGATCCTGCCGACCATGGCGGGCGGTGCCGCGCTGTCTGCGATTGATGATGAGGGCGGCAGCGTCCGTCAATGGGCCACCGATTTCATCGGTGGATTGGGAGAAGTCATCGCCGAAGCCGGGCAGGACCTGATCATGGCCCGCGCGGGACGTCGTCGAAAGCAGGCACGCCCGGCCCTGTCGCCCCTCCCCCGCATGCCGGATCCAGAGCTGGAACCTTATCGGCTCAAAGGCTTCAACGGGCATGGGTTGATCGCCGAGGGGCGCCACCGGTACAGGGGCGCCGACGGACAGGGTTACCTGAAGCTTGGGAACGGCTACTACAAAACGGCGATCCAGGCCGGCGAACGGATCATCTACGCGCCGGACAACCGCTCGAACCAGCGCACTGTGACTTGGGAAAATGACCGCTGGCGCGTTGAGGAGCGGTATCGGCTACTCGGAGGTGGCGCGCTCCCGAGCCTGTTCGATCGGGCCCCGGAAACCCCACGACAACGCACCTGCAATGCCTTGGTGGAAGGCGTGCTGGTGATGAACCGCTACCCCTCCTCTGAAGCGATCAGCACCGCAGAAGCCATCTTCGACTCCATGCCTGAAGCACTGTCCGAACGCATCCTTCGCGAGAGCATGGCGGATGTCGGTGCGGCCGACATCAACGCTTACCGCACACGAATCGATGACATGACCTGGGGGCGGGGCGATCTGTCCAGACGCAAAGCGATCCAGATGCAGCTACTGGACAAGATGAATACATGGAGCATCGTTGTCCTGAGCAGCAAAAGCATCGAAGAAAACGTGTCCAACATCGACCTGAGCGATACCCAGAAAATAAAAATATACGACACGATACTGGCGCACAGAGACATGTTCTTCACCGAAGACCGGATCAAGGTCAATACAACGGTCATCACCGATAACATTACCGGCGCCATATTCATGACCTTCACCTCCAAAGGCGGGCGGAAGAAGGCAGCCATGGAGAAAATAGCCAAGGATACGCGGGACATGTTGAATGCCGTGGAAGCCACGATGGATGCCAGGATACAGGCGCGATTCCCGGGAAATGATCCAGAAACAAAGGCGGCCAGGAAAAAATATACCGCCTCGGAGGAGTCCTATGACGAGTTGATCGCTGCCCTGCGGGAAGAGAAGCAGCGCAGGCACAAGCCCGGCTTGCTGACGGAGATCAGAAACAATCGAGTGCCCTACATCATCGCCAACAAAGGCCGGACCCAACGCAACGTCATGTTGCTCACCGGCGAAGACATCACGAACTTCAGCCGTACACTGGCCAGCTACGAACCGTTCGATATCGAGATCGTGACACAGGCTCGAACCCACAAAGTGGAAGGTACACCGTCGGCGGTCACGCCCCCGGTTTCACCTCCTCCATCGCCGGCACCGGACACCTTCACCGTCACCACCAGCCCATTGGCCGAAACCCAGATGTCCTACGCCAGCTTCTCGGAGGCGGCGAAAACCAGGGTCCGAGTCATCACCGAAGTTATTCGCGCGGGAAGGGTAACCACCAAGAAGAGCAACCGATATTACTGGTACACCATGGCCCAGCTGACCCCGGGCGGTGGCAAAGGCGCATGGCGCGCCGCGTTTGAACGCGAGGGCGATAACTGGACACTCCGAGGGTTCTACGATTACCACGCCAACGGCCCTGCAACGGTTTGGGAAGGCTAAGAAAGAGGGCGCCGAAAGGCGCCCTCTTTCTTGCAGGTTGGCCATCTATCAAGTGCTGGCATGCAGCTTCAACCCCAACGCTCTGACAACTTTCAAAATGGTTCCAAATTCAGGATTTCCTTCCCCCGACAAGTCACGATAAAGATTCTCACGTGATAACCCTGCATCACGAGCCACTTGGGTCATTCCGCGAGCTCGTGCAATGGTCCCCAGGGCTTTTGCGATGAATGCGGGATCGTCTCCGGCCTCCTCCATGCATGCATCCAGATAATTGGCCATGTCCTCTTCGGTCTTGAGGTACTCGGCAGAGTCCCAACGAGTGAACTGTTCGGTCATGGGTTTTGCTCCTGCCAGGATTTCGCTATGAGCCTGGCTTGTTTAATATCACGAGTCTGACTGCTTTTATCACCGCCACACAGAAGAATTCAAGCCAGCATCAAGCCGTCCTTTCAGAACCGGAAATACCCGTATTTTCAGCCAATAACGCCACAAACGCCTTCGCCATCGGCGAACGCTGGTCCTTACGCTGTACCAACCACACCGCCGACACCGCCGCGGGGTCGAGCAATGGCCGGTAGACCACGCCATCGACCCGTATCCGCTGGTAAGACGCCGGCAATACCGAAACCCCCAGCCCTGCCGCCACCAGGCCGATGATGGTCATGGCTTCGCCGGCTTCCTGGGCGAAGTGGGGGCTGAAACCGGCGTCACGGGCCAGGCTCAGCAGTTGTGCATAAAGGCCGCTGCCGTAGCTGCGGGGGAAAAACACAAAGGGTTCCTGAGCCAGTGCCGAGAGAAACAATCCCTCGTCGCTGCTCTGGGCCAGAGGGTGCTTGGCACTGAGCACCGCCACCAGCGGTTCGCGGCTGAGTTCGATTTCGCTCAAGGCGTCGGGCAGCGGCAGGGGCCGCATGATGCCGATCTCGATCGTTTCGTCCAGCAACGCATCGGCCACCTGGGTACTGCTCATTTCCCGCAGGTTCAGATGCACGGCCGGGAAGCGCTGGCGAAACGCAAAGATCGCCTGGGGAATGGTGGAGTTGAACGGCGCCGAAGAGGTGAAACCGATCTTCAGCTCACCCAGCTCCCCCTGTTGGGCGCGACGCGCCACGTCGGCGGCCCTGTCAACCTGGGCCAGCACCCGCCGTGCCTCTTCGAGAAACAGCCGCCCGGCTTCGCTCCACTCCACCCGACGATTGGTGCGCTCGAACAGCCGCGCGCCGATCTCCTGCTCCAGGGCCTGGATCTGCTGGCTCAGGGGCGGCTGGGAAATACCTAAAGCCAACGCGGCGCGGCCAAAATGCAGCTCTTCGGCCACGGCGATGAAGTAACGCAGGTGACGCAGTTCCATGGGCGATCCAATAGGTCGTTAAACGTCTCAAACAGGTCGAACAATATATTGGATAGAAACGTTAGCCGGCTATATGCTTTTTTCATTGCCTGCCTGATCGTGCTCTTGCGAGGTCCATCGTGAAAACTGCTGTCGCGCCACTGGCCCATGAAATCCCCTCCCGCGTGCAGGACGACGTCGTTACCGAATTGAAGGACATCTACATCGAGAAAGGCACGCCGATGTTCATGCGCACGGTACTGGCGCTGTTCTGTGGCGGCTTTGCAACCTTCGCCCTGCTGTACTGCGTGCAGCCGATGATGCCGTTGTTGTCCAGGGAGTTCTCCGTCAACGCGGCGCAAAGCAGCCTGATCCTGTCGGTGGCGACCGGCCTGCTCGCCGTCGGCCTGTTGATCACCGGGCCGATTTCCGACCGCATCGGCCGCAAGTCGGTGATGGTCACCGCACTGTTCGCCGCCGCACTGTGCACCGTGGCCAGCGCCATGATGCCGACCTGGCATGGCGTATTGCTGCTCCGGGCCTTGGTGGGTCTGTCGTTGAGCGGATTGGCCGCCGTCGCGATGACCTACCTGAGTGAAGAGATCCATCCCAAGCACATCGGCCTGGCGATGGGGCTGTACATCGCCGGCAACGCCATCGGTGGCATGTGCGGGCGCCTGATCACGGACGTGCTGATCGACTTTGTCAGCTGGCACACCGCGATGCTGGTGATTGGCGGCCTGGCCCTGATCGCCGCGGCGGTGTTCTGGCGGATCCTGCCCGAGTCGCGCAACTTCCGCCCGCGCGCGCTGCACCCACGCAGCTTGCTGGACGGCTTCACCCGGCACTTTCGTGATGCTGGCCTGCCGTTGCTGTTTCTCGAAGCCTTCGTACTGATGGGCGCCTTCGTGACACTG
>Ga0157373_10000991_pt1 | contig 21960 bp, 11 predicted proteins | sample C65metaG_FD_113460 | JGI IMG/M metagenome (GOLD analysis project Ga0157373, IMG submission 113460) | Corn rhizosphere microbial communities from Kellogg Biological Station, Michigan, USA - C6-5 metaG | ecosystem: Host-associated > Plants > Roots > Rhizosphere > Soil | place: USA: Michigan... | reverse complement strand
GAGATCCGCCTTTGCCTGCAACGCCTGCACGGCCTCCAGCCGAGCGGCATTTTCGGCCGCCGTGGAGTTCTCCAGGCCGAAGCTCACGCCGCCGACCGTATCCGCGCCCGCGTTGACGGTGGCGTCCACCGCCTGGCCGACTCGCGTCAGGTCATGGACCGTCACCGTCACCATGTTCGAGGCCTGATAGCCGGTCAGCCGGGGCGGCAGGTTCTCCGGATAGGCGTACTGCGGGTTCAGGTTCAGGCTGGAGGTCTGGATGTCCTTGGCGGCAATCCCGCCCTTCTTCAGCGCATCGATGACGCGGTTCATCTTCTCGGCATTCAACCGGATGGCCTCGACCGCCGTCGCGGCCTGCGTCTGGACGCCCAGCGAGATGGTCGCCTTGTCTGGCGCGGTTCGGGTCTCGCCATAGGCCGACAGGTTCAGCGTCGTGGCGCGAAAGGCCGCGTCGCTCGCCGCCGTCTGGGCGCAAGCCCCCGCGGCGGAGCCCGCCAGGATCAGGGCGCTGAACGCCGCGGCGCGGAACAGGGTTTTCATCAGGGTGTCTCCAGTGAAGCTCAAAGGCCGCAACGGCCACGCTTGCAGGTTCGTTCCGGCAAGCTGCGCCGCCCAAGCTGAACGGCGGCTTTAACGCCGGGGGCCCTCATGCTAACCCGGCCAGGCCCCAGGGGCCCGTAGCTCAATGGTTAGAGCCGGCCGCTCATAACGGTCTGGTTGCAGGTTCGAGTCCTGCCGGGCCTACCAACTCTCAGCTGAACAGATCCAAAGTCAGCCGACGTACCTGTTTCCAGCTGCGCCGCATCATCCATACTGTAGGCGCTGCTTTCGCGCGCCCGGACGGGAGTGATGGCTTACTCGCCGAAGCCGCCGTTGACCGAGATAATGACCGACGGACCGACCTCCGGCGGCGGGGACCTTCACGCGCTGGCCTTGCAGTATGGGCCGGCTCTGCGGCGCTACTTCGCCCGGCGCGCGGACGCCGCCGATATCGACGACCTGGTGCAGGAGGTCTTCCTGTCGCTGCAATCGCGTGGCGAGACCTCGGACATCGAGAACGTCGAAGGCTATCTCTTCCGCACGGCCGCCAATGTGCTGGGCCAACGGCGCCGGAAGAGCACCTGGTCCTGGGGGCGGCAGGAAGAAATCGATGACGCGAACGGTCCTGCCGACGAGCTTTCGCCGGAGCGCATCCTCATCGGCCGGGAGGACTTCGACGCGCTGCTGGGCGCGCTGCGAGAGCTGCCGCCCCGGAGCCGGCTGGCGTTCATGCTCTTTCGCGTGGAGCGGCTGCCGCAGGAAGACATCGCCCGCCGGATGGGTATCTCGGCGCGGGCGGTGCGGGCGCTCGTCCTGCGCGCCCACACGCGCATCTACGAGCTCATAGGGTGGCGGTTATGAACGCGCGGCGTAAGGGCGAACCGCTCGATCCTGTTCAGCAGAAGGCGCTCGAATGGCGCATTCGCCATGAGGAGGGCGACCTCTCGCCCTCCGAGCGTGAGACGTTCGCCGCGTGGCTATCCGCTTCCGAGCGGCACGCGGACGCCTATCAAGGGCTGGAGAAGTTCTGGACCGTTACCGGTGCCCTCGACCGGCACCCTGATTACGCAGCCATCCTGCGGGAGTCGGAGGGGACGGTCTATCGCGGCCGTTTCACCCGCCGGGCGCTGGCGGCGAGCTTTGCAGCCGCGGTGGTCGGATTGGGCGGACTGGGCGCCTACAAGGAGCTGGGACCCAGGCCGTTGGTGGATCAGTCGTTCAGGACGGCGGTAGGGCAGCAGGCGACGGTGACGCTTCCTGATGGCTCGCAGGTGACCTTGAACACCGACACCGTTCTTCGCACAAGGGCCGACCAGGACCGGCGCCTGATCTACCTCGACAAGGGCCAGGCCTTCTTCAGGGTGGCGAAGGACAAGCATCACCCCTTCATCGTGGCGGCGGCGGGCCGGACGGTGACGGCGGTCGGCACGGCGTTCGACGTGCGGGTGGATCACGGCGAGCTCAAGGTGGTTCTGGTCGAAGGCAAGGTGCACGTCCAGGCGGCGCATCCAGCTCGGGCGGTGACGAACGCGTCCGGCGCCAACGCCCCTGCCGCGCCCATGGCGACCGACATGTCGGCGGGGTCCGAACTGGTGGCCCGGGACGACTCGGAATGGCGGCTCGCCCCGACGAATGTCGGTCTGGAAACCAGCTGGTTGAAGGGCCAGCTGGTGTTTGCCGGCGCGCCGCTTTCCGAGGTCGTCGACGAGATGAACCGTTACTCGACTCGAAAAATCGAGATCGAGAACCCGTCCCTCGCAACACGGCGTATCGGCGGCAACTTCGCGCCTGGCGACGTGCAAGGTTTCGCGAAAATCCTCGAGGCCGCGGGCGTCGCCACCGTGCGCGAAGAGCCGGACGGAAGGATACTGGTGGTCGCTTCGCGGTAAAAAGATTGGGGTGCGGCGTTCCTGTCGCACCAGGTTTCGCATCTTCCCGATCAGGAGCTGAACGCTCCGCAAAAATTACAGGGGGAAGAAATGGGGTTTTTCAGGAAGTCGGGTCACGCACATCTGATGGCCGGCGTCGCGGTGGGCGCGCTCATGATGGGGAGCGCCGCGTATGCACAGTCGAAGCCGATCAACGTGGCGCCTCAGCCGCTGACTTCCGCCCTGAACGAGTTTGGCGCCCAGACCGGCCAGCAGGTCTTCTTCACGCTGGAAATGACCGGCTCAAAGGTTTCACCGGGCGTGGCCGGGGCCAGCGACCAGCAACTCGCGCTAAATCAACTTCTGCAAGGCACCGGCTTGACGTTCCGCCGGCAGGCCAACGCCTTCATCATCGTGCCGGAGGGAGCCTCCGACCCCCAGTCCGGAAGCGCCGCGGGGGACGGCGCTGACCAGGGCACCGTCCAGGCGCTGATCGTCACTGCGCAGAAGCGGGAAGAGAACATCCAGGACGTGCCGATCGCTATGTCGGCGTTCACCCAGGAGGATCTGACGCGGTCTCAGGTCGCTGGTGGGGCGGACCTGATGACCCAGGTCCCCAACATGACCTTCACCAAGACGAACTTCTCGTCTTACTCGATCCAGATTCGCGGCATCGGCACGCAAGCCATTTCCGCAACGACGGACGCTGCCGTCGCGGTCGCCTTCAACAACACACCCTTCATCCGTAACCGGTTCTTCGAGCAGGAATTCTATGACCTGCAACGGGTCGAAGTGCTGCGCGGGCCGCAGGGCACGCTCTACGGCCGCAACGCGACGGCGGGCGTCGTCAACATCATCAGCCAGAAGCCGAAGTTCACCTACGAGGCCAAGCTCTCGGCCGACATCGCCAATTACAAGAGCCACCGCCTCGAAGGCATGCTCAACATCCCGCTCGTAGACGACAAGGTCGCCCTGCGGCTTGCCGGGGCCTGGACCAAGCGCGACGGCTACGTCGAGAACGAAAGGACTGGACAGCCCATCGACGGCCGTGACCTGTGGTCGACGCGCGTCTCTCTGCGCGTCGCGCCGACGGATTGGCTCGACGCCAACCTGATCTGGGAGCACTTCCAGGAAAACGACGACCGCCTGCGTTCAGGCAAGCAGCTATGTCGTCAGGACGACCGGGAGACGCTTGGGCAGTTGTCAGTCGATGCCCCCGGCGCCAATGGGACTGGAACGGGGACTATATATAGCAATATCTACAGCCAAGGATGCCTGCCAGCGTCGCTGTATTCGCCTGACTCGTACGAGGCTCCCAACGGGTATTCTTTGCCGTATTATCTACCGCTCCTCTCAGTGAATTTGCCGTTCAAGTTTGGATTCGACCCTTATCGTAGTCTCGTGCAGTCTCGCGATCTGCGGGTGATCGAATCGGCAGTGGAGCCGAAATATCGTGCCAAGAGCGATCTGGTCGAAGTGCAATGGACTGCTGACCTAGGTGAGCACCTCACGCTCGCATCTGAAACGTCATACAATTACGACAACATCTTTTCGCTGGAGGACTTCAACCGATTCAGCGCCGCGCGAGGCGCGTTCCTTGAGCATGGACTCCTCGATAACCGAGACTACATGCAGCCGGGTGAATTCGGGGCCGTATTTTGTGACCCGCAGGTCGGCTGCGCCGATAGCGTCATGGCCATCGATGTATCGCGCGCCCGCTCGTCGCAGTTTAGCCAGGAATTCCGGCTATTTTCCAATTACGAAGGCCCGTTCAACTTCAGTCTTGGCGCGAATTTCCTGCGGTACGACACCGTTGACAAGTACTATGTCTTCGTCAACACGCTGACTATGCTCGGCGCGAAGGGCGGCGCTAATAACCCCGCCCCATTCGACGACCCAGCTACTTTCCTGCCTTGGGTGCCGGGCGTGTCAGATAGCCTCGAGTGCTTTGGCTTCGGCTCCATGGCGCCCGACCCGACCACCTTTCAACGGCTGGCTGGGTGCCAGTACGTCGATCCGAACCCGATCGAGAGCGTCAACGATCTTGGCCACAACTACTTTCTCAGCAAGAATCCCTACAAGCTTATCTCATATGCCCTGTTCGGCGAGGCCTACTACAACATCGATGAAAACCTGAAGTTGACGGCTGGTCTGCGCTGGACGGTGGACAAAAAGGAGTCGCCGCGCATCCCGAGCATGCTGCTCGCCGCCAACACTGTTGGTCACCCGGTCCTTACCGTAGAAGAACAGGAGTGGCGGGAACCGACTGGCCGCCTGGCAATCGACTGGAAGCCGGACCTCTCCTTCACCGACCAAACGTTGCTCTACGCATCGTTCGCGCACGGCTACAAGGCAGGCGGTTCGAACCCGCCTCCCGCCGGCGTGGTGACTTGGACTGAGCTGTTGGGCGATGCCAAGGTTGACCAGACGGTTGCCAAACCCAAGACCTTCGACCCGGAGTTCGTCAACGCCTTTGAGGTGGGCAGCAAGAACACCTTGCTTGACGGCAAGCTGACGCTCAACATGGCGGCCTTCTACTATGATTACAAAAGCTACCAGGTTTCGCAGATCATCGACCGCTCGGCCGTCAATTACAACTTTGACGCCAAGGTCTGGGGTCTGGAACTGGAGGCCGACTGGCGCCCTCTGGAAAACCTGCGACTCGGTTTCAAAGGCGGCTACGAAAACACCCGCATCGCCGATGGCGAAAAGGCCATCGACATCATGGAGCGAAACTACGGCCACGGCCCTGACAGCGCCGATCCCTGGGTCGTGATCCGTCCCTTCCCGACCTACCCATCTAATTGCGTCGTGCCGCTCTATATTTTTGACAAAGGAGACGGAAGCAACGTCACCAGCATTCGTCCCAACGTATTTACAGGCGGCCACGAGGGCATATGCGAGGACGCCTACACCCTCAACCTGGACCCCGTCACGCTGCTGCCCTATGTGCCCAATCCGACGATCGCGGCGATCGCTGAGAACCCAGAGTCGGCCACTATACCTATGAATTCAGACTTTTTCTATAACTGGATCAACTACCCCGGCTTCAATCCACTCGACGCGTCGCTCGGTCACAACCACGGCGAGGGCTTCTTCAAGCCGCTGGGCGGTAATGAGCTGCCGAACGCGCCGCACTTCACCGCCACGGTAACGGCGGACTACACGATCCCGCTGCCGAACGACTGGCTGGCGACCCTGCACACCGACCTCTACTACCAGTCTGAAGCCTGGACGCGGGTCTTCAACATGCCGGGCTACGACAAGCTCAAGGCCTTCACCAACGTCAACGTCGCCGCGATCTTCTCCAACGAGGACGCTGGTTGGAAGGTGATGGCCTACGTCAAGAACGTCTTCGACAAGGACAACATCACCGGCGCCTTCCTCAATTCCGACGACACCGGTCTGACCACCAACGTCTTCCTCGTGGAGCCCCGGCTCTATGGGTTGCGGGTGACGAAGGACTTCAGCGGCGGTCCATGGTGGACCGGAGCAAACCCGGATCACACTGGGCCTTATCCGCTCACCGTCGAGCTCACGGGGGCGGTCATCCGCCAGGACGCCCCTTACTCGCCGGTGCTGCCGCCGATCGCGCAGCAGTTCGACACCGCTCTCTCACCGGCCAACCTGCAGAACCGCGGTCTTGACTGGGGCGACGGGCGCGAAATCAAGCTGACCTATCAGCCTGGCGGCACCTGGAGCGTCAGCGGCTCGTACCGCTACGGCCGCAGCAACAGCAACGTGCCGCTGGTGCACCGTGAAGAAGCTTCGGGCCCTCCGAAATGCGCGCTTCCGCCGCCCTACGGGCCAATCCTTTGCGGCAAATATCCGCAGCTCGCGATGGCCGGCACCAACTGGTCGGACTCCGCGGCTCGCGAGCGCGAAACGCACGAGATTGCCGACTTCACTGTCGGCAGGGACGTGGGTCTTGGCGTCATCGGCGACAGTCATTCCACTGTGAGCGCAGGCCTGCGTTACGCCCAATTCCGGTCGACCACCTGGGCGACCATGCGCGGCATTCCGCAATGGGACGTGGCGGACGGATGGGTTAAGTATCCATCACCTTATCAGCGGATAGACGCGTCGCTTCAAGCGGATAGGAACTTCAAGGGCGCTGGCCCGACGCTCTCTTGGGATGCGGCGCAGCGGCTCTGGGGGAACGAAAAGACTGGCCACTTCGACATCGACTGGTCGCTAACTGGCGGTGTGCTGATCGGCAAGCAGAAGACGGGCGTCACCGGCCACTACGCGTCTGGGGACTTCACCCAGTTTCACGGCCGTTACTGGATTTTGGCTCAGCTGCCGGAAAAGCCGATCGGCGTCGAGCCTCGCAGCAAGTCCGTCAGCGTCCCGATGGCCGACGTGTCGCTCGGCCTCGCCTATGAGGTCGGGCGGTTCAAGGCGGGCGCAGGATATCGGTGGGAGCGATATTTTAACTTGCTCGACGCCGGCTACGCCGAGCACAAGTCGTACGACCGCACCTTCGACGGCCCCTACTTCAAGATCGCGGTCGGCTTTGGCGGCTGATCGCTCTGCCTCCGGCTTCGGTCCCCTCTGAACCGGACTACTGAAGGCGGCGGGTCCCAGGCCCGCCGCCTCTTTCTTGTCCTCAGGGCGCTCGGCAAACTTTTTTGACGCACCACCTAGGGGTGGCCGCCTGATCTTCCGTCATGCACTAATATGGCGCTTCGTGCGCCGATGGGGTGGGAGTGTATGGCGTCCTCGCCCAAGCCGCCGATCACCCAGGCCGCGCGGTCCGCCGGGCCCGGGCGCGATGAGGATCTGCGCGCCTGGATGGTGCAGTATGGCCCCGCCCTTCGGCGCTACTTCCTGCGGCGCTCGCCGGCGATCGAAGCGGACGACCTCGTCCAGGAAGTCTTCCTCAAGCTGCAGGCCCGCGGCCAGACCGATGAGATCGAGAACGTCGAGCGCTACCTGTTTCGAACCGCCGCCAGCGTGTTGGCCGACCACGGCCGCCAACGCGGCTGGCGCTGGGGCGCGCAGGAACCGATCGACGGGGCGGAGAGTCTGATCGACGAGGTCTCGCCCGAGCGGGTGGTGATAGGGCGCGAGGCTGTGGGGATGATTGTATCGGCCCTTGACGAACTCCCGCCCCGCAGCGCCCAGGCCTTCTTCCTTGTGCGCTTCGAGCAGATGACACAGGAGGAAGCGGCGCGCCGGATGGGCATTTCGGTGAAGGCGGTGGAGGAGTTGATGAGGCGCGCCTTCCGCCTGTTGCGCGCGCGAGTGGGGTCGAGCCTGTGAAACACGCCGAAACCCCCAACGACATGCACACCGACGCGGCCGTCGACTGGCTGATGCGCCGGGCGGCGGGACCCCTCGACGAGCACCAGGCTCGCGCCTTCGAGGCGTGGCTCGCCGAGTCTGCCGAGCACCGCCAGGCCTATGACGAAGTGGAGTGGATTTGGGGCGCCGCGGCCGCCGTGGAGGGGCAGCCCCGCATCGAGGCGCGGCGCCGCTGGGTTCTTCGGTCAGTGAACTGGATGCGTCCTGATCGCAGAGCGATCGCCGCCGCCCTGGTCGCGGCCGTATTGGGGGCCGCAACGCTTGGGATCGGCTGGATCAACGCATCCAAGCCGTTGGCCACCCAGTCCTTCAAGACCAACGTCGGCCAGCAGGCGACCGTAACTCTTCCAGACGGCTCGACCGTCACACTGAATACAGACACCATCGTGCGCACCCGCGCCGACGACGAGCGGCGCATGGTCTACCTCGACAAGGGCCAGGCGTTCTTCAAGGTAGCCAAGGACCATCGCCATCCGTTCATCGTCCATGCCGCCGGCCGGACTGTGACGGCGCTCGGCACCGCCTTTGACGTGCGAGTCGACGGCGGCGCGTTGAAGGTCGTACTCGTCGAAGGAAAGGTGCGGGTTGAGACGGCAAAGCCTTCGGCCGGGCAGCTGTCGTTGACGCCTGCAAATCGCCAAGGATCCACGGCGGCGCCGGCCCCGCAACAGGCGACCGAGATGTCCGCCGGCTCGGAACTTGTCGCGCTCACCGACAGCGATTGGCGCCTGACCCGCACGAACGTGGCGCGCGAGACCAGCTGGCTGAACCGGCAAATCGTCTTTGACGATCAGCCTCTCGGCGCCATCGTCGACGAAATGAACCGCTATACCGACAAGAAGATGATCATCGATGATCCGGCGCTGGCGCGGCGTCGATTGAGCGGCATCTACACGGTCGGCGATCTCACGGCGTTCTCGGAAGCCTTGAAAGGCTACGGCGTCGCGGAACTGAAGGAGGACCCGAGGGGGACTGTCCGGGTGGTGGCGCTGCGATAAAATACCGGCACGGCCTAGGGGCCGGCCCGCGAACATCCGTCTAAGCGGTCAGGAGCGGAAAGCTCCCGACCAGATTAGGGGGGAACGATGGGCTACTCGACCAGGACCACGCGCGCACGGCTGCTGATCAGCGCCGCCGCGGGAGCGTTGTTGATCAGCGCCACGCCGGCATTGGCCCAAGAGGGAGGGCGAATCGATCTGGCGCCCCAGTCTCTGGCCTCGGCGCTTTACGAGTTTGGCCGTCAGACGGGCCATCAAGTCATATTCTCGCCGGATCTGACGAAGTCGAAGCAGACTCAAGGCGTTTCTGGCGCCGTGGACGAGCAGATCGCCATGGCCCAGCTGCTTGCCGGAACGGGCCTGTCGTTCCGTCACGAAGGCAATACCTTCATGATCGTGAGCGCCTCCGACCCCCAGTCCGGGAGCGCCGCGGGGGACGGCGCTGACCAGGGCACCGTCCAGGCGCTGATCGTCACCGCGCAGAAGCGGGAAGAGAATATCCAGGACGTGCCGATCGCGATGTCGGCGTTTACGCAGGAGGATTTGACACGGTCTCAGGTCGCCGGCGGCGCGGACCTGATGACTCAGGTCCCCAACATGACGTTCACGAAGACGAATTTCTCGTCTTACTCGATCCAAATCCGCGGCATCGGCACCCAGGCCATCTCGGCCACCACGGATGCCGCCGTCGCGGTGGCCTTCAACAACACGCCCTTCATCCGTAACCGCTTCTTCGAGCAGGAGTTCTACGACCTGCAGCGGGTGGAAGTGCTGCGCGGTCCGCAGGGCACGCTGTACGGCCGTAACGCCACCGCCGGCGTCGTCAACATCATCAGCCAGAAGCCGAAGTTCACCTATGAGGCCAAGCTCTCGGCCGACGTCGCCAACTACAAGAGCCATCGCTTCGAGGGGATGCTCAACATCCCGCTGGTGGAGGACAAGGTCGCACTGCGGGTAGCCGGCGCCTGGACCAAGCGCGACGGCTACGACACCAACCAGATCACCGGCAACCAGATCGACGGCCGCGACTTGTGGTCGACACGGGTGTCGCTGCGCGTCGCGCCGACCGACGGCATCAACGTCAACCTGATCTGGGAACACTTCCAGGAAAACGACGACCGTCTGCGCTCGGGCAAGCAGCTGTGTAATCAGGATAATCGCGACACGCTCGGTGGGCTGACTATAGCGGCTCCTGGCAAGGCCAGCACCCCAGGCGGCGCGGGTTATAGCAACATCTATAGTCAGGGCTGCCTGCCTGCTTCGCTGTATTCACCAGATTCGCTTCAGGCCCCGAACGGCTACTCCCTGCCTTACTTTCTGCCCACGTCAGCGCTCGGCACCGCCGTGAACCGTCAATTCAACCCCTATGCCAGCCTGGTTCAGTCGCCTGACCTTCGGGTCATCGAATCGACCGTGGACCCCCAGTACCGCGCCAAGAGCGATCTGGTGGAACTCCAGTGGAGCGCCGATATCGGTCGTAATCTGACCCTCGCGTCCGAAACCTCCTACAACTACGACAACATTTTTTCGCAGCAGGACTTCAACCGGTTCAATACCGAGCACGGAGCGTTCAACGACGAAGGTTTTATCCAGCAACGCGATGGAATGATGCAGCCGGGCGAGTTCGGTCCGGAGTTTTGCGACCCGCAGATCGGGTGCGCCGATCGTCTGGTGGCGATCGACGTATCGCGCGCCCGGTCGTCGCAATTCAGCCAGGAGTTCAGGCTGTCATCGGATTATGAAGGGCCGTTCAACTTCAGTCTGGGCGCCAACTTCCTGCGCTACGACACGATGGACAAGTATTACGTGTTCATCAACACGCTCTCGATGCCCGCCGCCGGAGGTTATCTCGAACATAAGCCGCTGCCGCCCTGGGTGCCCGGCGTCACCGACGGCCTCGATTGCATGGGATACGGCGCCGTTCCGCCGGACGTCACGACCTACGGTGAGCTGGGCGGGTGCCAGTATATAGACCCCAACCCGATCGAGAGCACGAATGACCTGGGTCACAACTACTTTCTCAGTAAAAACCCTTACAAGCTGATCTCCTACGCGGTGTTCGGGGAGAGCTACTACAACATCACGGACAACCTGAAGATCACAGCCGGCCTGCGCTGGACGGTGGACAAGAAGCAGGCGCCGCGGATTCCGAGTGAGCTGCTGGCCGCCAACAGCGTCGGTTATCCGGTATTGGCTGTGGAGAACCAGGAGTGGCGCGAGCCGACGGGCCGTCTCGCCATCGACTGGAAGCCGGACCTTTCCTTCACCGACGAGAGCCTACTCTACGCCTCCTTGGCGCATGGCTACAAGGCCGGAGGATCCAACCCCCCGCCCAGCCGTATCGTGACCTGGACGCCGGACGCCGCCATCGTAAAGGTGGAGGAATCGGTCGCAAAGCCGAAGACCTTCGATCCGGAGTTCGTCAACGCCTTCGAGATCGGCAGCAAGAACACGCTGCTCGACGGCAAGATGACGCTGAACCTGGCGGGCTTCTATTACGATTACAAAGGCTACCAAGTTTCACAGATCATCGACCGCTCGGCGGTAAACTACAATTTCGACTCCAAGGTCTGGGGCCTGGAGCTCGAGGCCGACTGGCGGCCGCTTGAGAACCTCCGCTTCGGTTTCAAGGGCGGTTATGAACACACGCGCATCGCCGATGGCGAGAAGGCCATCGACATCATGGAGCGCAACTACGGCCATGGGCCCGATAGCGCCGATCCATGGGTGGTCATCCGGCCCTTCCCGAGCTTTCCCTCGAATTGCGTATTGCCGCTCTACGTCTTCGACCAGGGTCTTGGCACGGGCTATACGAACATTCGGTATCCGATGTTCACAAGCGGCACCGAGGGTCCCTGTGAGTTTGCCTATACGTTCAACAAAGACCCTGTAACGATGTTGCCGTACGTGGCTAACCCGACGCTCACGCTTGGCACCTTTGGCGATCTCCAACCGCTGGCGACGACTACTGATGGTGCCGGTTCGCAGCGATACATCAACTACCCCGGTTTCAACCCGGAAGCAGACTACGGCGCCAACCACGGCGAAGGCTTCTTCAAGCCACTCGGCGGCCACGAGCTGCCGAACGCGCCGCACTTCACCGCGACGGTGACGGCCGATTACACGATCCCGCTGCCGAACGACTGGCTCGCGACCCTGCACACCGACCTCTACTACCAGTCGGAAGCCTGGACCCGCGTCTTCAACATGCCGGGCTATGACAAGCTCAAGGCCTTCACCAACGTCAACGTCGCGGCGATCTTCACGAACGATGACGCCGGCTGGAAGGTGATGGCCTATGTCAAGAACGTCTTCGACAAGGACAACATCACCGGCGCCTTCCTGAATTCCGACGACACCGGCCTGACCACCAACATCTTCCTCGTCGAACCCAGGCTCTACGGCCTGCGGGTGACCAAGGACTTTAGCGGCGGTCCATGGTGGACCGGAGCTAATGCGGATCACGTCGGGCCTTATCCGCTGACCGTCGAGCTCATGGGTTCGGTCATCCGCCAGGATGCGCCCTACCAGCCGGTGCTGCCGCCGATCGCACAGCAGTTCGACGCCGCACTTTCCCCGGCCCGCCTGCAGAACCGCGGCCTCGACTGGGGCGATGGACGCGAGGTCAAGCTGACCTACCGGCCCGGCGGCGCCTGGAGCGTCAGCGGCTCGTACCGCTACGGCCGCAGCAACAGCAATGTGCCGCTTGAGCACGCCAGCGAGGCGTCAGGGCCGCCGGCCTGCGGCATTCCGTCGAGCAGCCCGTATTCGTTCCTGTGTGGCCCGCTCGCCTATCTATTGGTGCAGACCGGCACCAACTGGTCGGACTCCACGGCCCGCGAACGCGAAACGCACGAGATCGCCGACTTCACGGTTGGCAGGGACGTTGGGCTGGGTCTGCTCGGCGACAGCCACTCCAAGCTCAGCGCCGGTCTGCGCTACGCGCAGTTCAAGTCGACCACCTGGGCGACCATGCGAGGCATTCCGCAATGGGATGTCGCAGATGGATGGGCCAAGTATGGGGCCCCCTACCAGCGGCTGGACGCCTCGCTTCAGGCTGACCGTGAGTTCAAGGGCGCGGGCCCGACGGTGTCATGGGACGCGGCTCAGAGGCTCTGGGGTGACGAGAAGGCCGGTCATCTGGACCTCGATTGGTCGCTGACGGGCGGTGTGCTGTTTGGCAAGCAAAAGGCTGAGGTCTCCGGCCGCTACGCTTACGGCGATTATACCCAGTTCCACGGTCCCGACTGGGTTTTGCCGATGCCTCCGGAACACCCGATCGGCATCGCGCCCCGCAGCAAGGAAGTCAGCGTGCCGATGCTCGACCTCTCGCTGGGCCTCGCCTACGAGGTGCAGCGCATCAAGGTCGGCGCCGGCTACAAGTGGGAGCGGTATTTCAACGTCCTCGACACCGGTTATGCCGAGCGCAAGGACGCCGACCGCACCATCGATGGTCCCTACTTCAAGATCGCCGTCGGGTTTGGCGGCTGACCAACCTCCGGCTTCGGTCCCCTCTGAACCGGAAACAACTGAGGCGGCGGGTGCAAACCCGCCGCCTCTTCCTTTGCCCGCCGGGTCGGGCGTTTTCGCCCTCTTTTTTCCGGGCGTTCAGGGTAGGGTGACGGCGAAAAGTGGACTCACTGGCTTTCGGCGTGTTCCGTCGCCCGTGGACCGTATGTCGATGCAGCAGCCTTCGAGCCAGGATGAAGGACCGCCGGGGCCTCTGAGCGAAGCCGTCCTGGCCGAGCTGATGGAGCGCTATGGTCCGGCGCTGCGGCGTTACTTCCAAAAGCGCGCCAGTCCGCTGGAGGCCGAGGACCTTGTGCAGGATGTCTTCGTGGCCATGCAGGTGCGCGGCGGCGTCGGCGATGTCGAGCACGTCAACCGCTACCTCTTTCGGATCGCCGCCAACGTTCTGGCCCGCCGCCGCCTTCGGCCGACCTGGGACTGGCGCAGCGCCCGGCGCTCGCTCGACGACCTGCCGGACCTGGTCGAAGACGTTTCGCCCGAGCGGACGCTGATCGGCAAGCAGGCGATTGAGCGGCTGGTCGTCGCCCTGCGCGATCTTCCTCCGCGCGCCAGCGAGGCCTTTCTCCTCAACCGGTTCGAGGAGATGACCTACGCCGCTGTCGCCGCTCACATGGGCATTTCGGTCAAGGCGGTGGAGAAGCACATCAAGCGCGCCCTGGCGCGCATCGCCGAGGCCGTGGAGCCGCTGGAATGACGCGCCCCGTCGATACAGTTCCAGTGGAGGAGCCGCTGCACATGCAGGCCGCGGGCTGGTATGCGCGCAAGCGCGCCGGCGACATGAGCGCCCACGAGATCGCGGCGCTGAACGCCTGGCTGGCCGCCGATCCGGCGCATCTTGAAGCCTTCGAGCGGCTGGACCGGACCTGGACCGGCGTTGAGTCCGCGCGCGGCGATCCGCGCATCATGATGATGCGTGAGCAGGCCCTGAAGCGCGGCCGCGGCCGGCCACGGGCCCTGGCGGTCCGGGCCATCGCCGCCTCGCTGGCGATTGTGGTCATCGCCGCCGCTCTGCTCAGTCTTTCGCCGCTGCTGGGCCTGAACGGGTACGGCTCGTTGGCGGCCCAGACTTTGAGGACGGGCGTGGGCCAGCAGGCGACCGTCACCCTCTCGGACGGGTCGGTGGTGACGCTGAATACCGACACGCGGCTGCGCACGCGCCCGGCCAAGGGCAGGCGGCTGGTCTATCTGGACCGCGGGCAGGCCTTTTTCCGGGTCGCCAAGGACCCGCTGCATCCCTTTATCGTCACGGCCGCCGGACGCACCGTCACCGCCGTCGGCACGGCTTTCGATGTCCGCGTCGACGACAGGCGGATGGAGGTCACCGTCGTGGAGGGCAAGGTGCATGTGGAGGGCCCGTCCGCGCCCATCCTGCGCCTGCCCGTGCTCGGGGAGAGCGCGCCCGCGCCCAAGGCTCGGCCCGAGGCCAATCTGACGGCCGGCGCGCAACTGGTCGCCAGCCTCGATGCGCCCACCTGGACCGTCGCGCCGACCGATACGGCGCGCGAAGTCAGCTGGCTGCGCGGCTATGTCGTCTTCCAGAAAGCGCGCTTCATGGACGTGGTGGAGGAGATGAACCGCTATTCCGACAAGAAGCTGGTCGTCGACGACAAGGCGCTCGCGCAGGTTCCGATTTCCGGCGCCTTCCGGGCCGGAGACGTGGACGGGTTCGTGCGGGCTTATCAGGACTACCGCGTGGCCCGTGTCGCTTCCCGTTCGGAGGATGCGGTGCATCTGTCCGCTTTCGGCGGCGATTGAAGAATGTTGTCAGGCGCGGGGTAGGGCGCCGCCAATTCCTGGCCTCATTGGATTGCCAGGGAGCGCTCTGGACGCTCCCGGAAATCGAAGGGGGAGCGAGACATGAGCCATCGGGGCAGGATCACGAGGCTGTTGGGCGGCGCGGCCGCGGTTGCGTTGCTGGTTGGCGCCGGCGCGGCGCGGGCGGAAGACATGGCGCTGAATATCGCGGCCCAGCCGCTCGGCGATGCGCTGAACGAATTCGCCGTCCAGTCAAAGCACAGCGTCGTTTTCGCCCCCGGCCTTGTCGCGCAAAAGACCTCGCGAGGCGTGTCCACGGCCCCCAACGCGGAGCTGGCGCTGGCGCAGCTCCTCGACGGCACGGGCCTCAGCTACCGCAGCAACGGCGACACCTTCATGATCGTGAGCGCCTCCGACCCCCAGTCCGGAAGCGCCGCGGGGGGCGGCGCTGATTCCGGAACGGTCCAGGCGCTGATCGTCACCGCGCAGAAGCGGGAAGAGAACATCCAGGACGTGCCGATCGCCATGTCGGCGTTCACGCAGGAAGATCTGACCCGCAGTCAGGTCGCCGGTGGTCCGGACCTGATGACCCAGGTCCCGAACTTCACCTTCACGAAGACGAACTTCTCGAGCTATTCGATCCAGATCCGCGGCATCGGCACCCAGGCGATCTCGGCGACCACCGACGCCGCCGTCGCGGTGGCGATGAACAACACGCCCTTCATCCGTAACCGCTTCTTTGAGCAGGAATTCTACGACCTGCAGCGGGTGGAAGTGCTGCGCGGGCCGCAAGGCACCCTGTACGGCCGCAACGCCACCGCCGGCGTCGTCAACCTGATCACCCAGAAGCCGAAGTTTGCCTACGAGTCGCGGCTGTCGCTCGACGTCAGCAACTTCAGCAGCCACCGCCTTGAGGGGATGATCAACATCCCGCTGGTCGACGACAAGGTCGCGCTGCGCATCGCCGGCGCCTGGACCAAGCGCGACGGCTACGACACCAACCAGATCACCGGCAACCAGATCGACGGCCGCGACCTGTGGTCGACCCGCGTCTCGCTGCGCGTTGCGCCCACCGACGGCATCAACGCCAACCTGATCTGGGAACACTTCCAGGAAAACGACGACCGCCTGCGTTCGGGCAAGCAGCTCTGCCACCAGGATGATCGGGGCACGTTGGCTGGGCTGACGGTTTTTGCGCCGGGCGTGAATGGGTTTGACTGGGACCATGGGGGAGCGGTCTACAGCAACCTGTACAGCCAAGGCTGCTACGCCGCCTCGCTTTACTCACCAGATTCGTTCGAGGCTCCCAACGGGTTTTCTCTACCTTATTTCGGGCCACTAATCGGAGCCTTTGGCCTTCCCGCAACAAAGAATTTCGATCCATATGCCAGCAAGGTGCAGTCGCGTGACCTTCGCGTTATCGAGTCAACGGTCGATCCGAAATATCGCGCCAAGACCGATACCGTGGAGCTGCAATGGAGCGCCGATCTCGGCAAGTCGCTGACGCTCACCTCCGAAACATCCTACCTGTATGACACCATCTTCTCATCCGAGGATTATAATCGCTTCAATACAGCCTCCGGCGCTTTTGACGCCGAAATGGACTTCAGCGGCGGCGGCTTCGGTAGCCCGCAGTGGCGAAAGACCGTCTTCGCGGGACCTAACGGGGGCGTGTTCTGCGATCCTCAAGTCGGCTGCGCCGACCGCGTCGTCGCCGTCGATCTGTCGCGGGCCAAGTCGTCGCAGTTCAGCCAGGAATTCCGGCTGTCGTCAGACTACGACGGCCCGTTCAATTTCAGCCTGGGCGCCAACTTCCTCCGCTACGACACGGAGGAGAAATATTATGTCTTCATAAACACGCTGACTCTGGCTGTGGCGACTGGCGGCCTCTTCACCACCATGTACCCGATACGTCCCTGGCAGCCGGGGGTCAGCGACAACAGCGAGTGTTTCGTCCACGGGTTCATCGCACCTGACCCCACGACCTTCCAACGGATTTCGGGATGTAACTATTTCGATCCCAACCCCATCGAAAGCGTTAACGATCTGGGGCACAACTACTTCCTCAGCAAGAACCCCTACAAGCTGATCTCCTACGCCGCTTTCGGCGAGGCCTATTACAACATTACCGATGCGCTGAAGCTCACGGCGGGTCTGCGCTGGACTGTGGACAAGAAGGAAGCGCCGCGCATTCCGTCCATGCTGCTGGCGACGCACACGGTCGGCCTGTCGGTTCTCAATGTGGAGCGGCAGGAATGGCGTGAGCCGACGGGCCGCCTGGCGATTGACTGGAAGCCGAAGCTTTCCTTTACCGACGAAACCCTGCTCTACGCCTCCTATGCTCATGGCTACAAGGCCGGCGGCTCCAACCCGCCCCCGAGCTCGCCGGTCACGTGGCTGGATTATGGTGGAACGGAGATCATCGACAGGCTGGTCACAAAGCCAAAGACGTTCGATCCTGAATTCGTGAACGCCTTCGAAATCGGAGCTAAGAACACACTGCTGGACGGCCGCCTCACGCTGAACCTCGCGTCCTTCTATTACGACTACAAGGGCTACCAGGTTTCACAAATCATCGACCGTTCGGCGGTGAACTATAACTTCGACGCTAAGGTGTGGGGCGCCGAAATTGAAGCCGACTGGCGGCCACTGGAAAACCTCCGCCTCGGATTCAAGGGCGGCTATGAGAACACCCGCATCGCCGACGGCGAGCAGGCCATCGACATCATGGACCGCACCGCCGGCCATTCCGACTGGGTGGTGGTCCGCCCGTTCCCGACCTTCTCGTCGAACTGCATCCTTCCGGCTGCCGTTTTTAACAACGGCTATTCGAACCAGACCAACCTTCCTTATCCCACATTCGTCAACGGCTTTATGGGGCCGTGCGAGTACGCCTACATCGCAGGTGTCGATCCCGTCACCTGGCTCCCATACGTCGCCAATCCAACCGTCAGGGCCTCAGGTCCTCCAGGGGCTTATCCTCTTTTCATCGAGGACCTTGCGACCGCCCCCACCGACAACTTTCACCGCTACATCAATTACCTCGGTTTCGATCCATCAACGGCGCCGAACGGTGGTGAAGGCTTCTTCAAGGACCTCTCCGGCCACGAACTGCCGAACGCGCCGCATTTCACGGCGACCGTAACGGCGGACTACACGATACCGCTGCCGCAAGACTGGCTGATGACGCTGCACACCGACCTCTACATGCAGTCGGAAGCGTGGACCCGCGTCTTCAACATGCCGGGCTACGACAAGCTGAAGGCCTATACCAACGTCAACGTCGCCGCGATCTTCAGTAACGAAGACGCCGGCTGGAAGATCATGGCCTATGTCAAGAACGTCTTCGACAAGGACAACATCACTGGCGCCTTCCTCAACTCCGACGACACCGGCCTGACCACCAACGTCTTCCTGAATGAACCCAGGCTCTATGGCCTTCGCGTCACCAAGGAATGGAACGGCGGCCCGTGGTGGACCGGCGCCAATCCAGGCGCCACGGGGCCTCTCCCGCTGACAGTCGAACTTGGGGGCGGGCCCCTTCGGCAAGACGCTCCTTACGAAACGGTGGCGCCGGCGATCGCGCTGCCCTTCGGCGCCGCGCCTCAGCATCGCAATCTGGACTGGGGCGACGGTCGAGAGGTGAAGATTACCTACCGGCCGGGAACCGGTCCCTGGAGCGTCATGGGCGCGTTCAGGTATGGCCGCAGCAACAGCGCTGTTCCCAATATCCACGCCGAGGCGCCGGCTGGACCTAAGCAGTGCAACCTGCTGCATGACCAGAAGTACGGCGCCTATTTCTGCCAACCCAGCTTCTCCAAATACGACCAAGCGTTCATCACCGGCACCGACTGGTCCGACTCCTCGGTTCGGGAGAGGGAAGAGCATGTGATAGCCGACTTCGCCGTCGGCCGTGAGGTGGGTCTGGGCTGGCTGGGCGACAGCCATTCGACGGCAGGCGTGGGTCTGCGCTACGCGGACTTCAAGTCTACGTCCCGCTTCACCGCGCACGGCCTCGACTGGACGCTCCCCGACGGCTGGGCGAAATATCCCAGCACCAGAGACGAATACCAATTCGATCTGACGTCGGAACGGAAGTTCAAGGGCTTCGGCCCGGTGCTGTCGTGGGATGCAGCCCAGCGGTTGCTTGGCAACCCGCAAGCTGGACATCTCGACCTTGACTGGTCGCTGAGCGGAGGCGTGCTCTTCGGCAAGCAGCAAACCGCCACCACCGGCGCCTATTCCACGCTCAGCACCAGCGTCATGTACACCGACTGGCGCTGTCCGATCGTGGGCGGCGGTGTCCAGGGCAGCAATTGCTTCGCGCTGCCAACGCTGAACCCAACGCCGCTGCCGGTCGAACCCCGCAGCAAGTCCGTCAGCGTTCCCGTGCTCGACCTCTCCCTTGGTCTCGCCTACGAGGTGGGGCGGTTCAAGGCGGGCGCCGGCTATCGCTGGGAGCGGTACTTCAATGTGCTCGATGTCGGTTACGACGAGGCCAAGAAGGCAGACCGCACCATCGACGGTCCCTACTTCAAGGTCGCCGTCGGCTTCGGCGGCTAACCCCCTCTCCGGCTTCGGTCCCCTCTGAACCGGAAATAACTGAGGCGGCGGGCCTACACCCGCCGCCTCTTCCTTTCCGCGGCCCCCTTGACGGCCGCGACGGTGCGGCGGGACGCTATGCGCGTATACGCATGCGGGAAGGGGAGGGCGCCCGTGCGGCCAAGGGCGGATCCGGCTTCGACAGACGGGCTTCGGGCGCGGCTCGATGAGCGGTTCCGTGGACCGCTGATGAGCTTCTTCCTGCGCCGGGTTCGCGAGCCGGCCGAGGCCGAGGACCTGACCCAGGATGTCTTCGCCAAGCTGCTCGCCGCCGCGGCGCGTCAGGAGATCGAGGATGTCGACGCGCTGGTCTTCGTCACCGCCGGAAACCTGCTGAAGGACCGGGGCCGCAAGATCGCCAGGCGCGGCGAGGCGGCCGCCGGACGTATCGACCAGGCGCTGGTCAACGAGCTCACGCGTGAATTTGCGGAGGATCGCGATCCCGAGCGCGTCTTACTTGCCAGGGAATCCTTCGCCGAGGCCATGGCGGCGCTGGAGGAGCTGGGGCAGCGCACCCGCGACATCTACGTGCTGTTCCGGCTGGAGAACATGAAGCAGAAGGAGATCGCCGAGCTTTTCGGCATCGCCCGCAGCACGGTCGAGAAGGAAGTGATGAAGGCGACCCTGCATCTGGCGCTTCGTTGCGGACCGGCCCGCCCATGAGCCCCACCCTGACCCGTGACCAGGACGCCATGCGCCGCCTCGCCGAGGCGGCGGCCTGGCGCGTGCGCCTGACCGAGGAGGACGTGGAGACCAGCGAGGCGTTCGAGGACTGGATGGCCGATCCGGCCAATGTGGCGGCGTGGGATCGGGTCCAGGCTCCCTGGCGCCAGGTCGGCGAGAAGGCGACCTCGCCCGAGCTCATGGCGCTTCGCGCCGGCGCACTGGCGCGGGCCCAGAAGCGCGGCCGCCGCTGGATGGGCGGCATGGGCTCGGGAATTGCGGCGGGGCTTGCCGCGATGATCCTGGTGACGGGCGGGTACGGCGGCTGGCGCTGGCATGAAACCCGGCCGCAGGATTACCGCACCGTCCTTGGCGAGCGGCGGGTGATCCCGCTGCCGGACGGTTCTAGGGTTTCGCTCGATTCCGGATCGGAGGTTCGGATCCGCTATACGAAGGATGCGCGCAAACTCGAGTTGCTCGCCGGCCAGGCGAGGTTCGATGTCGCCCACGATGTGCAGCGTCCGTTTTCGGTGACGGCCGGAAACCAGACGGTGGTCGCGACCGGCACCGCCTTCAACGTCGATCTGCTCGGATCGAAGGTGCTGGTCACCTTGATCGAAGGCCATGTGGTGGTGCTGCAGGAGCCGGCCCGCAAGCGGCTTGTGCCGGTGAGGGCGCTGCCGGCGCCGGCGGCGCCGGCCGTGGAGCTGACGGCGGGCGAGCAGCTCATCGCCGCGCCGGCCGCGGCGCCGCAGGTCCAGCAGGCGAGCCTTGAGCGCGCGACGGCCTGGGAAAGCGGGCAGCTCGCCTTCAAGGACGAGCCCTTGGGATCGGTCGCCGAGCGCGTCAGCCGTTATGCGGCGCGGCCAGTCGTCGTGGCGCCGGACGCGGCCGGCCTGCGGGTTTCGGGCGTGTTCAAGGCCGGCGACATCGCGAGCTTCGTCGACATCGTCACCAGCTATCTGCCGGTGCGCGCCGTGAAAGGGGCGGACGGGGAAATTACTTTGAAATCCAATGGGTAAGCGTCTGCGATAAATTTTTCGGAGGGTTTTACGGCCTCACGCGTCTTCCTTTTCCAAACCCGTCTCAACGGGAAACGAATGGAACAAAGGGGGGCTTTTTCCATGACGGCATCGCAATCTCGTCGCGGCCTGTTTCACTCCACCGCGCTCGCCGGAGCGCTGGCGGTTTCGCTGGCGGCCACATCGGCTCTCGCGCAGGAGCGGACCTATAACATCCCGGCGCAATCGCTGGCGGAATCGCTGCGCGATTACGGTTTGGCTTCGGGCGAGCAGATCATCTTCGCCGAGCGCATGGTCAGCGGCCTCCGCGCCCCGCCGGTGCAGGGCGCCTACAGCGGTGACGATGCGCTGAAGCTGCTGCTCGCGGATTCAGGTCTCAAGGCCACGCGCACCACCACCGGCGGGATCATGATCGTGAGCGCCTCCGACCCCCAGTCCGGAAGCGCCGCGGGGGACGGCGCTGAGGGCACCGTCGCCGCGCTGATCGTTACCGCTCAGAAGCGTGAAGAGAACATCCAGGACGTGCCGATCGCGATGTCGGCGTTCACGCAGGAGGCGCTGGAGCGCAGCCAAGTCGCCGGTGGTCCGGACCTGATGACCCAGGTCCCCAATATGACCTTCACCAAGACGAACTTCTCGTCTTACTCGATCCAGCTGCGCGGCATCGGCACGCAG